>Ga0183095_10148_pt1 | contig 316496 bp, 251 predicted proteins | sample BioMet4_FD_130346 | JGI IMG/M metagenome (GOLD analysis project Ga0183095, IMG submission 130346) | Microbial communities from bioreactor (seeded with sewage sludge) at LBNL, California, USA - Biofuel metagenome 4 (v2) (version 3) | ecosystem: Engineered > Bioreactor > Anaerobic > Unclassified ...
TGGCAAGGTCGTGCTCTACCAACTGAGCTACTTCCGCGAATTGTGGTGCAAAGATAAATTGTTTTTCGGTATTAACAAAATAATGGCCGTTTTTTCTTCTTATTTAAATCAATATTTATGGGCTTTTCGTTACTCTTTTTACTTGAGTATATCTTCTATGGCTTTTAGTTCTTCGTCCTCAAAGTTGAGATTGTTGACGGTCTTTATATTGTCGGCTAGTTGTTGTACTGAACTGCTGCCGATGATGACAGATGTCATGCGTCTATCGCGCAATGTCCATGCCAATGCCATTTGGGCCAGTGTTTGCCCTCTCTGTTTTGCTATTTCGTTCAGGCTTATAGCTTTTGCAACGACTTCGGGTGTTACTGCTGAACGTTGTAAGAATCCCGTACTGCGAGCGGCTCTGGAATCTTGAGGAATACCGTTGAGGTATCTATCGGTGAGCAATCCTTGTGCCAATGGGGAAAAGGCAATGACACCCGATCCGTAACTGTCGGCTGCTTCAAGATTGCCTCCTTCGATCTTCCGGTCGAGCATATTGTAACAGTATTGGCTAATTAGACAACGCACGCCATGGTTAGTAAGATATTTGTAGGCTTCTATCTGCTTCTCTACCGGATATTTGGAGATACCTATATAAAGAGCTTTGCCTTGATGAACAATATCTACTAGTGCTTGCATTGTTTCTTCGACTGGGGTGATTCCGTCGTAGCGGTGGGAATAGAAAATGTCGAAATATTCGAGCCCTGTACGTTGAAGGCTTTGATCAATGCTCGCTATGAGATTCTTACGAGAAGATCCGTTCCCATAAGGTCCTTGCCACATTTCATGTCCCGCTTTTGACGAGATGATTATTTCATCGCGATAAGAGTTGAAGTGTTCTTTGAAAATGCGGCCGAAGTTACGTTCTGCACTCCCTGGAGCGGGGCCATAATTGTTTGCTAAGTCGAAATGGGTAATGCCATGATCGAATGCATAGATCAACATATCACGGGCAATCATTTGGTCGTCTGCGTCTCCGAAGTTGTGCCATAGACCTAAAGAGATACTTGGTAAAAGCAATCCGCTATTACCGCAATATTTATATGGCATTCTGCCATCATATCTGTCGTTGGCAAATGGGGTGTTCATAAAATGATGGGAGTTGTGTTAAATATTAGCTAAAAGACTCTTCTCTGCCTGTTCTACTTTTTTAAAGTCGAAGCTACTTATGTTCTTTTCCATTAGTTCAATAATCTTGTCATTGCAAAGATTGTCGATACTTCCTTCGTGCGTATGATGAATCTTTTTGTTGGGCACGAATTTGCCCGCTTCGATTTCTAATCCTACTCTTTTGTAAGCGTCACGGAATGGAGTGCCTTGAAGCACTAATCTATTTACCTCTTCGACACTGAACATGAGGTCGTATCTACTGTCGTCGAGTATATGGTCATTGACTTTAATTTCTTTGATGATGTATGTGCACATTTCAATGCAGTCGGCAAGCTCTTTGAAAGCTGGCAAATAAACTTCTTTTAGTATTTGTAAATCGCGAAAATATCCACTGGGTAAATTGTTGGAGATCATCATGATTTGTTGTGGAAGGGACTGTATTTTGTTACATTTGGCTCGCGTGAGTTCAAATACATCCGGATTCTTTTTGTGTGGCATGATGCTGGATCCGGTAGTGCATTCGTCCGGCAACTTCACAAATCCGAAGTTCTGACAATTGAAGAGGCAGGCGTCGTAGGCAAGTTTGGCAATTGTTCCGGCAATAGAAGCTAAAGCGAAAGACACATTGCGTTCTAGTTTGCCACGTCCCATTTGGGCGTAAACGACATTGTAGTTCATGGAGTCGAAACCTAGCAACTCGGTTGTCATGGTTCGGTTGAGTGGAAATGAGGAACCATAGCCGGCTGCCGAACCTAAAGGATTGCGGTTGCAGATACGGTATGCTGCCTGAAGGAATGTGAGATCGTCAACAAGACTTTCGGCATAAGCGCCGAACCAAAGCCCGAAAGATGAAGGCATAGCTACCTGTAGGTGAGTATAACCAGGCATAAGTATATCCTTGAAACGTTCACTCTGTATAATTAATTCGTGAAATAGTTTAAGAATATCGTTGGTCAGTTCTTTGATTTGGTCGCGAGTAAAAAGTTTTAGATCTAACAGCACTTGATCATTACGTGAACGTCCACTATGAATCTTTTTTCCAATATCTCCTAATTGTCGCGTTAGAATAAGCTCTACCTCAGAATGAACATCTTCTACACCTTCTTCAATTATAAAATCACCCTTTTCTGCTAAAACATAAATACTTTTTAATTCGGGCAGTAACTTGTGTAATTCATCAGCGGTGAGCAGACCAATGCTTTGGAGCATAGTGATATGGGCTATTGAGCCAAGTACATCGTATTTAGCTAACAGAAGGTCGAGCTCTTTGTCTCTACCGATGGTAAAGGTCTCGATAGCTTTGTCGACCTGAACTGATTTTTCCCAAAGTTTTAATGCCATTATATTAATAAGGTATCATAGATAACATATCAACCATCTTCTCCAAGCCTTCTTTGACTGGTTTGGAAACGATGCTTTTCATGAAAACGTTGACTTCCAATCCTGCTGTGATGCGTATTTTGCATTCATCGTCAGAGATTGCTACGATCTGAATCCATAAGTTGAAAGCGATAGGTGAGTTGATAGAACCAAATTTGATGCACTTGGAAGGTATACGCTCGGTAACCTCTAGCTGTATGTCGCCTATACCAGAAACGTTGAAGCTTACGCTGTCAGCATCGAACTTAAAGTCTTTTACTTTATCGGCGGGCAATTTATCTTTCATTGCCTCAATGTTGTTGAGGTTGGATAACTTCTCGTATACCTTTTCTTCCGAAAAAGGTATTTGTCTCACGGGACTTTCAAAATTTGTCATGTTTTAATCTTCTGGGTTCCAGTTTGCAGGATCTTTGCGCCATCTGTCTAAAGTAGGGATCTCTTCTTCTGCAATGTATTCGGTGCGGAGAGCCACTTCGATAACAGCTTCGTAGTTGGTTAACGTGATTAATGGTACATGCGCTTCTTTGAAAGCTTTCTCAGCTTCGGGGAAGTCGTATGTATACGATGCTACCATACCGATCACATCGCATCCATTACGCCGAATAGCTTCAACAGCTTTTAAACTACTTTTGCCTGTTGATACTAAATCTTCAATAACTACCACTTTCATACCAGGGCGCAGTTCACCTTCTATAAGGTTTTCCAAACCGTGGTCTTTAGGGGTGGAACGCACATATACGAAAGGTAAGTTCAGTTCATCGGCAACAAGTGCCCCCTGTGGAATAGCGCCGGTAGCAACTCCTGCAATAGCATCTACTGTGCTAAAGTGCTCAAGAATGATACGCGTCAATTCAGTTTTGACAAAGCTTCTGAGAGATGGATAAGATAACGTTTTCCTATTATCACAATAGAACGGTGATTTCCACCCTGAAGCCCATGTGAATGGATTCGAAGGTTGAAGCTTGATAGCTTTAATCTTCAATAGTTTCTCTGCGAATAGTCTCTCTAAATTTTTCATAATCTATTGAACTTAATAAGCCACAAAATTAGGAAAAATGCATTGAAAAATGAAAAGAAAGTTTGTTTTTTTAACCTATTTGTGGTAAGTAGTATGCTATTATTCTATAATGAGCCTTATTTCATCTATCTCGTAGCCTTTGCTTAGGGCAAAGCGGATGAGTTTTCCATTCATTTCGTACTTGTCTTTTGCTTTAAGACTTTTCTGTTTGGACTGAATAACATCCTTTAAAATGGATAGATATTCTTTTCTGTCTATTTCGTCGAGAGCTGTTTCTATGTCTTTATGGTCTACTCTTTTCATCTTTAGTGCCAGGCGTATTTTGGCTATTCCCCATTTATTGAAACGATATTTGTCTCGAACAAAGGCTTTTGCATATCGGGTCTCGTCGATGAAATTTTCTTTGAGGAGTCTGGAAATGATGTGCTCTATCATTTCTTTAGATGCACCTCTTTGCCGTAGCTTATTGTCTATGTCGCTAATACAGTGTTCGGATGTCGAACACAACGAAGCGGTTTTGTTTAGTAATTCTTCTTCTGTGTATATTTTCATCGTATTGCTGCTACTATTCTGTCGTTCTGATAGAAATCTTTTAAAATTCTTATTTCTTTAAAATGTTTTCTTTGAAGTATTTCGGCCGTTTCTTTTCCAAAGTGTTGGTTGATTTCGAAATAAAGCTTTCCGTTGGTTGTAAGTGCCTGCGAAGCATATTCGGCTATTTGGCGGTAATATCGTAATGGGTCATTGTCTTCCACAAATAAGGCAATACTCGGTTCGTGGTAAAGGACTTCCGGTTGCATTTCTTCTTTTTCTTTTTGTGTCACGTAAGGGGGATTACTTACTATAATGTCGAATTGTTCTGAAGTATGGGGAGGCAAATTAAAAATGTCTTGCTCTTTGAAATTGACATTTGTTTTGATACTATTGTTATTGTATGTAGCTATCTTAAGGGCCTCTTTTGAGATATCCCAGCCCGTTACGGAAGCTTCGGTCAGGCGTTTGTTTAAAGAAATAGCAATGCAGCCACTTCCTGTGCCGATGTCCAAGATGCTTACTTTTCCTTTGCTTTCATGAACGATAAGATTCACTAACTCCTCCGTTTCGGGGCGGGGAATCAATACATCTGGCGTAACTTTGAACATTAAATGGCAGAATATGGTGGTGCCTATTATATATTGTATCGGTTCATGACGGAGTAGCCTTTCTACAATGTCTTGAATCTTTTGTGCTTTATCTGCTGATAAATCCGTATATTTGCCGGTGTATAGCTCTATTGTGCTAATATTAAGCGAATCGCTGCATATAATAGATACCAAACTCTTTATTTCTGTTACAGAATATTGAGTATCTAGTTGTTGTCGTATGTAAGTGAATAGTGATTCCATATAATGTGGCATTAATAGCTGCAAAATTACGAAAATATATTTTACGATGGAAGAAGACGAGAAATATATGTGGCGTTGCATCCAATTGGCAAAAAATGGACTTTGCACCGCTTCTCCCAACCCGATGGTTGGAGCTGTCATCGTATGCGATGGAAAGATAATTGGTGAAGGTTATCATATTCGAAGTGGTAAAGCACATGCCGAAGTCAATGCTGTGGGGTCAGTGAAAAATCAATCTTTATTGCGGCGTTCTACCATTTATGTCAGTCTCGAACCTTGTTCTCATTATGGTAAAACTCCTCCTTGCGCAGATATGTTGATCGCAAAAGGGATTCCTCGTGTTGTGATTGGCTGTGAAGACCCTTTTGTGAAAGTTCATGGGCGCGGTATTCAAAAGCTTTTGGATGCAGGATGCGAAGTGAAAACCGGTGTGCTCGAGAAAGAATGCCGGCAATTGATACGAAAGTTTGTTACTCTCAATACTCTCGGTAGGCCGTATGTGACATTGAAGTGGGCTGAATCTGCCGATGGTTTTATCGGGAATAATGTTAGTCGTACAATCCTTTCTTCCTCTTTGTCGACACTATTGGTGCAAAAACGTCGTGCCGAAAATGATGCTATTATGGTGGGGACGGAGACGGCTCGTATTGACGACCCTCGATTAACTTTGCACAATTGGTATGGTAAAAATCCTATTCGGGTTGTCCTTGATCGTCGGTTGTCCTTGCCTCGTTCTATTCATTTGTTCGATGGATATGCCCGAACATTAGTCTTTACCACTTTGTATCATTCCGATAGCTCAAATGTAGAGTACATTGTTTTGCCGGAAGAAGATTATTGTCTTTCTCGCTTCCTTAAAGAATTAGCGCAAAGAGATATTCAATCGTTACTGGTAGAAGGTGGTGCTAGGCTCCATCAGTCATTTATTGATGAAGAGTTTTGGGACGAGGCTTATGTCGAGAAAAGTGTGAAAGTGTTGGGTGGTGGAGTGCATGCTGCCCAATTAAAAAATATTAGGGGGCTCACAAATCAAAGAGCGTTGGGAGTCGACATTTTTAAATACATACATTAAGTTGAGGTGTTGTATACAATTAAAAAATATTGGTGTTTTAAATTTGATGTGCTCCATTATTTGGAGAAAGAAAACCCTAAAAAGCTCTCATTTAGTGATAATTTTATATAAAACTTCTATTTATCGCTTATTATAGAAAAAATTGTTCCTATTTTTGCAATTTGTAAACAACAGATTTTCGGAAGCAAATGGCTGAAGATTATGAAATAGATAAAAATCGTGTGCCAAAGCATGTTGCTATCATAATGGATGGCAATGGGCGTTGGGCAAAACTGCGGGGTGAAGAACGCAGGAACGGTCATATTGCAGGAGCTGATACGGTAAAAGAAATTATTGAAGCTGCTGCCTTAATCGGAGTCAAGTATTTGACTCTTTATACGTTTTCGAGCGAAAATTGGAATCGTCCGGAGGCGGAAGTTGCTGCATTAATGGATTTGTTGTTTGATTCGCTTAAGGAAGAAGTCCTTTTCAAAAATGACATTTGTTTTAGAATCATAGGCGATTTAAGCAAGCTTCCGGATAAGCTTCAACAGCGTTTAAATCAGTGTGTGTGCGATACTGCTCATGGCAAGAAATTGACTTTGGTTTTGGCTTTGAGCTATTCTTCGCATTGGGAAATTACCGAAGCCACCCGCCAGATTGCCCGTTTGGTTCAAGAGGGCAAAATGGTTCCTGAGGAGATCACTACTGATACTATATCGCAGTATTTGGCTACCAATTTTATGCCTAATCCCGATTTGCTTATCCGTACCGGTGGCGAATTGAGATTAAGTAATTATTTGTTGTGGCAATGTGCTTATTCCGAGCTATATTTTTGCGACACCTATTGGCCAGATTTCAGAAAAGAGGAGTTGTATAAAGCTATAGCGGATTTTCAACAGCGAGAAAGACGTTATGGAATGACCAGTGAACAGATTAGTAAAAAACCTAAAATTAGATAGATGTATTATCGTACTTATTTGAAATTTATAGCATTAGCTAGTTTGCTTCTTTGCTGCGTTTTGCAAGGAAATGCACAAGAGGTAGCTGCCGATACAATTTATAAACCTGCTATTATTTATACGGGGACTCCTAAAAAGTTTGAAATCGCCGGCATAAAGGTAGAAGGTGTAAAAGGCTACGAAGATTATGTGTTGATAGGCATTTCGGGATTGGCTGTGGGGCAGACAATTACAGTGCCTGGTCAGGAAATAACCGATGCTATACGTCGCTATTGGAAGCATGGTTTGTTTTCGAATGTGGCTATGTCTGTTGAAAAGGAGTATAAAAATAAAATTTGGCTATTGATTACTTTGGCCCAACAACCGCGTATTTCTGATATCCATTATCATGGAGTGAAGAAGGCGGAACGGACAGATTTGATTGCCAAACTGGGTATGCCTAAAGGAAGTCAGATCACTTCCAATATGGTCGATCGAGCCAAACTGTTGATTAAACGTTATTTTGATGATAAAGGATTTAAAAATGCTGATGTAAATATTGTTCAGACTGACGATCCTAAAACTCCCAACGAAGTAATTGTTGATATCAATATCGATAAGAAAGAAAAAATTCATGTTCACAAGATAACGTTTGAAGGTAATGTCGTGCTGAAATCTAAAAAGTTGAAGCGGATTATGAAGAAAACAAACGAACGACATAAATTGATGAATATTTTCCGCCCTAAGAAGTTCGTGAATGAAAATTACGAAGCCGATAAAAAGTTGATTATTGATAAGTATAATGAACTGGGTTATCGTGACGCTCGTATTGTGAAAGATAGCACCAAAATGTTTAATGATCGTACGATAGACGTTTATATTAAAGTAAACGAAGGCGATAAATACTATTTACGCAATGTGACGTGGCTGGGCAATACTGTTTATTCTACAGATCAGCTGAATTATATGTTGCGAATGAAGAAGGGTGATGTTTATAATCAGAAGTTGATGAATCAGCGTTTGTCTTCAGATGATGATGCTATCGGTAACCTCTATTATAACAATGGCTATTTGTTTTATAATCTTGATCCGGTAGAAATGAACGTGGAAAACGACTCAATTGATTTGGAAATGAGAATCAGTGAAGGACGTCAGGCTTCTATTGATAAAATAACCATCAGCGGTAACGATCGAGTTTATGAAAATGTGATTCGTCGCGAACTACGTATTCGTCCGGGTGATCTTTTCAGCCGTGAAGATTTGATGCGTTCGTTGCGTGAATTGTCTCAGATGGGACATTTCGATCCTGAAAAAATGAATCCAGATATTCGTCCTGACCAAGTAAATGGAACGGTGAATATAGGATTGCCGTTGACATCAAAGGCCAATGATCAGGTTGAATTCTCGGCTGGTTGGGGTCAAACAGGTGTTATCGGTACGTTGAGCTTGAAGTTTACAAACTTCTCTATGGCCAATTTATTACATCCGGGACAGAACTACCGGGGTATATTGCCACAGGGTGATGGACAAACATTTACAATTAGTGCTCGTACCAATGCGTCATACTATCAACAATATAGTGTGTCGTTCTTTGATCCTTGGTTCGGAGGCAAACGCCCTAACTCATTGTCTTTGTCGGCATTCTATTCTCGCCAGACCGATATTAGTAGTAAGTACTACAGTCAATCATATATGAACAACTATTATAATAGTATGTACGGCGGTTCATATAATTATAAAAATATGTATGATAAGTCCAAGTCGCTGCAAATGTATGGATTCTCTATTGGATTCGGTAAGCGTTTGAGATGGCCGGATGATTATTTCACACTCTCTACCGAACTGTCTTATCAGCGCTATGTGCTTCACGATTGGAAATATTTCCCTGTTACCGACGGTCATTGTAACAATATCAGTTTGAACATTACGTTGGGTAGAAATTCTGTTGACAATCCTATATTCCCTCGCACGGGTTCTGAGTTCTCGTTGTCTTGTCAGTTTACACCTCCTTATTCTTTATTCGACGGAATCGATTATAGTACTTACAATCTGAGCAATCAGAACGATGTAAACAAAATGCATCGTTGGATCGAATATCATAAATGGGAATTTAAATCGAAAACCTATACACCGTTGATGGATCCGACTATATACAAGAAAGGTCTGGTATTGATGACGCGTGCAAATTTCGGTTTGCTAGGTTATTATAATAAGAATAAGAAATCGCCATTCGAGACATTTGATGTTGGAGGTGACGGTATGACGGGATATGCAAGCTACGCTACCGAAAGTGTCGGACTTCGTGGTTACGAGAACAGTTCGCTGACTCCATACGGGAAGGAGGGTTATGCTTATGCTCGTTTGGGTATGGAGCTTAGATACCCGTTGATGTTGGAGACCAGTACCAATATTTATATGCTGGCTTTCGTTGAAGGTGGTAATGCTTGGCATGATATCAAAAACTTTAATCCGCTTGATTTGAAACGTTCTGCCGGTGTCGGTGTACGTATATTCCTCCCGATGATTGGTATGATGGGTATTGACTGGGGCTATGGCTTTGATAAGGTCTTTGGCTCGAAGCAGTATGGCGGTAGTCAGTTCCATTTTATATTAGGACAAGAATTTTAATAATTATAATTATCAAATATGTGTGCAATATGAAAAAGTCTATTTTATCTCTCGTTTTATTGTTGGGCTTTACGATGTCTGTTTGCGCCCAAAAAATAGTATTGATCGATACGGACTATATCTTGAAAAATATACCCGCTTACTCTAAGGCTACTGCCCAACTTGAACAGAATTCTCAAAAATGGCAGAATGAAGTTCAGGTTGTGTCTAATGAGGCAAAGACCATGTATACTAGTTACCAGAACAAAATGTCGCGTTTGTCGGATGCTCAGAAGAAAGTGCAAGAAGATGCTATTGTGGCAAAAGAGAAAAGTGCAGCCGAACTCAAACGTAAGTATTTCGGGCCTGATGGTGAATTGGCAAAACTGCGTCAAAACTTGATTAAGCCTATTCAAGATCAGATATATAATGCTGCGAAGGCTTTATCAGAACGTTATGGTTATTCTATTGTTATCGATAGAGCTTCTGCTTCGAGCATTATTTTTGCATCTCCAAGTATTGATATCAGTGAAGATGTACTTGCTAAGATGGGTTATTCAAAATAAATGATTACATTTGTAGTGTTAAAAAGAAGAATATAATAATCAATAAACTTTTAAAGAATTATGCTAAAGAAAATCGCACTCGCAATTGCATTATTTGCGCTTCCCTTGGTGGGAATCTCTGCTCAGACAGTTAAGCTTGGGTATTATAACACTCAAGCTGTTATCGTTGATATGCCCGAGTTTGTAAAGGCTCAGAACGAATTGAAAGAGTTGGGTAATAAGTTTCAGGCAGAAATGAAACGTACTGAAACCGAATTCAATACCAAGTATCAGCAATTCATACAGCAGAAAGATTCTCTGCCACAGGCTATCGCTGAACGCCGTCAGAAAGAACTTGAAGAGATGGGACAGCGTTCACAACAATACCAACAAGATGCACAACAGAGCATGCAAGACCAACAAGAAAAGAAGCTGACACCTATTTATCAGAAGATAGAGGCTGCCGTTAAAGCTATCGGACAAGAAGGTGGTTTTACTTGCATTTTCGATTTGGCTCGTACACAACTTCCTTATGTCAACGAAACTCAAATGGTTGACTTGACCAGTAAGATTAAATCTCGTGTAGGTGCTACCGGCAACGCTTCTGCCACTCCAGCTCCTGCAGCTGGGAAAAAGAAATAGATATAACCCCATTAATAAAAGCGACACAAATATCGGGTTATTTACTCGATGTTTGTGCCGTTGTTTTTTTATCACATAGCTATGGTTGAATTTTTGCAATCTCCCGGACCTATCGGTGTATTCGATTCGGGGTATGGTGGACTTACCATACTTGACAGCATTCGCAAAGTATTACCTCAATACGATTATGTTTATCTCGGGGATAATGCTCGTGCACCCTATGGAAGCCGCTCCTTTGAAATCATTTACGAATTTACACGGCAAGCGGTGATCAATCTTTTTGAAAAAGGTTGTCATTTGATCATTATTGGTTGTAATACAGCATCGGCAAAGGCTTTGCGGAGTATTCAGATGAATGACTTGCCAGGACTTGATCCTAAACGTAGAGTGCTTGGTGTGATTCGTCCTACAGCCGAGGCTATAGGAAACATAACGAAGAGCCGCCATGTTGGTATCTTCGGAACAGCCGGAACTATTATTTCGGGCTCTTATCCGATGGAAATAAAGAAGCTATTCCCCAATATTACTGTTGTGGGACAGGCTTGCCCAATGTGGGTTCCGTTAGTAGAAAACGATGAATCTAATAACGACGGTGCCGATTTCTTTGTTCGCAAATATATTGATACTTTATTGGCCAAAGACTCTCTGATCGACACTATTGTATTGGGATGCACGCATTATCCATTGCTTTATCCCAAGATTAGAGCCTATCTGCCCGATCATATTCAAATCGTGTCACAGGGGACTTTAGTGCCCAATAGTCTGAAAGATTATTTATTCCGTCATCCGGAGATGGAAGAGTCTTGTACTCGAGGAGGTGGCTGTGAATTTTATACGACGGAGTCTGAAGATAAATTTAAAGAATCGGCAACGGTATTTCTTAATCAACCGATAGAAAATGTTCATCGAGTGGTATTGGAATAATATATTTTAATCAATCTGGCTATGAGTGAAGAATATCGGCGTATTGTCGTTAAAATAGGAAGTAATATATTGACTCGCTCTGACGGTACTCTCGATGTCACTCGCATGTCGTCGCTTACCGATCAGATATCAGCGCTTTATCAGCGTGGCATCGAAGTCATTATAGTCTCTTCCGGGGCTGTGGCGTCGGGTAGGAGCGAGCTTCATACGGAGCGTAAATTGGATAGCGTAGACCAGCGGCAGTTGTTCAGTGCCGTGGGGCAAGCTAAGCTGATTAATCGTTATTATGAACTTTTCAGCGATCATCATATTGTAGTAGGGCAGGTCCTTACCATGAAAGAAAACTTTGCTACTCGTCGGCATTACCTCAATCAGAAAAATTGTATGGAGGTGATGCTTCGCAATGGTGTTATACCTATTGTCAATGAGAATGACACCATATCGGTTACAGAACTTATGTTTACGGATAATGATGAATTGTCCGGACTCATTGCTTCGATGATGAATGTTCAGGCTTTGTTTATTTTAAGCAATATTGATGGCATATACGATGGTTCTCCATCCGATGCTTTATCGCACGTCATTCGTACCATCACTCCCGATATGGATCTTTCGCAATACATACAGACGGGCAAGTCCAGCTTTGGTCGAGGCGGCATGCTTACCAAGAGCAATATTGCACATAAAATAGCTGAAGAAGGCATTGAGGTCGTTATTGCCAATGGCAAGCGTGAGAATATATTGCTCGAACTTATTTCTCATCCCGAGCATACTGTTTGTACCCGATTCTTACCATCCACTCAGCCTGTGTCGAGCGTGAAAAAGTGGATCGCTCATAGCGAAGGTTTTGCAAAAGGAGAAATACATATTAACGAGTGTCTTACTACTCGACTCAGTGGCGGTAAGGCTGTCAGTATATTGCCGGTAGGTATTAGCGGCATTGAAGGGGATTTCGAAAAGGACGACATTGTTCGTGTGGTAGATTGTAATGGGCATTTAATAGGATGTGGTCGTGTGAATTGCAGTTCCGAATTGGCACGTTCCGAGATGGGAAAGCATGGTAAACGTGCTGTAGTACACTACGATTATCTTTATATTGAATAATTAACATGATATGATGGACATGGATTCTATTTTTCAAGAAGTAAAGTCTGCTAGTCGAGATTTAGCATTGCTTGATAGCGAAAAGATAAATGAAGTGCTGCTGGCTGTTGCCGATGCTGCTATCCGACAGGCTCCCTATATTTTGCAGGAAAATGCAAAAGATTTGGCAAAGATGAATGTTGCCGATCCCATGTACGATCGTTTGAAACTTACACAGGCCCGTCTTGAAGAGATTGCTCAAGGTATTCGTGGTGTAGTAAAACTTCCTTCCCCGTTGGGTAGGGTGCTTAAAGATGTAGTACGCCCCAACGGTATACATTTGCGTCGTGTCAGTGTTCCGTTCGGTGTTATCGGAGTTATTTATGAGGCTCGACCGAATGTTAGTTTTGATGTCTTCTCGCTTTGTATAAAGAGCGGCAATGCCTGTGTCCTAAAAGGGGGAAGCAATGCCGATGCTTCCAATAGGGCTATTGTCGAAATCATTCATCAAGCTCTCAAATCGCAAAATGTCAATCCTCACATTGTCGAATTACTTCCTGCCGGTCACGAATCGGCAGCTGCGTTACTTCATGCTACCGGGTATGTCGACTTGATAATACCTCGTGGCAGCAGCAGTCTTATTCAATTCGCTCGACATAATGCAACTGTTCCGGTTATAGAAACAGGAGCGGGTATTTGTCATACTTATTTTGATGAGTTTGCCGATCTGACTAAAGGCAGTGCTATCATTAATAATGCTAAAACACGCCGTGTCACAGTCTGCAATGCTCTCGATTGTGTTATCGTTCATCAATCTCGACTGAAGGAATTACCTCAAATCGTTTCTCTTCTCGCATCATCGAATGTCGTTATCTATGCAGACAAAGCGGCCTATGAGGCGCTTGATGGAAAGTATCCGCCCCATCTGCTTGAACAGGCTACTACCGAAAGCTTCGGAACAGAATATTTGGATTATAAGATGGCTATAAAGACAGTGGATTCTTTTGAAGAAGCACTAAATCATATTCGCGCCAATGGATCTAAGCATAGCGAGAGTATCATAACCGAGAATGAGGAGCGTGCCCAACGTTTTCTGCGCGAAGTGGATGCTGCCTGTGTATACATCAATGTATCAACAGCCTTCACCGACGGCGGGCAGTTTGGATTGGGTGCCGAAATCGGTATCAGTACTCAAAAGCTTCATGCGCGTGGTCCTATGGGACTCGAAGAAATAACCACTTACAAGTGGTTGATAGAGGGCAACGGACAAATCAGAAAAGCATAAACCCAAATTATAAAATTATAAAACAAGCGAACAATGAAGAAATTTACAGGAGTGCAAGACATTGGCGACTTGAAAGTCGCTTTATCGTTGGCCTTTGAAATGAAGAAGGATCGTTTTAAGGATGTAGAGCTGGGACGTAACAAAACACTACTGATGGTGTTTTTCAATTCGAGTTTGCGTACTCGACTCAGCACCCAGAAAGCTGCAATGAATCTTGGCATGAACGTTATTGTGCTCGATATCAATCAGGGGGCTTGGAAACTCGAAACAGAACGTGGCGTTATTATGGATGGCGATAAATCGGAGCATATTCTTGAGGCTATTCCGGTAATGGGTTCTTATTGCGACATTATCGGCGTACGTTCTTTCGCTCAGTTTGAAGACCGTGACTATGATTATAATGAAACAATCCTCAATCAGTTTATAAAATATTCCGGTAAGCCTGTGTTTTCTATGGAAGCCGCTACTTGTCATCCGCTTCAGGCTTTTGCCGATCTTATCACCATCGAGGAATACAAAACAAAACCACGTCCTAAAGTTGTCATGTCATGGGCTCCTCATCCTCGTGCGCTCCCGCAGGCCGTACCCAACTCTTTTGCCGAGTGGATGAATGCTGCCGATTATGATTTTGTGATTACCCATCCTCATGGCTATGAACTTGACCCGAAATTTGTAGGCAATGCTTCTGTTGAATACGATCAGATGAAAGCATTCGAGGGTGCCGATTTTGTATACGGTAAGAATTGGGCTGCGTATGCCGGCGACAATTACGGACGCATTATATGTTCGGATCGTTCGTGGACTATTGGCGAACGTCAGATGGCTGTTACCAATAACGCTCATTTTATGCATTGTTTGCCCGTGCGGCGTAATATGATTGTGACGGATGATGTGATTGAAGGTCCTCAATCTTTGGTTATTCCCGAGGCAGCCAATCGCGAAATATCGGCTACTGTTGTACTGAAAAAGTTATTAGATAGTATTGAGTAAATAAGCATATCGCAATTACGGTAGTGTACTTATTATATAATTTCTGCCCTATACGTCACGTACAGGGCAGAAACACATATTCAAAATAGTGTATATTGAGAATACAATATACAAACAACCAGTAAGTTGAAGTCTAGACTCTAAGAGAGAGTTTTTGTTTTGTTTTTATTTTATTTGTGTCGGTGATCAGGCATTTTGTATAGCCTTAAATTATTTAAGGCACTTTTAATAAGCAGTTCATATACTCCAAACATCAGGAAGGTATAGAAAAAATCGCCCAATAGGGTGTTGCGGAAAAAAGGAATTCCCGCTATGTAGCATGATATCAATCCGCCGAATGTATGAGGGTAGGGGAGCATGCTCGAGAATAGCCATACTCCGAAGTTCGAAATGAGGAAGAAGATGACAGATGATAGTATCGAGGTGCAAAATAGCCTGAGTAGCGCGATCTTGTTGTGCAGAATGCTTCTTCCTAGAAGGCTTATCAACAAAAAAGCGGCGTAGGTGACTATAGCTCCGTCGTAGAACCAAATGAAATGGTCGAAATAAGCTGCGTATATTATATTGTTGAGCAACAAATCGCTTATCCACATCGAAGCGATGGGAATGATATAGCAGTAATAGCGGTTGTTAAGGTAGGCAGACCCGAAAAGAGCCATTGCACATATAGGCGAAAAGTTGTACGGGTGGGGGATGAGTCTGCTTAGTGCAGCTGCTAGGATCATGACAACAATGCCGACAAATTCTAATTTCTTATTTTTTTCCATCGTTTTGTATATTGATTAAGTTTCACTCACAAATACATACATAATCAATCTACAGTACACGATGTATACATCCTTATCTTAATACGATAAGAAAGAAACAACATTGCCCGATCCATGCCCATTCCTCCGTGGACTGTAGAACAGATATTCTACAAAGGCAGGTCTTCTGGCTTATTCCTGTCTTGATAGCCTTCCCAACTTCTCGAAAGCGTTAGTGGCTTTGTTCTTTTATCAAGAGCCTTTTGTCCATTACAGGACTGTGGAACTTACAGCAGCGGGAACTGTTGCCGATTTGCACGGCATTCCCTTTTAATTCCGGCTCACTTATTCGAGTGATGCGGAAACCTTTGACGGCACAAAATTACCAATATTATTGGAATTACAAAACAAAATCGTTAAAAACGAAACAATTTTCATTGAAACGAACTCGGATATACTTCACTTGCCCGTATGTATGCAATCTGAAACCTTTATCTCATTCGATTTCACCCAATATTCATATCCAAGGGATGTTGTGAGGGTATCGATCTTTTCTTGTGTCCACTCACTCCTTTTGTTTATAGCAATATCTCAGTATGCTGTTCTCGCGACGTATGGATGCCGCTTGCGACTCACGGGCGTGAGTCGGAAAAAACATAAGGACGAAACTTGCGACTCACGCCCGTGAGTCGCAAGTTTCGTATGTTAGTTTTCATCCTTATGCCCTTAAGTATTTCCAAGTATTTGAAGATGGAACTATTGTCGGGCATATAAGGCACTTTGAAGAACAAAGAACCAACGGCGTTTCATCGATTGGATGTACGGTGGTTGTTCGTCACTTGAAGATATTTTGCCTTATAGATGTAATAGTTGATACAGGCGTCTGTGTAGTTGTTTTGACTTTGACTCAGCATGCTCTCGGCATCCAGAACCTGTGAGATTTCAGTGGTTCCTGCCGTTAAATAGTTATTATAGAGTCGAAGATTTTCTATCGATTGCGCGATAGCCGATTTGGCAATATTAACTTGTCGGTACGACTCGTCAAAGTCATTTTGTGCCTGTTTCATTTCTAGTAGTAATAATTGTTTTCCTTGTTCATATTTATTGTAGGCTATTTGTTCTTTAATCTTTTGCTTCTTCATTGCATACGATCCTCCCCAGAAATCGGAAAGAGGAATGCTGACTGTGGCAAATACGATTCCATTCATGTGATTGTGATCGCTGAAGTTGTCGTATCCGTAGTTGGCGCCCACAGATACGGTCGGTAGATATTGGCTCTGTTTGATTTTTGTTTCTAGTTTGCTGGCTGTTACTCCCTTGTCCAACATCTTGTACTCCGGTTTGTCGTACATCACAGATTCATGCAGCACATAGTATGCTGCCGGCGATTCGATGGTTGCAAAATCGGGCGCTGTTATTTCAAAAGTCTGTACCGAATCTAACGATAGTCCTATCTGCTGGCATAAGTTCATCTTGCAAAGAGTGATTGCATTTGTTGTTTTAGATTTCAATGCAGTCGTCTCATTTATTTTCAGTTTCACTTTGAGTATATCATTGGTGATTGTTGTTCCGGCTGCTACCGCCGATTCTACTTTCTTCAGTAAGGCATTGAGATGATTTTCGACTGTCTGAATCGTTTTCAGTTTGTCCATGAGTGATGCTAGTAGCCAGAAGCTCTTTTCTGTTTCCAGCAGTACATCATTTTTTGTGATCTCTCTTTGGTATTTACTTACTTCTTCTCCAAGTTTTGCAAGTTTGTTGCTATTCGATATATTACCTCCTGTGTATATCGGTTGTATTGCAGTAATACCTCCGGTCACTCCCGATTTCAAGGTATTTATTTGAATGCCTCCAAGATCCATCGAGACAACAGAGCGGCTGTTGTTGAACCCGAAAGCAGAACCTTTGATCTCCGGGAAGTATTTGGTATAGGCTTCTTTACTAGTCTGCGCCGCCGATAGTATCTCCAGTTCGCTGTTTTTGAGATTGAAGTTGCGTGTCTCCGTCAGTTTCTTACAATCATCAAGCGTGTACTTTTTCTGTGCAAACAGATTGCCGGATATTGCGATGGCTAATATGGCGATTATTATTCTTAGTTTCATATATAATCTGTTTATTTATTGTTCTTCATCTTCTTGAATATGAGCCAATAGGCAATGGGAAGTATGGTTGTGATAAAGATGGTCGAGAATATTGCTCCAAAGCAAATGACCGTTCCCATAGGGCTCCAAAGTGGGCTTTTGCTAATGATCATAGGTATTACTCCCATTGATGCTGCTGCCGAGGTAAGGAATATGGGGCGCATTCTGCGTTTCCCCGCTTCGATAGCTGCAGATCTGACCGTCATTTTTTCTTTTATCCTCAACTTCTCAGCATAGTCGATCAGAATAACGGCATTTCTCACAACAATACCAAATAGACATACGATTCCTAGTATCGCCGTGATGCTGAATTGGGCATTTGTAATCCATAAACCAAGTACCGCACCGAAGAAACAAAGAGGTATGGCTAAGATGGTCAGTATTGTGAGACTTATCTTTTTGTAGTGGAATATCAATACAAGGAAAATAATTAATAATGCAATGAGCAGTCCGGTAGATATTTCGGGTATTGTCTTGGCATCAGATTCTGCAATACCTCCATACGATACGGACACCGATTGAAATTGTTTTTGGCTCAAGAGCGATTTAATTATCTTCTCTGCCTTTTCGAAAGCATCGTTTTCGTTGATGTTTCTTTTCAAATCGACCATAACGCTTATTGTTCTATCTCCGTTGCGTCTCACCACTTGTCCGTATTGCCATGCCGGATATATCTGTGCAATCTGTTTGAGGGGTACCGATGTGCCCATCTCTGTCGAGATATATTCGTCTTTCAGTGCTTCTACCGTTGTCTTTTTATTGTTCCATCTTGGCTTTAATTTCACATTTATATCATAATCGTTTTCCCACAAAGTAGTGATGTTAAACCCATCTAGAGAAGTACCAAGATCCATTGCCAAAGAGGTGTCGTTGATGCCTAGTTGGTTTGCTTTGATAGGATCCATCACAATCTTTGCATAAGGAACGGTCCCTTCGAGATCTGTACGCACCCAACTTGTTTCGTCCATCGTTTTGAGTCTGGCAACTAGCGAATCTGCAAACACCTTGGACTTTTGTATATCTTCATTCGTTATTCTAGCTTCGATAGGTACCGCAGCATCTTCGTTGTCTATTTGTTTGAAACGTACGTATGCATTGGCAAAGTGTTTGGCATATTTGTCCGAATACTCATTTAGTATATCTTCCGTATCATTGTTGGATGTAGTGTTTACAATGAACTGTCCGAAATTCTTTGAGGGTATATGTGGCGCGTAAGACGAATGGAAGCGGGGCGAACTCGTACCTATAAACGAGGTGATGGACACCACTCTTTGGTCTTTTCTGAGAATCTTCTCCATGCTGTTGCATATCTTGGCAGTCTCATTCAGCGGACTGCCCTCTGGTAGATAGAATTCAACAACAAACTGATTTCGTTCGGCAATAGGCATCAAACGCTGTGGAATATTCATGAACAGAATCCCTGCCAGTACAATGGATGCAATGCCTGATGATATGGCCCAATAAGGGTGCTTGAATAATCGGGGCAGCATGTTGTTGTAAAACAACTGAAGTTTTTCAAGAAATGATTTCTTTTTGGGGCTGTCTTCTGTCTTTATTAATCCTTTTTTGATGAAGGCGTATTGCAAAAATGGAATGATAAACATGGCTACTGCAAGCGAAACAAACAGTGTGATAGCAATGGTCCATGGGAATGATTTGATAAAGTCCTTCAGTTCTCCCGTAAAGGTTATCATTAGCGGGAAAAAGGTAATACTGATGGTGAGTGTTGCCGTAACCAGCGATTTGAAATAAACCTTAGCACTTTGTATAGCAGCATGCCATCTCGACATCCCTTGGTCAATCTCTTCGATATATCCGTCTACTATAACGATACAGTCGTCCACAATAAGTCCCAATACCACGATGAGTCCTGCAAGTGTTACGGTATTTAGCTCTATGCCTATTGCATACATTATTCCCAAAGAGATGAAAATAGTGATGGGGATGGACGCCGCAGCAACACTTGCCACTCTGAATGGCATGAGTATCATTGTCACTAGTATGACAGATGCAATGGCGATGATCATTTCCCATAAGAATCTGTTGACCGAGTCGTCTACAACCTTTGCCTGGTCGGTAATACGCGATATCTTTACGTCTTTGGGCAGGGTTAGCTCGAATTTCGTTATAATCTTGTTCACCTCTTCGCCATAACTTGTAATGTCGTTATTCTCTCTCATCTCGATAGAAAGCAACAGACACTTTACCCCGTTGTTGGTTATATAGTTATCGGGCTCCGGATATTCGCGAGTAACTTTTGCTATGTCTTTTAGTCGAATAATATTTCCCTGTTGATCTATTTTAATGATCTGTTCCTCGATATTTCTTTCGGTCTGGTATGTTTTTGAAATATGCACCGGAATCTCTATCTTCGCCGATTTTAAATTGCCGCTTGAGGTAATCAATCCGTGCATGAATAAATTCTGGCCTAACATATTCATGTTGATGCCATAAGAAGTCATTTTATCCTTGTCGAGATTCACAGATATTTGTTCTTTCTGCATTCCATAGGTTCGGAAGTTGGCTATCTTGTCCACCTTGCGGAGTCTATCTTCCAGATTCTCAAGGTAAGTATGCAATTGCCGGTATGTCTTTGTTTTCGACTCCAACGATAATACCGTGGCCGATGTTTCGCCAAAATCATCATCTACAATGATTGACAGTACCCCCAATGGAAGAGTGCTTTTGAATTCATTGAGCCCATGTCTCAACTTAGACCATATCTCGTTCTTATTATTGACATTGTTGTTGAGCGTAACGAACATGTATACGATGCCGTCTTTGGACTTAGCGTATGTCTTCTTTCTATTAATCTCTTTGTAATTGAAAAGAAAGTTCTCGAGAGGTTTGCTAAGCTGTTGATCCACTTGAAGAGCTGTAGCACCCGGATATATACCAACGATCAATCCTTGGCGAATAGTATATGTTGGGAACTCTTGTTTGGGCATATAGTATAATCCGCAAATGCCAAACGCGATTAACATTCCGGTTATCAGCATCACTATCTTTCTATACCTCATCGCGGTGGCGATAATATCTAACTTTTTCATGATGAATATGTTTTTTTATTTATCGATGACTTCGCAGCCTTCTCCTATTTTCTGAAATCCTTCGGTAACGATGCGGTCTCCAATATTTAATCCACTACGTATAATTACCCCATTCTCTACAAAGTGCCCTACGGTAACTTTTCTGAGGTATGTGTGATGACTATTGATGATCCATACATACTGGCTGTTGTCCTCGAACAGTTGGATGCAATTAACAGGTACTACAATTGCGTGCGGCGTATTGTTGGATACCATTTCTACATTGCATAGCATCCCCGGCATGATATTGGGAGATGGATTGACCAGTGTGATCTTTATTTCGTACGTGTGCGACATAGCATTTCCAATGATTCCCTTTTGGCTGATAAAACCTTGAATCGCCACGTTGTTTAGCGCATTTATTGTGATTTTTGCTTTGCTGCCGACATGTATCTTTTCTATTTTATTCTCGGGAATGGATACCTTAACTTCCAGTATGTTCGTCTTTAATAGTTTTAATATCGGATATCCGGCAGATATATTCATGCCGGGTTCAATACTGCGCTCTCCAATAATTCCGGAGAACGGAGCGTATAAATAGCAATCGTTTAAATCTTTCTTTGCCGCTTGTTCGGCGTATTTAGCTTTGCTCAATTGAGTCTTTGCATCTACATATTGAATTTGGGGAATGCTTTTATTTTGGTAGAGCATTGCCGTTCTGTTATAATTATCTTGTGCCTGTTTCAATGTCGAAGCTGCAATCCAATAGTTGTTTGCTATATTGCCTTTGTTCAGTATAGCCAATAATTGTCCTTTCGCTACTTTCTGTCCTTCTTTGACTAATACTTCCTTTATATTGCCAGGGACCTCAAAACTAAGTGTTGATGATTGAGATTCTACAACGTTGCCAATATACGAATCGCTTGGAGCAATTGGACCTTTTTCTACAGCCATTGATTTTACTGCGACCTTTTCATTTGTTGTTTCTCCGCTTTTCTTGTCGGAACAATTTGCCATTAATATCCCCAAAGAGGCGATTATGGCCAATCTAATTAAGAGTTTCATGTCGTTTTTACTTTAAATAAAACATACCTATTATTTGGCTGCAAAAGTCGGTATTTTTTTTAAATAGTAGATGGTTCTATTTCTTGTTTAAATAGTCAAATGGATTGATTCTCTATGTATTATTTTGAATTTACATAATAAATAGTCATATTTGTAGAAAAAATAGGATGGGCAAAAAGTCGGATATTCCAATTATTAATATTTCTACTCTCAATAATGGGAAGACGCAATTCCTTCGTGATAATTTTGTCGTTTCTGATACCGACAAAGATTTACCGGAGGATGTATATGGGCATCCTACCATAATCAATGCCATATTCTTTGGCATTTGCGTGCGGGGCAAAGGGAAGCTACACATTAATCTGAATCAATATGATGTCGAGCAAAACCATGTTATTGTCTTAATACCCGGTACCATTCTTCAATGTCATCTGGAGGAGGTGACAGAAGATTTTCTAATATACTATGTGATATTTTCAGACAATTTTATCAAAGAGTTTGATTCGACAAATATTTTGGGGAGCTTAAGGCAGAGAGCTTGCCTTAAGATGAATGATGAGTGTATTCAACTCTTGTTGGATCGTTATTTCTCTCTTCAGAAGAAACTCGAATGTAGCGACTATATGTTTCACAAAGAAATACTGCAATATTCGTTGCTGGCTGATATTTATGAATTTTATTCGATATATCAGATGTATTGCTTACCAGAGCCCGAGAAGTATTATAGGGAAAGTGATTTTCAGAAGAAGTTCTTTGATCTGATGTATACCTATTATGGTAGAGAAAGGAAAGTGGAGTTTTATGCCAATAAGCTTTGTTTATCTCCCAAATACTTGTCTATAAAAATTAAGAGTCTGACACATAAATCGGTGAACGAATGGATTACGGAATCGTTGATATTAAAGGCAAAGGCTTTGCTAAAGTCTACCGATATGACCATTCAGGAGATTTCAGATTATTTCAATTTCTCTGATGCCTCGGCTTTTGGTAAATTCTTCAGAAAGAATGTGGGACTGACACCAAATAGTTATCGGAGAAATACAGATTGAAAGTGCTGGATGTCTTATAATGGCAAGCACTCTGATAAAATGGCAGTTATGTAAGAGGCCGCAATTGGATCGGCTTCAGTTATTGTATTTATTATGGAATTGCCTTCGTTCTATGCCTTTACATTCAGAAAAAACAACCGTATGTCGCTGCGATAACTAACGTATGTTGTAGAAGAAACTAACGTTAGTTTTCATGATAACTTCCGTTAGTTACCGCAGTAACTTCTGTTAGTTATAGCGGCGACATACGTCTGTTTATTTGGCGAGATGAAGACTAAAGTTACTAAACATAAAGAAAGCCCATACAGCTGTTTTAGCATGGGCTTTCCTTATTGTTCTTTTTGTATTCAAAATCGAATCTTAGTTTCTTCGATTCATGAAAATCATGACGTAGTATATTAATGTTGCCAATGAACCGAGAGCGGCAACTACGTATGTATAGGCTGCAGAACGTAGAGCGTCTTCGGCTTGCGAATGGTTGTAGGCGTTGGTAATGCCCGAACTACTCAGCCATGATAAAGCACGGCGGCTGGCATTTATCTCGACAGGCAACGTGATGAAGCTGAAAATAGTTGTGGTGGCAAACAAAACGATGCCGATGAGTAATAATTGCGGGAAGCTGTTGATCATCAATATGCCTAGAAGTAATAACCATGTCATCCATTGAGAAGCAAAACTTACAACGGGCACTAATTTGCTGCGCAGGGTAAGCGGAGCATACGCACGAGCGTGTTGTACAGCGTGGCCACATTCGTGGGCAGCAACAGCAGCAGCCATTAGACTGTCGCCATCATAAACTCCTTCACTTAGGTTCACAGTCTTTGTTGCCGGATTGTAATGATCTGTCAGTTGACCTTCTACGTGAGTCACTTGCACATCATAGATACCGTTATCTTGCAGCATCCTGAGGGCAACGTCACGCCCCGTCAGTCCATTCATCCCAATTTTGGAATATTTCTTAAATTTACGCTGTAAGTTAGCTTGGATAATGTAACTTACTATTGCGATGCCGATAAAAATAATCCATTGCATCCCTATTATACCATTAAAGCTGTTTACTTCGTTCATAACTGTTTTTATTATTCTATTATATAAAAGAGTAAGTACAAATCTTTTGCCAAAGATAGATATAAACAGAGAAGTATCTTCTTTTCTGTTTCTCTTTTATAAAGAATTAGCTAAAAATTATACAATCGTAAGCTCTATCACGTAGTCAATATCTGTTGGCACTTCGTCCAATTGGAGCTGTATGCCACCTTTGTCTTTTATGTATTTGACCGGTTTGTGGTTCTTAAATATGAAGGCATGCACTACTTTCTTCTTGCCGAGTGGGAGATAGAGCGATTGGCTTTTTAGATTGAGGATGTGAACAAAAAGTTTATTATTCTTTTGTGTGGTGACTCCCCAATCTTGAGGAGGAATAAGCCCTCCTCTGGTTCCATAGATAGTCTCACCGTATTGTTTTGTCCATTCGCCCATCTCTTGTAGCCGTTGTACTGCTATATCTGGTAGCTCACCATTAGGTTGTGGTCCAATGTTGAGTAATAAATTTGCATTTCTTCCGGCTGCCTTTACCAAATATTGAATCAATGTTTTGGTTGGCTTATAGTTCATGTCCGCTATTTTGTATCCCCACATGCCATTCATGGTCTCACAAGTTTCAAGTGGAAGCCTGCTTATTTCCTGTCCCGAAAGGCCGACAGTGTTTTCACCGGGCAGATCGCGTTCAAATTCTTGTATGTCTTCACCCGCAAAAGGTTTTTGATGATGGTTGTTCTCGATGAGGCATGCCGGTTGTAGGCGATGAATCAAAGCATATTGCCCGGGAAGCTGCCAGTCGAAGTTGGGATGTATGTCATGATCCCACCAACCATCAAACCATATGCATCCTATAGGACCGTAGTTGGTAAGTAGCTCTGTGAGCTGGTTATTCATGAATTGGTAGTATGATTTCCAATTGCCATTAGGATTTGAACGTCCCGTACCTTGTCCGGTGCGACCCAAAGGATAATCGTCGCGATACCAATCCAAATGCGAATAATAAAGGTGCAGTTTAATGCCTTGACGAGCACAAGCATCAGCCAGTTCCTTTAGTATATCACGTTTGAAAGGAGTCGCTTTTACAATATTGTAGTCCGAATATTGGGTATTGAACATTGAAAAGCCTTCGTGGTGTCGGGAAGTGATGCAAATGTATTTTGCACCCGATGCTTTAATTTGGGAAACCCATTTGTCTGCATCGAACTTGGAAGGGTAGAAGCCACCGGCAAGTTTGGCATATTCCTTATAATTGAGGTTGTTATCGTTCATTGTCCACTCTCCGGTTGCTAGCATACAATAAAGTCCCCAATGCAGGAAAATGCCAAATTTGTTGTCTTGAAATTGTTTACGTGCCTCGATATTCTCTTTAGCAGGAATATAACTATCAGGCTGTGCTATAATGCATAGCACGAAAGTAAATAACAAGACTAGTGCTACTACTACTTTCTTCATGAATCGTAGATATTAATTGTAGCGAATAATGGTTTGTTCGCGATCTGGTCCTACAGAAACAATCTTGATGCGAGCTCCCAATTCTTTCTCAAGAAAGTCGATGTAGTTCTTGAATTCTTTTGGGAAGTCAGCTTCAGCTTTTATTGTAGTAAGGTCAGTCTTCCAACCGGGAATCTCTTTGTATACAGGTTCGATATTGCCGTCTAAACTATAGGGTAGATAGTCAACTTCTTTGCCATCTATCTTGTATGCTACGCATGCTTTGATAGTTTCGAAGGAGTCGAGTACATCACTTTTCATCATAATGAGGTTTGTTACTCCATCAAGCATCACTGCGTATTTTAGTGCTACTAGATCAATCCATCCGCAGCGGCGTTTTCTGCCTGTGACAGCACCAAACTCCTGGCCTACTTCGCGAATTTTATCACCATCGGCATCAAATAGCTCTGTTGGAAAAGGACCGGAACCTACACGTGTGCAATATGCTTTGAAGATACCATATACATCTCCTATCTTGTTAGGTGCTACACCCAAACCGGTACATGCTCCTGCGCAGATTGTATTAGAAGAAGTGACGAAAGGATATGAACCGAAATCAATATCCAGCATTGTGCCTTGCGCACCTTCGCATAAGATTGTTTTGTCTTCTTTAAGTAGATTGTTGATAACATGCTCGCTGTCTACAAACTTGAATTGCTTGAGATATTCAATGCCTTCAAACCATTTCTTCTCTATTTCAGTTAGATCATATTCATAGTTCAAGCTTTTTAGAATTTCCTCATGGCGTTCTTTGGCTGTCGTGTATTTTGCTTCGAAGTTCTCTAGTATATCACCTACGCGAATGCCGTTACGGCTGATTTTATCTGTATAAGTCGGGCCGATGCCACGTCCTGTTGTTCCCACTTTGGAATCTTTCTTTGCAGCTTCGTAGGCGGCGTCGAGCAAACGGTGGGTTGGTAAAATGAGATGTGCCTTTTTTGATATGATCAGACGTTCTTTTAGCGGATGTCCCGATGCTTCAAGGGCTGTGGCTTCTTCGCGAAAAAGAGCTGGGTCAAGAACAACACCGTTCCCTATAATATTAACTTTGTCTCCTTGAAAAATTCCGGAAGGGATAGATCGTAGTACATATTTCTCTCCATTGAATTCGAGTGTATGGCCCGCATTCGGACCTCCTTGGAAACGGGCTACTACATCATAACTCGGCGTGAGTACATCAACTACTTTGCCTTTACCTTCATCACCCCATTGTAATCCTAATAAAACGTCAATTTTCATTTTTCTGAATTTATTTATAATTTTTTCTTTTTACGTTTGTTGGCTCTATCGCATCGGCTACACAACCCATACATATATAATGAGAAATGGGAAGTGTTGAAATGAGGAAACTTTGCTTCGGAAATAATGTGCTGTAAGTTTGTGTCATGAATCTCGGTTATTTTTCCACATTGAGTGCAGAAAAGATGCAAATGCATACCGCTATTATATAACTTCTCATACTGCGATGCATTGCCGAATTGTAATCTGACTACAAGTTGCGCATCCATTAGCAATAAGATCGTGTTGTACAAAGTGGCTCTACTAACACGAAAGTTACTTTCTTCCATCATTTCTTGAAGCATATCTACAGTGAAATGCCCTTCGATAGAATAGATTGCATCAAGGATAGCAAAACGTTCAGGCGTTTTACGGTGTCTGTTGGTAGATAGATATTCATTGAATACCTTCTTTACGGTTTCTTTAACGTTTTTATTATCCATGGGCTCTCAATTTAGCTCAACAAAGTTATATTATTTTTATGAAATGAACGAAAAAAAATGGATTATCCTTCAATAATATTCGAGCTAACCATATTATAGAGTGCTTGTTCTTCTTCGGATTGAGCCTCTCCGTAGCATTCGACGAGTCGGCAGACCTTGAAAGCATGTTCTTCGTTGTATAACATATATTTTTTGATTGCTACCGTAGCTGCTTGTCTCACGTTGTAGTTTGGCGACAGTGCACTAACCATGGCTTGATCAAGAAATTCACTTTCGGCTCGGTCGTTCATCTCGCCTTTTATTCCCAGCAATCGGGCTATCGTCAAGAAACCACAAGTTTGAATGAATTCCCTTTCATCTGCAATCCATTTGAAAGAAAGAGAAGGCGCATAGCTGAGCTTTTGGAAAAGATTCATTACTGTCAATTCCGCCATTTCTATGTTGTTTATTTGTTCTACCCATAGTTCGGCCATGTCGGGAGTGAAGTCGTCGATAGGCATCAATAGCGAAGCAGCGATTTTACACTCTCTAATATCTTCATTCCAGAGGGCTTGCGCCAAATGAAAATCCGATGAAAAGTTTGCTGCGATAGCTTTGATTCGTGGTAACTCTACTCCGAAGTTGAGCTTGTATCGAAATCCGCTTTCACGCATGCTCTGTGATACTTTTCCGTTCATCGATAGACGAAATTCCGTCTTGATAGCTTTTAGTTGTTCGTTAATATCCATTGTGACACAATTCTTTTTCTGTCGTTATTCATTGATGGAAGGCAAATAAGAATAATCGTTACTATATCGTAGCATTTGGTCGGTATACGATTCGTCATAAGAAACAGCAATATCACAAACATTGCCTTCTTTGTCTTTTATTTCGTTGTAAACAGGGTTGATAAAACCTTTGTAAGGAGACAACTTTAGTTTCTCGTACCTTTCCAATACTTCGAGGTGTAATGTATGGTCGACTTTCACTGCATAATTTTCGACTAGTGATTGGGCTGATTCATACTCTCCTGTCGATTTGATTCGCTGTACTTCGGCTAATAGTTGGCCGAAGAGACCACGCAATGCACTGTAGTTATTTATTTTGATATAAGTCTTCTCGTCCCGGTTAATAAATTCTATTATATTGTCGGTCTTTCCTTTTTCATAAGCCCAGCGGGCAATGAGTTGTCTATTCCTCATGTGAGCTTCTTCTATCTGATGCCCTGGTTTTATTCGAACCAACTGCGTCATCAGTCCGTTCATTATGTAAGTGTAGTATTGAGCTTTGTAAGCATCCTTGTCAGGAAGAAGTCCCAATTCTATCAACTTCTCATCTGCCATGTAATATAGTCCGAATAAATCGGCACGCGCTTCTTCGATGGTCGAACCGTATGCTTTCAATGCGTCTTGGCTGATGCCGGGTAACAATTGGCCCGAACCGTGGCCAAGACATTCGTGTAAATCAGTATGGAGTTCGTCCGTCAAATTGGAGTATTTGTCGATAAGCTCTCTCTCTTGGTCGCTGTACACGAATTCTTCCATGAAGCCATTGTGGCGTGACGCTTTATTGTAAGCTGCCGTAATATTGCTGATGGTGACGGATTTCGATCCATGGAGTGCGCGTATCCATTCGGAATTAGGCAAGTTGATGCCTATTGCTGTAGATGGGTATAGATCGCCTGCTAGGATAGCAGCGGTAATGACTTTGGCCGAAACTCCTTTTACCTCCTTCTTCTTGAATGCCTCTTTTACCGGTGAATGGTCTTCGAACCACTGGGCATTCTTACTGATGACTTCTGTACGGTGTGTGGCTTCTATATCTTTATAGTTAACGATCGATTCCCAGCTTGCTTTCAATCCTAATGGATCGCCGTATGTTTCTATAAAGCCGTTGGTAAAGTCTACAAACGAGTTGGTATCTTTGAGCCATTGGATAGAATACTCGTCGAATGTTCTTAAGTCGCCTGTGCGATAATAATTGATGAGGCTCTGAATAATTGTCTGTTGTGTGTTGTTCTCTGCATATTTTATTGCCTTTTGAAGCCAATAAATAATTTTCTCGATCGCTTTTGAGTAAAGACCTCCGACTTTCCATGTCTTTTCTATCAGCTTACCTCCTTCGGCAACTAAACGGCTGTTTAGTCCAAACGAGATGGGAGTATCACCGCCAGATTTCTTTAAATTATTATAGTATTCTTCAGCCTCATTTTGATTGACATCTCGGTAGTAGTTGCATGCAGAAGTGGTCAATATATCTTCTCCTTGAGACTTGTTGACTCTTTTGGACATTATTTCGGGGTCGAAGATAATAGGATCTAGCAATTCAAACAATTCTTCCGCCGATTCTCCTTCTTGGAGTGGCAGTAATCTAGCGTCGATAGAAAGGATTTCTTCTTTCAAGAAATCTTTTGAAAACGTTGGAATAAACTTTTCACAGCCGTAGTGATGATGAATACCACTTGAAAACCATATTCTTTTGAGGTATGTTTCCATTGCAAGAAAATTCTCAGACGATTTGTTGCTGGTAGAGTGGTTGTAAATAGCTTCTAAGGTTCTGCGAATTCGAAGATTGTAGGCACCGTTTTGATCGAAAAGAATATCACGTCCTGACAGCGCAGCCTCTGAAAGGCAGTATATCAATTTTTTGTATTTGAGTGAAAGTTCCTCGAAACCATCCACATGATAACGGAGCATTTCAATGTCGGCAAACTTTTCTGTCATATCATTAGATTAAGACTCAAAAATAAAAGGAAATACCCCATAATATCTGAGATAATTCCTTTTAAAATCTACAATATTTTAATTAAATTTCAATTATTTCTCAGCGCTACTATTATTGTCGATGTTGTATTTTTTTGCAAATTTCTCTTCCAACTTTCTTTTGCGATAGCCATTAGGTGTTTCTCCTATATATTTATAGAAAGAAGCATAAAATGATTGGCGATTGGAAAAACCTACCATTGCACTGATTTCTTCAACATTTTTGTGCGCCAGTTTCTTGTCTGCCAACAATTTCATAGATTCTTTAATCCGATATTTGTTGTGTAGGCAAGAATAGTTCTCTCCGAAGCGAGAATTGATTACAGCAGAAAGATAGCGAGTATTGATATTCAATTCTTTTGCTAAATCTTTAGCAGAATAATCGGCACTTCTGTATTTCTTTTGTTTTACTACGATGTCGATAATCCTTTTGTACAAATCATCAGCTAGTTGCGGGCGAATTAAATTTCGATACGCAGCAACTTTCTTTTTCTTTTCTCTCAGGTTGTATGGTCTCTTTTCCTGAGTCTCTTTTCCGTTTCTGTTTTCTAAATTGTTCATTTGAATTAATTGGTTTGGTATCTTACAAGTAGAAGTTAAATCGTATAATATTTGGTATGATATAAACTTCACAAAGGTCATTATTTTTTTTTAGATACACAATAGCAAATTGCCATTTTTAAGTTTTATTCTTAATCAAAATATTATAAAGCCTTTATATGTATCGGATTTAATTATTTTTTATCTACCATCTTGCACGTTTTGCTAAAAAATATTTATAGAAAGTGTCGTGTTTTTGTTGTATTTTGCAAAACTTGATCTTTTTCTTACAAAAGAAGTGTCTCGCACTTTCACAAGTACAAGACACTCAAGAAAAAATCGTTTTACTTTGTGTTGTTCAAACTACTACTAAACTATTAAACTAACTATCCCTATTAATCACTAATATTTCATTGATTTTCTTTTCTGTTTCAAAAATCTTTCTTTTCTGTTTACAAAGTAAATGAAGTTTCTTCAGATACCAAAATGTTTTCGGTGAATCGGCTATTTCTTTCGACAAAGCTGTACATTTTATCTCTATGTATTCTTTGAGGCAACTGAAAGAATCTCTTTTTTACTAAAACAAAGATAAGCGTTTTTTTCTTATTTCGGCTGTTTTTTTTCAGCAAAAATGTATATTTGCATAAATAAATTTATAACGTTGTATGGATATTGTATCTTTCATCGATTTGCTCATAGTTAAAGCTCCATCCCTAACGAGGGAAGTAGCTCCTGATACAGCCCATTTGAAGGCTGAAGTCAATCATATTCCGGATGCGCTCCAATCACTTGTAAATTGGAGTATTGATTCGGGTAAGCATATGTTGGTTGCAATTCTTATTTACTACTTTGGTAGAATTGTTATTAAACTTTTAAATAAAGTAGTTGATAGGATATTGACGAAACGGAAGGTTGAAACGAGTGTTAAGACATTTCTGAAAAGTTTAGTCAAGATAACATTGACCATCTTGCTTGTTATAGCCGTTATCAATGAGTTGGGTATCGATACTACTTCTTTTGCTGCATTGTTGGCTGCTGCAGGCGTCGCTATTGGCATGGCTTTGTCGGGCAACTTGCAGAATTTTGCAGGAGGTATTATTGTGCTATTGTTCAAACCTTATAAGGTTGGCGACTATATTGATGCACAAAACATAAGCGGTGTTGTGAAAGAAATACAGGTGTTCCATACCATACTTACTACAGTCGATAATCGTTTGGTGTATATTCCCAATGGGCCTATGAGTAGTGGCTCTGTTATCAATTACAGTCATTCGGAGAATCGAATGGTAGAGTGGGTTATAGGCATTGATTATGGTGAAAGCTTCGAAAAAGTAAAGGCTATTATTCTGTCTATCATTTCTCAAGATGACCGTATAATTGATACTCCTGCTCCATTTGTAGCATTGAAGACGTTGGATGCCAATAGTGTAAACATTGTCATTCGGGTATGGACAAAGGCTTCGGACTATTGGCCCGTATATTATGCTTTCAATAAAGAGGTGTACGAGACGTTTAATGCAGAGGGTATTGAGTTCCCATTCCCGCAATTAACGGTTCATCAGGCCAAATAGTTGAGAAATACCAAGAAATCTCCTTCGGCGTTGAGAGCTATATTATCTGTAGTCGATTCATTAAGTGTTCCTTGCCACCAGTTATTTAATTCTCTTGGAAGAGGATAAATAAGTCCTTCGGCAGTGAAATGGATAGCGTTGATATTAAAGATGGATATTTGTTGTCCTTCCTGAGTACGTATTCTTATGGTATTGTGACAGGGAATAAAGATACCATAGTCGGTCGCCATTATTGTAAATACTCCTTTTCTGATATATTCTACGAGTAGACTGATGTTGCCGAGGGTATGGTCTTCGCGTTTTCCTGTTGCTGCTACAATCAAAATATTCTTTTTGCCTTGCGATATGAGGTAATCAACAGCCTTTGTTTGATCGTTGGTCTCTTGATCGGCAATGCGAACGAACTTAATAGAATTCTTCAATGCATTGTTCTCGGATATCGAATCTCCATCTCCGATAATCATATCGGGTTGTTTGCCTTTTGACATGAACATGTCGGCTGCTCCGTCGCAACATATAATGTATGGGGCTTCATCGATCCATTTCAGAGGTTGCATATGTGTGGGATATTCTCCATTGGCTATTACGACGGCGTCAGGATTGAATTCCGTTGGAACAAATATCTTATTGACCATCTTCTTGATTGTTATGTTTCAGTATTTTCAACCATTTATAATAGCCAAAGATAGCGACTATTGCGTAAACTGCATATAATACAGACGTAAAATATAACTCTTTGTAGATGTACAATCCCGCGCTGAAGGCGTCGACTACGGCCCACGGTATCCACTGTTCTGCATATTTACGGGCCAACATCCACAGTGCAATAATACTTAGAGCATTGACAAATCCATCTGCTATAGGCACATTACTGTCGGTGTAGTTTATTAAAATAAAGGTGATGAGCAACCATAACAGTGCAAATAGGATGCTAAGCTGGACATACCGATTGCGTGGCATATTGGTAATGGGTAAATCATCTCCTTTCGAATTACTGTTCTTTTTACCGAATCCGTATTTCCATCCGATATATCCGTAGATAGCTGCTATTAGATAATAGATGTTCATGCCGAAGTCGGCATACAGACCTGCGTCGAAATAAACAAAGATATAGATAGCAGGCATTATGATGCCTACTATCCATACATTTATACTTGCTTTGTATTCTAACCAGAGGTAGATAAAGCCGATAATTGTTCCTAGTATCTCTAAGTATGCCATTGATTAGAAGCTAATAGAGAGACGGGCAATAAAATTGGCCGGAGCTTGAGCCGAGAATACGGCATACGAATATTGACCAGCATCCTGGTAAGCTATTACGCCGCCTTTCCCGTCACTTTTGAATTGTGCCGAAGCCAGACCATTGCTTTCGTATTTTTCGCTGAGCAGATTGTAGACTGTTACTCCTGCTGTGATCGATTTGATATGAGGTAACTTGAATGTGTAGTCCAAGCTCAAGTTGGCTACAAAATAAGAATCCAGCATCATACTGATGTCTTTACCATCCTCTGTGTACGATTTGAATCCTGTATTTGTCAGATATTGTTTGCCGATGTATTGTCCTTGTAGTGAAGCGTTCCAACCATTCTTACTGAATGTAAGTGCATTGTTCAATATGATATTTGGAGAGAAGGCCAAAGGGGTATTGCCTAAATTGATAATGTCTTTTGTATCGTCGGGTGTTACCGTCCAGCCTTTTGCTCTGTTGTGGCTTAGGGTTAGGTTACCGTCAAAACGGAAAGGTGATGTTGTCGTTGGTCTGAATCCTAGCGAAAGTTCTACGCCTTCGCGATAACTCCTGCCTACATTCTTTAGTATGGCATATCCTTTATCATCAACGGCTCCAGTCCCTACCAGTTGATCGTGATAATTCATATAATAGAAGTTTGCTGAGGCTGTCAATATCGCCGAACTGTATTTGTAGCCAATTTCCCAATCGCTGAGACGTTCTGCTTTGGGCATCATCCCTATATTATCTTCATAATTACTGCGGTTGGGCTCTTTGTGGGTAACGGCATACGAAGAATAGAGGGTATGATATTTATTGATATTCCAATACAAACCGACTTTCGGATTGAAAAAATTAAATTTGTTATTAATATTGAGAGACTCTTGTTTCTCATTTTTATCATATTTGTCTGTTGGGCCGGAAAGTTTGTAATTTATGTAACGGTATTGTAGGTCCAAATACCCATTCACCCCATTTATTATTTCGTAGTTTACTTTACCGTATATATTCCCGTCTGTCTTTTTACCGTTATTGCGATAATATTCATAATTTGGCAACAACGAACCTTCAAAGTTTCTGACCCATATCACATTGCCATAGTGGTCTCCGTCGTATTGGCTCAAACCTCCTCCTATTGAAGCGTCAAGCTTGCTGCTGCGATAATTTAAAGAATAAACAGTTCCATAAAAATCATTTTTCATATCTGCTTGCCGTATCAAGTCTGATTCGGCTCCAAGCTGTGATGTTAAATTATACTCATTTAAACTTTGCCCAACTTTATATTGCTCGTAGTATCCGAAACCATGAGTGTAGTGCAACGCTATGTTGAGATACCATTTGGGTGATAAGATTTGGTTCCAAAGCAATTGATAGTTTTGCTGATGATAGTTGTCAATCTGATTCTTATAATACAACGTGTCTGTTCCATTATAATATTCGCCGTCTGGGTTGTAGCGTCTGCCGTACATTTCTATTTGCGCCTTTGAAGCATAGTCCCAAGCGTGGTAAGTTTGCTCACTACCATTGAAGGTGATGAACTTTACGATTGTATTCTTATTAAAATACCCTGCTTGCAGAAAATAAGAATTTAGTTTGGACCATGCTCTCCTTATATATCCGTCACTACCTATATTAGAAAGACTTCCATCTATCGCCCAATGTTGATTGAGCAATCCTGTTCCGAATTTCAACGTCTCTTTGTGAGTTCCGTATGAACCGCCGGATGTGCTGATTTCGGCATAGGGCTTTAGGGTTATATCCTCCGTTTGCATATTGATAGAAGCTCCGAAAGCTCCGCCTCCGTTGGTAGATGTCCCTACACCACGCTGAATTTGAATGCTGCCCAAGTTGGAAGCAAAGTCGGGCATATTTACCCAATATACGACATTGCTTTCAGCATCATTGATTGGAATTCCATTGGCGGTGATATTGATTCGGGAAGGATCTGTACCCCGAACCCTAATAGACGTGTATCCAATACCTGTGCCGGCATCCGAGCTTGTTACTACAGATGGGGTACTCAATAGCAGGAAAGGAATATCCTGACCGAAATTCTGTGATTTGAGCACCTTTTGGGAGATGTTGGAGTAGGCCATGGGGGTCTTTCCCGCTGCTCGTGTTGAAACTACTTGCACTTCTTGCAAATTAACAACTCTCAAAGAGTCTATTTTCTTTGCTGGCATTCCTGCAAAGACAATAGTAGATGTCGCCATGAGGCAACCCAATAAAATAATTCTTTTCATTGAAATAATAATTCTCTACGCCGGCATTACCCGGTTCAGGTTATAAGGGTATGTTCTCAGCCCGTCATGTTAAGGCACCCCAATTATTTATTTTTTTCGGTTACAAAATTATAGCTTTCTGATATATCAAACAACTTTTGATAGAAAAAAATGTTTTAGGTTGTGGTTGTCTTTGAAAAGAAATAAAGATAGCTTTAATGTTTTTTATAGGTTTATTGGTAACCTATTTTGCGTATAATGCGTCTTTATAATAAATAGCGTTTTGAACTAATTTAATTATTTAGATGAAAAAAGTTCTCACAGTGTTCATCCTGTTGTTGAGTGTTGTTTCTTTGCATGCTCAGATGCAGGATCCTGTAAAATTCAGAGCCGAGCTAAAGAATGTCAAAGGCGCAGAAGCCGAAATCGTATTTACCGCTCGTATAGATGCCGGTTGGCACGTTTACTCCACCAATTTGGGAAGTGGCGGTCCGATCTCTGCGACATTTACGGTAGACAAGTCTCAAGGTGTGGAGTTGGTGGGTAAGTTGACTCCTCGCGGAAATGAGATTTCGAAGTACGACCAGATGTTCGACATGAAACTCCGTTTTTTTGAAGGGAGTGTTCAGTTCGTTCAGAAGATCAAGTTCACCCGTCCTAGCTACAGCATCAATTGCCATTTGGAATATGGTGCTTGCAACGACCAGAACTGTATGCCTCCTACTCAGGTAGAGTTTAAGCATTCGGGAAAAGCGGCAGCTACGGCTGCTGCCGACCCAAAGGCTGAGGCTGCTCTGGCTGCCGCTTCTTCCGCCTCTCCTTCGGGTGCGGTTCGGGACTCTGTCTTGGCACCTGCTAAGGGCGACTCTGCGGCCGTAGCTTCGGCAGCGACTCCTGCCAACTTGGATTTGTGGAAGCCTGTGATTAAAGAACTCAACGCTTATGGCGACAACAATGCCCCTAAAGACATGTCTTGGGTCTATATATTTTTTGCGGGATTTATAGGCGGACTTCTCGCCTTGTTTACTCCGTGTGTGTGGCCCATCATCCCGATGACCGTAAGCTTTTTCCTGAAACGCAATAAAGACAAACGAAAAGGTATTCGTGAAGCTTTCACTTATGGCGGTTCAATCGTTGTTATCTATGTGGTTCTCGGATTGGCCATCACGCTGATCTTCGGTGCCAGTGCACTGAATGCGTTGGCTACGAATGCCGTCTTCAATATACTGTTCTGCCTGCTGTTGGTAGTCTTTGCCGCTTCGTTTTTCGGGGCGTTCGAGCTGACTCTCCCTTCAAAATGGACGAACAGCGTTGATAGTAAGACGGAGACGACGAGTGGTCTGCTGAGCATCTTTTTGATGGCTTTCACGCTGACTCTGGTTTCTTTCTCCTGCACGGGTCCGATCATCGGTTTCCTGTTGGTCGCCGTTTCTACGACGGGCAGCATTGTAGGTCCTACGATCGGAATGCTTGGCTTTGCTATAGCGCTGGCTCTTCCCTTTACCCTTTTCGCCATGTTCCCCAGTTGGCTGAAGTCCATGCCCAAGTCGGGCGGTTGGATGAATGTAGTGAAGGTCGTTCTGGGTTTTATCGAGTTGGCTTTTGCCTTGAAGTTCCTTTCCGTAGCCGATTTGGCTTACGGTTGGCATATATTGGATCGCGAGACCTTTTTGGCTCTTTGGATTGCCATCTTCGGTCTCTTGGCCCTTTACCTGTTGGGTAAGATCAAATTCCCACACGATGACGACGATACCCGTATCGGTGTCTCCCGTTTCTTTCTGGGACTGATCTCGCTAGCCTTTACGATCTATATGATCCCCGGTTTGTGGGGTGCTCCGTTGAAGGCGGTGAGTGCTTTTGCTCCTCCGATGAAGACTCAGGATTTCAATCTGTACAATAACGAGGTTCGTGCCAAGTTCGAGAATTATGACGCGGGTATGGCTTATGCCCGTCAGCATGGCAAACCGGTGATGCTTGACTTTACGGGTTTCGGCTGTGTGAACTGCCGCAAGATGGAGCTTGCCGTATGGACGGATACGAAGGTGGCCGACATCATGAACAAGGACTATGTGCTTATTTCCTTGTATGTTGACGACAAAACTCCTTTGTCTCAACCCATGACGGTAAAGGAAAACGGTCAGGAACGCACATTGCGTACGTTGGGCGATAAGTGGAGTTACTTGCAACGTTCCAAGTTCGGAGCCAATGCGCAACCTTTTTATGTGTTGGTCGACAATAACGGCATGCCTTTGAGCAAGTCTTATTCTTATGATGAGAATGTGGGTAAGTACAAAGAATTCTTGCAGACCGGATTGGATAGCTACAATAAACAAAAAAAACAATAACGTATTCCACTAGATGAGAATGTATAGTTAAATGAATTTCGTGGTTGAATATTGAAAAATAAATTTGGGTAACTTAAAACAACTAACAAAAGTAAAAACTAATTTATATTAAAATCGAAATAATCTCTCTCTTATTTATACATTATAAAAGCGATAACGACTACTATGTGAATGAGGACTGCAGGCAACTGCAGTCCTTTTTTTGCTCATTTACAGCTTTCTTTAGCACATCTGCAAAAGTTAGTGGGAAGGAAGCGGCATCTAATGGATAAGTTACTGAAAATTTACTCGCAGCGCTACAGCTTCGTAAGTATAAGATAGAAGTATCACACGAGTGCGACACTAGTCTCACAGCTGTGCGACAGTTGTCTCACACGTGTGATACACATGTCGCACACGTGTGAGACTTCCGTTCCTTACTTATAAACTTAACTTTGGATAACTAACTTGTGAGAGTAATCAATTGAAGCTGTTAGGATACGCTTGTTTTGAAAGAAGGACAGGGACCGTATAATGTGTACGAATGTCGAACGTGACAATGATGAAGTTCAAAGAAGTATGCGGGGAATTTAAAGAGGCATTGATACTGACGAGGCAAATTTAAATGCTGTTTTCGAGAGATTATCGCATTTGCTTGCCCGACAACTTTTCTCGGGTATGAGGTACTTATAAAAAAGAGATAGGGCCGTTTATCTACAAATAGGGCTCACAGACACCTGTAGGCTACTGTTTAGATTCGTTCTAAGCAAAGGTCCGCTGAAAATAAGGGCCCTACAATATGCTGTGTGGCCGATTTTGGACTCTCTTTTCGCTGGCGTTGTATACGGTGCACCGTTAACTTGCTGTGGGGTAGCGCCGTATGGTGTCATACGGAGGTGGCAAAGAGTAAAATAACAGTCTTAATACTATGCAAAAAAACAGACGTATGTCGCTGTAATAACTAACAGAAGTTACTGCGGTAACTAACGTTAGTTGTTATGATAACTAACGCTAGTTTCGCCTACAACATCCGTTAGTTACGGCTGCGACATACGTCTGTTTTTTTTCAGGTTTGTTTTTTATACTGATAGTGAGGCGCTTATATCGATTTATGTTAGCACTCACTCAGACTTTTGATGCGGTTTGCTTCATTTGGAGAGAGTCCTTCCTGTTTCATTTTATCATCGTCATCACAAAGATGGAAGAGCCATTCGCTGCGTCCGGTATGGTTCTTCAAGACTCCATGTGCCACTTCACTATATGGATCGTATAACTGAATATCGAATAGCTCGTCGTCTTTGTACACCGCAATGGCATCTACCCAATAGGGTGGATATTTTTCTTTATTCAGTATACCCGTGTAACGTTTGCCCAACACTTCTTTCAATGCCTTTAAAACGGTGGCATAGTTTTCTTCGTCCGATAAGTATTTAATCTCGATCATAAATAAGTAATTTGATATTGAATTCTCACTTGTTTAGTTTATCTTTTCTTCTTTAACGCTTGCTTGCATGCGGCTTTATACTAAGATTTTACTGTTTTTATCTTTAAGTGTACCATACAAATGCGCTGCTGTGTCCGGTTGTTCAGGCACAGACGCAACGTGAGTGAGTCTTCCCAGGTAACGAGGTATCTTTTAGGGAAAATGCTTTTGAGCGTGAGTCTGCTTCTTCTCACATCCACGGCTCCGAACAGTGGGGCTATGATGCACAGTCCTTTTCCGTCAATATCGGCGTATGTCACGGTGTCGTAGTCGGTATCTATCTGTAGCGATTGGTCTTTCACAAAGAAATGTCTCAGATGGGCTATGAAAGCTGGAAAGCTGTCGGCATCGATGCGCCAGCAATCTTCCTCTCTGCTCATATAAATGAGCGACGTTTGTTTTGCTTCAACTATCTTCATGATTCATTTCGTATGGATTCCTTTTTTATCTTATTCGCGATACATTCCTCATTTGTATCCGTACCTTTGTTTGTCTGCCTAATGGAATACTCACGTTGTCTGCTTCGCCCGATAAGAGTGGCGACGCCTGATCATCTGGAGCGGCTTTGGAAAGAATGGAGGAGAATAGAGCTCGATACTTTATGATACTTGTCACTTCGCCGGGTGTCATTCCGCAGGCTTGTGCGTTGGCGGTAGCGCAAACGGTGTAGTCAGTGCCGATATAGGTGTTGACGGATAAGTCGTAGGGAGCTTTGAGAGCATCACCCTCTTTTACGACGCTACCGCACAGTTTGCCGCTGCGATCGAACACCCATACGGCAATATCTTTCACCGATGCAGCGTCGTCGGTACTCAGATCGGCAGTAAACGTTGTTGTAGTCGTTTCCTTGTCATTGCAATCGCAATCCGTTCCCCCTTTCTGACAGACACACGAACAGAGGCTGCATGCCGTCAATAAAAATAGTAGTAATATAAATGGCGTAGTTTTCATCTTAAAGGTTTTATTTTATTTAAAAGGCAATGGCTGCTCTGGATGTATACCATGTCAATGTTTTATCATTATCTTCATCATTGCCGTCAATCCACAGTATATTTCCTCCACTTCCACTTTGAAAATAGAGGCGATATGAGTAATTACTGGTATATTCAGATGTCGCAGAGTAAAGTTCAGATGTTCCTGGCGATGTGTAAAATTTGTCAACTCTGTATCCGTTATCTAGAGCAGCTAAATAGTTGTTTATATTTGAAGCGCACGAAGAAATCTCTCCATTTTTCCAACCCAATTCAGCAACGTAAGCTGTTGTAGATGTCGTTGGCACTTTCCCTAAATTTACAATAACGCTATACCATTGCCCGATGCTTGGTAAATACCAGCCACTACTTCCTTGTGGCGTAGCAACATTATAATTTAAAGCATAGTAAAATACGGGGTAATTAGTAGGACTTATAGTATAAGTATTGTTTATCAAATGTGTTTCTGTATACCCATCCATGCTGTTCTTTATATCTGATTCAGAAGATATGTTTGGAATAGGAGTATCTACAGTATTGGGCCCCCATGTAATGTCTTTTGCGGCGTTCTTTAGTGCCATGGCATATCCATGTGTCCATCCATGCCCTTTGTCTGTAGTGCTAGTCGAGGTACTAAATAGTACTCCGATAGTTTTATCAAGTAAGTACTTGTTTGCAGTGGCGTTTGGAATGATACTGCCATCATTAAGATAGTAATCACCTACAGCTAATGTGTGCGATGTCCCTACTGCACCACCGTCCACATCCATTGTTTGATATTTGCCTGGAGTAACGTTTATGCTTTGAGAAAAGTTCTCAAAAGAGCCTCCTGCTATTAATGGCGCATATTTACCTGAAATAGTTATAGAAGTTGATGGCTTTATTATATAATGATATGTTGTCCCTGATATATTATACGGAATAAAATCTGTCCATGCCAAGCCTGGTATATACTTATAATTTGCATCAGTTGACAAATAATAATAGGGCATGTTTATTTCTACCAGTCCCATTTGATGGCTCATGCTAAACATCAATGGACGAGTTGCATTACTTGACAATACCCCTACATAGCCTGTGCCAATCATTAAATCTGCTGCGGCATATTTTTCGTATGTACTTTGGTCTGTAGACAAATTCGCTCCCCAATTGTCTATAGCTGGTGAAAATAAATCCGAGGCAGATGTCGTTGTTGTTGAAATAGTAGGTGCTGTACTTTGATAAGGATAGTAGGCAAAATATTTAGTGGTAGAAGTGTTGTCGTAATAAATCATTGTTCCTGCAGGGTAGTTCCAGTTTGTACCATCGTATGTTAAACATAAGTTGCTCGTCGTTACATTGCCGGAACCATCCACTACAAATAATCCTATTTTGTCACCATTTGTAAATGTGGTCGTATATCCGTTGTCGAATGCACGCGTCGCTTTAGTATTTGACGTATCAATAAATCCTTTATCCTTTATTGATACAATTAGGGGAGAAAATCTTTCATCTAATGAATCTGTATTGCTTGCACAATCGGTTAAACCTAATATCAACGTGATACTTAATAAACAGATTGATATTTTTGTTTTGTAACTATTCATAAACTTAAGTTAATCATATATTCTTATAATTTGCATTGCTTTAAAATGCAATAATAGATCTTATCTTATAACTACCTCCGTATTTAACATAGGGATCACCAGATCCAGATAGAAGTAGATAAGTGTCTTGAAATCTTACATGAACAGCTCCAATATCTCTTACTTCTGAAGAAGACCAATACCATGATCCGCTCGATATGGCAGAGCCTCCACTTGCTGCCGTTAAATAAGAATTAATATTACTTAATGCTGTAGAAGATTCATATTGAATAAATTCACTATCTATTATGCTAGTGAAACTTTCAAAATCAACTTTCCCTAGATTAGTCATCACGTCCCACCATTGTCCTCCGGTAGGCAAATACCATCCACTACTATAAGACGGTGCTGCTACAGTGTCTTTATACTTATATGCATAATACCATGCCGGATAACTACTATTTGTGCCTAAGCTGTTAGCGAATGTCCCAACATAACCACTGCTTAAATCATTATAATAGGCTGAAAGATATGTTACATCATTCAAAAAAGAGAGGTCATTACCACTTGTTGACCAATAACACCCTGTAGTATTAGCATCTTGTAAAGCTAAAGCATAGCCATGCGTATATCCAGCATTCTTTTCCTCATTGCTAATTCGTGTTGAAAATATGACGCCGATAGGTTTAACGGTTGAAGTTGCATGGTCTGCCAATGTTCCCCAACTTCCATCATTGAAATAATAATCTCCTATTTTTATAGTAGACGTCGTTGTTTCATTACCATTATATCTCCACGTATTTGTTGATACTGAGTTTATCAGCTCCGGATAACAAGTTACGCGCACATCGTATACTCCGCTTCCGGTAATGTTTATCGTGTAAGTATAATTATAATTTCTCGGTATATTATAGTTCGTGTAATCTGTGGTTCCGGTACCACCTAAATATATTCTATAAGTTGATTGCCAATTTGAGCCTGTGGCATACACATCCAAATAGGTTGCCGTTGCAGGTGCATTTGTTGAGTTACGGTTTTTTGCTGTATTCGATGCAGAGACCGTCCCTGCTAAATTCTCATAGATATAATAGGTGCTCGTTACTTCACTTCCGTTTGTTGGAGTGCTTTCCGTTACCTTATCGAAATCCTTGTAGCTACTTGACGGATTATAGGCAGGTGTCGTTTCAGCCGAACGGTCGGCTATGTAACTGCTTGTCGGTACTTCATGAAGTTGATACCCGGTTATCTTTATGTCGCTTGACGGTTTGATATTGAAATTTATCTTTGTACACAAACGATATAGCGGTACGATAGTTGCCAATGTTTGGGTACTTGCCGTTATATCTTGGCTCGTCAATACTCCGGACATTATCACATTGCTTTGTGAACCTAAATCGGGCGCGTCATTCAATTTGGCATACGCCACGGTGAATTTGTCCATCGTATTTACTGGATTACTCACTCCGCTAACAGTATTGTTTCCCGTTGTGAAAGCATTTGCTCCTGCATTCGCTACAACATACACCGTACAACCGGTTGCTTCTCTTGTGTTCACCGTCATTTGGTATGTATTATTTGTCGGTGTCGGATTTGTAGAGTAACTGTAGCCTATTAATTGTTTGTCCGAATTGAATATAAATACCGTCATATCGTTAACTGTACTTTCGTTCTCGGAAAGAGTCTGTGCGCGTGTTAGTACGTTCTTTTGTAGAGGTATTTGCATATTGATTCGTACCGTAGCTGCGTTGTCGGATCCTTTATTCGACTGCGATTCACCTATGCATGATGATACTAACATTGGTATGGCCGATATCAGTAATACCAATACGAATAGGATACGGTAAGCCTTATATCTATCATTCATATCAATAAAAGATTAAGTTCTGCGAATACTTATTCCATGGCAGTACGGTAATGCCGGTATTCATTTGGCTGCAATCCACCATAAAAACTTTATCGTCGCCTGCAGATAGGGTGACGGGCTTTCCGGTGCTGTCCAAATTTGATTTCCAGATCGTATTTCCGTCTCTCAAAATAGATAGCGTGATGCTTTCTCCCGTTTTTGTAGGCCATGTATTGACCTTATCACTCAGCATGTCACCATTATCTAAGAATTTTACGGATGGCGTTGCGATAATTCGGTCTCCGTCTGTATTTCCTGCAAACGTAAAGGATGAGTGCAATCCGCTTAACTCTACGGTATACCTGCCCTTATCTCCAAACATAGCATTCAACTTCTTGACCCATACATGTACTCGCGCCCGCATGTTATTCAATGATATTAACGGTCGCTCTATCTCTTTCGAAGAGTTTGGCGTATAGTTGAAGCGACCGTAATAGAAGTTTTCGAAGTCAGAGCCAGAACTGATACTTAGCGCATGATTCTCTATGCTGTCTCCTACTGCCGGTTCTTTCAGACCTTTATTGCCGGTATTTTTTTGGAATGCCATTAGAACCAATGAAACGGTAGCGTTTTTATAAAAACTTATTTCGAAACGCCCATCATTCGAGGTGGTGATGATATGGCTGAACTTACCGTCTATATACAGGTACGCTTTCAATCCTTCGGTCAAGGAATCGGGCAATACCGTTCCGGCTGTATCTACCAACTGATGAGCGACATTATACTGTACGCACATCGAATCGTTCTCGTAAATGCATGACGACAGGCATAATGCTGCCGTCATGGCAAACAAGAATTTCAATACGATATGTCGTTTTCTGATGAACATTATTTCGAGTTGCTGCTTATGATTGGCTATTCTAATTGAATACTACGTTTTGAGTAAAAGCTGTAGGCCATGGTGCGACTGTTATCGTCAGGTTGACCGCTGCTGATGTCAAATCTTGGGTCGGATCTGTTACACCCTTAGACTTGATGGTTGCCGATAGTTGGTAGTAGGTGTTTGGTCCAATTTGTCCATCTATTCCATTTGCCTTATAATCTACATCTTTAGATTCACTGTCTTTAGTAGTCGTGCCCGGCATGGCATGGTTTATTATGATGGGGTAGTAGTAAGTGTCCACTTTATTTGCATCGTCTATTGTGGAAGATTTGTAAAGAATGCCTTTAATAATCAGTTTTGTTTTTGAATTTCCGCTTAAACTTCCGTCATTGGCCATTGGAAAGAATGTGCATGCCGGTGAGTAACTGTCAGCTACCGTTAAACTGATGCTGCCGGTGCTTAAATATGTAACGGCTCCATTTTTGCCTGTTTCACCTTGCAGGTATGTCGGATGTGTTACGTACGGACTGATTGCATTTGCGTAAGCTGTCTCGGCTACGTTGCTCATAAATATTTCGGTAGGAATGAATGTGTAACCCGCATAAGCACCGTTTGTATCAAAGTCTACGGTTATTTTATTCAATTCTATTTTTGACACCAAACGTGTTAATGCGAAATTTGCACTTCCTATTCCTGTGGAGGCACCGTCTACAGTGCCATCGCCTTCCATAGGCAAATTGGATGCTTTTTGCTTGGTGTTGTCGGCAGATGTATTTGAAATGTCAATAGCTACTTTGTGAAAATCATCTAGCTTTTTGGCGGAGGCAAAAGCTCCTGCTGGCGCATTAGCAACAGCTGCAATTTTGGTGACCAGTGTGGTTCCGGTGACTTGCGCAATAAGCTTCTTGTCTTCATCTATTGTAAATGTTGGCTCAGTAATGGAAACCAAATTGTTATCGGCATCAAAGAGGCCAATAGCGATGCGGTTTATCTGCCCGTCATTTGATAAATCGGCTGCAGCCTTTGTGGAGAGTGAACTGCCTTTTATGGCAATATTAATTGTTGCAGGTTCTGCCTTGCGGGATTGAACCACGTCATCTTTGTTGGAGCAGGAAGCCATCATTCCGATTGTAACTATGCCTGCCATTAGTAATACATTTGTTTTCATATTCGCATTGTTATTTGTTATTTAATCTATTGTCTTTTTATCTCAATTTCTTTGGAATTTTTTTTTTGCTAAAAAGCGATACATGGTCTAACTTTAAACGGGCCATTTTTACTGCCACTGTATATTGTTATTCTTTCTGCCCAGAAATATATATAATATGAACTACCGGAGTTGGACTCTGAGGAAGCCCAGTAGTATTCTTCGTTGTAAGTAAATACTTCAGGCGTATTATAGTTATAGCTATGATTTGTGTTAAATGTGCTTATTGTTGTTAGATGACTGTTAAGGTTATTGATACATATCAAAAAATAATTGTTTACTTTGCTTGGATCAGACCAAGTGCATATTTTGTTTAGACTAACTCTTGGAGTACTAGACATGCCTCCTAAACTTACTGCTATGTCCCACCATTGTCCCACACTCGGTAGAAACCAACCGCTACTTCCATTTGGCGGGGTATAAGCGGCGTTAGATGAGGCGTAGTTTATGGCAGCATAAAATGCGGGATAATTCTCTTTGGAATAACCTAATTTTCCATTGTTTTTTATAGTTTGTGTCTCACCGTTGCCTTCTTTATTTGTGACATATGAAGTGTATTCATTATAATTCTGATATTCGAAATTAGCATAAGCATCCGAATAAGTATCTCCTGCTTCATCCAAATACTCGTTGTTGGAATTTGCTAAACTCCAAACACTATTTAATTCGAAAGGAGGCAACGCATTTGTTAAAGCCATGGCGTATCCGTGAGTCCATCCGTGTGCTTTGTCGTATGGTGTCGTCTTGTTGCTGAATACCACCCCTATGGGATGAACCGTTGCGGTGGCTCGATCGGCCAGTGTACCCCAACTTCCGTCACTGAAATAGTATTCTCCTATTTGGGGAATGTCATTGGTGTCATTGATATCTACGCCGATGACTGCATTAGTCCAATTCTGAACCTGTGCGTTTATGGTAAGCGATGACGGATCAATATTATCCGAGGGCACGTTTACTCCCGGCCCTTTTATTTCCACCTTGATATTATATACCCTGTTTGCTTCTATGGTCGCGTCATTCGTATTGTTTGTGGGGTTTCCATTCGTATCTTCAAAGGAGGTCCCTGTCTGGACGTGATTGATCACAATCGGATAATACACGGTCTCATTCGTGCCTCCCGCCCTTGTGAATGTTCCTTTAATTACTAATTTGGTCGGATTTTGAGAACTATGGGGAAAGACATAAAAGAATTGCGGGGCAATTGATGAAGGTGCCTTATAATCGGTTGTACCTGTTCCCAAATAAGCGAATGAAACGGGTGCGGAACTTTCACCGCTCACCGTTGTAGTCGAAGAACTCGTTGTACCGTTCCATGCATATTGATCATTTACATTATACATGAATATCTCTGTCGGAGTGAATGTTGCTCCCGCGTAAGGGCCTTTGTTATCGAATGATGTTGTGATGCCACTGATGGATACTCTTGCCACTACTCTTGTCAACTCTAGTGTTTTGTCGTTGACGCCGTTTTCTGACAAACTTAACGGAGATACTATCCCTGATGTCATGGGTAGCGCCGTCATAGTCTGACCTCCTGCTTCTGTGCCCTTTGTGTCACTTTGACCGTCAGTAGAAGTGGTATACGACAATTGCTGTTCTTTTCCAATGAAATCCTCCATTGTCGTTGCTCCGGCAAATATTCCCTTTTTTATATTGGTCACTACAATCATCTTGGTTGCTCGTGTAGTTGTCTGTATCTTTTCCGGTTGTCCTTTCATATAAGTGTATTCGTGTACGGTTATGGTATTCCCGCTTTCATCAAATAACCCCACACATACCGTGTTTATGCTTCCTTCGTTTTCTCCTACGATTGAGCCGTTATCCGATGGAATCGTTCCGCTTGCACGTGTCGTTTTCGCCAATCCGGTGCCAAGCGATAAACTTATCATCGCTGGCTTTTGATTGTTGTCTACATCATTTCCGGATATGCACGATGTCGCTAAAAGCATGAACATGCCTATTACACAGATAATTTTATAATCGAAGACTTTCGCCATCTACTTTTATACCTCTATTTTATTGTCATTCATATCTTGTTTACTCTTATCCCTTTTTTACTTCTTCAGGCATTTGAGTACTTCCTGTGCCTGTCTTACTCCGGCAGCGTGTGCCATTTGCAGGTATACTTCGGCTTTGTCCTTGTTTCCTTCGAGGAGATAGAGCACTCCCATGTTGTTGTATGCCTTGGGGTCTGTCTGCCACCGTTCGAGGTATTTTCTGGCCAGAGGGGTGTCGTTTCTGGTGAGCGCCACGGCTGCGGCGTTGATGTTCGCCTCGGCGTTGTCGGGGAAGAGTCTTGCGGCCAGATCCATCACGTCGTCAAACTCCCGGGTACCTGCCTTGTAGCTCATGGCCACGGTATAAAAATCACTCAGCGACATGGTGTTGGGATTGTTCTTCAGCATCAGTCTGGCCGTCTGCGCGTCCATGGCCCGTCTGTTGAATGTGAGCGTGTATCCCACGCGGTACACCCTGGGGAAAATATTCTGTTTCATGTACTGGTAGGGGGCTCCCTGGTTGAGGTTCTCCAATACCTTTTCTCTTCCTCCCACGACATCCACCGTACGTATGATGTCGAGCACGGCGTTCTTCAACGCCATTCCGCTGGTGGCGGTAAGGGATGCGATGCTGTCCCAGTCCTCGCTCACCCAGCTCACGTCGAGCGCGTTCTTGCTGGTCAGCGGATTGGTCATGAGATAACGCTTGAGCGATAGCGCCCGCTTCATGGATTTGATCTCGTTCTTATGATTGTCCCCGATAGGCGCTCCGTATCCTTTGACGCTGATGGCTGTCAGTGTGGTGCCGTAATGCTGTATGGTCTCCCTGATATCGGAAGCGAGGTCCTCGAATACGGCCTTGTTCTGCTTCTTCTCGTTCAGGTCTCCGATGTGGCGTTCGCCGTAGAAGGGAATGATGCGTTGCATGGAGAATGTCTCCCCCTCGTCTTTCCCCAGCTGCAAGAATTCCACCCACGAGATTAACGCTCCGCTTTTCACCCTCGGGTCTGAAATCTCTTGTGGAGCTTTTGCCAGCGGAATGGCGGCCAACAGGCGGTCTTCGTAGAGATGCGCCCGATGTCCGTTGCAGTTGCACTCCTCGCTTTCAATGTAGAGGGCACTCTTCTCCATCCATTCCTTGTAGGGCAGCGAAGTGTCGTAGATGAAGTAGCGTTTGCCGGAATGTTTCTCTTTCACCACCACGGCGATGTTGCCTCGCCTTTTGCGGCTGAGGGCCTCCTCTCGTCGTGCTGCCTTCTCGTTCCGGTATCCGTTGATGACGACCGATGAGAGATGTACGGCTGTGCTGTCGGTCTTCAGTACGGGTGTGAAGGTGAGCGACTCTCCCGAACCGATGGCCGAATCGTCGTAACTCACTTTCATGTATACATGTAGCATGTCTCCCTGACGCTGGAAGCGTTCCTCGGAGATGTAAAGCTGCCCCTTGTAAGCCACCTGGGCGCAGACCGCCGCGGCTGCCATGGGAAGGCACAGAAGCAGTGTCCCCAGAATTCTTTTCGTTATCACATTCATGACTGTCATAGCTGTTATTGCTTTTATATTTATTGTTTTATTCCTTATCGTCCGCATAGTCCGCTCTTTTTCCGAATACTCCTTCCACATCTCACCTGATGATATATACCAGAGATGCCGACACCCGTGTGGGTCCCACGTAATTGCGGTGGAACGTTCGCTCCTTGTATCCGCATGTGCCGCACCGGTAGCGGTCGTATCCGATATGTACGTATCCCAGACTCACGCTTGTCTCCAATCCCCAGTGCGGGGAAAGAATCTTGTGATATCCCACACTCAAGCCCGCGCCGTAGAAACTGCCCTGCGCCCGCTTCTTCTCCAATCCGCCGAATGGCACCTTCTCGAGGTTGAAAACGCCGTAGAGGGCGTTTATCCCGATGAAAGGTCCGGAGAAAGGAACACATCCCCACTTCCGTATCTCCGGTTGGATCATCCAGTTCTTCCATCCTCTTCTTCCCGGAAAGGTGATGGGATCGTACGTGCCCCATATCTCCAGAGTGGTGGAATGCGCGATCTTCGTTTCCAGCCCCAGATTCGGAATCGCCGCCGCGTCGTAAAGCATGTTCGTCTTTACGGCCGTATATTGGGCGGCCGCCGGCAAAGCGCAAACCAGCCACAGTCCCAGCCATAGCCAGAACGTCTTTCCGTCTTTGAGTGACAACACTTTTGTATCGCCACCCGCCTTCAAATGAGCTCCTTTGCCTTTTCCCATAACCTGTTTGCTGCATCCCTCTCCTGTTAAGAGAGAGACAATGCGAAAGAGAATGATACTATATATCTATAAAACAGACGATTGAATAAGATAAGAAAACACGGAATGTTTCCCCGTCGAATGACACGGATTTTAAAAAGAGCTTTATTTGGACTGTAATATAAATGCAATCAGTCGCTTAGATTGATTTAATGCAGAAACATATTGCAGAAACATGGATGATTTTGGAGAGAACTGGAAGCGGCAGATTAAAATGCCTGAAAAGTTATCGATTTAATTGTGAGTGAATTAAAACAATATCGGGTAAGAAAGAGATGAACGGTGGAGAGCGAACGGAGAGCCTGATGCGGAAACATTTTCAACATGCAAAGTGGAAACGCTTAATGTTCGTTTCTAAAAGAAGTGGATGAAGGAAAATACGTGTGTAATACTCTGTCTGAAAGTCTGTGAGTGCCGATTGGCGGAAGGATATATTGTACTTGAGGGGAAAATGAAAAAGGAAGGAATTTACGTCGTCTCTCTCTTAACAGGAGAGACCTCCGAATTCTGTTGGCAAAGGTAAAGTTTATTCCAGAAACTTAAATAAAAAAATAACAAAAAAACATTAATATTGTTATAAATACAGGCGCGCTATCCTTTCGTTGACGGAATCCACCTTGACGGGATCGAGCGCTGCCAGATAGGTGTACGTCACTTTTTCGGAAGCGTGTCCCAGGCTCTCGCTGATGACGGATACGGGCGCCCCGCTCTTTCTGGCCTGCGTGGCCCACGAGTGTCGGGCTACATAAGAGGTGAGAGGCTTTTTGAGCGAAAGGAAGGAAGACAGCTTCTTCAGGCGGTTGTTGAATTTTCGCAGCTCGCTGCGGTATCTCTTGTACAGCACCTTGTCCCCCTGCTTAAGGATGGGCAGCACATATACTCCCGAATTCCGGTATTTGGCGATGATCTCCCTCAGCTGGGGAACCATTTTGACCCTCAGGGGCTGTCCGGTCTTTCGTCTGGTGTAATAGATGGCTCCCTCCACGACGTTCTCCTGTCTGAGGCAGGCCATGTCCACGAAAGCCATTCCCCTGGAGTAGAAGCTGAAAAGGAACAGATCCCGTGCCAGCTCGAGCTGGGCGTCGTCTTCCACCTGCGCGTGTACGATCTTCTTGATGGTTTCTCCGTCCACCGCGCGTTTGACGGTTTTGACGCATCCGAAAGAGACCCTTCTGAAAGGCGAGTTGGCATCCGTCCCCGTTACGCCCTCGTTGCAGGCCCTGTTGTATACGGCGCGCAGGATGCGGCAATAGAAGTTGACGGTGTTTTCCTTGAGTCCTTCTTCCAGCAGACTGTCGATGAATCGGTTCAGCCAGCGTGGAGTGATGTCGCTGAAGTAGAGTTCCTCTCCCTTTCCTTTCATGAACTTGCTCAGACGGGAGAGCGTGCTCTGGTAGGCATTGAGCGTACCCATGCGGCCTTCCTGCCGTAACCGGGCGATCTGTTTGTCGATATAGACGGTCACCAGGCTGTCGTTCTGGAAGGAACGGTACAGGTCGGTGATGTCCGCTACCGAATAGTCCTTTTCCCGCTCTTCGAGCAGTTGTACCAGTTTGCGGAGTTCGCGCACCTTGTCGCGGATGTAGGCATTGATTTCGTCTGCGTTGGGGGTCCTGCGTCTGCGTCTGCTCACCACGCGTCCCTGTTCTTGGTCGAAACACTCCTTATGCACTCGATAAGGAGAATAGATCACACGCTTTTTCCTTCTGTGAAGGACCTGAAACACCAACGGATAGGTTCCGCTTCGTGTTTCACGATAAGCGTACAAACGTACTTTGATGGATGTCATTTTGATTTTACCTTATTTTTGTTGTCAAACCGTTAAGGGCTTTAATTCTTCATGCCTCCCGCACAGAGAATGCCCCGGTATCTTCGCAAAAATAAAAAATATTAAACAAATAAACAACAAAATTGTTCCGGTAAATAAGAGATGGATATATAATTGTGCGTTTTTCGGAAGGCGCACTCTTCTCGCCTTCTCGCCTGTAAGTAAATAAAACATGTTTCGACTTTTTACTAAATTCTTTAATGGCGCAAAGATACTCTTTTTTTTGAATTTGCGTTCATTTTTATTCATCGTTTTTAGAAGGCTTCTCTACATTCGCTTTTACTAGTCATAAGGTCTTATTTGTTTGACGGTTTGATTCTTAAATGCCGGGAATACCCTAGATCTCTGATGATATTTTGACCCTTATGCCATCAGAATAAGATAAGGAAGACATGCTTGTGCTTTCCTTATTTGTTTGCAATTACTTCTGTATATCGTTACTATAGCATGAAAAACTATGCTATGTCGTGCGGAATAGGAAGATGTGATGAATCTCTTTTTATTCAGATTTGTGTTATAGAGAAGATTAAATAATAAATAGTTCTCCGAATATGTAAAAGACGGCTTTTATAATTTCTCCTTCGGTTGTGGAAGAAGGAATATCAGGGGTGTTGTCATTATTCATTTTACAAATTGAGTTTAGTTCGTAAAATCTTGTATCCGTTAGGACTGATACGTATTCGCTCACCTGTTGTAAGCTGTAGCTGTTGTTGTTGCCCATAACGCTCTATCTTTACTATTTTGTCAATGTTGACGATGTATGAACGGTGAATCCTGACAAATTTGTTGGAAGGCAATGTTGCCTCGAAGTCTTTCATGGTTCCTGTTTTCAGCCAGTGCCCTTCTGTAGTAAAGAACGCCACATAGTCGTCTTCTGCTTTAAGATATATGAGGTCGGTTACGAGTATTACTTTAATTTTTTGCCCTACTTTAACTGTTATTCGTTCTATCGGATCTTTGACTGTTGTGTTTTCTTCTATTATTTCATCTTCGCTATCTTCTTGGATCTTTTTGTTGGCGTCATGATATTCTCGATGAACTATATATAATAAGGTTATACAAAAAGCTCTCAAAGGTAGAGTGGTAGCAAAAGATGTGAAAGACTTAGGAAAAATAGCATAGATAAAAACGGATTCAATACCTACTACAAACAGTATGCACATGCAACAATATAATATGTGCAGCGATAGCGATTGAAGATTGTTTATAGAATCGGGGATAGCGTAAGAATAGATATTCCATAGTGCTATCGATCCGATGAACAGCAAAGAAACAGTTAAAGCAGTATCTAAAGCTATTGCTAGAGCTTCGAGATGTATTATCCATCCGATGCTCGTAGTATAGCAGATGCTAATGGCGATGCATAAAATAATATTTCGCCATAATTTGTAACTGTTGCTGTTGTAAAAGCTTATCAGCATTTTATTTCTCCTCCGCCCATAATGAAACTGGCGATAATGGTTAATTTGTGAGTTTCGTCTGTTCCATTAGTCAATCGCTTATCGGAAAAGCCTCCTAATGTTGCAGATGTTTTTATTTCGACGTTCCAATCTTGGGGGACATATAATGTTATGCCACCACAAATAGCATCCATTTTTAATACCGTTTGACCTTCGGGAAGAGATGTTCTTCTTAAGTCGAGTTCTACTCCTCCCATGATATTGTTTATTTCCCCTCCTCTAAAGACGGGTTTAAGAAAAATTTCTTCGATACCGCTCATAATGACGTTATAATCTATCCTCCCATCATCACTTAAATTGCATGAAGAGTATTTCTCATGTTGTTTCCGGAATGCATGTCTGTACGGATGGTGTCTTTTGGAGTGACTTATGATTAATAGAAAACCTATTAAAATTAAGGATATTGGCCAAATGAGTTGATGAATCATCGGGTAATTGAATCCCATTAAGGAGGATAAAGGCGTTAATAAAAAGGTAATTCCGATAACCATCCAAATAATGCCTCCTATATAGTGGCGATTAATGAGATGTCCCACACCAATTGCAATAAGTAGCATTTGCCACGAAAGTACGATGCTTTTCCATGCGAGAGGTAATACTCCTACATTAAATAATAAAGCCAAGACGCCGGCGATAATGATTAATCCGCCAACAAGTAATTTGCCTGAAATTCTTTTTCCCATTTTCTTTTTCTTTTTAATTGTTATTGCAAAGATAGACTTAAAGGTGCTGTCGAGCAATACTTATTCGGTGAACCCCATCCATAATATCGGTAAATCGTGTATTGAATGCGGTAAAAAACAACTATCGGAGCATCTCTGTTACTCCTGAAATGGAGTACGAAGTATTGTTAATTAATGATTGACCGGGAGAATTTCTAGCCAATATCCGTCGGGGTCATTGATAAAATACAATCCCATGGCTGTATTCTCAAAACAGATGCACCCCATCTCTTGGTGGTGTTGATGTACTGCTTCGTAGTTCTCGGCAACTCGAAAACAAATGTGGCTTTCGTTCTCGCCTAATTCATAGGGTTGAGGGTGATCTCTTAGCCAAGTCAGTTCTAAACGAAATTTTTTATTGGGGTCGGTAAGATAAACTAAAATAAACGAACCGTCGGGTGCTATTTTTCGTTTACATTCGGTGAGTCCTAATGCTTTGTTGTAAAATGCAATACTTCTCTCTAGATTGGTGACATTGATGTTGCAATGATCGAAATAACCGGTAATTTTCATTGTTGTTGATTTTTATGAAGTAAATAATAATTGCTTTAGCGCTTTTGATCTCTGTTGAGCAAAAATACAAAAACATTTGATAAAAGAGCAAGAATGTCTGTCCGAAAATCTATGATAGAAAAATGCACAATAAAAAAATAATTGTATATTTGCATTTAACAACTAATGCAGAAAAGCATTTTAGTATGTTGCAAAGAACTATAAACGGTAAACGATGAAAAGGAAATGGACTAAATATTTGTTGTGGGCAATTGCATCTCCGTTTATTTTTGCTTTCTTGCTTGTTGTCTCCTTGTATATTCCTCCTATTCAACATCTTTTGTGCCGTAAAGCAGCCGAATATGCTTCTGCTAAATCGGGAATGCAAATCACTGTTGGTCGTATCGGATTGAAATTTCCACTTAAACTGTCAATCAGTGATGCCTTGGTGATTAGTCGGCGAGATACTATACTACAGGCAAGTAATCTTTATTTGATAGTGAAACCTATCCCTTTGTTTGAAGGACGCTTTGAGGTAGATCATGTAAGTCTCTGCAATACTTCTCTTTATACTCGTGATATTGTTAAAGGTCTTTGCTTGAGAGGACGCGTTGGAAATGCGATGTTAAAAACTCAGGTGAATTTTGGCAAACATGTCGCTATGGTGGATATTGCTTCGTTGGAAAATAGCCATATGAATATTGCACTTGTTGCGGATACGACGAAAAAAGATACGACTCCTTCTGCGCCATGGACTATTTCGGTAAAGAAACTGAAAATACATAAGGTGGCATTCTCCTATCGTGGTCTTCCCAAAGATCATTTATATTGTTCGGCCTATTTAGAGAATGCCGGTGCTTCAAACGTACGACTTAGTACCAAAGAACCGTGGTATGCAATACAACATCTGAATATTAATGGTGGTAAAATCCGTTATGATAATGGAAATGGTAAATGGAAAGCCCATGAGTTGAGTGCTTCTCATTTACTGCTTCGTAATATTCATATGAATGTCGAATCGTTTTATATGTGTCGAAAGATTATAAAGGCTACTATTCGCAATGTCTCTTTTTACGACCGCTCCGGTTTTGCTGTTACTCATCTTCAGGCTTATTTGCATACTGATGATAATGCAATATATGTGCCTAGCTTTTTTATCCGTACACCTTATAGTGAGGTAAGGATAAACGGCTCTTGTCCTTGGAGTGTGATGGATGCTAAAGAAAAAAGCGGTCATGTTGTGGCCAATCTAGATGCATATATTGGAAAAGGTGATATACTACTTTGTGCAAAGACACTTCCCGGAGTGTTAATACACAAGTATCCTTCTGCTCCGTTGGTTGTTCATGCCGGAATCAGAGGAAATATGCATTCTATTCGAATCTCTCGTCTGGAGGCGCGCTTGTCTGGAGCTTTTGCAATGAAAGGTTCGGGATATTTATTGTCTCTGACAGATCAAAAACGGCGTTCGGGGAAGATTGATTTGAAGGTGCAAATGGGTCGTCTTGACTTTATAACTGAAATGATGGGTTTGAATAACGGACGTGTCGCTATTCCGTCGGGCTTAACGCTAGGAATGAACATTGCAATAAATGGCAGTAATTATAGTGGTCGGGTTGTTCTGAATGATAAACAGGGAAGTCTTGCAGCTGAAGGATTTTTAAATACGCAAAGCAAAAGTTATAAGGCATCTGTGGAAGCCCATCAATTCCAACTTCATCGTTTTCTACCGAAGGAGGATTTGTATCTATTAACGGCCGATGCTCAAATAGAAGGGGCAGGGTTCGATATTAAATCGAATAGTACTCGTGCGAAAACGAAAATGTCTGTCGGTTATCTGGAATATAAGAAATACAAGTTCTCGGATATTCATTTGGATGGTAGTTTAGAAAAGGGTATCGTCCGTGGTCAATTTGATAGTGACAATCAATTATTGAAAATGTCGGCCAATGGAAGTTGCACGCTTAATTTGCGTAATCCTCGTGGCAATGTGGATATGAATGTCGATAAGGTTGACTTATATAAGTTCGGCATATTAAATTCTCCTATAAAGAAAGATTTTGCTTTTATTCTTAAAGGTAATGTAGATAAGGATAGTGTGGCCGGACATCTGTCTGCCGGTGATTTTGAACTGAATTTTAACTCAGGTGAGGACTTGACGCTGTTGTTAAGCCATTTTGATAAATTCACAAATACATTGATGCACCAACTGAAGGTGAGGGCACTCGATCATGCAGCTCTGAGGCGTGTTTTGCCAAATGTAACTCTGTCTTGTCAGACTGGCATCAATAATCCATTTGCAGATTATCTGGCTTTACAAGGTATTCGGTTTAATAATATGAATATCGAGATTAGTACGAGTTCACTGCAAGGGTTGAATTGTAATGCTAAAATATGGGGACTGAGGAAGGACTCTACTTTAATAGATACCATCTCGTTGATTGCTGTTCAGGATACATCTCATATAGAAATACATGGAAGAGCTATTAATAACAAATCCAATCCGATGGGAGCTTTTCGTATTGCGCTGAATGGCGAAATCAATTCGGTTGATGGTAATTTGCTCGCCGAGTATTTTGATAAGTCTAATAATACGGGACTTCGTCTAGGGGTTCGTTTCACACCTGACGAGAAAAAGGGAGGGATGTTGCTGAATATTATTCCCGAGAGCCCGATCATTGCATTTCGACAGTTTCATTTTGAAAACAACAATAACCAAATATCTTTATTGCCCAATGGAGCTGTATTTGCCAATGTCGACTTGGTTGATAATGAGAATATGAGTTTTCGTGTTCATTCTGCAGATAATGACAGTACATCGTTGCAAAATTTAGATGTTGCAATCAGTCAAGTAAAGTTGGATGAACTTGCCAGATTGCTCCCTTATTCTCCACCGCTTAGCGGAACTTTGTCATTCGATGCCAATTACGTGCAAACAGATAAAAAGAAAATGTCTCTTTCGATAGAAGGCAACATTGAAAAATTGTGCTATGACCAAAAGATGATCGGTGATATGACGCTTGGGGCTACTTGGCTTCCGGGCGAAAAAGGCAGGCAATATGTGGATGCTTATATTTCTCAAGAAGGCAAAAAAGTATTGCTTGCAGATGGTACTTTAAATCCTACAGGAGGTGGGAAAGATACATTGAGTGTCAATGCTAGATTTGACCACTTTCCTTTAAAAGTCGCTAATGTCTTTGTTCCACATCAGATGGTGTCGTTTGAAGGTGATGTTGATGGCAATATGCATTTGGAAGGTTTGTCTACAAAACCTGTTATAAATGGAATGCTTAAAATGGATAGTGTAATGCTGACCTACAATCAGGCTGGCACACATTATAAATTTGACAGTCGCCCTTTGCAAATCGTTAACAATAAGCTATTGTTTGATAAGTATGCTATTTACACTACAGACAACAATCCATTTACGATTGATGGGAATGTGAATTTTGAAGACTTGTATCGTCCTACTGCCAATTTGAATATGCAGGCTAAAAATTATGCTCTGATCAATGCTCCAAGATCTTATGGCTGTTTACTCTATGGCAAATTGATAGTTGATTTTAATTCTACCTTGAAAGGACCGCTTAATAACTTGGTGATGCGCGGGAATATGAATGTGAAGAAAAAAACGAATATCACTTATGTTCTTGATAATACACCTTTGAGTATAGAGGATCGTTTGAGCGATTTGGTGACATTTACCAATTTCTCTAATACGACGGATGAGAATGATTCGGTGAGATCTAACGTCTCTTTGGGTGGCTTTGATATGCGAATGGATTTGCATATTGATCCTTCGGTGCAACTGAAAGCAGATCTAAGTGCTGACCGGTCGAGCCAAGTAGCTTTGGAAGGTGGTGGCGATTTATATTTTCGTTATTCTCCTCAAGGCGATCTTACACTTAACGGACGCTACAACTTGGCTGGAAGCAGTAGTATTAAATATTCTATGCCGGTTATGCCGCTGAAAAATTTTAATATCACTCAGGGTAGTTACATCGATTGGAACGGAGATCCCTATAATCCACGAATTAATTTTGACGCTATTGAACAGATTACAGCTTCGGTAACAATGGATGACGGAACATCGCAAGCCGTTAACTTTAACGTGGGCTTGTCTATAAAGGACAGATTGAACAAACCTACGCTTCTCTTTACGCTTAGTGCTCCTGATAATGCGAATGTTCAGAATCAACTTTCCATAATGAGTGCCGAAGAACAAAATAAACAAGCTATCATATTGCTTACAACGGGCATTTATCTCGAATCGGGTAGCAAAACGAATAAGGTCAATATGGGTACGGCTGCACTCAATAGTGTGCTTTCGAGTCAAATTAATCAATTGGTTGGCAATATCAAGAATGGTAGCCTTTCGATGGGATTGGAAAACCATGATGATGCCGAAACCGGTGGAACGGTCACGGATTATAGTTTCCGTTATTCTCAAAGGCTTTTCAATAATCGGATTCGTGTTGTAGTAGGTGGAAAGATCTCTTCGGGCAAAAATACTTCGAGCGGTATAGAATCGTTTATTGATAATATATCGTTAGAATATCGGCTAGATGATACCGGCTCTCGTTATGTACAACTCTTTCATAATAAGAATTACGAGAGCATACTCGATGGTGAGATCACAGAAACAGGTGTCGGTTTATTATTCCATAAACGAGTAGATAAATTCGGAGAGTTGTTCATCTTTCGTAAGAAAAAAGAAAAATAAATGAAAAGGAAATCGATAATATTATATTTGATCGCTTTTATATCATTGGCGTCATGCTCTACAACCGGTCATTTACCTAAGGGAGATGTGCTCTATATCGGCCAGAAGAAGATGATCGTTCAAGAGCCTTCCGATACAAAGATCGGCTCAACGTGCATGGAAGAGGTGGGCGCGGTACTTGCAAAGGCTCCAAATAACTCTTTCTTAGGGAGCTCAACGATGCGCTTTCCTATCCCTACAGGTTTGTGGATGTACAATGTGCTTTATAAATATGAGAATAGAGGAGGATTTGGGCATTGGCTATTCGAACATTTGGCGGCTACTCCTGTATTGCTCACTTCTGTCAATCCGCCTGTTCGTACTAAGATTGCTACTAATATATTGCATGATTATGGCTATTTTCGTGGTTCGGTAAAAGCCGATTTGTTTTACAATAAATCCAATGACAAGAAAGTAAAGGTGCAGTATACCGTAAAAATGGGCAATCCGGCCATTGTAGACACTGTTTATTACGAACATTTCAACAAAGGAATGCTTGGATTGATGAATAATGCACGCCGTTTATCTCTTGTATCCCCCGACGATCAGTTCAATATACCTGCTCTTGATCAAGAGCGTAGCCGTATCAATACACTTTTGCGAAATAGGGGCTATTATTATTTTAGTACAAACTATTTGAGCTATCAAGCAGATACCGTTCGTCACTCCGGTAAAATAAGTCTGAAACTGATACCTACAACAGGTGCTCCGGAATATGCGTTTCGTCCATACTATTTGGGAGACCAATCGGTCTACATTATGGGCAAGAATGGTGAAACTCCCGATCAATATATATCGTATCGAAATTTGAATATATACTATTACAATAAGCTTCAGCTAAAACCGAAGATGTTGTATCGTCGTATTAATTATCAATTGTTTACCAAAAATCCACAATTATTAAAGCTACAGAATAGTAGGATTTATAATCAGCGTAGGCAATCTGTTATATTGGATCGATTTAGTCAGATAGGTATATTCAAATCAGTCACAGCCGAATATATGCCCAGAGATACCGCTCAGCTTAATGATACGCTTGATGTGTTGTGGAAAGCTGTGCTCAATAAACCTATTGAAATAGAATTGCGTGCAAACGTTACTACTAAAAGTAACGACCAGACGGGACCTGGCGCGTCACTGATGTACACCAACTATAATATTTTTAAGGGTGGGGAGACGTGGACAACCAAATTGACAGGCTCTTACGAATGGCAGACAAGTAATCAATCGGGGAGCTCGATGCTTAATAGTTGGGAATTTGGTATTAATTCGGGCTTGACCTTTCCTCGTGTGGTGTTTCCTAAATTGGGTAGGCGTGAATATGATTTTGATGCCAGCACTACCTTTAATGTTAATTACGATCAGTTGAATCGTGCAAAATACTATCAGCTATTATCGTTTGGAGGCAATGTTACTTACGACTTTCAACCTTCTCGATTCTATCATCATAGTATTACTCCTTTGAAACTATCATTTAATGTGCTGCAACACACTACTCCGGCGTTCGATTCTATCTCTGTCAGAACTCCGGCGCTGTATGTCAGCTTGAAGAATAAGTTTATTCCTGCTTTTGAGTATTCATTGACCTATAACAATACGAATAGAAAGAATCGGAAAAATGGGACTTGGTGGAATATAGACTTTATGTCGAGTGGAAATGTGACCTCTTTAATATACAGAGTCTTTGGACGTCCGCTTAGTGAGAAAAATAAAGATTTGTTTGGCTCTCCTTTTGCTCAGTTTCTGAAATTGAGTGGCGAATATCGGTATACTTGGGCTATTGATAAGAACCAAAGTCTTGTGTCGCGTGTCAATGCGGGCGTTCTCTATAGTTATGGCAACTCTACGATAGCACCCTATAGCGAGCAATTCTATGTAGGTGGGGCCAATAGTATTCGTGCTTTTACTGTTCGTAGTATTGGCCCGGGTGGTTATCATTTAGATGGTGATTTGGCAAAATACTCCTATATCGAAGAAACCGGTGATATTAAGTTTGTGGCCAATACCGAATTTCGATTTCGTATAATGGGCAGTCTGTTTGGAGCATTGTTCCTGGATGCAGGTAATGTATGGTTGTTGCGTGCAGATGAAAATCGTCCCGACTCTCAAATTAACGGTAAGAATCTTTTCAAACAGATAGCACTAGGAACGGGGGGTGGCATTCGTTACGATATAGATTATCTCGTCTTTCGTTTAGATGTCGGTGTAGCGCTTCATGATCCGTGGGATACCGGTAAATCCGGTTATTATAATATTCCCAGCTTTAGAAAATCACTGGGCTTTCATTTCGCCATCGGTTATCCGTTCTAATTATTTCATCGGTTATCTGAATGGTGTTGAGTTTAGCTTTTGAACTCTTTGATATCTGCTATTGATTTTTCTATGATTTTTAGAGAACGGAAGGTGCTCCTAAATTTTAAAATACAAGTGTAAAATACAATAGGCATAAGTATGGCAAGAGTTATCCAAAATGATTTCTCTTTTAAAATATCTGTTGTAGTGTGGAGCTCAAACATATAGAACGCGATGAACAATAAAGCTAATGGCATGCCTGTCATGATTCTGACTTTAAACCATTTGCGGAACATGAGTGCGCAATATGCAATTTCGGTAACGTCGCGCTGACGTATATCCATCTGGTGGATATAATGTAATAGTTTTATTTGGGTGAAAAGAGCATAACAAAATAGTATCTCTGTGGCAATATTCATCATGAAACGCTGACCTATTTTGATTTCTTCATACATAAAAGGGAAGGTAATCATTAATATAGGAATGATTGCGGTCATCAACAGAAACATTTTGAATAGTTTCTCTTGAGCTGTCTGAGAGCGTTGCACAATCATTTCTTTTATCAGTTGTTGATTGACGATCTCTGTTTTATCTAATTTCTTATTGAGTTCTTCCCAACTTCTTTTTATATTTTCGAGTTCCATTTTTATCCTCCAATTTATTGGTTTGCCATCTCTACAATTTTTGTTTTGATACGCTTCAACTTCGAAGCTATTGTGTTTCGATTCAGACCCATAATTTCTGCTATTTCATCGTAGGTTTTATCGTCTAGCCAAAGCAATATTAATGCTCGCTCTAGTTTGTTAAGCATGTTGATTAGTCGGTATAGCTCTTTTAATTGTGCCGTTTTAGAAGTGTCTTCATAAACATCAAGGTTGTCAACTAAGGCTACGGTCTTAGGGCGTGAGGATGATTTTCGGTAGTACGAAATACAAGTATTCAATCCTATGCGGTAAATCCAGCTTGATATAGAGCTGTCACCTCTGAAAGTACAGAATCCCCGCCATAGATTTATGACAACTTCTTGATACAAATCATTCAATTCATCACTGTTGGAAGCATACATGTAACAGACCTTATAAATGATCTGCTTATTCTGCTGGACAGTTGAAATGAATTCCTGTTCTAGTGCCGGATCTTTTTCCATTATTCAGTACGCGCTTTATATTAGTTAGACGCAAAGATAGAAAAAAAGTTTTAGGGAGCTCTTTATTTTTTCGAAATCCGATATGTTTAAAAACAGACGTATGTCGCGGCCGTAACTAACGGATGTTACTGCGGTAACTAACGGAAGTTATTCTGACAACTAACGTTAGTTTCTTCTACAACATCCGTTAGTTACGGCAGCGACATACTTTCGATTTTTTGCAAAATTGTCGTATGTTAGTTTTTTCGGTGACGTCCTTAAGTTTTTCAGAAAACATATGGACGTCAACAAATTTAGGTCCATATGTGGTTTTAGAAAGATAAGGACGACACTGATTTGTTTGAAATAATCGGATCTTTTTGGTTGCTTAAAAAGGATTCGTGCCGGTATGAATCATTTCAATGTTTTTCCAAAAAAAAGTTTTAAGACTCTTCCCGTCACAGTTATCGGCTGTATATCAGATAGATATTGTGATGCGGTAGCAAAACGGGACCTCGTAAAGTGCATCTTCTCGGTGAGAATCAATGAATTACTATCTTTCATATGAGCTTTTTTGATCATGAGGCAAGATACTGATACTATTTTAACCACACCGAAGTGCACTTATTGATTCGCGGAATTGAGCTTGAGCTTTCAATAAATGATAAGGGCGAACATAAAAATTCATAAGGACGAAAATAAAAGTTTCTCCATACAAACATTTATTTTCGTCCTTATGAATTTCTCGCTGTCTATCAACGATTTGCACGCGATGTATTCATGCCTTGTCCTGATTCGATTTACATTTGAACGGTGAGACAATAACGAAAATAGTGCTCTATAAGGTCCTGTGAGTGAGGTTTGGATAAGAAAGTATCAGAATTTTGGGTAATATTCACTTTGATATTCACATCTTCTTGCATCTTCTGTTCTTTTGTAGCTGATGCAAAGGCCCATTTACCGGTGAGCCGTGGTATTCTGAAACGAAAGAAAAAAAGAGAGTCATTCTACTAATTAGAAATGACTCTCTTTTTTAAAAGTGGTGCCTCTTGGAGTCGAACCAAGGACACACGGATTTTCAGTCCGATGCTCTACCACCTGAGCTAAGGCACCCTTTTTGTTTTGCGGTTGCAAAGGTAGATATATTTTTTGAATGTACAATGAAATTCTTCGTTTTTTGATATAATATTTTTCTTTGAAAGGTTTGTTAATCTCAAAAAATGGCGTACCTTTGCATCCACAATCGGAAAGTAGCGCAGTTGGTAGCGCACTACGTTCGGGACGTAGGGGTCGGGCGTTCGAATCGCCTCTTTCCGACTCGAAAAGCTCAACTTTATTAATGGTTGGGCTTTTTTTGTAACCTATTCTGTTGTTTGCTATAGTGTTATATTTTGGCTCTGATAACGAAAAGCTATAATATATTCGGTAATACATTAAATATTTTGTAATTTTGCACCCAAAATTAAAAGTATATGGCAGAAAATAATACCATTTTAGGTAGACTGGATGGCCTTGTAGCTCGCTACGAGGAGGTTTCTACGTTGATAACGGACCCTGCGGTTATAGCTGATCAAAGACGATATGTGAAACTTACGAAAGAATATAAAGAGTTAGATGATTTGATGCAGGCTAGTAATGAGTATAAAAAACTGCTTGTCAATATTAGTGATGCAAAGGATATTATTGCGAATGAATCGGATGTTGATTTGAAAAATATGGCTCGCGAAGAGTTAGATATCAGTCAGAAACGAGTTCCCCAATTGGAAGAAGAAATCAAACTAATGCTTATTCCCGAAGACCCGGAAGATGACCGTAACGCTATTGTTGAAATACGTGGTGGGGCAGGAGGCGATGAGGCTGCTATTTTTGCTGGAGACTTATTCCGAATGTATACCAAATATTGTGAAATGAAAGGCTGGAAAGTGGAAGTCTCAAGTTTTAGTGAGGGAACGGTAGGCGGATATAAGGAAGTTGTTTTTACGGTAAAGGGAACAAAAGTCTACGGGACTCTGAAATATGAATCGGGAGTTCACCGTGTTCAGCGTGTTCCGATGACAGAGGCTCAAGGACGGGTGCATACTTCGGCTGCTTCGGTAGCTATACTTCCCGAAGCTCAACCTTTTGAAGTGGATATTAATGAAGGTGAAATAAAATGGGATACTTTCCGAAGTGGAGGTGCCGGTGGGCAGAATGTTAACAAAGTGGAGTCTGGAGTCCGCTTGCGTTACATGTGGAAGAATCCCAATACAAATGAAACTGAAGAAATACTCATTGAGTGTACGGAAACTCGTGATCAACCGGAAAATAAAGAGCGAGCTTTGACCCGCTTGCGTTCCAGAATCTACGACCAAGAACATCAGAAATATGTAGATGACATAGCCAAACGCCGTAAAACAATGGTTTCTACCGGTGATCGCTCTGCCAAAATCCGAACATACAATTATCCCCAAGGACGAATAACTGATCATCGTATTAATTATACAATCTACAACTTATCGGCATTCATGGATGGCAATATTCAAGACTGCATCGATCATCTTATCATTGCCGAAAATGCCGAGCGGATGAAAGAAAATGAACTGTAAAAGCGTACTTTTCTTAAGAGGAAAAGCTTCTCTTCTTAAAAAAACACGCGTTAGAATCGAAATGAATAATATATATAAGTAAATGGATAGACAGCAATTATTTGAAAATATAAGATCCAAAAAGAGTTTCCTTTGTGTTGGTTTGGATACTGATTTAAAGAAAATACCTCATCATTTGTTGGAAGACAAAGATCCTATATTTGCTTTCAATAAGGCTATTGTAGATGCTACTGCAAAATACGCTATCGCTTATAAACCCAATATGGCTTTTTATGAAGCTTTCGGCGTCAAGGGTTGGATCGCTTTAGAGAAGACTGTTGAATATATACGTTCCAATTATCCTGATCAGTTTATTATTGCTGATGCCAAACGTGGCGACATAGGCAATACCTCGGCTATGTATGCTCGTTCTTTCTTCGAAGATCTGAAAGTTGATGCATTGACTGTGGCTCCTTATATGGGAGAGGATAGTGTTACGCCTTTTATGACTTATGAAGACAAATGGGTTGTGCTGTTGGCTTTGACAAGCAATAAAGGGTCGCAAGATTTTCAAGTCTCTGTCGACGCTAACGGCGAACGTCTTTTTGAGAAAGTATTGAAGGTCTCTCAGCAATGGGCATCCGAAGATAAAATGATGTATGTGGTGGGCGCGACTCAAGGGAAAGCTTTTGAGAGTATTCGTCGTATTGTACCGAATCATTTTTTATTGGTGCCGGGCGTTGGTGCACAGGGCGGTTCGTTAGAAGAAGTCTGTAACTATGGGATGAACAAGCAGTGTGGTCTGATCGTTAATTCTTCCCGTGGCATCCTTTATGCCGGTGGCGGTGAGGATTTTGCGAAACTTGCAGCAGAAGAAGCTCATAAGTTGCAACAGCAGATGGAAGTGCAATTGATGAAAAATCAATTGTTGTAATTTAATCTAATATATGTTTCAATGATTCAGAAACGCAAAATAGTAAATGATCCGGTATTTGGTTTTATAAATGCCCCCGAAGGATTATTGCTTGATATTATCAATCATCCATATATGCAACGCCTGGCTCGTATTAAGCAAATGGGGCTTTCGTCGGTTGTGTATCCGGGTGCTCAACATACAAGATTTCAGCATTCGCTAGGTGCTTTTTATTTGATGAGCGAAGCCTTGTTGCATCTCTCTGCGAAAGGCATTGAAATTACAAACGATGAAGCTGAGGCTGTTGAAGCGGCTATACTGATGCATGATTTGGGACATGGCCCGTTCTCTCATGTACTGGAAACGGTTATCGTAAGTGGTATTTCGCATGAAGAAATATCGTTGATGCTGATGAATCGCATGAATACGGAGATGGGAGGGAAGCTTGATTTGGCTATTAAAATATTTAAGGACGAATATCCCAAACGCTTTTTGCATCAATTAGTCAGTGGCCAGCTAGATGTGGACCGACTGGACTACTTGAGACGTGATAGCTTCTACACTGGAGTTGTAGAAGGCAACATAGGCTCTGCTCGTATTATCAAAATGCTTGATGTGAAAGACGATCATTTGGTTATTGAATCGAAAGGCCTTTATTCTATAGAAAACTTTCTGACTGCTCGTCGTCTAATGTACTGGCAGGTTTATCTCCATAAAACATCTGTATCGTGTGAACAGATGCTTGTTAAGACATTGCTCCGCGCTAAAGATTTGGCACAAAAAGGTATAGACCTGTTTTGTTCGCCTGCATTAGGCTATTTTCTTTATAATAACATTTCTAAATCATCCTCTTTTTCCGAAGAACAATGTCTGAAACATTTTGTTGATTTAGATGATAGTGATATATGGTGCGCGCTGAAGGTTTGGAGCAGTCATTCTGATAAGATATTGTCACGGCTTAGCAGCGACATTATTAATCGTCGTATATTTAAAGTCGAAATAACAGACGAACCTGTAGGGGAGAACAAAATAACTGCACTGCAAGAACGTGTTGCCGCTGCTATGAATATTACTCTAAAGGAAGCATCTTATTTTTTTGCTATTCATCCTATTGAAAAAAACATGTACGACGAAAAGGACGATAGTATAGATATTATATATAAGGATGGGAGAATAAAAAATATTGCAGAGGCATCGGATATGTTAAATATTTCGTTGCTTTCTAAGAAAATCAGAAAATATTATCTTTGCTATTTGAGATTTACTTAACGAATAAAAAAAATCAAAGATTGGCAATGATATGATAAAAAAAAGTACGTTATTTGCAGACTGAACGCGTTGGTTTGACTGCAAAAATGTAAGTAAATCAATATTATAAACTATAGAAATTATGGAATTTTCGGCTAAACAGATTGCTGCATATCTCAAAGGTGAGGTCGTTGGTGATGAAAACGCAACAGTGCATACTTTTGCTAAAATAGAAGAAGGAGTACCAGGGGCTATTTCCTTTTTATCAAATCCGAAATATACATCTTATATCTACGAAACTGAATCATCGATAGTATTGGTAAACAATACCTTTGAACCTGAGCATGAAGTAAAAGCTACTTTGATAAAGGTTGATAATGCCTATGAAAGTTTGGCTCAGTTGCTTACTTTATATGAAGCATCCAAACCGAAGAAGTTCGGTATTGACCCTCTAGCATTTGTCGCTTCGACGGCAAAGGTTGGTCAGAATGCTTATATCGGTGCTTTTGCCTATATCGGTGAGAATGTTGTGATAGGTGATAATGCTCAGATTTATCCTCACTCTTTTGTGGGCGACAATGTAAAGATCGGTAATGATACATTACTTTATTCGGGTGTTAATGTTTACCATGATTGCCGTATAGGTAATAGTTGTATTCTTCATTCCGGTTGTGTTATCGGTGCCGATGGCTTTGGTTTTGCTCCTGCTAAAAGCGGATATGATAAGATACCTCAAATAGGTATCGTCGATATAGAAGATAATGTCGAAATAGGTGCTAATACTTGTGTTGACAGAGCAACAATGGGACATACCATTATTCATTCCGGTACAAAGCTTGATAACCTTATCCAAATAGCTCATAACGATGAAATAGGCTCTAATACGGTGATGGCTGCTCAATGTGCTGTTGCTGGCTCTACGAAAATAGGTAGTTGGTGTATGTTTGGCGGTCAGGTAGGTGTTGCCGGTCATATCCATATTGGAGATAAGGTCTCTTGTGGAGGTCAGTCAGGTATCGGTAGTAATGTGAAATCAGGGCAGGTTATTATTGGCTCGCCTGCGTATGATGCAAAGGGATGGATGAAATCCTCTGCTGTTTTTAAGCGTTTGCCAGATATGTATGCCGAGTTGAATGCGATGCGTAAAGAGATAAATGAATTAAAAGAAAAACTTAATAAATAAAGATGATAAAACAAAAGACTCTCAAAGAAAGCTTCACTCTGAGTGGTAAAGGGCTTCATACAGGAAAAAATGTAACTGTTACCTTGAATCCTGCTCCTGATAACTTTGGCTATAAAATAGAGCGTACAGATGTAGAGGGGCATCCTGTCATCGAAGCTATTGCCGATAATGTCGTAGAAACGACTCGTGGCACTGTCGTTGAAGAAAAAGGAGTTCGCGTCAGTACTATTGAACATGGCATGGCTGCACTTTATGCATCTGGTATCGACAATTGCCTTATTCAGGTCGATGGTCCCGAATTTCCAATCTTGGACGGAAGTGCTAAATATTTTGTGGAAGGAATTGAAAAGGTTGGGATTGTAGAGCAGAATGCCCTAAAAGATTTTTTCATTATTAAGTCTAAACTGGAGTTCCGTGATGAGAATACGGGTTCTTCCATTATTGTTCTGCCTGATGAGAATTTCAGTTTGAATGTGCTTATTTCTTATAATTCAGAAATCCTTCCTTATTCGTATGCTACGTTGGAAGATATGAGTAAGTTTAAGGACGAAATCGCTGCTAGCCGCACTTATGTTTTTGTGCGTGAAATAGAACCTTTGCTTTCTGCCGGACTTATCAAGGGAGGTGACTTGGATAATGCCATCGTCATATATGAGAAACAAATGCCTCAGGAGAATTTCGACAAACTTGCTGATGTCATGGAGGTTCCTCATATGGATGCCGATCATCTTGGATATATTAATCATCGTCCTCTGGTATGGGCAAACGAATGTGCCCGTCATAAGTTGCTCGATATTATCGGCGATTTAGCTTTGATAGGCAAACCCATTCGTGGACGCATTATCGCTACTCGACCGGGACATACTATTAACAATAAGTTTGCTCGCCAAATGCGTCGTGAAATTCGTAAGCATGAGGTTCAAGCTCCTATTTACGATTGTACTAGAGAGCCGTTGATGGATGTGAAACGCATTCGTGAACTTCTTCCTCACCGTTATCCCATGCAGCTTGTTGATAAAGTGATTGAAATTGGCGCAAATTATATTGTGGGCATAAAGAATGTTACAGGTAATGAACCGTTCTTTCAGGGACATTTTCCACAAGAGCCGGTGATGCCTGGTGTATTACAAGTTGAAGCTATGGCACAGACGGGAGGCTTGTTGGTCCTTAACTCTGTAGACGATCCCGAGCGATACTCTACTTATTTTATGAAAATAGATGGAGTGAAGTTTCGTCAGAAGGTTGTACCCGGCGATACTTTGATATTTAAAGTTGCGCTTGAAGCCCCTATACGTCGTGGCATTTCTACAATGAAAGGTTATGCTTTTGTTGGTGAGAAGGTGGTTTGTGAGTGCGAATTCATGGCGCAAATAGTGAAAAATAAATAAATACTTAAATAAAATATATGATAAATCCATTGGCTTATATACATCCTGATGCTAAAATCGGAGAGAATGTAGAGATTGGTCCGTTTGTATATATCGATAAGAATGTAGTAATTGGCGATAATAATATCATTATGGCCAATGTCAATATTTTATATGGTTCTCGACTTGGTAACGGAAATACAATCTTTCCGGGAGCTGTTATTGGCGCTACACCGCAAGACTTGAAGTTTCGTGGTGAAGAAACCACTGTCGAAATAGGAGACAATAATAAGATTCGTGAAAATGTAACGATCAATCGGGGTACTTCCGCAAAGGAGAAAACGGTAGTCGGTAGTAATAATTTGCTGATGGAAAGTGTACATGTTGCTCATGATTGCATTATTGGTAGTAACTGTATTATTGGTAATAGTACGAAATTTGGTGGAGAGGTTATTGTGGATGATAATGCTATTATCAGCGCGTCGGTGCTATGCCATCAGTTCTGCCATGTGGGCGGTTATGTAATGGTTCAAGGGGGGGCGCGTTTTAGCAAAGATATTCCACCTTTCATTATTGCCGGTCGTGATCCGATAGAATATTCGGGTATCAATTTGGTAGGATTGCGTCGTCGACAATATAGCAATGAACAAATCGAAGATATTCATAATGTATATCGTCTTATTTATCAAAGTGGATTGAATATTACAGAAGCTTTAGAGAAGGTAGAAAAAGAAGTCCCGATGAGTAAGGATATTGAATATATTGTGAATTTCATAAGCAGTTCGAAACGCGGTATCATAAAGTAGAAAAGATCTTAAAAGAACTGATATGATTTATAAATTTAGATTGGTATCCGACGAGTCTGATGACTTCGTTCGTGAGATTGAAATTGATCCGGATGCTACATTTTATGATTTTCATGTAGCAATTCTTAAAAGTGTGGGTTATGCCGATGACGAGCTGACTTCCTTTTTTATCTGCGATGAGAATTGGGAACGCGAAAGGGAAATTACGTTCGAAAGAATGGATGACTCATATAGTGAAGAAGAGTCGTATATAATGAAAGATACTCGCTTGAGTGAGTTTATTGAAGAGAAGAAACAAAAACTGACTTATGTTTTTGACGTTCTTACGGAGCGTAGCTTCTTTATTGAACTGGCAGATCTTGTTACCCACAAAGAAACTAAAGAAGCCAAATGTGTTCGTTCGGAAGGCGAACCTCCCAAACAGAAGATCGATTTTGATGAAAATGTTTCATCCGTTAATCTAAACAGTGTGACAGATGATTTGGGCGAGAACTTCTATGGAGATAATGAGTATAACGAAGAAGATCTCGATCAGGAGGGATTTGGAGTAGATGGAGAAAGCACTTCCTTCTAAAGAAAAACCTACACTTGTCGTATTGATAGGACCTACAGGAGTGGGCAAGACGGAAATTAGTATTCGTCTTGCCCAGTTGTTTCACACTGATATTATATCTGCCGATTCGCGTCAGCTTTATGCTGATTTGAAAATAGGTACGGCGGCACCTACTGAAGAGCAGTTGGCAATGGTTAAACATTATTTTGTAGGCAATCTTAAATTGGAAGATTATTATAGTGCTGCGCAGTTTGAATCGGAAGTTATTGCACTCCTTAATACACTTTTCGAAGAAAAGAAAGTCGCAATCATGACAGGCGGGTCGATGATGTATATAGATGCTGTGTGCAAAGGTATTGATGATATACCCAATATTCCGGATGATATACGTACGATGATAAAGCAACGTTACGTAGATGAGGGACTGGAGAGTCTATGTGCCGAACTGAAACTTCGTGATCCGGAGTACTATAGGCAAGTCGACTTGAAGAATCCGAAGAGAGTCATTCATGCTTTAGAGATTTGCTATACCACAGGAAGCACTTATAGCTCATTGCGTACTCGTCCTAACAAAGAACGTTCGTTTGATATATTGAAAATCGGATTGACTCGTCCTCGTGAAGAACTCTATGAGCGTATCAACCAGCGGGTAGATACAATGATGCAGCAAGGACTTCTTGACGAAGTGCGTCGGGTTCATCCTTATCGAACAAGCAATTCTCTCAATACGGTAGGATACAAAGAACTCTTCAATTATTTGGATGGGACGTGGACGCTACCTTTTGCAGTAGAGAAAATAAAGCAGAATTCTCGTATTTATTCTCGAAAGCAGATGACATGGTATAAGAAAGATGATAGTATACGTTGGTTTCATCCCGAAAAAGACCAGAAGGAGATTGTTGACTACATATCGTCCATTATATTTCAAAAAAATAGTATATAAAGTCATATTAAATGTGTAATTTTGCGGCCGATTTATTAATTCTTATTTTATCGCTATGTTTTTAGGAAACAGTTGCAAACAAGAGCGCATAGTACCCTTCGGATTGATGGGCATTTTTATGGCGATAGGTATTGTTTATGGAGATATAGGTACTTCCCCATTGTATGTAATGAAAGCAATCGTTACAGGACTACTTCCGGGGCAGCTCTATACAAGGCCCGATTATATCATCGGATCTATATCTTGCGTTATCTGGACATTGACGATACAGACTACTATTAAGTATGTTATTGTAACGCTTCGAGCGGATAATAAAGGTGAGGGAGGCATTCTTTCTCTGTTTGCTCTTATCCGAAAGAAATATCGTTGGGCATATATTATTGCTATTATCGGGGCTGCTACGTTGCTTGCTGATGGGGTTATCACTCCTGCCATTACAGTCACTTCGTCTGTCGAAGGCCTTGGACATTTGTTTCCGTCTATCCCCGTAGGGTTTGTTGTTATAGTCATCATTTTAGCATTGTTCCTTATTCAACCTTTGGGTACCGCTCGTCTCGGCAAATCTTTTGGCAAGGTGATGTTTATCTGGTTTCTCATGTTGGGGGCGTTAGGCATTTTCTCGTTTTTTCAATATCCCGGTATCATCAAGGCTTTTAATCCCTATTATGCAATTAAAGTGTTGATAGATGTTCCGGATGCTTTTATTATATTAGGCGCCGTATTCCTTTGTACCACAGGAGCAGAAGCCCTTTATTCCGACTTAGGGCATTGTGGATTGCACAACATCCGTATCTCGTGGATATTTGTCAAGTCTACTTTAATTATCAACTACCTGGGGCAAGGAGCTTGGATACTGAGGCATCCGGCCGAAATTGCATCCGGCGCAAATCCTTTCTTTGGTATTATGCCCCCTTGGTTTACTCTGATCGGAGTGATAATGGCTACTTTGGCTGCCATTATTGCCAGCCAGGCGCTTATCAGCGGTTCGTTTACGATTGTCAGCGAAGCTATTTCGCTTGATCTTTGGCCCAATATTCGCATCAAATATCCCACTCAAGTAAAGGGACAGATGTTTATTCCTCAAATAAATTATACGTTAATGGTGCTTTGCATTATTATTGTGCTCATTTTCGGATCTTCGTCGAATATGGAAGCGGCATATGGCTTATCTATCACCATTACCATGTTGTCAACAACATTATTGCTCTTTATCTATTTTCATTTCAAGCGCTATTCGATGTGGATAAGTATTCCGCTCACATTCTTCTTTATTACCATTGAATCCGGATTTTTCATTGCCAATATGTTTAAATTCTCTCATGGTGGTTGGGTTACAATACTTATTGCCGGTTGTATCTTCTTTTTGATGTTTAGTTGGTACAATGGGCGCCGTATCAAGAATCATTATTCCAAGTACGAACCTATTGCGCCTATTATAGATACGTTGAAAGAGGTTTGTGAAGATAAAACGATCCCCAAATTTGCTACCCATCTGGTATATGTTACTCGTGCAAAGTACAATGATGACATTGAAAGCAAAATAGCATATTCTCTTGTCAATAAGCAACCCAAACGTGCCGATACTTATTGGTTCGTTTATTTGTATCGTAGTGACGAACCCTATTTCTTTAAATATGATGTGACAACATTTGTGCCGGGCAAGATGTTTCGTCTTGATGTATACTCAGGCTTTAAGCAGGGTGTTCATATGGATCGGTTTGTTCATCGCATTTGTGCAGAGATGGCCGAGAAAGGGCAGGTAGATTTGTTGAGCCGATATCCTTCTCTTCGGAAACGCTGTGTCGAGGGCGATTTCCGCTTTGTAGTTGTCAATCGTTTTGCCCGCAATATTCAATTGCCGGCTTATAAGAAAACAATTCTCTTACTTTATTATTGGATCAAACGTTGTGCCACATCCGATACTCAGATGCTCGATCTCGATCCTTCTGTTGTAACGTTGGAGTACGTACCTCTTAAAACGCTGGAATAGTTGATGTAAGCTTTGCTATTAAACTTATAATTGTCTGTATTTTGAATGCTCATAGAGAGATGAAATAATCTTTATGAGGATGCAAAATTGTCGTATGTTAGTTTTTTCGGTGACGTCCTTAAGTTTTTTTGAAAACATATGGACCTAAAACTTTTTAGGAGCATATGTCATTTTGAGGGGAAAAGTACATTAATGTTTATGTGCGCTCACCTGCAAAATCTAAGGGGGATAAGTGACATGAGGTACTAAATGGATGGGATACACTCGCCTGTGTACAAAACGGTCCCTCAACTATCTGTAGACTATCATTTAGACTTGTTCTAAGCAGAGGTCGGCTGAAAATAACGTTGCTACAATATGCTCTAGCCCCGATTTTGAGACTTCTTTTCGCTGGCGTTGTATACGGTGCATCGTTAACCTGCTGTAGGGTAGTACGATATGGTGTCATACGGAGGTGGCAAAGGTTCTTTGCAACAAACTTTTTGTAGATATATCACCCTATATTCCGAGGACTAAATTATGAATCCAAATGATAGCTTCGAAGATCAATATTGGTATCCAATAATATGGTCTGTGCAATTTGTCTTCGATATATTTGTACACATCTACTAATAAGTGTCGCCTTAAAACAAAATCATGTATCAGTAGAATAGGAAGAATACAGCCTGCCGCAATAACAATTAGACAATTGGGATTGAGGAGTAGGGCTTTGGCTAGATGCCCTTGGAAAAGATAAAGACAGGCACGTGTTGTGCCACATCCTGGGCAAGAAAGATGAAAGATCAGTTTGGAAGGGCAGATAATGATATCTGCCTGCTGTCCTAAACTGAAAGAATAAAATAACCAACTATAACCTCCTATACAGAGTGTTGTAAAGAGAATATATAATTGACGGGAATTCATTAAAAAGCCATCGTTACAATCAGCTTCTTATAGTTTTCCGATTTTGCTGCATCCATTATTAAAAACCAATCTACAATTGTCCAGATGCCGAGTCCGCCACAAGTGATCAGCTTACCGATGCCTAAACCTATATGTCCCAGATAGAACCGATCAATCCCTAGAGCCCCCACTAAAACAGAAAGAATAATAGCTGTTAAAGTGCTTTTGAATTGTAGCATCGATAATTGGGCCCATTTGCTATCGTCAAGGCTTGTTAAACGGTCGTGGATCATAGGTAATGATTCTTCTGGAAAATACTTTCCGTTGGTCATGATAAACATGTCTACTTTTTGTGCATCCATAATGATGAATATTTGTTTGTTATAAATAAGAACTGTTTTTATATAATAATCTTCTCTTTCGTTAGACTGAATAAAAGGGTGAAAAGTTGCATGGTTTGTTATTTATTTATACTCCAGCCACTCTTATTTCACTTTCAGTTCGAGATTTCCGTATTACTTGTATCTGTGCCGGAATTCTTTCTCGAAGTATTTCAACGTGGCTGATTATACCTACTTTTCTTCCTGTTCGGTGCAGATTTTCAAGTACTTTCATCACTGTATCAAGGTAGTCCGAAGATAGAGTGCCGAAGCCTTCATCTATGAATAGGGTGTCAATCTGAATTTTCTCTTCAGATAAAGAAGAGAGTCCTAAGGCCAAGGCTAGAGAAACGATGAAACTTTCGCCTCCCGAGAGTGTTGTGCATGGCCTCGAAGTTCCCATTTCATTATCTTCAACCGCTAGCGCAAAGGATTCGGGAGCACATTGAAGACTGTATCGGGGGTACAGGTTGCGTAGGTGTTGATTGGCTTTTTCCAATAAGAAACGAAAAGAAATCTGTTGAGCAGCTTTGCTGAATCGGTCGAGCCCGAAAAGAGTATCAAGTGCGACCCAGTTGTCATAAGTCTTTTTTTTCTGACCGTATTCTTCAAGAAGCTTTTTCCGTTCGTCGTTTGATGTCGTATCATTACTCATTTGCTGTTGCAAGCTGCCTACCAAACTTTGTTTAGAACCTTTTTGTGTGTCTTTTTCTTTCTTTATTTCATGCAATAAGTCCAAAGTCTCTTTCTCGTTTGGTTTCTCCGTTTGTTCTTGCAGCTGTTTTATGCTTTCTAAAAGTTGTTCTATTCTGCCTTTTGACTGTAAATACTTCTCTTTTATTCGATCCGTTTCTTGTCTTGATTGATTGATCAAGCTACTTTTTAACAGCGATAATGCAAGCAATTCGTCTTCACTCAGTTTCTCTTCAGCATGCGTAGCTTCATAATATTCAATTGATTCTATCTTTAGGCTGTTCAACTGTTGTATCGTTTGTTCGTTTGCTTGTTTTTGATTGATCGATTCTTTTATCTGTGCCACAAATGCGGACAATAACTCGGCTAAGTTCTCTTTATATTCGATGTTACCGGCTTTGTTATCTTCAAAATCTTTCCAATCGGGCATGAGAGTAATAATTGCTTCAATAGATCTTTCAGAACTCTCTACATTGCTTTTTATAGTATTTATTGTATTGCGCAATATAGGTAGGTCTATTTTACAGTTTTGGTATTGTTTACTCTCTTCTATTAGTTGCTGTTCAAATCGTTCTTTATGGGCAGTCCATCGTTCTTGCCAGTTTTGCCAGCTGATGAGTTTGTTTAAAGCTGCTATTTTGTTCTCGATGGTTTTTATATGGCGTTCGATCAATGCTTTGTTTTGCTCTATATTTGATTGGGCACGTTCAATGGAATTGAGCTGATTCTTATAGGCATCTTTATGTTGCTGAAGCTCGGATTCAGACCTTTCTAAGTCTTTTTGCAGTCTCTGTAAGGCCAATTCCTGGTCTTTTATACATTTTAAATTGCTATCGATGGTCTCGATGCTTTGGACTCTTGTTTGCTGAGCTTCTACCAGTGCTTGCAGACTGTCTTCGAAGGATAGTTCGGGTGTGTATTTGTCATAGAAAAGTTGCCATTCCTTATCTGCATTCAATTTGCTTGACATTAGTTGAGGTAGAATAGTGTCTTCCGTATTTCTTAATTCTTTCTCCTTCAACTCGATGTTGCTCGTTGCTTTGGCTAATTGTTGTTGGGCTTTGTCCTTTTCTTTTTCTGCATCGTCACGCATCTGTTTAGCTTGTTCATATAACCCCATTAAAATGCTTTCGGGTTGAACGCTGTGTTCCAGACTGCCACATATTGGGCAGGGCTCTCCTGCTTTAAGCGATTTGCGAAGTAGTTTGGCACACTCATCAATCGTTAGTCTCTTAGTTTCGAATGCGTCTAGTTGGACTTTATAGATTTCTTTAGCACTTTCGTTTTTTTTCTGAGCAATGTCGGCTTCTTGCTTTAGCTTTGCACATTCGGCTCTTAAATTTGTTGTTTTGTTTTGTGCTTCTTGCAGCGTTTTGGCTGCTGAAGATGCTGTACCCCATTTTGCTTTTGCCGACTCAATATCTGTAAGCTCTATCGATAGTGCATTTCGCTTTTGTAGTAACTTATCTTTGTCTGATTTTTCAATTTCTCGTTGTTTGCTATCGCATAGTCCCTTTTGCTCAAGAACTTTGTCCGATAAGCTATTACGTTTATCCTCAATCTCTTTCAGTGTCTTGTTCCAAGCAATTATTTGTTTTTCTATCGATTCGTTCTTTTCTTTATATTCGCTGATATCTTTTTCCAATTGTGTTATAGCATCCAAATCTGCAATGATCGTTTGTTGGTATTCATACACCTTCTCATCAGCTTTCAATCTATTCCAATCTTCTTCTTTTCTATCGAGTTCTTGTTTTCGAAGGAACAGTTCTTGTTTGGCTCGACCCAATAACGAAATATGGTGGATGTAGATCTTTTGATAACCGGCGACAGATTCCGCATGCTTTCTATTCGTCTCTTCTTGTTTGATGATATCTTGTAGACATTGCCTTAGCTGGGGCGTTTCATCCCAAAGCCGCACTTGGTGCAATTTTCTTATATTCTCATCACTATTTATCAATGATTCGACTTCTTCGAACTCGTTTTGTGCCTGACCGAGTTCTGTCAGATACTTTGTTTGCGATTGCCTCCATGTTATTTTAGTATCTATTCCGGCAATTTCTATGTTTAGATTCTCTATATCAATTCTTGTTGAGGCTATTTGTTTGAGCCTCTCCTCTTTTTCCTCATCGGTGAGTAGATGAATATCTTCTATGCGTTGTTTTGTTTGATATAACTCTGTTTCTACTTGGCTTTTTTTGTTGTGGATATATTTCCCTGTCTTATTGTAAATATCCATCTGGGTCAATGATTCTAATATATTCGATTTCTCCTTTTCGTCAGCAGTAAGGAATTTATTGAATTGTCCTTGTGCCAACATAAACATTCTTGTGAAACGCTCGAAATCCAATCCGATGATTTCTTTTATTTGGATATTTATTTCATCTACCTTTGTTGCTATTGTTTCGTTGGTATTTAGATTTCTCAATAGGCGTTCTATCTTTTGGAGTTTACCGCTCGGCTTGTTGTGAGCCCTGCGTATCATCCAATCCACTTCGTATCTGACTCCGGCTTCTTCAAAAAGTAAATGGATGTAGCCCTCACCTGTTCCTTTTCTCAGAAAGTTACTTAAATCGCCTACCTTTCGGTCTTCATAATATTCATTACTATTGGGCATGGTTGGTACTTTGTTGTAGAGTGCCATGCAGATACTGTTGAGTATGGTGCTTTTTCCTGCTCCCGTCTCACCGCAAATGAGGAATAGTGGTTCGCGTGCGATGATACTATTCTCAAAATCTATCGTCGATTGAGTGATGGATGTAATATTGTGTATCTCCAGCTTCAGTAGTCTCATTGCTCGTCCTCCTTTGTTTCTGTAGCCGCTTCTTCGATGGCTTCTTTCATACACCCGATTAACTCTTCAGGCATTTCTTCTTGCCTTTTTATCTTGTAGCTTCTTTTAGCAACTTCTATGGGCGATATTTTTCTCAATTCGTCTAGTGAGTGAATCATATTGTTGTCTTCTTCAGAAGTTTCTTGTCGTTTTCTGACATTCAATAGTGTGCATAATCTCAATTTGGTTTTATCTTTCAGACACGAATTAGCTTCATCAAACATATCTGCGGGCATTACCCCTTCTGACAGAATATTGGCTCGTAGATATGCTGGCTTATCATCGGGATAGTTCGATAAAGCTTCCTTTACTTCCTCGAATGGAGCAGGTTTCTCGGGTATGGTGCATATGGCAATCGGCGGATTGATTTCTATCTTTCGTAGCGTAGACATCCGTTCTTTCTCAAATTCTACCATTGTTACACTGTGTGGATAGTTTTCGTCAAAGCTCATCGGAAGGACGGAACCACTGTAGCGCACGTTGTCTGCTCCTATGTGTTGCGCATGGTGTATGTGCCCCAATGCAACATAGGCGATGCCATCGTCCCATATATCTGCAGGAACGCTGTCCATGGTTCCTATCGCTACATCATGTCCCGTCAAATCACTGTTTGTCATGGTCAGATGTCCCATCGCTATAATGGGTTGTCCCGAAGAACGCATCTCATTTGCAATATTGAACAGTTTGTTGTAAAAAGAGCGCACTCTTTCGCTATAGCAATCATTCTCGGTAGCAGGATAACTACTGCTATGCATATAGGGCACTGCCAATACCCAACCTGATACTTGTTTGTTTTGATAAATGGGTACGATCATTTGTTGCATGTCAATTTCGCCATCTTTTCTAGTTGGGGAGCCTATTACAGTGACTCCGAATTCTTTCCAAAGTATTCCGGCAGATGAGAGGCGAGAAGGTGAATCATGATTCCCCGCAGTGATAATTGTCTGCAATCCTTCGTTTTCTTGTTGTATTCGGAGCAGCTCCTTATTGTACATTGTTACAATGGCATTCGATGGGGTGGCAACGTCGAAGATATCTCCTGATACCAGCATCGCATGAGGCTTCTCTTCTTTTAGGATCGTCCGAAGTTGGCAGAAGAATTCGCGAAACTCTTCTTCTCTGTTAAAGTTATAAAACGACTGTCCCAAATGCCAATCGGATGTATGGAGTATTTTCATTGATGTTTATTAATTTGTGGCTAAGATAAGCAATATTTCGTCAACATAAAGGTGCAAAATGACCTTTTTTTATTATATTCCTTATTGTAAGTCTTATTGATGGCGAATAGCTTCATGCTTAATTATTGTTAATAGCCTAATCTCTTTGCTATAGAAAAGTGTTATGATAAAGATGAAGAGATAATATGTGTATTTTGAAATCCTTCATAAATTTGAGATCTATCAGAATATAGTTCCTTAGATTACTCAGTTTTCCGATTGTTAATTTAAAATTCATTCAAAAACCGTATGAAAGTATGAAAAATAGTTCTTTAAATGATAAGAAAATAGAACGAAAGAGATCTTATTGTGTTGCTTTGCTATTCTTGCTTATGCTTTTTATATCCTCTCAAGGTTATTCACAAACGATTAACGAACAGTGGGTTAAAAGCAATTACTCCAAACGCGAAGTGATGATTCCGATGCGTGATGGCACTCGGTTGTATACTGCTATTTACGAACCTTGTGCTCACAATCAGAAATCTCCTATTTTGATTTATCGTTCACCCTATGGTTCCCATCCTTATGGTTCGGATTTTAATTCTTCTTTGTGGAATTCTCTGAAAGGATATATTCAAAAGAAATATATTATTGTTTATCAAGATGTCCGTGGAAAAAGAATGAGTGAGGGAGAGTATGAGAACATCCGCCCCATACATTTGCTTGCTCCAAAAGGTCAGACAGACGATGCAACCGACATGTACGATACTGCCGATTGGTTGTTGAAAAATACTTGTAGCAATAAATGCATTGGTGTTACCGGTTCTTCCTATCTGGGCTATTATGCATTGACCGCCGCTCTCTCCAGACATCCTGCAATTAAGGCCGTATGTCCTCAAGCTCCTATAGGAGATTGGTTTATGGGGGATGATATTCATCATAACGGTGCGTTAATGCTCACTGATGCTTTCAATTTCTTGTCGGGCTTTGATCGTCCTCGTCCAGTTCCTTCGATGGAAGATTGTCCATATAAGAATTATTATAAGAATGATGAATATTCCTTTTTCCTAAAGGCTGGCAATGTCGCCAATCTGACAAGTATGTTGGGCGATTCGATTCGCTTTTGGAGTGAGATGATTCAACACCCCGATTATGACAACTGGTGGAAAGAGCGTTGTCCTTTTGCTTTATATAAGAATGTAGATGCTGCAGTCCTTGTCGTTGGAGGATTGTTCGATGCCGAAGATGCTTATGGTACTTGGAATTCTTATAAGGCGCTGGATTCCAAACGTTCTGGTAAGCCTTTGTCTCTTTTAATAGGACCATGGCAGCATGGCGGTTGGAGAGGACAAGGCAACTATCTGGGTGATATAAGATTTGGAAACACTGATTTAAATAAATCGTTTATAGATGCCGAACAGCAATTCTTCGACTACTATTTGTTAGGGGAGGGGAGCTTTAATAAAACGCCAAAGGCAACCGTTTTCTTTACGGGCGAAAACCAATGGCGTCGTTTTAGTGAATGGCCTGCATCAAATGGTGAATCGACTCCTATTTATTTGAATGGACAAGATGCCTTGACATTCTCTGCTCCAACCGATGAACATTCATACAGCGAATATCTTTCCGATCCTGATAAACCGGTGCCTTATACCAAGAAAAGTTCTCACAATCGTCCTGTTGAATATATGACAGAAGATCAACGGTTTGCTTCGACTCGTCCGGATGTCGTTACATTCGAAACGGAGCCATTACAAGATAATCTAACTTTGGGAGGAGAACTCACTGCCGATTTGTGGGTGAGTGTATCTACTACCGATGCCGATTTTGTCGTAAAATTGATAGATGTCTTTCCCGATGACTTCAAATATAATACAGCTGTGGATGGTGAAGGCAACAAAAGTAAAACCTTGATGGGAGGCTATCAAATGTTGGTACGAGGAGACTTGATGCGTGGACGTTATCGAAACAGTTTTGAGCATCCGCAGGCATTTGTTCCTGATAAACCCGAAAGAGTGACTTTCAAATTGGCAGACATAGCTCATACTTTTCTAAAAGGACATCGTGTGATGGTGCAGATTCAAAGTTCGTGGTTCCCATTGGTTGATCGTAACCCACAACAATTTGTTGATATATACCATTGTGCTGATAAAGACTTTGTTCCGTCTAACATTAAGATATTTCATCAGAAAGATAAACCATCCAGGTTGCTTTTGCCTATCTTAAAATAGTCTTTAAATATTTTCCACAGCTCGTTTGTTGTGTCATAAATTTCTGTAACTTTATCCTTTCGTAGCATAATGATAACAATAGTGATATAATCTTATTAATATTATACTAAAAATGAAGAAGAGTATTCTGGCAATTGCAGGACTTGTATTGCTTTCGGTTGCAACACAGGCTCAAAATGTATCGATTAAGTTAACCGACGATCAGTACAAACAAATCAAAGAAGAGGTACAAAGACAAAATCAAAACGATAAGGTACATAATCTTGATTGGGCTGACTTTGGTAGATATGCCGAGGCAAACAAAAAACTGAAAGAACGCCCTGATGTGGTTTTTATGGGCAATTCCATCACGGAACTGTGGAATCGGTTACACCCCAACTTCTTTACGAAGAATCATTTCTTATGCCGTGGCATCAGCGGGCAGACAAGTTGCGAGATGTTGGTGCGCTTTCGTCCCGATGTCATCAACCTTCATCCCAAAGTTGTGATTATCAATGCAGGTATCAACGATATCGCTCACAACAATGGCATGATAACCATCGAAAATGTGATGAATAACATTATTTCAATGGCGCAATTGGCAAAAGCCAATCATATTCGTGCGATACTCACTTCTGTGCTCCCTTCGAATCATTTCCCTTGGCGTCCCGAAATAGTACCGACCGAGCTCGTTATCAATCTCAATAAGATGATCAAAGCGTATGCTGCCAATAATCATCTGACCTATATCAACTATTATGATGCCATGGTGGATAGCGAAAAAGGATTGCCCGAGAAGTATTCGCAAGATGGCGTTCATCCTACTCCCGAAGGATACAATGTGATGGAAGCTATTGTGCTGAAGACTTTGAAGAAATAGTTTTGCATAAAAAGCAGAACTCAGAAGGTAAACTATAATGTGTAGGTTATGATAGTGATTAGAGAAAAAAAGAATCACGTCGTAGATGCCATCAGCATGATGAGTCGGAAAGCTGGACTGTTGCTTTCTGTCGTTTTGTGTTTGTTCTGCATTGCTTCGTATGCTGCCAATCCAAAGGAGCATCGAACCAATATTCTGCCCGATTGGGCTATCGGCGGTTTTATTCGTCCTCTTCATGCGAATCCGATTATTATTCCGGATGCTACAATCGTATTCGATTGTCCAATGCGTGGTACGAAAGTGGGGTGGGAGGAAAGCGATGTGTTCAATCCTGCTACAACCGTTAAAAGCGAGAAGATATGTGTGCTCTATCGGGCGGAAGATAATTCGGCTAAAGGAATAGGAACACGCACGTCACGAATCGGATTGGCCGAATCGGTAGATGGAATAACAATGACACGTCGGGCTCGACCGGTGATGTTTCCCGACAATGATGCAATGAAAGAATACGAATGGCCGGGTGGATGCGAAGATCCACGTGTTGCCGTTACCAAAGATGGGCTATACGTCATGGCTTATACTGCTTGGAATCGCAAAGTGCCTCGCTTGTGTATAGCTACTTCGCGCGATCTGATCAATTGGAAAAAACAGGGTCCGGCTTTTGCCAAAACTTATGGGGGCCGTTTCAGAGATATGGCTTGCAAATCGGGAGCGATGGTAACAAAAATACAAAAAGGGAAACAGGTTCTTGCAAAGATCAATGGACATTATTTTATGTATTGGGGCGAGGATCAAGTGTGTGCTGCCACCTCCGACGATCTAATCAACTGGACTCCCGTGTTGGACGAGAAGGGAGAACTCGCTTGCGTCATTAAGCCTCGTGCACATTATTTCGATAGCGCACTTACCGAATGTGGCCCGCCGGCTGTCTTGACCGACAAAGGTATTGTACTCTTTTACAATGGGAAAAACGAAACTGATGAGGGCAAACGAGACAAACGTTTTGCTGCGGGTGCTTATTGTGCAGGGCAATTGCTCACAAGTCCAAAGAACCCAATGAAAGCGTTGCGGCGGTTGGATGTTCCATTCTTTCGTCCAATGGATGCATTCGAGAAAAGCGGACAGTATGTCGATGGCACCGTCTTCCTCGAAGGATTGGTCTTCTTTAAGCACAAATGGTATTTGTATTATGGGTGTGCCGACTCTAAAGTAGGCGTTGCCATCTATGATCCGACAAAGAAAACGCCCGGAGATCCAATCCCTATCCTGAACTAAAGTCTTAGGCCGGATAGAGGCGAACAAAACGGTCTGTGTGAGTAATGCAATGTGCATGCAGTGAATAACACTAAAAAAGCATTTGGTATTGAAATACCGAATGCTTTTTTATTTCTTTTTTGTTTGATTTTTAAAAAGATATTCATATCTTTGAATGACCTAAAATGCCCATATATAAAACTGAATGATATGAAAGACGATGTACAGATAAATAGAAAGGAAAATATTTCCTATAAGGAATTCTTACAAGGAGTTCCCGACAATATCCATTATGAATACAATTATCTGAAAGGACTTGACGATGAAGAGATGCGTCAGGAAGTGCGGTGTATTCTTATCGGACTTGCTTCTGTTGTGGTCGGCGCTGTTGCTATATTGCTCCCGGTGTTGTTGCAATAGTTTGCGAAATTGTCCATTCGTGAAAGATATGACACTTTGAGGACGTATAAAAATACATCCGATAGCTTTTTTACTTGTTAAAATACAGTTTAATAGCTTATTTCTTTGACATTAATTACATAATATAAAAAAAATATCTATTTTTGCGTCGTCAATATCATATTGTCGACAGATGGAAGGGAATAGTATCACTAAGCAAAATTTTGAGCATCTTTTTCGCGAATATTATTCGCGATTGTACTACTTTGCTTATGATTTTACCGAAGATATGGAGGTAAGCAAAGATATTGTTAGTGAGGTTTTCACTTCGATTTGGAACAATAAAGAGAATATAGAAAATGATAAAGTGGTAGGCTACCTTTTCGTTAGCGTTCGCAACCAGGCCCTGAATTACATTAAACGTCAAAAGCAAGCGGGCGATTATGCCGACTTCTGTGGGCGAGTAGCAGACGAAGAAGGGGATGAAGGCTTGGAACTGATTGATGAACGGATAGCCGAGATGAGTTCTCTGATAGACAAAATGCCGCTGCGCACTAAATATATATTGGAAGAGTGTTATTTCCATCATAAGAAATATAAAGAAGTGGCCGATGTGCTCGAAATTAGTACCGATGGCGTCAAGAAGCATATTGTGAAGGCTTTGTCTATGTTGAGAGATCATTTTAATGTTAAGAAAGATAAAAGTGGGGTACCCGAATCGTAATCATACGTGTATTTATTATGTAAAAATATGAATAACGACGATAACATAGAAGAAAACATGAATCCGGCAGAAGTACTCTCTGCATGTGAGGAGATGGATTTCAAACGGGTTTTTACTCGGATGAGGCTCCCCGTTCCCGATGTTGATGAGGCTTGGAAGCAATTCAGTACCGATACGGATATGGAACCATCAGTGACAAAACGTAAGAACAGGCGAACCTTATTTATGGGTTTTGCTGCCGGTGTAGCTGCTTCGGTCGCTCTCTTCTTCGGTGCTTATCGTATGTTTATTGCTCCGCAACTTCCTCATGCCGTGCAGGTATTCAATGCACAGCACAATAAAGAGGGTGTTTTGTTGTCATACAACTCGGGGCGGTCGTTCAATATCTCTTCTACCACTAAAAATACGGCAACTCTTTTGGCTCAAGGTGTCAAGGCCAACAAAGATTCGCTTGTTTATACTCCGGCAAAGCCGTCTCTTCGCGAAGAGAAACTCACGGTTTCTACTCCCTTGGGTAAAGATTATTATGTCGTATTGCCCGATGGAACAAAAGTTTGGCTCAATGCCGATACCGAATTGATATTTCCCACTCATTTTACAGGAGCTCGTCGCGAAGTACGTCTTCAGGGCGAAGCCTATTTTGAGGTGGCAAAGGACAAAGCACATCCGTTCGTCGTCTACAATAATCTGTTCTCTACAACCGTGCTAGGTACTAAGTTCAATATGCGCACTTATAGCCAGTCTTCCGCCAGTGTGGTGCTTGTCGAGGGCAAGGTCACGGTAGAAAGTAAGAAGAGCAAAACAATTCAGACCATTGTGCCCGGGCAGAAAGCACTGCTTACTTCATCGGGGCAATTCGAAGTACAACACGTAGATACGTATGCCTATGTTCAGTGGAAGGAGGGCTATTTCTATTTTAACAATGTGCCTCTAGTCGAAATAATGCAAGAACTGGGGCGTTGGTACAATGTAGATATTGTTATCGAGAATCCCAAAATGATGCATACCCGCTTGCATTTCGTTGCCGATCGCAGTCAAGGCCTTTCCGAAGCGTTGCAAAATCTGAATACCATTGGCGATGTGCATGCTACGATGAATGGAAATAAAGTTATAGTAAAGTAAAATCTATCAGCGAACAAAATTGATATAGATAAGCGTCTCGTGGTTTCGTTTTGTCAAAGCGAAACCACGGGACGCTTATCTATTTGAGAGGGCTGAAGAAAGCTGGATCCGGTGGCTTTCTTTGTTCCGTTTCTTTGTCCACATAAAGAACAAAAAATGAAAAAGCCAAGCAAATGTATAATAACTATCTATCGTACGATAGAGGAAATTTCACAACAGAAAATGAGTTGACCATATTTTAGCTAAAAAAGTCATTTTACCCGCCTATTATCTTGAAAAAGTAAGAAAATGGGGCTTTTTTTTGCTTTTTCAATTTTGCCTTTATTTCTACCCTTTGCGCCAGTAACTGACACTATTTATACCAGCATCCTATTTCAATAGCAAAGTGATTTTTTGGGAAACCCTGATAATCAAAAAATGAATGGGAAAAGTGAATTTTCTTCATTTTTGTAAAAAGGCTCTACAATATATTCAAAGTTGGATTTGCTTTTTTACATCGGGGTGCTCGGGGTGTTCCTCCTATAGGAGATTATTACTTTTTTTATTTGTAAATATAAAGGATAATATTGTGCTATCATAATGATAGTACTAAATATTGACAAATCAAAAAAACATAAAAAGTCTCTAAGGAAATACACCCCGAGCACCCCGATGCACAGTAAAACATTGCAACAAATAGTGGCTAAAATGAAGGCCTTTTTCATCTTCTCTTATCCTGCCGTGCAAGTACTATCTGCATCTCCCAAAAATGATAAGGACAAAAATAAAAGTTCGTCCTTATGAAAATGAAAATTCATCCATATGAAAATACATTTTCATCCATACGAATTTGTAACTGTGTATCAGTGTGTTGCGCGCTTTATTCCATCGGTAGTTGACAAATACGTCTGTTACCGACTACTTGCTTGTCATCCTTTTTTCGGACAGGTTTGTTCAGCCGCCAATAATCGTTTGAGATATTCTATAAATATAATGGAATAGTGAATATGTTGTAACGAAGAGCGTGTTTAATTGTGAACAATAGAATAAAAAAGAGCCTTTTGTTTATTCTATTGCGATAAATTTTTCGTATATTTGTGAATATATATCTATGAATAACATGAAAGCGATGACAGTAAAAATAACAATAGTCTTGGTAGTCTTAATGAGTACAATGGTCTTTGCAGTCGGCGTTCAAGCTCAAACAGACTTGTACGAAGGGAAGAAAGAAATCAAATATGCGGGTAAGCATTTCTATGTGGCTTGTTATAGTCATGGGAATGTCGACCCCCTCTATTTTATAGGTAATAAAACAAATACTAAAATTCGTAAAGGAGCGTATAGATGTAAAGATGGAAGCTGGCACTCAAGAGACGGTCTAATGGAAAACCCAGCCACACTATGCCGCAACTATTATGTAAAACTAAGAAAAATAGCCAATGCGGTATTTACCAAACGAGAAATCAATAGATTTATAGAAAAGGGTTGTGTGCTAGATGTTTGGCCTGTGATAGATTTCAATAAACGGATATCGGATATAGAATTTTGTTTCGATGATATTGCTTTTGCAAGTATTCCTTTCTCCAAATATTATCGATTGGGCGAATTGATACGTGCCAATCTGAAATTCTCCATACCAGAGGGTGATGAAGAAACGTTGAAAAATATGAATGGGGGCTTTTATATTGTCACGATGTCCATTAATTTTGGACGTCTTTACAACTATGTTTATCCCGTATAAAAGACTCTGATTAAAAGGATTGATGACAATGTATCTTTCGATAATACTTTCTTTATTTCGATAGCAGAGCTCTTTTCTGATGTCTATCCGAGCCCCTGTGGCTCGTATCCCCATGGATAGTTTAGCAATGGGTGGTAGGTAGGGGTGGCAGTTACTGTACGTCACAGCATATTGACTACAATCAGGTTTAATGCCACTACCCACGTTTCTCCGAGCGTGTAATATCGATTCTTGATGAGCCAGGCATAAAACTGGTAATACGGAATTCTGTTTTCATGGTATTTATCTTCCAAATCTTTCATTTGAAAGATACAATTGGTTGGGTGAATTGATTTTTTTTTCGCAGGTCACAGTAATTGGCTTTAATTCAATCATAAAACGTTGATATCTTTTAAATTTATGTTATTTCAGTGAGTGTTAGATCGAGAAATCTAAAAGTGGTATCTTGCGTTTAATTTTAAAAAATATCATTTTTTTAGTACCCGATTTGACAAATCTGTGTAATTCATATTAAAAGAGAGTTAAATTTATAAACCCCAAACCCTAATTAAAGTATTATGCATAGGAAAGAAAAACAAACCCGATGGAAAGAGAGTGTATTATTTCTCTCTGTTCTGTTTTGTTTTCTAATGTTGAGTGCAAATGGTTTTGCACAAGAGAAAAAAGTATCTTTTTCTTGTAAAGAGATGCCCCTGTCCGAGGCACTGACTCAGATAGAACGCCAGTCTGAGTATAAATTAAATTTCAACTACGATGAGTTGAATCAATTTAAGGTAACAGTGAATATTAAAAAGGAATCCATTCAGAATGCTATTACAACTTTACTGAAAGGATTGCCTTATCAGATGAAGGTGAATGGTAAATTTATCATTGTCTTTCGTCGGACCATTCAGCGGCAGCAACCTCGTAACGCCACACGCCCGGGGGGTGCTGTCACTGTTATCCGTGGTAGAGTTGTCGATGATACGGATAAGCCGTTGCCGGGTGTGAATATTTCTTTTAAAGATCACAATTACGGTGCAACGACTGATGCGAGCGGCTATTATACCGTCACGGTAGATAGAGGAGGACGAGAAATTATGCTGTTTTCTTTTATCGGAATGAAAACTCAAGTAATTCCTGTCAACTGCAATGTAGATGAAAGGGCGCTTGATGTTACCATGAAAGAAGGGAATAGTCAGCTAAACGAGGTTGTGGTGACCGGTATCTTTAATAAGCCCAAAGCCAGTTTTACCGGTGCGGCCACCATTGTGACGCAAGAGCAAATTAAAGCTCAAGGAAATCGTAACTTGTTGAAGACTTTATCTAATATAGATCCTTCGTTTGACTTACAAGAAAATAACCTGATGGGTTCTGATCCTAATCAGAAACTAAATATTGAAATTCGTGGTAGTTCTACTATCGGTAATGTAAACGAGTTGCAGACCAATGTTCGTAACGACCGCAATTTGCCGTTGTTTATTCTCGACGGATTTGAAGTCACATCGGAGCGTGTGATGGATATGAATCAGGACGATGTGGAGTCGGTTGTTATTCTAAAAGATGCCAGCGCAACGGCCATTTATGGTTCTCGTGGATCCAACGGTGTTGTCGTTATTTCTTCTAAGCGCCCCGAATTAGGTCGGTTGAGGGTATCTTATTCGGTGGGTATGAATTTGGAAATTCCCAACTTGTCGAGTTATAATTTGATGAACTCGTTTGAGAAACTGGATGTAGAAAAAGCTGCCGGTTTATATAGTAGTCCTACTTTATCGACGCAATTGCAGCTTAATGAAATTTATAATCAGAATTTGAAAGCTGCAAATGAAGGAGTCAATACAGATTGGATGCGTATTCCTGTAAGAGTGGGTCTGGGCCAATTCCATAAATTGGATTTGAGCGGTGGTATCGATCAGTTCAGATATATATTGAATGTCTCGTACAACCAATTAACCGGAGCGATGAAGGGATCGAAACGCGATAATTTGAATGGTAATATGATTATCAGCTATTTGATGAAAAAAATACGTTTCACCAATAATTTGAGTTTGGGTTTCAACAATACTGATAATGGAAGCTATGGTCGATTTTCTCTCTATGCCGGGATGAATCCTTATTGGCGCCCTTATGATGAACATGGCGAGCCTATCATGTATTACAAGACTCTTACGTCATCTCAGGCTCTTCTTTATAATCCTTTGTATGATGCGGCACAAACGACTTTCTCAAAGTCCGACTATACTAATATTCGTAACACAACCATGCTGGATATGGATTTACTGCCCGGCTTGCGTGTCAATGCAAGTATCGGCTTCACACAGCAACGTGGTGGCTACGATTATTTTATATCACCTAAGTCTTCTACCTTTTTGGTCATGTCTACTGATGCTGCATCTCGCGGAAGTTATAATCAAAGAGAAGAAAAGAAGTCTTCTTATCAGATATCGACAACGGCAAGTTGGTCAAAAGTCTTTGGAGAACACAGTATTTATCTGGGTGCCAACTTCCAAATGATGGAAAATAAGACGAATCTGACTTCTGTATCGGTAAAAGGATTCATGAACGATCAAATGACAGATATTTCGAACGGAAACCTGTATCAAGGATCAAAACCTTCTACAAATGAATCTACGGTTCGTAGTATGGGATATACAGGTACCATTAATTATAATTATGCTCAGAAATATTTTATTGACGCCTCATACAGGGAAGACGCAGCTTCTTCATTTGGATCGCAAAGCCGCTGGGCGCCATTCTGGTCTATCGGTTTTGGTTGGGAAATAGCCAATGAAAAATGGGTAAGTAAGCATCTGTCGTTTATTAATCAGGCTAAATTCCGCTATTCGTATGGTGTAACCGGCTCTTTGAATTTCTCGCCCTATGATGCGTTGATGACTTATAAATACAATAATGACATTCAGTACAACTATTTGATTGGAGCGACTATAAATAGTTTTGGCAATCCTAATTTGAAATGGCAGAATACCAAAGAACATAACTTCGGGTTGGATGTAAACTTATTGAACCGTTTTACGTTAAATTTTAATTTTTACCGCAAAACGACGGACAACTTATTGAGCGATTCCTATCTTCCGATGTCGCATGGTTATACCAGTTATAAAGAAAATATAGGTCAGATACGCAATACGGGTTATGACTTGGCTGTGAGCTACAAGATTATTCGCTATAGTCTTCATCGTGCGATAGACTGGTCGGTACGTGCAGGTGTGTATCACAATTCGAATATTTTAGTGAAACTGTCTGAGGCTATTAAAAAGGCAAATAAGCAGTATTCGTCAACATTTAGCGGTAATACACTTTTGGAGTATCGTGAAGGGCAATCGTTGGATGAGCTGTATGTGCTTCGTTCGGCAGGAGTTGATCCCTTGACAGGTAAACGTCTCTATATAGCAAACGATGGGACTGTTACTACGAATGTATCCGGAATAGACAAAGTGCCTGTAGGAAACAGTCAGCCTAAAATCAATGGTCGTTTTGGAACCGGATTTCGTTGGAAAGGATTGAATGTTGATCTTAGTTTCGGTTTTCGCGTAGGTGGGAAGAAACTTAATTCGACTTTGCTGAATAAAGTAGAAAATGCTATTGTTACGAGTAATCAGGATCGTAGGGTGATAACCGGTCGCTGGAGAAATCCAGGAGATGTTACTCCTTATAAAAGTTTGTCGGGAATTGCTGACAGCTCTTATCCTAACGATCTTTTTGTGTTTACCGAAAACACGTTTACTTTCAATAATGCTAGTATTGCTTATGATTTTCCTCTCGCATGGATTAAAAACTTGGGTATGTCGCGTTTGTCTTTGACAGGAAGTTTGTCCGATATCTTCTATATTTCGAATATAAAACAAGAACGCGGAACGGATTATCCTTATTCGATCAAGCCTACATTCTCATTATCATGTACATTCTAAATTCTATCAAAATGAAAAAATTGAATATACTTACTATATTGCTTATCTGTTTGATGCTATCATCCTGCAATGATTGGCTGACTGTAGAACCTAAGGCTGTAACTTCAAAAGATAAAATGTTTACAACCGAATTGGGCTTCTCCAGTGCATTGATAGGACTTTATCTAGAACTCCAGAATGTCTATTCTCCCACTTATTTTATGATGGGTGGAAATTCGGAATACTTGGCCGGCAACTATTTGTATCTCACATCGGCAGAAAATGATTCATATCTGTATTCGAGTCACCGATATACCAGTACCACTATTGACTCCAATTTGGGGACTGTATTTATGGAATACTATAAGATTATTGCGAATGCCAATATTTTGATTAATGCTCTACAGGGGCAAAATGTGGTCGATAAAGATGAGGCTGCGATAATTGAAGGCGAAGCCTTGGCTGTTAGGGCTTATTGCCATTTTGAATTGTTGCGTTTGTGGGGACCGGTTCCGACTAATGTTGATGCGACAAAAAAATATTTACCTTATGTTACTACTGTAAATTCGGCTCCCTATGAATATGCTACTTACGAGGCTTATGTGCAGAAAGTGAAGGATGATTTCACTAAGGCCGTAACTCTGTTGGAACCTGTCGATCCGATTGTGACTTATCCTAATAGTCAGCTTAATACGAGTAATACTACTATCTCGAAATATACGTCGTTGTTTTGGTATAATCGCCAAAAACGTTTTAATGTATATGGAGTTAAGTCTCTCCTGGCTCGCCTTTACTTGTGGACCGGCGACAAGGATAATGCTTATAAGGCGGCTAAAGAAATTGTAGAACTGAAAAATGCCAACGGAGCTTCTAAATTTACTTTAGGAACACAAACAAATATTACGAGTCAGGACTATTTGCTTTTTTCCGAGCATTTGGTCGGTTTGGGAATGACAGAGTGGGTGGATAAAGCAGGGGCTTTCTCAGGTCGTTATTCCGCACTTGTCAATTCAACTTCTAATATCATATCCAAGTTATATGAGAATCAGACAGATATGCGTCTCAATATGTTCACTTCATCGTTTACTTATGCGTTTGGGCAAACGGTATACGGAACGTTGAAGTACGCGAAATTCTTATCTACAGATTATTCCAGTCCTAAATCGATACCTCTGGTTCGCTTGTCTGAAATGTATCTGATATTGATGGAAACGGCACCTCTGAGTGAAGCTAATCAATACTATAAAACATTCAGAGCTTCTCGTTCGGCTTCATATACGCCACTCTCTGAAGTAACAAGACTTCAGGAAGTACAGAAAGAATATGTGAGGGAATATTTCTCTGAGGCGGGGCAAGCTTTCTTTACTTACAAGCGAATGAATGCTTCGTCATTGTTGCTTTCTACAGAGAGTATGAGTCCCGATAATTATGTATTACCAATTCCGACCGGTGAAACCGGAAACTATAATTAGGAGATATAAGTAATGAAAAAGATCCAATATTTATTATTTGCCATATATGCCTTGGGGTTGTTTTCGTGCCAACAAGTGGAAGTGCCCATAAAAGAGCAGGCACCTTATGTTAATTTCTATGATTCGACAAACCAATATAGACGTTGTATACAAACGAAGACTCTCAATTTCTATTATGAGAATGACACGGTAACGAGAGATACGGTTTGGTTCAAGATCGTTTCTTTGGGTAGTGTTCCATCGAGAGATTATCATATAAAAGTGATTGAATGTAAAACCAACTCGAATGCTCTCTTAGATATGACAAATGCAGAATCGGGTATTCATTATGTGCCTTTTGATAACCCTGGTTTGCAGAAAATGATGGTGCTCCATAAAGGGGCTCTTCTCGATCGGATACCTGTAGTGGTGCTGAGAGATAAAAGTTTGCAAGATGAATCCCGTCGTATTGTAATACGCATAGCCGATTCGGATGATGTGAAAGCTGCCGACCAACATCCCGATACCCATGGTGATGTGGCCTTTGTGGCGCTTTATATTTCTGATGGGCTGGCACAACCTACGAAATGGACCTCAACGTTCTTTCTTGGAGCATACGGAAAGGTGAAACACGATTTTATTATTCGCCATTCCGATAAGAAATGGGATGATGTCTTTATTAACAGCTTGGATAACAATTCGAAGACCTATTTCTTGTATAAATTTAAAAATGAATTGGCTCAGGAAAATCTTGAACGTGTTGCGAAGGGATTGCCGGTATTGACCGAAAAGAATGGTGCAGCTGTAGAATTCCCTCAGAACTATTATTAAAGTAGATACAATTTATAAAAATTGGAATAACAATGAAAAAGATTATATTTTATTTAATGGCGTTGTTACTAATGAATATTGCCGGCTCGTGTAAGTACGGTTATGATGATGTTTCTAATGCGCTACCAGATATTCAAATTAATAATGTGACTGAGCCTGGTGTGGTGCCTTCTCAGTTGTTTCTTGGAGACACATTGAAAGTAACGCCAAAGATTGTCTATGGAACGGATGCTTCTGCGAAATTTGGATTTCGTTGGTATAAGCAATATTCCAGTGCTCTGAAGTTAATTTCTGAAGATCCTTCTTTGGCATATCGGTTGGATAGTTTAGGAACTTGGACTCTTCGTCTGGAAGTGACCAACAAGCAAACTCAGGTTACATCTTCTGCAACAGTAGGCTTCTCGGTTATCAGTCATTCTGAACGTGGATGGTATATTCTGAAAGAGACTACAGATGGTAATACGGATATGGATTTGGTGCGTATGACTGAGGCTGGAGCCGTAGATGGTGTTGAACTTAATGTCTTAGGAAATACCGGCAATACACTTCCCGGAAAACCGATGTCTATGTCGTTTGTCTATAATTATAATTGGAAAGCACCGGGAACCTCATACTTTACTTCGTATATCTCCACTATTATGCCTGTTAGTCAAAAAGGGTTGGCTACCTTCAGGATGAGAGATGAACGTGTATTGATAAGCAATAAGAGCCTGTTTTTTGACGATAATGATGGGAATAATAATGCATTGACAGGAGGAATTTCTTCGCCGTTACAATCGATTATCATCAATAATGGTAAAGCTCATTTAATGATACAGGGAATGCAGGCTTTTCTTCCGGCTATTCCGGGAAATTATTCTCTGTCTCCGTATCTGACGACCTCCAATACCAGCGGTTCATATATGTTGGGCTTTGACGAATTGTCTCATTCGTTCGTTTATATTTCTTCGAAAGCAAGTGCTATCTCCTATTTTCCTGATAGATATTTACCTCTTAATTGTAAAATATCTTCCAATAGGATGAATGGTACCGTCTCTTTTATGGAAAATACGGATGGCACAATCAACCCGGATACGCTCTACTCTCAGCGTGCTTATGCTATGTTTCATGAAACAGACCGTACAGACCGTTGTATATTGTTGGGCTTGGATTTAGCTCAGGTTGACCCCTTACAGTCTCTTTATGGTGCTACGAAGTATAGTCCGGTGATGTATGCGGATACCATAAGTTACGATAAGTATCCGGCTATGAAAACGGCAACAACCTTTGCAATGCACAAGAATTATCCACTTCTTTACTTTGCTCAGGGAAATCAATTGAATAGCTATCTGATAGATAATAAGACTATCAGGCAGGGTTTGGTTACTTATTCTGCAGGGGAGGAAATAACATACATGCATTTTGCAGAATGTGTTTATGATACCAAAAATTTCAGGAATTTGATTGTCGCGACATACAATCCTTCGAATGCAACATACAAGGTGTATCGCTACACGGTAGCAGGAAACGACATCATTCAGGTTGGAGACCCTTTTACGGGAAAAGGAAAAGTTAAATCATTGATTTATTCGGCTCCCAATTATTCTTATTGGAATAATAATGTTTATCGTAATTATTAATACATAACGTATGAAATGGTCTATTAAAGCGTGTCTGTTGATCCTTTTTGCATCATTGAGCCTTAGTTCTTTTGCTCAAAAAGGTAATCAGAAAGACTTAAAAGATGGAGCCAAGAGCCCGAATGCCGTTCTGAAAGATTCGTTGATGCAGGATGTATCGATTAAGTCGTTTCGCGGTAAATATGTCTTTATCGATGTTTGGCATTCTCGCTGCTCTCCTTGTTATGCTCAGATTCCGGCGCTCAAAGCTTTGGAAAAAGAAATGAAAGGAGAGAATATCGTCTTTTTGAGTATTAATATGGACACGGATGAATATCGTTGGAGAGGCATGAGAAAAATGTATCCCGGAATTCCATTGTGGGACAATAAAGGATTTTTCTCTAAAGCTTTCAATGTAATCTATACTCCGCGCTGTATACTTATCGACCCGAAAGGGAATATTATAAAAGCTTTTATGCCTCAGCCTTCGAAACCGGAAGCATTGAAACTTCTCAAGAAACTTTTCAACAAACAATAAATAGATAAATTAAATTAAGAAAAACATGAGATTAAGAAAATTATTATTATTGGTTTCTGTCACATTGTGCTCGATCAATATGATGGCTCAAGAAGTTGATTGCACGGTTGATGTTCGCATCGCGAAAGCCAACCCTACAGATATGTTTTATGTGGCTTATAGAAATAGGCCCGGCTCGATGAAGTTTGATTCGGTATTAATTGTCAAGGGTAGGGCTATCATGAAGATTCAAGTTCCTTCTGCTCAACGTGTCTTTGGCTATGTTGTCAAAGCGAATACGGGATTTGCTAAACTTCGCCCAATTACAGAACCAAGTATTTCGTTTTATGCTGAAACGGGTAAGGTTCAGCTCGGTATTCTCGAAAATCATAAGGATGCCAAGCGTGGTGGCACACCCCTGAATAAAGACTATCAGGCTCTAACTGATGTAGTGATGCCGTTTAAACAGAAAGAAGTTGAAATGGAAAAAGAATTTACTGCTGCGAAGAAGACCAAAGATGATGCGAAGATGAAAGAGCTTCAACAGCAATATCAGACAATGGATAAAGAGAGAAAAGCTGTCGAAAAGAATTTTGCAATGACTCATCCGGATTCTCAGATATCATTGGAATGGATGGAACGTACCGTTGATATTGTCAACAATAAGACTGAAGCGCAGGCAATGTTCAGTAAACTGAGTGAACGGTTGCGTAATAGTGATTTAGGAAAACGTTATGGGATGAAGATTCAAGGAACTCAGACTGTAGAAGTGGGTAGCGTAGCTCCCGACTTTACAGGCAAAACACCAAAAGGTGAGCAGGTATCATTGAAATCGTATCGTGGTAAATATGTATTGGTGGATTTCTGGGCTTCGTGGTGTGTTCCTTGTCGACATGAGAATCCGAATGTTGTAAAAGCTTATGCAAAATACAAATCGGACAAGTTTGATATCTTGGGCGTATCACTCGATCAAGATAAAGCGGCTTGGGAAAATGCAATAGCAAAGGATGGACTTGCTTGGAATCAGATATCTGATTTGATGGGTTGGCAAAGTACGCTGGCTATGACGTATGCTGTTCATTCTATTCCTGCAAATTTCTTGATTGATCCGCAAGGAAAGATTGTTGCTCGTGATTTGAGAGGAGACGATTTGGAGAAGAAATTGAACGAGGTGCTGAAATAGATGAAAATGATGAATATTGGTAAATTAGTTTTAGGGCTAATATTATTACTTGTTGTTCCTCTGCATTCTTTGCGGGGACAACAAGTAACTTATCGTAATTATGGCAACTTTGAGAATGAAACACTACGATGTTTAAAAGCGAGTGGAGCGATCTCTTCGTTTAACCCAATGCATACGCTTAAGCGACAGGCTATGCAGGTAAGGGCCAATACAGTAGTTCCCGTTGCATTGAAAGCTGCTAATAAGAAGTTATTGTCGGGTGAAAAACTAGTAGAGGAATATAGTGAAGGAATCATGGTTGTCTCTCGCTACTCTCCAAAGGTTATCCAAGGAGAAAAAGTCGTAGCCGGCGCTTCTTGTGTTGTGTTGACGGACGACGGTGTGTGTGTGTCCAATTATCATGTTTTTGAACCGCTTATAGATTCTTCGAAAGAATTGACGCCACTTGATAGCATCTTTTTTGTGGCGAGCAAAAGTGGTAAGATATATCCAATTACCGCTGTTCTTTCTTATAATAAGACATCCGATTTGGCCGTATTCAAAATAGATCCGCATGGTGATAAACTGACTACTGTTCCTATTGGAAAAGATTTGCCTGCGGGGGCTACTATTCAGGCTTTGACTCATGCCTATGGTCACCTTTTCTATTATTCAAAAGGTGTCGTGGCTCGTAATCTTTGTGGTAGCGAACTCAATCCTGATACTAATCGTTCGGATATAACGGCCGACTACTCTAAAGGTTCAAGTGGTGGTCCGCTATTTGATGAATATGGTAATCTGGTGGGTATCGTTTCTACGACCCAATCTGTTTATTATACAGATTATCCGCAGACAGATCTTCAAATGGTGGTTAAAACGATCATACCTATCTCTTCTGTTATGCGGCTCTTCAAACAAAAATAGAAGCTTTTTGATATTTAACTATGAAAAATTTATTGTTATTAATTACTTTTTGTGGATTGTCTCTTTCGGCTCATCCCCAAGCTCCCAAGAAGAAGATACAACATCGAACGACTCCCAAGACTATCATTAAAACAGATGATTCCTCTAAGGGTAGTGCTCAATTGAAAGGATATACTCTTTCTGGTGTGATAGAAAATGCTAAAGAAGGTGATAAGGTCTTTTTGGCAGTGATGCAGGCAAACTATAACTTTCTTAAATTGGATTCTACAACCATCGAAAAGGGTAAATACCTTTTTAAAGGTCTGCAAAAGCAGCCTGTCAAGCGTATGGTCGTTGCCCAAGTAGGTGAAGGATATATAGGTTCATCCGATTTTATTCTTGAAAACACAGATATTACTGTAACTGTTTTAAAGAATAGTAGTTGTGTTGTCAATGGCGGTCCTGAGAATGATCTATGGAAATCGTATAATGAGGAAAACGAGAAAGCTAATAAGGGAATTGAGTCTCAGTGGCTTATAGCTCGTGATACTACTAAAACGGATACCGAGCGCAAGATTGCTGCTGCAAACTTTGACGAATGGGAAAAAGGGCGTATAGCCTATCATGCTCAATACATCTTGGATCATATACCTTCTGCTGTAAGTAGTATTTTGTTTGAGAAGATTCATTCTAACTTCGATGCTCCAACGATGGAGAAAATCTTAGCAAAAATGAAAGCGATGTGTCCTGAAGATGAAATATATATGGCTGTGTTCAAAGAGTATGAACAAGCGAAAAAGACAGCAATAGGTAAGCCTTACATTGATCTCGTGATGAATAATCCGGAAGGTAAGCTTATAAAAGTCTCTGATTTTGTAGGTAAAAATAAAGTGACGATGATCGACTTTTGGGCTTCGTGGTGTGGGCCTTGTCGGCGTGCGATGCCAGATTTGGTGCGAGTTTATAATAAATACAAAGATAAGGGGTTTGCTATAGTAGGCGTGTCATTGGACAACGATGCTGAGGCTTGGAAGACTGCAATTGAGAAAATGGGCATGACATGGGCACAGATGTCCGATTTGAAAGGGTGGCAAAGCGAAGGAGCTGCATTGTATAATGTAAAGGCTATTCCTGCAGTAGTCTTTATCGACCAATCAGGCAATATTATGGGACGTGAATTGAATGTGGATTTGGAAACAATGCTTAGTGAAGTTTTGAAATAGCTCTTGGAACAATTCAATAAGTTGTGCCATACTCTTTTTTCTGAAAGTATAAAAAATGAGAAAATATTATCCAGAAGGTATCCAAATGGGTACCTTCTACGTATACTATTATATATAAAATGATTTATGATACATAAAAGAAATCTCTCTCTCTTATTTATATTGGTGGTATGTTGTGTCCTGTCTATACAGGCACAACAACAACCAATTTCCGTTATCCCTGTTGATTCTAGTATTCGAGTTGGCAAATTGGATAATGGACTGACTTATTATATTCGTCACAATGCATTGCCCGAAAAACGTGCTTTCTTCTATATCGCTCAAAAAGTGGGTGCTATACAGGAAGAACCCCAACAACGGGGGCTGGCTCATTTCTTGGAGCACATGTGCTTTAATGGAACAAAACATTTTCCGGATAATTCGATGATTCATTATTTGGAAACAATTGGCGTAAAGTTCGGAGAGAACCTCAATGCATATACGGCTGTTGATGAAACGGTATATAACATAGATAATGTACCGACGACAGCCGCTGGCGCCATTGATTCTTGCCTACTGATTCTTCATGACTGGTCGAACGACTTGACACTCGATCCAAAAGAAATGGATAAGGAACGGGGTGTGATTAATGAAGAATGGCGTATGCGAAATAGTGCTCAACAACGTCTTCAAGAGGCAATGATGCCCGTGATCTTGGCCGGTAGTAAATATGCGGATTCGATGCCCATAGGTACAATGGATGTTGTGATGCATTTTAAACCGCAAGTATTGCGTGATTATTACGAAAAATGGTATCGTCCGGATCTGCAAGGAGTCGTTGTTGTAGGAGATATCAATGTAGATGAGATAGAGGCTAAAATAAAGAGCATCTTTACAGATATTCCTGCTCAATCGAATGGCGCTGCGAGACTTGATTACCCTGTTCCCGATAATGAAGCTCCTATTGTTTTCATCGGTAAGGATAAAGAAACGACCGGTGTTGGAGCGACTGTCTACTTTAAACATGACGCCGTACCGGATAAAATGAAAAGTAGCGTTCAGTATGTGGAACAGGATTATACCTCGGATATGATCAATATGATGCTTAATGCCCGTTACGAAGAGATGATGCAGAAGCCCAATCCTCCATTTACTGGAGCGGGAGTAGGCAATGGCCATTTTTTTGTAGCAAAGACAAAAGACGCTTTTACGGCATCGGTGGGTTGCAAAGAAAGCGATATTGAAGGTGGACTTAAAGCGATGCTTCGAGAGGTTTATCGTGCAAAAGAATTCGGCTTCACTCAAGGAGAATATGATCGGATGCGTACAAGCTTCTTGCGACAGTTGGAATCTGCCTACAATGAACGTGATAAACAAAAGAGCAAAAGCTATGTCAATGCGTGTGTACGCAATTTCTTAGATAGCGCTCCGATGGCAAGTGTTGAGCAAAGTTATCGTCTTTATAATGCAATAGCTTCGCAAATCTCTCTCTCGGCTGTTAATGCTATGATGGACAAGCTTGTAACCGATCATAATATTGTTGTTGCACTCACAGCTCCGGATAAGGCAGGTTTGACTATTCCGACTAAAGAGAAACTGCTCTCTATCATTAATGATGTAAAGACTGAAAAATTGGCTGCTTATGTTGATAAGGTGACTAACGAGCCATTGATAGCGACTCTGCCCAAAGCCGGTAAAATACTTTCTACGAAGAAAAATCTTGTAATGGGAACGACCGAAATGACTTTGTCTAACGGAGTGAAGGTCGTGATAAAGAAAACGGATTTCAAAAAGGATGCGATAAGTATGCAGGCTATCAGTAAAGGAGGAACTTCACTCTTTTCTGATAATGATATGATAGATATAAAAAACATCGGCTTAGCTACTGTTGGAGGTTTAGGGAGGTTTAGCACCATTGATTTGCAGAAGGCTCTTTCGGGCAAGATGGCATCGGCTCAGCCCAGTATTTCTCTAACTACGGAAGGGATTGGTGCCGCTTGTTCTCCTAAAGATTTGGAGACAATGATGCAATTGGTCTATCTGACGTTTACTTCGCCTCGTAAAGATATGAATGCTTTCGATTCTTATAAAATGCAACTTAAATCGCAGCTGAAGAATCAGGCAATGAACCCTAATTCTGCTTATAAGGATAGTATTACTAAATGTGTTTACGGTGACAATCCTAGAACCATGCGGATGAAAGAAGACCTGGTCGATAAGATCGATTATGATGAGATTCTCGAAATGTATAAAGAGCGTTTCAAGAATGCGGATGATTTTACTTTCTTCTTTGTGGGTAATGTAGATGAAGCTATATTGAAACCTTATCTTGAACAGTATATTGCTTCTTTACCTTCGGATGGTAAGAAAGAAGATTCTAAAAAGATGATGTATATTCGTTCGGGTATAATTGCTAACGAGTTCAACAAGCAACAGGAAACGCCTAAATCACAAGTATTCATGATGTTGACCGGGGATCAGAAACAGACACAACGCAATAGTATGATGGCTGATATGCTTGGACAGCTATTGGACATGGTATATACCAAAACAATTCGAGAGGATGCCGGTGCAGCTTATTCTGTTAATTGCCAATGTGGTTTGAATTCTTATCCGAAACAACAGTTGATGTTGGAAATCAGTTTTTCAACAGCTCCCGAAAAGAAGGATCTGGCAATGAAACTTATTGCAGAGGGACTGCAAAATATGATAAAGAATGGTCCTGAAGTTAAAGATATGGACAAAGTGGTAGAATACAAATTGAAGAAACATGCCGAAATGGTAAAAGAAAATGCTTATTGGATGAGTATACTCACGCAACAGTGGCTTCTAGGAGTCGACTTCAGTGTGAATTATGATTCCGTACTGAAAAGCATTATGCCGAAAGATCTTCAAAAATTTGCTGCTGACCTTTATAAACAAAATAACCGTATTACAGTAACCATGACATCTCCTAAATAATTAAATGAATAATTGTCATTATCAAATAGATGATTGAGGTATGATTAAACTACAGTTGTTAAAGTATAAGTTAAATGGTGTGTTGTGAAATACTCCATTGGTTATTGTGATATGGTTATCGGATGGAGTTGTATTTTATGCAGCTCCATCTTTTGTTTCTTGAAACGTTAATGCAGCGTAATAAAATAAATTTATTTATTACTGTCCGGTAGAACGAACTTGCACGGCGTATTTTAGTTGTTGCTGAAAGTATTTTAAAACGAGTATATTTGTCGCTTTTCAAGGTTTTTATGTCTAATACTAGGTAATACAAAGCAATTTGCTCTTTGTCTACTGTTCAAAAGTAAAAGTAAGTCTCTAACTTATTTGAGTTCGGGATAAGAACTTAGATATATCGTTGCGACTGCGACGGTCTATTTCAACAAAATCATGTTTCAATTTACGCGCTCTACAATTCGCACATCTCTGCCAAGGAGTGGTAACGAAAGCCACAACACCCTGCCATAAAAGTATTTAAACGCTTCTTAATACCTTTTTATAAGGGCGAAATATGTGAGACATACTGACAAAAGTTGGTGTATTTCAAGAAGACTTCATGTCTTTATACTAAGATTCTGTCGTTCCATATATGTGATTCGATCAACTCACATATATGGAACGATCGAATCACATATATGAGTTGATCGAATCACATATATGGAACGACAAAACATTAATGAGCCGACAAAAATGTCCTAAATACGACAACCGTAATTCAATAAAATGTTTACAAAGCACCTTCTTCCTGATAAAAAAACCGGAGCTCTTTCATGCATGGACGGTAAGCAAAGGAGTCCCTTCATGGTACACACACCACAAATTCCGAGTAATGACTTTACCGATTGATCTACGAAGCGCACGATCCGTGTTTCATAACACACTAACAATAAGCGAGATAATACCTTTTCGAGGTCCCATAAACAAGCCGCACATGTGTATCTCGCTCATAATCAAAAGGGTAATATGACGGATAGAGGTTTGAAACTTTTTTTTGCGAAACATAAGCTTGAATCATTCATTCTTAGTTCGGGATAAAAAGCTATTCAAATAGATTCGGCATTATATCAGAGAGTGAAATAATGCCGAATCTTGTTTTGCTCCATTCTAGTGATTACCGCAATCTGCTTCTTTAAAAACAAACCGAAATCACTTATAGGAGATGATGCCGTTAAGAAAAAATCAATTCGCCTTCTTTTGATTTCTTATCCCGAACTCAAGTATAACTTAATTTTTAAACGGTATCATCTTTATTATGTTTACATCATGTTTTCAAACCAATAGATGAAACTGAAGTCAATGTGTTTTCTAAAAATCATTAAAATTTTCTTTAGCTCATCTATTTTCAAAAAAAAAATATCTATATCTTTGCGGGGTGTGAAGATGTTTACTGATAAATATGCTTAAACCCTTGTCATATAAGAATAAATTCGAGAAGATTTATACTGAGAACTATTCTCGGCTCTATTATTATGCCCTTCATATTGTCGGCGATTCGGAGGTAAGCAAGGATATTTTGAGTGATATTTTTACCAGGCTTTGGAACAATATTAGTAATGTTGAATTGGAAAGTGTAAATGCTTATTTAATGACTTCTATCCGACATAGGGCAGTCGATTATTTACGTCGCAATATTTTGCAAAATCAGTATTCTGAGGATTATTTAAAAGAGGCAACGATTTATTATATTGACGCGAGTGAAGAGATCGAGAAAGACAAACTGGTGGAAAAGATGCTTTCGCAGCTCGGACCTCCAACAGATAAAATTCTCGAAATGCACTATCTACAACAGATGAAATATGCTGAAGTAGCTGAAGTCCTTAATATTAGTCCGGAAACAGTGAAGAAACATATAATGAAAGCTTTAAGGATATTAAGAGAACTTTATAATGATGAAAAATGATACCCGAATTGAATTGACGGTCGTATCTTAATATAGAAAAAGTAATGAGTATGAAGGATGAAATTAACAACCAACTCAATTCTGACGTAGACAATACTTGGCAGAAGGTGGTGATACGCGATTATTTTCTGAAGAAAGCATATCCGCAACCTGATGTTCTAACAGAATTGAAGGCTTTTCGGAAGAAACAACAGTCTCGCCGAAAGACTAAAGTTGTATTTGTGTCTTTTGGTTTCCTTTCGGGAATTGTTGCGGCATTACTTATTTTATTATTCCTTCATAATTGGGATCTGACTTCATTCTTTTCATCCGAAAATCGACCGTTAGTTGCATTTCAAACAAGGGGTGGAAACTCTGCTGATGAAGTGACTCTTCAATCGGGTAGTGCTGCGGTTACTGTTGTGGGCTCTTCTGTATCTAAATTGGCACAAGCGGGAGCGTTGCTTAATGCTAAAGAGAAAAAAATAGTATATGCCGGAAATCAGAACACGGCAAAAGTTATGATGCAGACTCTTTCCGTCCCTCGTTGCAAGACGTTCAAAGTGGTGCTTAGTGATGGTACGGAAGTATGGATGAATGCCCAAAGTCAACTGTGCTACCCGAACAGATTTACGGGTAAGCAACGTATTGTGCAGCTTCAAGGAGAGGCTTATTTCAAAGTGGCTCATAACGTGAAATGTCCCTTTATAGTAAAAACAAATCAATTGCAGACCCGAGTACTTGGTACTGAATTCAATTTACGAAGTTATAGTGCTATTGATGCTCACGTTACTTTATTAAAAGGTTCTGTTGAGGTAAGTAATGCTTTGGGTACTAATAAACGAAAAATTAAACCGGGTGAAGATGCCCAGCTAACTTCAAATCATTCCTTTGTGGTGAAACAAGTCGATACCGAAGAGTATAGCATGTGGAAAGACGGCTATTTCTATTTTGATAATGTCTCGTTTATTGAAATAACTCAAGAACTTGGTCGATGGTACGATGTCGGAGTTGTCTTTAATAATCGGAAAGCAGCAGATACTAAGTTGTTTTTCGTAGCGGATCGTCATGGATCTCTTCAAGAAGCTGTTGATATGCTTAATAAAATAAAAAAAGTACATATATATCTTCGTAATAATCAGATGATAATAGAATAGTCGTTGCTTTTATTGGCAAGGACATATTGAAAGTATACATTGACTCTTGTTGCAGAAAGCTGTGAGAGTGTTTTTTTCTATTCTGAAAATATTTCTCAAAAAAAACGTTTAACCATACCCGATTTTATCATTGCTCCGTATCTTATTTACAAGAACGTTCCAAAACTAAAGTATTTTAACCATTAACCTAAAAACAATGGAAAGAGGGAAAAAGTTATTCATGCTATTTGCCTTTCTATTCTTTGTAGCTAATCTTATGGCTCAAAGTGTAGATAAACGATTTAGCATATCATTCAAAAATGAGCCTATGTCTTCTGTTTTCAAAAAAATAGGGAAGGTATCTGGTGTGAGAGTAGAGTTTGCCTATGAGGACGTAGATTCTTATATGGTAACGGTGAATTTAAAAGATGCTACGGCCGAGGAGGCTGTGAAAGCTGTAATAGGCGATTATCCGCTAATGTATTCGTTAAATGGTAAATTTATTGTCGTTTCTCGCAAACGTAAGATAATTCAGCAGCAGCATCGCAATGTTCCCATTAAGGGACATGCGTTGACTATTATTCGTGGTAAAGTTGTCGATGCTTCGGATAAGCCCTTACCGGGCGTGAATGTGTCTTTCAAAGATCGTAATTACGGTGCAACGACAGACGCAAATGGTAATTATGCGATCTCTGTGGAGAAAGGTGGAAGAGAAACAATGCTTTTTTCTTTTATCGGGATGAAAACGGAAGTGGTTCCTATCACTTGCAGTGAATACGAAAAAGCGCTTGATATTACTATGAAGGAGAATAGCAGTCAGCTCGATGAAGTGGTTGTCACCGGTTATCAAAACATTCAGAAACCCAAGATGACGGGTTCGGTCGTAACCATAAACAGCGACAAACTGATGGAGCGCTACACATCTAACTTGCTATCTAACCTAGAGGGGCAGGTAGCAGGTCTCTCTACCTATGGTGGTGAATTGAAGGTGCGTGGTACCTCATCTCTATATGCCGAAACATCACCCCTTCTGGTAGTGGACGGTCTGCCCATCGAGGGACGTCTAGAGGACTTGAACCAGTACGACATACAATCTATCAACGTGCTTAAAGATGCTGCTGCAACTGCCATCTACGGTGCACGCGCCTCCAATGGCGTGATTGTAATCACCACTAAGAATGCTAATCAGCGCGGCAAGATTGATGTTGCCTTCAATGCCAATCTGTCGCTGAAGGAGAACCCCATCATGGACTACAAGAGCAACTTCTATATGGATGCAGCGCAGCAGGTGGCCAAGGAGTCTGAATACTATGATTACTACTTCTTTAGCGGTGCTATTACCGACCCCGTGGGGAGCACCCTCTCGGCCTACAACTACGGTAACGGTCCAGTATCTCCTTTGAACTACGCTTACTACCGTGCTGCCAAGGGTGAGATCGCCATGGATGAATTGGCCAAAATCAAGACCCAGCTAAGTCACAATAACTATGCCAAGGAGTATGCTGACGCTGTATATAAGCAGCAAGTACTGCAGGAGTACAACTTGTCGCTGCGCAGCCGTTCAGAGAATAGTCAAAACAATGTGACCCTGAACTACCAGTACGACAATGCCGGTATCATCAATACCATGTACCAGCGCTTCACTGCCAACTACAAAGGTTCGTTTGATGTCACCAAGTGGATGACCGCCAACCTGAGTATCAACAGCGTATATAACAAGAGTCGTGAACGTGGATACGATGCTACATCGAATGCCAATAATGTATGGACCCACAGTGCGTATGAGTCTTTGTACGACGCGAACGGCAACATACGCAAAATGTACGGTGTAGCCGAGGGTAACGAACTGTGGCAAGGTGGTGGATACGGCACGCTTGACCTCTCTAGCAACCCCATCGACGAGTTTTATAACAACACCGAGACCACCAACCGTCTGCACATGCTCTACCATGCCGACTTGCAGTTCCGCATCTGGGACGGCCTGACGGCCAACGTGCAAGGCATATACGAGTATGACCAAAACACCAACGAGTGGCTGGCCACTGAAGATAGCCATCCCGCACGCGTGATTAAGAATGCATACTGCAACTATGACCCATCAACTGGCACGATGTCCTATATGACTCCCGAGAATGGCGGTTTCCGTCGTACCCGCAATATCAACGGTCAGTACTGGACTACTCGTGGACAGCTGAACTACTCAAAGACCTTCGGAAAGCACGAGGTGAACACCCTGGCAGGTTTGGAGTTCCGTCAGACCAAGTACAAAGGCAGCAACTCGTTGCTGCTGGGTTACGATGACCAACTGCAGACCGGTTCCGCTGTCACCGTCAACTTCTTGGACCTCTATAATAAGCAATACAGTCCCTACTACAAATCAAACCTCAGTCCATACGATGCACGTAACTATGCCTTTGTCCCTTACATCCAGAATTCAATGGATAACATAAGAGAGGTTATGCACCGCTTTGCTTCTGGTTATGCAAACCTGACATACACCTACGACTCCCGCTACAATGCCTTCGCATCGTTCCGCAAGGACTATTCGGATGTATATGGCCTCAATGCCAAATACCGCGGTAGGCCCCTGTGGTCAGTTGGTGTGGCATGGAATATGGAGCAGGAGGACTTCCTAAAGAATGTGAAGCCCATCAACTACCTGAAGCTGCGCTACAGCTACGGTGTTACCGGTAACATCTACCAAGGTGCCACCAGCTACATGACGGCAACAACAGGGTCGCTGAACAGCTACACCAAGTTGCCTCTCGCAACCATCGACTCACCTGCGAACCCGAACTTACGCTGGGAGCAGACACGCACGTCAAACCTGGGTGTAGACTTCTCGCTAGTGACAAATCGCATACGTGGTAGCATTGACTATTATCACAAGGGGGCAAAAGACGTATTCTCTAATAAGAGTCTTGATCCCACTAGCGGTTTCACCTCTATGTTTGTCAATACAGCTAATATGAGCAACAATGGTGTTGAGGTACAAGTGACTGCCGACTGGTTCTGTCCAAACATGCGTAAGGCCTTCGGATGGAGCACTAGCTATACCTTGGCTCACAATAGTAACAAGGTGACCAATGTGGAGAACCCTTCAACTTACGCCTACCAGTTGCTGAGCAACCACTTCGTGAAGGGTTATCCTGCAAGCGCATTGTGGTCTTACAAGTTCGCAGGCATAGATGACGGTAAAATCAGTGGCCCCGGTGAGACTCTGTGGTACGGCACCGGCGGTACCATCTCTCACAGCGTACAGAATGCCAGCACCGATGTCATGGAATACAGCGGGCAGACAGATCCTAAGATAATTATGGGCATGGATAACCGCTTCGAGTGGAATGGTATCTCACTATCAGTGATGATGGTCTACTACGGTGGTCATGTCATGCGCTGCTTGCAGGAGACCGAGCGCGGACAAGGTTCAATGTCAGGTGCTCTGCCCAGCTACTTAGTGAATTCATGGACACCCCAGCATCCAACCTCAACACCTGGTTTCGGACAGTATGGTTCTACTTCCATGGGCAACGAGTCGTACTATGGTAATAACAGTGTTTACAATGCTTCGTTCCTAAAGATACGCAACATCGTGCTGGGCTACGAGGTACCTAAGGAAATGCTACATCATCTGTCTTTAAACCGATTGGCATTCAACATTCAACTGGACAATCCCAAGGCTCTTTGGACAGCCAATAAGAAGGGAATAGACCCCGAGACTCTGGGCGTACGCACACGCTCCAACTATATATTCAGTATTTTTGTAAACTATTAATTCACGACAATGAAAAAAACATTATATGGTATGATACTGGTAGGTCTACTTGGCGTGACCTCTTGCTCCAACTTTACTGACATCCAGCCTAAGGGAGTGAATACGCTCTCTACTACGGATCAGTTAGAGCTGCTATTCAACAACGAAATAACACTCGACATCAGAGACCTGCAGAGCATCGGTGGCGATATAGTCTCTGGTACAAACAACATTCCTGCGGATATGACCATGGAGAACAAGGAGCGCAACACGCTGCTCTTCGGTTACTACGATGACTCCAAGTCCTTGGAGCGCTTAAAGAGTCTCACTTCCAGCGACAGCTACTATAGCAGTTGCTATAGTTGGGTTGGCCGTATTTGCAACCCAGTTCTCAATCAGGTAGGTACGGCTAAGGGCGATGATAGCAAGAAGGCGGCTCTGGTTGCCGAGGCTAAAGCCCTGCGCGCCTTTGCACACTTCATGATTGCCGTGAAATTTGCCAAGGCTTACACTCCAGCTACTGCATCACAGGAGCAGGGTATAATTTACATGACCGAGACCAAAGACATCCAGGTGCCCCAGAAGCCCAGCACTCTACAGGAGAGTTACGACCTGATGTTGGCCGACGTGAATGCAGCTATTAACTCTGGCGCAATGCTTAAGAAGCAAACTGCCAAGACACGCTTTACCCTAGGAGCAGCCTATGCGCTCAAGGCTCACATTCTAATGGCTATGCAACAGTATACAGAAGCAGCGAATGCAGCTAAGGCTTCACTCGGGGAGAACAGTAGCCTGCTGGACTACTACAGCAACACCCACAAAGAGAATGGATGGGGTGCTTTCATCCACTACCCCGGCGACTGGTCATACGATGTCTGCACTCCCAACTGTTTAAAGGACGTAGAAACGCTGTTCGCTATCCCCGACTACCTCATCGGTATGTGGGGTGAGCCCGCAATAGAAAAGTACGTCGAACCTGGTTATGGACGCTTCACCCTTACTCCTCGCACCAAGGTACAGTATCTGGGCTTCGAAGCTATGATACCCGGTTATGACCAGAGTCAGAATATGATTGGCATTCGCGGATGGGATTCTCCTTATAATATGCCTGGCGTGAACATGGAGTACCGCAACATTGCCGGTCTCACAGTGCCCCAGATGTACATTCTATTGGCCGAATGCAGCGTACGCGATAACAAGGTAGACGATGCCATGGGTTATCTAGACAAGTTGCGTCAAAACCGTCTGCCCGCCGACACCTACCAGCCCCTCAAGGGAACTGTAAGCAGCATGACAGACGCCATAGAAAAGGTAAAGCAGGCCTCGTTCAGCGAGAACCTGTGGACATGCTGGAACTTCATCCAGCGCAAGCGTTGGAATGTGGAGCAGGCATGGCAGACAACCTTAAGCCATGACTACAGCAGCATAGGCTTCGGTATTCGTACCCTGCGTCCCGAATCTGCCCTGTGGGTATTCCCATTTCCTATCTCCGTTGTCGGGGCTAATCCCTATATCAACTAAAAACGTTACCTCCTATACACACAAAAGAGATACCTCTAAATTGTAAAATAATATAATATTTTTGTTTGCAGTTTAATTTCTTTTAGTAATTTTAGAACGTTAAATATAAATATCATTTATAAAAATGAAGAAAACATTAGTCCTTGTGGCTGGTTGGTTACTGATGGCCAGTAGCGCCATGGCCCAGAGTTCAATTGAAGTAAAGTTGAGTGATCTGAAGACCGACCGGGTGGTAGTAGAACTTGTGAACCCGAAGTTCCAGGGTATTGAAAAGAAAGATACATTGAAGGTCAATAAAGGCAAGTTCACCTATACACTGGAGGGAGACAAGGCCCGTCTGGCGATCTGCAATATAGACAGTCCCAATGGCAAGAAGTCTCTCAGCTTATACATGGTTCCTGGCGAGAAGGGTGTGCTGAAGGGAACCATCGACCAAGCAACCTGGAGCGGAACGGCCTTCTATACCGATTTGGCAACCCTGGAGGCACAGACTCACGATCTAAAGGCTAAGCTGGAGCAGTTGACTGCCGACTACCACCACAAGATTGAGGCTGGAGCCAATGCTGACTCGCTGGATAAGGTCATTGACCCGCAGTATAATGCCATTAACAAGAATTTGGACGATGTTAAGATAGCCTTCATCAACAGTCATCCCAACAGTGGTGCCGGCATCACCGTCCTTCCTGGCTTGCAGAGGGAAGAAGAGGCATTGAAGACCTTGCATAGTGTGGAGGAAAGTGGCACATGGAGTAATTTCATAGACTTTGTCAAGGCAGGCATTGAGCGTGCAAAGGTACTTAGCGAGAATGCTAAGAATGTAGAGACTGGCAAGATTGCTCCCGACTTCACTTTGCAGGACCTAAATGGCAACAATCTGGCTCTTAGCAGCCTGCGTGGCAAGTACCTAGTGCTAGATTTCTGGGGCAGCTGGTGCGGATGGTGCATTAAGGGCTTCCCCGAGATGAAGAAGTACTATCAGAAACATGCGGGTAAGTTCGAGATACTGGGTATAGACTGCAACGATACGCAAGACAAGTGGAAGGCTGCCGTCCAGAAGCATGAACTTCCTTGGAAGCATGTGTATTGTCCTAGCGGTGCTGATGTGCTGAAAAAATACGCCATATCAGGTTTCCCCACGAAGATAATCGTTGACCCCGAAGGACATATCGTCAAGACCGTCGTGGGCGAGAATCCGGCCTTCTATCAGTATTTGGATGAACTGCTGAAATAAAACCTCTCCAAGTTCCTGATAGAACAGAAGAATTAAACCAACTTTTTCCATAGATTCTAGGTGGTAAGAACTCGCTAGTAAAAGTTGGGAATATGCATCAAATTCTATCTTCATAATAGCCTTTGCCATCTCCGTATGACACCATATCACACATCCTCATTGACGCAAGATTGCGTTGATCTAAAGTCGTTATGTTGATGCCGTTTCTCAGAACGTTTTGAGAGGTGAATATTCGTCGATATTCTGATACTATTTTAACCACACCGAAGTGGCACTTATTGATTCGCGGAATTGAACTTGAGCTTTCAAAAAATGATAAGGACGAACATAAAAATTCATAAGGACGAAAATAAAAGTTTATACATACAAACTTTTATTTTCGTCCTTATGAATTTCTCGCTGTCTATCAATGATTTACGAAGAATTCATTTGTATCTTGTCCTGATTCGATTTATATTTGAGCGGTGAGAGAGTAATGAAAATAGTGCCCTACAATGGGCTGTAACTGATGTCTGGATAAGAAAGTATCAGAATGTCTGGAAATATTCACCTTTAAATCTGCAAAACAGATAAATATTCCACGTCCTCTTACAACTCATTCATTAATAGCTCCACAATAAGGACATTTTCCTTTAGTCTTTATTTTTTGTCCACATTTGCCACACCGGTAATGGTATACTCTTGTTCCAGAGAGTGCTCGTTTGCAGAAAATGAAGAAGAATATAAGTAGAAATAGATAACCCACATAGATAGACGTGGCAAGGATAAAGAAAAAGTAACAAAAAACGCATGATGCAAGCAGTCCTAATAGATAGAAGAATGAGGATGATAAACGTAATTGACGAAAGATGTCGTCGAGCACAGCTACCGAAATGATGATGAATAGCCATAATGCAAGCAAAAAAACCGAGAGAATGGGCGGAACGTGAAAAGGTGAGAGGGTGGGATTAAAGTAAAAGTGCTGCCAAGTACTAGGGGCAAACTTCTGCATGGTTTCGTAGAGAGTCGCTGCAAAAGCCATAAGAAAACAAAGGAATATTGGATATAGACTATCAATGTCTTGGAAGAACACCAAACTAATACGTTTGCGCAAAACGAGGCGTAGAAAGTAGGCAATGATAAAAAGCATTAGAATGGCAATGAAATAGACGGCATGTGTGTCGCTGAAAAAATGAATGAATTGTGAAATACTGTCGGTTGGGGTGAGATATTGGACGATGTCTTTAGAGTATAACCAACCTTGTGTCTCTTCGGAATGAGCTAATTTTACCCATAAGGTATCTTTGGCATCGTTAGGATGGATGGCAAAATCTGCAACAACCACTCTGTCGCCTTTATGAATCGTGACTGAATCGCCTTCGATAGGCAGGCAAGCCAAACGTATCGAATCGACAGAAACTTCAAAATTCGTGTTGAACGTATAATGGCATTTGTAAAGATAGGTCAAAGAGTCTTTGGTAAAAGGTTTCATCCCTTTTACATTGGTGTTGGGCGCAGGGTAATGGCAACCTGCAAAGACGAATAGTAGGCTAATGAATAGGAATATCAATTTCTTCATTTTCTCATTATTTTGAATATCAAAAGTATAATTTAAAATTGGAATAACCAACGAAATAAAGTTGTAATGTTGGAAAAGATAAAAGCGATTGGAAATCTGGTTCATTTGATAAATACGTAGCTGATTTATTGTATTGACCATCAGTAATGTAGTATACGATAATGAAGAAAAACGTTATTAGTATGTCTAATGCTTTAAATTTTAATAAAGACATACTAGTAAAAGAACTGATGTGGCCGATAAAAAGTCTTTTTTGTATGTTGCTGTATGTAATTACCGCTTTCGAAGAAATTATTTTTAATAATTATATCTTTCTTTGGTTTTATTAAAATATTATCGTTCTTTTGTGAAATAGAATCACTGTATTATAGTATGATGGACTCTAATAGTAAAACATTCACTGATATATATAATACCTATTATAAAAGGGCTTTCTATTTTGTGAAGTCTTATGTTCACGATGAAGGCATTGCAGAGGACATCGTTTCAGAATCTTTAATAAAATTGTGGGAGCAGTTAAAACAAAGAGAAATAAACCCAATTGCTCCGTTTTTATTGACGATTTTGAAAAACAAAGCTCTCGACTTTCTTAAACATGAAGAAGTGGAACGCACCGCTTTAGAGGAAATTAAAAATTGGAAGGAGTATGAGCTTTCTATTCGTATATGTTCTTTGGAAGAATGCAACCCTAACGATATATTTTCTAACGAAGTGGAGTCTATTGTAAATGCTACTTTAAAACTATTGCCTCCTCAGACTCGCAAAGTGTTTATGATGAGCCGTTTTCAAAATAAATCGAATAAAGAGATAGCCGAATCAATGGCTATTTCGATAAAAAGTGTGGAATATCACATTACTAAAGCACTCAAAGTTTTAAGGGTGGCTTTGAAAGATTATCTCTCTATTTTCTTTTTTTTATTTATATAATTGATTTTTTTTGATCTTTCTTTTAGGGTGATTTGTTTTTAAATCGTTTTTATATAAAGGGCAAAGATAAGATGAATACTGAACTGTTACAGAAGTATATTTCTGGTGATGCGAATATTGATGAAACAAAATTAGTTGTGAAATGGATAAACGCAAGCAATGAGAATCGCAGAGAATACATGGCTCAGCGCAAGCTTTATGATATAGCGTTGTGGCGAACCTCTGATTTTGATAAAGACGAATCATTGGGGAATAGAAAAAGGCCTGCTAAGATGATATTTCGAGAGATGTTGAAGATCGCTGCACTACTGGTTGTTGCTTTTTCGCTCTCTTATTTATGGTTTAATGGCAAGGATTCGGCGTCGGGAGAACTGTTGCAGAGTGTCTATGCTCCTGCCGGGCAGCGTACCGAAATTCATTTGCCGGACGGAACCCATGTATGGCTCAATTCGTGCAGCCGATTGACTTATTCGAATAAGTTTATAGGCAACTATAGAAGGGTTAAATTGGAAGGTGAAGCTTATTTTATCGTCTCGAAAAATAAGGAAAAACCGTTCATTGTGCAGACAAATCGATATGATATAAAAGTGCTGGGTACCGAATTCAATGTCACTGCATATCCTGCTGATAAAGAATGGGAAACGTCATTACTTAATGGATGCGTAAAAATAACCGATAGAGGTGGAGTCGAGAAAATGTTGTTGAGACCCAATGATGTAGCCTATTTAGATGGAGCTGGATTGCGTAAAACGGTGATTGGCGATGATAATGAGTTTATGTGGAGAAAAGGTCTGCTTTGCTTTACTGATCTTTCAATACATGAAATGGTTCATAAGTTGGAGCTATATTATGATGTGAAGATCATTGTTCATAATCGTCGAATGATAAATAAATATTATACAGGAAAGTTTCGTATTGGAGATGGCATAGAACACGTACTGAATGTACTTAAACTCGATAATAAGTTCTCTTATACCTATAATGAAGATAATAAACTCATAATAATTAATTAACCATTGAATAAAACATTCTGCCTATGAGATAGAAATAATAAAATGAAAAGCGGTTTGATGCTGCAACATCAAACCGCCTGAAAGCCAATTAGAATTGGCGAGTTCGTAAAAAATCATAAGTTAAACTTAAAATCTCACTTACAAATATATGAAAAATATTTTGTATCAAAGTTCTATTGTGGAATTTAAACTATTTTTGAGAATTATGAAGCTCTCTGTGTTAGCCTTATTCCTGTTTGTTGGTACTGTATTTGCTACCGAAACCTATTCACAATCAAGAAAAGTGACTGTTGTAGCAAATAATATTTCGATTAATAAAGTGCTTCTTTCTATCGAGAAGCAAACAGATTATCTATTCGTTTTTAATGCTAAGAATGTTGATTTAAACAAGTCAGTTAATGTGAATATGCGTAATCGCAGTGTTGCTGAGGTGTTGGATGCGATTCTTAGAGGTACTGATATTGATTATGCCATGGATGGGAAAAATATTATGCTGAGAAAGAATTCCATTTCTCAAATTAGGCGTAATGCTCCTGCCAATGATAAGAAAAGAATTAGTGGTGTGGTGAAAGATATATCAGGTATGCCTATTATTGGTGCGAATGTATCTGTAAGCGGTAATTCTGCTAAAACAATAACCGATGTTAATGGTAAATTTGAAATGGATTTATCTTCGGATGGTGTATTGCAAGTGTCGTATGTTGGTTATGAAGAACGATTTATCAACACTAAAGACAAGCAGAATTTTGTCATCGTTATGAAGGAAAATGCCCTGCAACTAAATGAAATAGTTGTCGTTGGTTACGGTACTCAGAAGAAAGCAACTTTAACTGGTTCTGTAGCGTCAGTGTCATCAAAAGAATTGATGGAAGCTCCTATGCAGAACGTATCAAATTTGTTAACTGGTAAAGTAACAGGATTGACTAGTATTCAATCATCGGGTAAGCCTGGTGGTGACGGTACGTCTTTGTATGTTCGTGGATTAAACACATTCGGTAGTGGAGGTAACAGCCCAATGATAATAGTCGATGGTGTTCAACGCCTACTTGATTATATCAATCCGAATGATATTGAAAGTATTTCGGTGCTAAAAGATGCCTCTGCAGCTATTTATGGAGTACAGGGTGCTAATGGAGTAATTTTGGTTACCACCAAATCGGGATCTAATGGACCAGCCAAAATAGCTTATGACGGTTCGGTAACATTGACCACAAACACAGCAATGCCAAAATACTTAAATGGCAGTGATTATATGTACTGGAACAACAAAGCACGCCAAATGGATGGATTAACACCCCTTTGGACAGCTGACATCCAAAATAAAGTCATGAATAATGATCCTAATAGTATATGGGGACAGACAGATTGGATTAATAAAATATTCCATACAGGTGAAACCCAGCAGCATAACGTTTCGGCTTCAGGCGGTAATGACAAAAACAAGTATTTTACCAGCTTAGGCTATATGGATCAAAAGGGTACATTGAAAAATACTCAGTTTAAGCGCTACAGCGTTCGGGCTAATCTGGATATCCAAGTTGCAAAGAATTTAAAGTTTACGACCAATTTATCTGCTTACCGTGCGGATAGGAATTATCCCGGAACAGCAATTGGTAACCAAGCCGAATTTGATCCTGTACGACAAGCTGCAAATTCCATTCCAATTATCAAAGATCAATACAAGGGATTACCTACTGCATGGCAAGGGTCTACTTATTATGTAAATGGATATGCCGCATTAATGAATTCAGGATATCAACGCCAAACACGGTGGGCTTTCGATTCTAATTATAAGCTGGAATATGATTTTTCTGATTTAACAAATATATTAAAAGGATTGAAAGTCTCATTTTTTGGAGCATACAATTATAGCCATACAACAGATTCTAACTACGACAGATATTATCAATTGTATGCTATTAATAATACTTTCGACGAGAGCATCGTTGGTGCAAGCGGATATACACAAGGCGGCGCTTACTCAAAATCTTCATCTTGGGGTGATACTTGGTTAGTTCGTCCACAAGTTGACTATTCAAGAGATTTCAAGAAGCATCATATCGGCGCATTATTTTTCTATGAAGCTCAAAAGACTTACTCTAATACGATGACAGGAACAAAACGTGGCTATTACAGTGATGATCCTGTAGATTTATCACTTGGTACCGAATTTCCTACTAATCCCGTGAGTGGATCATACGCCTATAGAGGTCAAGCATCTTGGGCTGGTCGTGTTAATTATGCCTATGATATGAAATATCTAGCCGAGGCGTCTTTCCGTCGTGATGGTTCATACGTTTTTGCACCTGAAAAACGCTGGGGATTCTTCCCTTCCGTATCTGTTGGATGGGTAGCTTCTGAAGAAAATTTCTTCAAGGAAATATTACCTTTTGTAGATTACTTCAAAATACGCGCCAGCTATGGTGAGTCTGGGAATTGCGATGCAAGCCCATATTTGTATAACTCGACTTTTGGTATTGCAAATAATAGTATGGTTTTTGGCGGAGCTCCGCTATCACAATTCTATACAACAAACGCTTATATATATCGCAACTTAACATGGTCGAAAACACAAAGCTATAATTTAGGATTTGAATTTGATCTTTGGAACCATTTATTAAGCGGTGAGATAGATGTGTTTTATCAATTAAATAAAAATATTTTGGAAGGAAGCAGTGGAAATTACCCTTCTTCATTAGGAGGCTATTATCCGAGTTTGAGTAATACGGGAGAGGTAGACAATCGTGGATTGGAAATAACGCTAAAACATTACAATCGAATAAATAAAGATTGGGCATATAATATCTCCGGTAGTTTTTCGTATGCTCGCAACCATGTATTAAAAATGGCAGTAACCGATAACTATCCAAACTACCGTGGGGTTTTAGGTAAACCAATGAATGCTCGTTATGGATTTCAAGCTGTAGGTCTATTCCAAACACAACAGGATATAGATAATTACACCACAGCTCCATCAGGTAATATTCGTTTAGGTGATATTAAATATCGGGATACCAATGGTGATGGCTTGATTACATCAACATACGATTACGTGAAAATTGGTTATGGCCAAGTTCCTGAAATAAACTTTTCTATGAATTTCGGACTGACTTATAAAAATTTCGATTTCTCAATGTTATGGCAGGGAGTAACTCATTGCGATTATGAGCTATCGGGCGTTTATGGCACAGGTGTAACCTCATCTACAACGTACACAAGTCCATTTGCAGGAGGTGGCAACTCACCTTATTACTTAATAGAGGGTGCGTGGACTCCAGAAAACACAAATGCTAGATATCCGCGTCTTTCTACTATAGCTAACGGAAATAATGCTTGGCGTTCGACATGGTGGGTTGTAAATGGAGAATATCTCCGATTGAAGAATCTTAGAATTGGTTATACAATGCCTGATCGTATATTAAAGAGAACACCTTTCAGCCGTATCAATATTTATTTTGCTGGAACCAATCTGCTTACATTCAGTCATTTCAAATATGTTGATCCAGAAAGTCCGTCTGTAAGTAATGGATATTATCCGCAACAGTCAACTTATAGTTTAGGAGTAAATGTAACATTTTAATCAAGGGAGGTAAGGACGTGAAAAATATAAAGATAAAAATATCACTAATTTTCGCCATTATTGGATTAGGATTGATATCGTGTAATGACGATGCGCTGAATCTAAATGATACAACTAAAATTTCGGATCTTGCTGTATGGAACACACAGCAGTCTGCAGATATGTACATAACTGCTTCTTATAAGACGTTTTCCGATGTGTCGCAAGTGGCGAATAGCCGTGGAGCATACTATGATAGTTTTTCAGATTTGACAAAATCAACTTCATGGGATCAATATAGCCATCCATATAACAAAGCGTTGATGCAGACAAGCGCATTTGCTACCGGTAGCGCAGGAGCATTTGAATGTTGGAACGATGTTTATACTCGTATTCGCAGAGCAAATGTTGCATTAGAAGATATCTCTCGCTATGGAAGTAAATTTGGAAATGATTGGTGTGATATTAGACGTGCAGAAATACGTCTTTGTCGAGCATACTCGTATTATCGCTTGATTCGGGTCTATGGTGGTATCGTACTACGCACGGATATATCTGGAGCAAATGGTGGTATTGATAACGGTGATAATAAAAGCGATATTAACCGAGCACGACTTTCAGAAGCCGACAGCTGGAATTATGTGATTTCAGAATTGCAATGGGCTGCAGAAAGATTGCCAGAAAGTTGGGCATCATCTTGGGGAGGTAGAGCAACAAAAAAAACAGCATACGGCCTTTTGTCGAGAATGACCCTTTATGCAGGCCAATGGCAGGCTTCTGTCGACGCAGCAGAGAAAGTTAAAGAACTTGGTGGAGCCTTAGCTCCCGATTATTCTAAGGTGTTTCAAGTAAATGCAGGACAAGACAATTCGAGTGAGATTCTATTTGCTTTATATTATCAAAAAGGTAGTTTAACTCATAATTACGATAGATACAATCGTCCTTTCGGTGATGGCACAGTATATAATACAGCAGTATATGCTGAACATGTGCCCACTGCAGAATTGGCAGATATGTACGAATTCAACGATGGGTCTAATTTCAATTGGTCGACATATAAAGCAAATGGGCATACCGATCCATATACCGATAGAGAACCACGCTTCAAAGCAACAATTTTATATAATGGATGTAAATGGGAAGGCCGTGATATTCAAACTTATATGAGTGGTAATGATGGATTTGTGGCATTCTCACAAGCAGGATCAACAAATGGACATACACCGACGGGTTACTATATACGCAAATATCTGCAAGAAGGTAATGCAGGCTTTGTTAATGATTATAGCTGGCAATACGACGCCGTGCTTCGTTACGCAGAAGTACTATTAAACAAGGCTGAGGCATATGCAAGGCTTGATTATGCCGCCAATAGCGGGAAAGCTCTTGACGCACTTAATGAAGTTCGTCATCGTGTAGGCTTACCTGATAAGACCATCACAGATGCTCCGGATGTTGATACGTTTATGTCTTTGCTTCGCAAAGAACGTTGCATAGAGTTGGCAGGTGAAGGTTTTCGTTATTGGGATTTACGCAGATGGAAACTTGCAGGTAACGTAATAAACGGACAAAATGTACATGGAGTTAAAATCACACGAGATTCTGCCACAGGTACTATGACTTATGATAAAGTAGATTGTGATGGTGGAGGCACTCGTGTATTCCTCGATAAATACTATTACTTCTCGTTGCCGACTTCGGAAACCGCTAATAATAAATTATGTAAAAACAATCCTTATTGGTAATTTTTTAATTTCAAAAGATAATGAATATGAAAACCAGAAATAAAATAGGTTACAGTATTTATATATTATGCTTCTTCCTTATGGCTCTAATGGTGCAAAGCTGTGCCAAGGCTAACGAAGAATTTGTACACGAAACAAATACTATATCCCAAATGATATGTAAAGGATCTTTAAGTGGTGGTGAATATGCCGGAACTATTTATGAATATAATAAAAAGGGAGAACTAATGACCGGAAGCTTTACCAACGAAGAAATAAATGGTGGATATGGAATTATCATGCTTTCTATTCCTGAATCTCTACGTAAAGATGTTGATTTAACCAAGGTTTATCTTAGAGCTACCGTTACTTATGATGAGATGATAACACCCTCGTTGTTAGGTTATCACGACATTAGTGGCGATGGTATTATTATAACAGTTAAATCCGGCACCGGCACTACTCGTCAATATCGAGTTAGAGGTGTATACGAATAGGTTGTCAAACCCCAATTAAATAACTAGCAATGAAAAAAAACAATTTAACAATAATAGTTGCTTCATTATTCAGCTTTGTTTTTCTATTGTGCTCTTGCGCAAGTGAAAACATGAGCGATAGATTGGCTAAAGAAGCAAATATTCTGTACTCTTTTAAAGTTAAAGGGACTAGTGGAACCGTATTTAATTCAAATATAGGAGAAAACGAAATAGTTATTAAAGTCTCTCCGTATTTAGATGCCAAGGCAGAATTAAAAGATGCATGTGCAACATTTTATTTATCAAAAGGTGCTACTGTCAGTCCTGACCCAGCTGAAATTCAAGACTTTTCTCAATCGGATGGTGTTGTATATACCGTGACTTCCGAAGATAAATCGACGACACATCAGTATAAAGTAACTTATGGTGTGTCTGATAAATTACCTTTTGGTTCAGGTTTTAGCTACGCAGAAGTCGGAGCTAAAAAAACTTTTGCTGAATTAGGATACCCTGGAACTGTTAATGATTTCAGTCTTCCCTCTATTCAGTATGGAGATTTACAAATGTACCACGCTTATTGTGGCAATTATATCGTATTGTTTTCTAGAGCTTATCAAGCCTTAGGAAATACGGCATTAGCTACAAAGGTTGTAAAAAGGGATGATCTTAGCGATGCCGGCACATTAAATCTAGGTCCTGTCGCATTAGCCGATCTGAAGATGATTTCTTCTGATTATAAAGGGCATTGTGTAGGCGTTGTAGTAAATGGAAGTTCTACTACCATTTATTATTGGACTACCCCATCTTCAGCTCCAGTTTCAGTAGGCACTATTGGTATTAATATGGCTCCGTCTTCAGACTTGGCCAATAATTTCCAAGTTGCCGGAGATATTACTAATAACGCTTGGATTACTGCATTGGCTCCACGTGGTACTACCGGTGATCATTACCGCGTAAAAGTAACAGGCGGGGTATTAGCTTCCGATTATACAACTATACAGACAGGATTTCGTAGTAGCGACTGTTCCGGCTTTCAGATGATCTCTCCTCTTGACGATTCTGATACGCCGAATTATGTTGTCGGTGATACCGAAGGAACTGCAAATGCAGCCAATAGTGTTCATTGCTATATCAACAATTTCAACGGTGCCACTCTTAATGTAATGCCACCGCTATGGCAGAATACATTACAACAATGGTGGGTAGGAACCGGATTTGCAACTGCCCGTACAGGAGGTAGAACTCCCGTTGTGTCGGCATTACCAATTAATGGTAAAACTTATATTATTGTGACAAGTGGTACATCATGGTGGCATGCGGCAGCCGTTTTATCAGGTGACCTACAGACACTCGCACATGAAAATTTGAATATTGCAACATCTGTAAATCGGAGTTGGAGTTTTGGTGGATGGGTTGACTGGTATTGGGATGAAAACGAGAGTGCGGCCTATTTAGCTGTATGGTTTGGACGCCTTGGGCTTTATACTTATAAATTGACTTGTTATGAATAATTGATTCGCATAGAAATTTGTGAAATGAGTAATTATTTAATCAATGAGGTTAAATAATTACTCACCAGTAAATAATAAAAGAAATAATATGTTTAAATTTAATACAAGAATGTTTCAATGTCTATTAGCTATACTTTTGTCATGTTTTTCAGCATGCGGTAGTAGTAATAATTCAAATAACGATAATGGGGGAATAACAATTCCTATTGATCCCGGAAATACTGGTGGAACAACATCCAATAAGCCTAAGGCAATGTGGGTTGATGTTCATGCAAATTTCAGTCGACTTTCTACAAAATCGGCTATTACAACATATTTGCAAAAAATGAAAGATACGGGACTTAACACTGTATATGTTGATGTTAAACCGGGAATTGGTTACGCTTTATACGATAGTGACATACTACCTAAATTAGTCAAATGGGGTAGTGAAAGTGTACCTCGTGATTGGGATTATTTAGGCTATTGGATACAGGAGGCTGACAAATTGGGTATAAGTGTTATTGCAACGATCTCAACAATGGGATATGGCTATACAAATGCTAAAGAAGGTCTTATCTATGATAATAATACATGGGATGGTAAGACTCAGGTAAAAATGGCAAATAATAATCCAAATACCCTTGTAGATATGCGCAATGAAACAGGTGTGGATGCGGCGATGTTGGATCCTAGCCTTCCAGAAGTTCAGAGCTTTGTTATATCCATCATTAATGAGATTGCAACAAAATATCCGAAGCTCAAAGGTATATGTCTAGATTATTGTCGCTGGTATGGTGCCAATTACGGTTTTAGCGATGCTACGATTAAAGAATTTGAAGCTTATAGTGGAAAATCTGTAACGAATAAGAATGATATTATAACATCGACAGGAGGTATGGGCCCACTTTACGCAAAATGGATTGAATTCCGTTCCATGACAATTACTAATTTGATTACCAACATTCGCACTAATGTCAAAAACATAAATCCGAAGTTGGATCTTCAACTCTGGGCGTCTGCTGATTGGGCATCTCGTTATAGTTGTGGCCAAAATTGGGCAAGTAAGAGTTATACGCCAACTGCAAGTGCTATTTATACTAATGATTACAGTAAAACAGGTTTCGCAGACCAATTAGATGTATTTGTGTTGGGTGCGTATTCTGAGTATGTGTGGAAGAAGGAATACCCGAATTCTGTATGGACAGTAGAGAATTTTGTCACTACATATAAAAATTTCATAAAAGGAGATTGTAAAGTATACGGTTCTATTACTGCATCTTCTTATAATGCGACAGCAATGTCGGATGCCGTGTATCTAAGTATGAAAAACACGGATGGTTTGATGGTATTTGATCTTTCTCATGTAGTAAACAATGGGCTTTGGACTGCTATAAAAGAAGGTATAAAAAGAGTTGAAAAATAATGAAAAGAATAATCGCGACATTATTTTTTATTGCGAGTATCAGTGAATTGACGGTACAGGCTAAAACCTATACCGTCAACTCTCCTGATGGCAATATAAAAGTTACAGTAGTGACAGATAAACAATTGAATTGGTGTGTTGATTTTATGGGAGAACGGGTTCTCAATCCGAGCAAAATAGCAATGAATGTAGATGGCATGCCAAATCAATTAGGGACAAACCTTAAAGTTATAAAGTCGAATATCATTAAAGTTGATGAGGAGCAGATAGCAATAGTACCTACAAAACAACGCAAAATAAGAGATTTATATAATCAATTGACTATTAAATGTAAAGGTGATTATTCTGTACTATTTCGTGTATATAATAATGGAGCGGCATATCGTTTTGTTACCCAATTAAAATCTCCCAATATATATATTAATAGCGAAACCGTTGAACAAAACTGGGAGAATGGCAGTACTGTCTATTGGCCTCGAGAAAAAAATCAAGAATTCATAACACATTGCGAAGCCATATTCGACAAGAAAGAAATAACCGAACTGGATCCAACCATGAAAGGTTATTTACCCATTTATCTGACTACAGAAAAAGGAACAAAAATAGTTCTCATGGAATCAGATTTAGCCGATTATCCTAATATGTTCCTTACCGGCAATCATGATAATACGCTATTGGGAGAGTTCCCTCCCGTAGTACTCAAAAGCGAATTGAAAGCGGGGGCCGACCGCGACGAGAAAATGGTGGAAAAAGCTCATTACATAGCCGCAACAAGTGGTAATAGAACATTTCCATGGCGATTACTGATGATTAATAAAGATGACAAAGGTGTACTAGAAAACAATTTGGTATATCAACTGGCGTCGCCTTCGGTTTCAAAAGAAACCGACTGGATTAGACCAGGAAAGATTTCATGGGACTGGTGGAGTACACTTAATGTTTATGGCGTAGATTTTAAGACAGGTGTAAATACTGATACCTACAAATATTTTATCGATTTTGCAGCGAAGTATGGTATAGAATACGTTTTGCTAGATGAAGGATGGTCTGCCGGAACCTGGAATATAAAAGAACCTGTACATGGATTAGATATTCATGAGCTAGTAGAGTATGGCAAGGCAAAAAATGTAGGTCTGGTTTTGTGGACATTATGGAATCCTTTGGACAAGGATTTAGAAGGGATTCTCGACTTGTATCAAAAATGGGGAATAAAAGGTATAAAAGTCGATTTTATGCAACGCTCGGATCAATATATGGTTAATTTCTACGAAAGAGTGGGAAAGGCTGCAATGGAACGAAAACTTTTGGTCGATTTTCATGGTGCTTTCAAACCTTCCGGATTGCAGAAAAAGTATCCAAATGTGATGACATTTGAAGGTGTTCTCGGAATGGAACACGATAAAGATTCCAGAGATATTAATCCTGTACATGATTTAATATTGCCTTTCACAAGAATGGCAGCCGGACCAATGGACTATACTCCAGGTGCAGTTGGTAATGCCACTGCTGCCGATTTCTATATCAACTTTGTTCACCCCATCAGTCTTGGCACACGAGCACATCAGGTAGCATTGTATGTCGTGTATGAGAGTCCACTACAGATGATGGCTGACTCGCCTTCGAGTTATGATAAGGAGCCCGATTACACTTCGTTCATTTCGCGAATACCTACTACATGGGATGACACTAAGGCTATCTCCGCAAAAATAGGCGAACAACTCTTAGTTGCACGCCGAAAAGATAAAATCTGGTACATAGCCGGATTGACGGATTGGAATAGGCGTACTTTGGAGTTAAAACTTGATTTTCTAGACTCTAAAAAGTATAAGGTTGAGATTTTTAAAGATGGCATTAATGCCGATAGTTATGCTTCAGATTATAAAATTGAGAAACTTACAGTAACAAAAAACGATCATATGAAAGTAACTATGGCGAAAGGTGGTGGCTGGACAGCAATTCTTACACCCATAGAATGACTTGTCTATAATTCGTAAACTGAATACTTCCATTTACTAGATTACAATATCAAGCAGATGAAACATAAAATATTACTATTTTCATATATCATATTCAGTAGTGTTTGTTCAATGTCTCAAGCACAAAATAAGATAGTACTGAAAACATATTATGGTAAGGTGATATCTCATGGGAAAGGTATCCCAAATGTCCCTGTAACTGATGGAATACAGATCGTACTCACTGATATACAAGGGAAATATTCCATACCAAGTACCACTGCTACTGAATACATATATATTACGATCCCAACAGGTTTTGATATTCCGATGAAGGATAACAAATCGGCTTTTTATAAAAAAGTATCAGGCAGCTTTACCAAAAAAGAACGCATTGATTTTGAATTGGTACATTCAATTCATAGTGACAAGCGACATGTTATGGTTGTATGGGCCGACCCTCAAGTCTATTTTGACGAAGAAATGCCCCAAGTTCAAGAGGCGGCTATTGATGTAAAACAGCTCATCAAATCCGATTATTCTGGTATCCCTGTCTATGGAATAGTTTGTGGGGATATTATTGGTAATATTAAGAAAGAGCCAAGTTATTTCCCAGCTATGATAGATACTATTGCCAAAGCAGAAATTCCTTTTTTCTATGTTATCGGCAATCATGATATGAATATGGATGCGAGGAGTAATGAAGGCACACGCATTACATATAAATCTTATTTCGGTCCTACCTATTATTCATTCAATAGAGGTGATATACATTATGTAGTACTCGACGATATCTTTTCAATAGCCAAAAGTTATTTATATGTGGGCTATCTTACAGAACAACAATTGCAGTGGTTAGAACAAGATCTAAAGCAAGTACAAAGGGGAGCGACAGTTGTGGTGGCTACCCACATACCAACTTATTCGCGCGAGGCTCGCCATAAAGAGTGGAGTGAAGAATCGACCATGAAAGTCCTTAACAATAGAGCGGCATTATATAAGCTGTTAAAGCCATATAATGCGCATATTTTCTCAGGGCACGAACATTATAATGAAAATTACATTCTATCAGACAGTTTGTACGAACATGTACATGCTCCGCTTTCGACATTATTTTGGCAAGCTCCATGGGCGTGCGATGGTACTCCCGGTGGTTATGGTGTATATGAGTTTGACGGTAGTACAGTCCGTTGGTATTACAAGTGTATTGGTAAAGATAAAAATTACCAATTTGAACTATATCCAATTGGCAAAAATCCGGGTAAAGAGAATGCAATAGTGGCGAATGTTTGGAATTACGATGATACTTGGAGCGTGAGATGGTTTGAGAATGGTGTCGATCGTGGTGAAATGATCCGTTATACAGGCTATGACCCTAACATATACAACTATTGTGCAGAAAATAAATCAAAATTTAAGCACAAGTATTTAGGGGCGGGACAGACAGAACATTTATTTTACGCAATACCTCTAATTGATGGTTCGCATATCAAAGTATGCGTTACCGATCATTGCGGGAATACGTATACAAGAGAATTGAAACAAACGAAACAATAAAGTTTATAATGAATAAATTAGTCGTATTAATAAGTTCGGTATTATTGACAGTTGGAAGCTTCTCATCTTATGCCAGCAAAAAAGATTTTATTGTAAAATCTCCTGATGGGCATATAGGAATTGTAGTCACCAACAATGGCAATATACTTAAATATTCAGTAAATAAAAATGGTAAAGCTGTGGTTCTTCCCTCAAAAATGGGATTCGTTCTTCAAGGAAACGAGAATTTAAATAGCTTTGATATAAAAAAGATTCTACGTACCTCGCACGATGAAACGTGGGAACAACCATGGGGCGAATGCCGTTATGTTCGTAACAATTACAATGAGATGAAGGTGTTGTTACAGGCTCGCAATAGTAAATATAAACTCAATATAATCTTTCGTGCATTTAACGATGGTATCGGTTTTCGTTATGAGTTTCCAAGGCAAGACGGTATAGATTCGTTAGTAATCATGAAAGAAAATACTGAATTTAAAATGCCTCAAGTGCATAAAGCTTGGTGGATAACTGCATCCAATCCCTATTATGAGTGCTTGGCCAAATTGTCCAGGATCTGTGATCTTGATACTGTCCGTACTCCACTAACGATGGAAACTACCGATGGTAAATACCTGTCTATCCATGAAGCCAACTTAACAGATTATCCTAAAATGAATTTGACGGTTTCAGATTCAACCACATTGCGATCTACCTTGGTACCTTGGTCAACAGGTGTAGCTGCTTATATCAAAGTTCCATTTGCTACACCTTGGCGAACAATTATTATAGGCGACAAGCTGGGAGATCTTGTGGAATCTCGTATAATGCTCAATTTAAATGAACCCTGCATGATAAAAGATACATCATGGCTGAAGCCTTGTAAATATATAGGTATCTGGTGGGAACTACATTTAGGTGAAGGTACTTGGTATTACGGACCGCAACATGGTGCTACGACCACGAATACGAAAAAATACATTGATTTTGCTGCTGCCAATGGTATATCCGGAGTACTTGTAGAAGGATGGAATAAAGGCTGGGAAGGCAATTGGACTAAAAATGGAAATACGCTTGATTTTACTCAGCCATATCCCGATTTTGAAATAAAGGCAATCACCGATTATGCCAAAGAGAAGGGTGTAGAACTAATTGGACATCACGAAACAGCAGCTGCAACAAAAAACTACGAACAGCAGCTTGACAGAGCTTTTGCTTATTATAAAAAATATGGCGTAAATATCGTCAAAACCGGATACGTGAATCCTCTGATGGATTTTAAAGAAGCGCATGATGGTCAATATGGTGTGCGGCATTATCGTAAGGTCGTTGAAACAGCTGCTAAATATAAGATTGCCATTGACAATCATGAACCGGTTATGCCAACCGGCATTGAACGCACATGGCCAAATTTGATGACTCAAGAAGGAGTACGTGGACAAGAGTACAATGCGTGGTCGCCCGATGGAGGTAATCCACCCGAGCACACTACAGTGATACCGTTTACAAGAGGCTTGGCGGGTCCTATGGATTTTACTTTCGGCACTTTTAACTTTACGAACAAAGCATATCCCGGCACTCGTGTAAATACTACACTATGCAAACAATTGGCTCTCTATGTCATTGTTTATAGTCCTCTACAGATGGCATCCGATATACCGAAAAATTATAGCGGAATAAAAGCTTTTGATTTTATTAAAGATGTGCCTACCGATTGGGAAACGACTAAAGTGATTGACGCCAAAATAGGCGATTACTCCATATTTGCCAGAAAGGACCGTAAATCGGCAGATTGGTATGTGGGTGCCATTACCGATGAGAATTCAAGAAAGTTGGATGTTCCGTTATCGTTCTTGGAGCCGGATGTTAAGTACATGGCCCAGATATATGCCGATGGTGATGATGCCGAATGGAAAACCAACCCAACGTCATTTAAATACGAAGAGCGTATAGTAACAGCAAACGATATATTACATTTAAAGTTAGCGACTAGCGGTGGATGTGCTATTAGAATTATTAAATTACAGAAATCATGAAAAAGTTTTTTTGTTTCACAGTAATTGCATTTGTTTTTTGCACCGTATCTGCAAATACAGGTATTATAGCAATGCGTGCAATGGTATCAAGATTATTACCGACACATTCGTCTTCCTTTGAGTTTCGTGTTATAAATGATTCTAAAACGGATCTCTTTACGATCAGAAGTAAAGGCGGCAAAATTATTATCTCGGGTAATAATGCCAACTCTATGGCTGTAGGATTAAATTTCTATTTAAAGAACTATTGCCTTACGACGGTATCATGGAATGAAAAAGACCCTATCGAATTGCCTAATGTCTTGCCATCTGTTAGCCATGAGATACAGATTAATGCTAAAGTTCAGTCTCGTTTTTTTCTCAACTATTGTACTTTCGGGTATTCGATGGTATGGTGGAAATGGCGCGATTGGGAACGTTTCATCGATTGGATGGCTCTCAATGGAATAAATATGCCACTCGCAATAACAGGACAAGAAGCTATTTGGTATAATGTCTGGAAGAAATTAGGTTTGAACGATAAGGAGATACGGGATTACTTTACAGGTCCGGCATATCTACCTTGGCACCGTATGTGTAACCTTGATCGTTGGGATGGGCCTTTGCCAATGAAATGGATCACTTCCCAGGCCAATCTACAAGAACGGATTGTGGCTCGCGAACGAGAATTAAATATGCGTCCGATTCTACCGGCTTTTGCCGGACATATACCTGCTGCATTAAAACGAATTTATCCACATATTAAAACGTCTCAGGTTAGCGAGTGGGGTGGCTTTTCAGATAAATATAGATGTACATTCCTCAACCCAATGGATCCTATTTATACTGTCATACAAAAGGCATATCTAACAGAACAAACTCAACGCTATGGTACAGACCATATATATGGTGTAGACCCATTTAATGAAGTCGATCCACCTTCGTGGAATGCAGATTCATTGGCCATGATGTCGAAAAATATTTATCAATCAATTGCCAATGTCGATAATAAAGCAGTATGGCTACAAATGACCTGGCTTTTCTATGCTGATTCTAACCACTGGACTGCACCACGTATCAAGGCTTATGTGCAAGCTGTACCTCAAGACAAACTATTGTTACTCGACTATTTTTGTGAATATACTGAAATATGGAAACAAACAGAGAAATATTACGGACAACCTTATTTGTGGTGTTATCTTGGCAATTTTGGAGGAAATACATTCTTATCAGGACCAGTAAAGATTGTTCGCGAACGTTTAGCCGATGTTTTTAATAATGGAGGACCTAAATTTGAAGGAATAGGTTCTACCTTAGAAGGACTTAACGTCAATCAGTTTATGTACGAATTTGTTTTGGACAAAGCATGGAACACGGGTATTTCAGATGAGGATTGGTTTAATAATTTGGCGGATAGAAGAGTTGGTAAAAAATCGTCAGAAGCTCGTAACGCGTGGCAAATATTGGCAAATAAAGTCTATATACAACCTGCACAAGTAGGTCAAGGTACGCTCACCAACGCTCGCCCGTGTCTAAAAGGCAATAGTCATTGGACTACGAAACCGACAGTAGAATATTTGCAAAAAGATTTGGTGGAGGCTTGGAATTCATTGTTGAATGTAACCAATTGTACTCGAGATAGCTACAAGTTTGATGTTATAAATATTGGGCGTCAAGTACTTGGCGACTATTTTCTTTTGGTACGAGATGAATTTACTGCTGCATACGAAGCAAAAGATATAAAAAGGATGCAAAACCGTGGAGCAAAGATGAAAGATATTCTCACGGATATAGACCGTCTGATAGCATGTCATCCTACATTCTCTTTGAAAAATTGGATAGCCGAAGCACGTGATATGGGAAACGATAAGGCATCAAAAGATTATTACGAAAAGGATGCTCGATCGCTCATTACGATATGGGGCGACAGTCCAGAACTATCCGATTATGCCAACCGTTCTTTATCCGGATTAACAAGTCAATACTACGCTGCTAGATGGAATAAGATGATAGCTGAAGCGATTGCCGCTGTCGAGAAGAATAAAGAATATGATGAAAAGGCCTTTTTCGAATGGTCCAGAAAATTTGAGAATGAATGGGTTGAACCATCTAATATTATTATTTATAGCGAACAAAAGCAAAATGGAATAGAAGTGGCTAGACAGATATATAAAAAATACGCCAAAGAACTAGTGCGATAATATTTGATGACAAGTACTGAATAACTTGATACGGACTTATTCAGTACTTGTCACCGAATAGCTTTTTTATAATCAAAAAAATAGCGGGCACCAATAATTTACTATAAGATCTTTTTCAATCTCCAAATATGGCAGACAAGATTTTTTATGTAGAGCGAAACTCGTAAGATAATAAATTCTAATAGCTTTTTATTTATAGCTAATTTTTATTTTGCCATTTGCTACAATATTTGTCCCGTTTCGTATAAGCATAGTCCCTGCGGGTAATTCAACAATAATCATTGCACTATCTGGTGGTATAATTATGCTAGTTTTGGAAATTATATTTTTTGCTACATATTTTTTTGATACTATATCAAACAAGTCACACCTTTTGTTAGACGTTAAATAGAAAACTTTTACCTTCTTTTTGTAGGGATTATAGTAGAGATATTCTGGATAAATTCTTGGCATATAAAAATCTGTGGCATTACAATTAAGGCGTAATACACCTTTTATATTTGTAGTAGAAATAACAGCCCCCAAAATGCCAACTGGGGAAGAACTATACACGCTGAACATACTTTCTCTAGGATTGCCATTTATCCATCTTGGGCCATCTCCTAGGGCAACAGGAGTAGCTCCTTTCAAAGATGGTTTGCTATAAGAATCTACCCGCCTTAATCCTTCATATGCAATATTATCGTTAGTAATATTTTGCAAATCAGAATTCCATTGATGATGTTTGTCTATTTGCATAGGGTAAAATAATCTGCAAGCACTGGCATTATTAAGCATCCATTTACCTACAGTCCGGGCATATTGGGGTTGATATTTAACAAGAGATACAAAGGGCCAAACTAATTTGATGCTATTCATCAAAAAAGCGTATCCACCTCCGTCTGTAAGACTTCCTTGTAGTCCACTAACGTCATATTTTCCCCATTTTCCTACAATAATCCCCCAACCTGTTCGTCCAGTAGGACTTTTGCAGCCGTCAAAAACCCAATTGAACATTTTGCTTAGATCGTATTGTGTACCTTCTGTTGCATTTAGATATGCAGCGGTGTAAATTCCAAGCGGTAGAAGTATTTCATAAAAGCGACTTTCTTTCTGAGATTCTAATGCCTGTATAGCCTTTTCACAATGGTACAGGTATCTTTTATCTCCAAATTTCTTATATGCACATAGCAATACATATGCATGGCCCCCGGCGGCATCTTGTTGAAAAGGAATATCATTAATGATTCCTTTCATCTTGTTATAATTGAAAGATGAAAAATCGTAATTACCATTTAACACAGAATCAGCTCTTACGAATTGATCTGCAATAATTCTTTGTATAGAATCTGCTCTTTGAACGTGTGGGAAGACATCGCATACTGCATAATAAAGAGCATTTGGGAGAATGTTATACCACCAATCTCTTCCGTATCCTCCTCCTATAAGGGCTACTTTGGAATAAGTATTATTCATCATAATATTCCAGCCAACAGCAGAATTGAAATAGTTTTGAAGCATTTTCACATAGTTGTATCCATCTTGATTGGTTTTGTCTATACCTATTAATCCTGCTCCAAGTACTGCTGCCATAGTATTGACACTCTCATGAAATTCTCCATTATTATTTAAGCCTTGGCGGATATCTTTTACTGCTGTATAAAGTCCAAATGCCGATTGATCAAAATTCCTATGGCTATTGTCAAGCCAAATGAGAGGACCGACAGAATCATTTCGATGCCAATCGAAAACATAACGATCAAAAGCTTTAGCCTTCGATTTCCAATCCAACATTTTATATGATGAAGGAATATTGGGCATCATATTTACTCTTGCTATGTTCGTTTGTTTTATGGGATTACCTAAACTTTGAGACAAAACACTTATTGGGTGTGTCAGAAATGACACACCCAATAGGAAATATAAATAGAAATGATTGGTTTTCATTAATAACCAGTATTTTGTTTTAGTACATTGTTGCTCTTATCAATCTCTGTTTGTGGTATCGGGAGCAAATAATCTCGATTATCATCAAAATTGGCACCTTTTGTTGGACTGTACTTTTGTGCGTAAGCCTTCATCACTGTTCCAAATCGCTTTTGACGCATTAGGTCGTCACGTCTCCATCCTTCCATCGCTAGTTCGCAACGCCGTTCGTGCCAAATAATTTCTCTTAATGCCGATTTGTCTGTTGTTACAATATCAGGCAATGTGTTAGCTGTTGTGCTCGGCACGTAAGCCTGTTTATCACGACGAGGATCAAAAGGAGCTGTATTACGTGCTCTGCGGCGAACCTCGTTGAGATATATCAGAGCTTTACTCGGATTTCCGTCTTCATTCAATGCTTCTGCATACAAAAGTAATACATCTGAATAACGTATCATACGAATATTATAAGGAATCATCCAAACATAGTAGCCTGCTTTTTCCACAGTAGGGACTGTCATCTTGTAGTCGTGAAATCCTGTAGGAGATTGAGAGTTATCTTGGCATTCGGTATCTCCTACATAGCGGTCGCCTGTTTGAGTGAAAACGTATGTTATACGTGGGTCGTCTTTGTCGAATGCATTATATAAATCTTGAGACGGCGCGTGAAATCCATATCCTTGATAACCGCTGACATTACGGCTTGTGAAATAATGAGGAACATTTGTACCAATTGCTACATCTTTATCATATATTTTATTTGGTATTTCGAAAACTGATTCAGAACTATTTTCGTATGCCGGACGCCAATTCATTCCATAGTCACTTAGCAAAGAATAATCTTTATCGACTTCAATGATTTCATTTAAAACTGTTTCAGCTTTTGCATATTCACCCCTAAACATATATGTCTTCGCCAATATCGTTTTTGCAAAGCCTCGTGTGACTCGATAAGCATCATCTCCTGAATAGGTGTTTTTGGCTGGCAAATCTTTTGCTGCAGTAAGATCCGAAATAATTTGACTATAGACGCTGTCTGCCGAAACTCTTGGAACTTTCAACAAATCTGCAGGTTTCATTGGAACTGTAACCAATGGAACTCCTCCAAATGTTGTGACAAGGCAATAATAACCAAATCCTCTCAATGCTTTTGCTTCATTAGCATAGCGTGTGAGCAATGTTTTATCGCCTGTGGCATTAGATGCATGATAGATAACATCATTACACCGATTGACTAAGTCATAAAGAATACTCCACCTACGAAGCACTTCACTATTTGTTGTAGAAACGATAAAATTGGATAACTCCTGAATCTCCGATTTATCGCCTTCGCTACTTCCTCCTTTTAAAGCATCATCAGTTGTGCAATCTCCGAGGAAATAATGGTCTAGAGCATATTCGTTCCAAGTCTGGCGTAATTGAAGATATGCACCGGTCAACGTTTCTTTGATTTCTGACTCTGTCTGGTAGAAATTGTCGCTTGTGGTTTCACCATAATTAGGCTCATCAAGAGAACAGCTATTAAAACTTGTTCCTATGAGAAGTGCAGATAATAATATTAATATCTTTTTCATAATAATGTTCTTTAAAATTTAGAATTGAAGATTTACACCAAAAGTAAATGTCCTGCAAGAAGGATAATGAGTCTGATCATAGCCTGTATTCAGGGCATTGTCGACACCGATTTCGGGATCTAGCCCTGAGTATCCGGTCAAAGTGAATACATTTTGACCGGAAATATAAAGTCTACAACTAGAAAATAGTTTTGATTTTTCACAAAGTTTACTTGGTATATTGTAACCGAGTTGTATATTTTGAAGACGCAGATAGCTACCTTTTTCTACATAGAAGGAAGATGCCCTGTAATTGTTGTTGGTATCTGTGTTTGTCATTCTAGGATATTTAGCATTATCACCTTCTTTTGTCCATGCCTTTGTATAGGATTCAGCTAAAGCATTCTGTAAACCCGCTTGCGCCAGATTGCCTTTCGAGAGATTGTAGATGTCGTTGCCGATCGTACCTTGGAAAAACATACTTAAGTCGAAGTTCTTGTATTGGAATCCCAAGTTGAAGCCATAAATTAGGTCTGGATTAGGATCGCCGATGAAAGTACGGTCTTGATCATCGCTCAATATACCAGACGTCCCTAGTTTGGCGAATTTGAAGTCACCGGGCTTTGCGTTTGGCTGAATTTTTGTTCCGTTCTTGTCAACGTATTTGTCAATCTCTGACTGATTTTGAAAAATTCCAATTTGTTTGTAACCCCAGAAGCGACCAATAGAACCGCCTACATATGTACGACTGACATTACCTGTTAGATAATCGGAAGTAAGCTTAGTAACTTTGGTTTTGTAGGTTGACATATTAAGGCCTGCATTATATGAAAAGTCCTTACCTATTTTGCCATGATAATCGATACTAAAATCAAATCCTGTATTCTTCAGGTTACCTGCGTTGAAATAAGGATTGTTAGAATATGCTCCAAATACCGGGATAGGAACTTGTAGCAACATATCTGTCGTCTTTTTTATGTAGAAATCCATGATTACGTTCAGAGAATTTGCGAACAGCCCCATATCTAAACCCACATTTGCCTGACTATCTCTTTCCCATTTTACATCCGAATTGCCAGTATAACTAGGTATATATCCTTGTGAATAGCCGGAACCGAAATACCATTGGTTTTCGTTTGTTGTCCCAATAAGAGTCAGAGCAGCTTTCCTATCAATGCGTTGGTTACCATTTTCGCCCCAGCCTGCACGTAATTTTAAATTAGAAATAACATTGTTGAGACTAGAATTTGTAAAGAACTGCTCGTTACTGATACGCCATCCTAAAGATAAAGAAGGAAAGAATCCCCAACGGTTTCCTTTTGCAAATTTTGAAGAGCCGTCAGCACGGAAACTGGCAGTTAGCAAATATTTATCATCATAAACATAGTTGATACGCCCCAGATATGACATCATAGACGTTGCGATTCTACTGCCCGATGTAGCATCGCCAGCTGTCTGTGCATCCAATATTTGGTAGATGTCAGAATTACCGAGAGCTGCACGTTTGTATGCATTTACGGTCTTCTCATCATTTTTTTCGTATGTAATGGCGAACATAGCATTCAAACTATTTTTTCCGAATGTAGCATCATAGTTTAATCTATTTTCGAAGATATAGTTATTAATTAAATCACTATTATTTGTCAATTTTGTCTCTGTATTGTATTTGCTCTCTTTATTGGCTAAGTTATCGTCAGAGAATGTTGCGGTATAAATTGGAACAAAATTCTTAAAGTTGTCATTAAAACGTTCGAAGCTGAATTGTGCTCTATATGTCAGGCCTTTCAATAATTTGATTTGCGCGAAAGCGTTACCAAAAACATTGAAAATATCATTATTGCGATTTGGCAAACGGAGAAGTGACACAGGGTTTGGATCGAAAGACCATTCGGTAGGTGCATACTTATTATACTCGTAATTCTCCGAAGAAGCGTCTACCAAAGGACTGATAACAGGAGTAAATGGATCTGCCTTTTGAATAAAATCGAACGATGGTAATTGACCGGCATCTCTTTTACTGGCCTTGGATAGAGTAATATTGGTACCGACTGTGATATACTTACTTAAATCATACTCTTGTTTAAGGTTGGCATTCAGTCTTTTGAATTCTGTAGTAATTAAAGCTCCTTGATCGTCTACGTAACCGACACTTAAGTAAGAACGAGAATTGTCAGAGCCCTTGCTTATGCTAAAATTGTAGTTCTGAGTAAAGGCAGAACGTGTACACTCTTTCCACCAATCTGTGTTATAACCCTTTTTATACTGGTTTGTGAATTTGCTCTTCATTGAATTTTGGAAAGATGCATCACCTGCATAAGCAGTAGTAATAAATTTATAGAACTGATCACTGTTCATCATATCAAGAGCTTTATAGCTATTTTTCACACCGATAAATGCATTGAATGAAATAGTTGTGCCCTCTTTTCCATTTTTTGTTGTAATCAGTATGACACCATTTGAACCTCTTGAACCATAGATGGCACATGCCGAAGCATCCTTTAATACTTCAATTCTGTCAATATCGGTAGGGTTGACGCTACTGATGTTGTCCATAAACTGTCCATCGACAACATACAGAGGATTATTATCATTAACGGTTCCTAAACCTCTGACACGTACTATTGCATCTTCACCAGGCTGACCTGAAGCCGCTGCAACAAACACACCAGCTGCTTTACCCGCAAGCATTTCAGAAACATTTGTTTCTGCCATGTTTTTTAGATCCTTTCCACTAATAGATGATAGGGAACCTGTTAAGTCGCTCTTTTTTTGTGAACCGTAACCCACAACGACAACTTCATTGAGCATGTTGTTATCAGTTTGCAGTCTTATATTATATGTTCCACTTCCTGTCACCTTTATGTTTTGGGTAGTGTAACTGACATAAGAAACTGTGATTTGTGAAGAGCGAATGCTCAATTTGTATTTTCCATTCAAGTCTGTGGCAGTGGCGTTCTGAGTCCCACTCTCACGAATTGTTGCCCCAATGAGAGGCTCACCGGTATTGCTATCAGCGACAGTTCCTGTGATCTTCTTTACTTGCTGTGCTATTGCTCCAGTGCAAGTCAGGGAAATAAATAGCACAAATAAGATGAATTTTTTCATGATATGAATTTTTTAGATATATGATTGTTTTGTTATATTCTTTGCCAGTGGATAAGCTAACAATTGTAAACCTGCCACTATAATAATTGCATATTTTAAAGCAAAATCTTGAGAAAAGAAATAGGCTAATAATATGAATAATCCCAATCCGAACGCACGACCAATAAATAATCCGAACTCATGGCTTTGAATGTAAGCGTATTCGTTACGTTTTTCTATTTTGGCAACGACATCGATAGTTTTCATCATAATTGGGAAATAAGCTAAATCGAATAGTGGTTGGAATAGTACTTTGCACAATACAAAAAGGATGACACCTATGGCTGAAAAGAGAATTCCATTACAAAGTGTACCAACGAAAAAGATAAACAGTCCTCCTATAAAAATCTTCAGACGATCTTGAGGTTTTGCTATTCTGCCCAACACGTACACCAATATAGCTGTAAAAGTACCGCTAATACCCTGAATCAAACCTAAGCTTCCTTCATTACCGATGAATTTAAGAATCAGTATAGCCGGGGCTGTAACAAGAAATCCTTGAACCATACCTTTGAGCCCTGCAAGTAGCAACATTTTTCTCCATAAAACATGGTAGTGAAAGAATAGGAAGGGCTTTGGCTTCTGATCGATAAAATTGCCATGATGAAGGACAATGCACGCCAATATGGTGACAATAACAACAGCGATTGTTACGGCTTTATAACATAGGTTTAAATCAAAATATAGACCCAATACATTTTTTCCATCCATTTGACTGATAAAACCTCCAATAAACAACGGTATCGTTATAGACATAATAGAAAAGAAAAATGATTCTAAACCGAAAAAATAGTTGCGGTTATTGTCGGTTGTATTGTATAAAGTTAGCAGATAACGATTTGTCCAGAAAAAGCCCGAAGCAGCTCCCAAAAGAAATCCTGTCATTCCAAGTTCGAAAATACCCAATGATTTGATGAACATCATGATAAACATAGAAATGCCACTTAGAAGTATTCCTGCTGAATACAAATTCTTTACGCTGAAAGATTTCATCATAAAACCATTCACAATAGATGTTGCAACAACTCCCACATACATAGCCAACTGATAGTAGGCAACCATAATAGGCTTACTTGTAGAACGCATGACGTATGCTCCAACAAATATTTCTACGACAGGCAATACCATAGCATAAAGGAGGTTTGTAACAAGTATAACCTTCATATTGTGAGGCTGTTGTGTGAATAGCTTATATTCTTGAATAATACCTTTCATTTTTTTCATTTTAGAGAATTGAATATTTTGTCTATCGACAAATCGGCTTGACATATTACTTCGTCGCTTGCCCCATAATATAGGTGGATAATATCACCGTCGACGAGTTGTCCATTCGTAAATACTACGTTCCCGAAAAACCCTTTTTTCTCATATTCAGCAGTGGGCTCCATGATAGGTTCCTTACTTCGTCCCAAAACCTTTGATGGGTCTTTTAGGTCGACTAATAAAGCACCTAAACAATAACAGTTTTGTTCGTTGGCTCCGTGGTAGATTTCTAGCCAACCTTCTTCAGTCTTAATTGGCGAAGCACCGGCTCCTATTCGAGCACTGTCCCAAAAGTTTTTTCTAGTTGTTGCCAAACAATGATGATTACCCCAATGCAAGCGGTCGGTTGATTCAGCTAGCCACAAATAGTTACCACCGAGTTCGGGGCTACTAGGGCGATGGAAAGCATAATATAGATTATCTATTTTCTCTTCAAATAGAGCACAATCTTTATTGTGAGGGGGAAATATCATTCCATACCTGTCAAAGTGTTTCCAATCAGTAGTATGCATCAGCCCAACACCAACAGCAACAGATGACACTTCAGTAAAAGTAAGGTAATATCCGTCGGATGTTGTAGCAACACGGCAATCTTCTATACCGAACGATTCTAAATCACCTTTCCCAAAGATGGGAGGATAGTTTGGGTCGTCTTTGAAATGTATACCGTCAGTACTGTTGACTAAACGAAGATAAGACATGGTTGTCAGATAGTTTTGATTATCGTAAGAGATGACACGAGGATCTGAACAATCTAAACGAGGATCCTCTTTGGCGAATGATACTACTTTTATTTCTCCTTTATTATCATATATTGGAAAACTAATTTTACCTTCTTCTTGTACGGGACGTTCAGCAACTCTCAATAAAAGCCATGTTTTATCTTTGTATCTGAAAACTCCCGGATTCAGTAGGCAAATAATTTCCATTCCTTTGATACTCGGACTTAAATCAGAAGGAGAAAGAAGTGGATTAGATAGATTTCTTTTTGCTGTATCCATTGATATTAAATTTTAAAATTTTCTGAAAGCAAAATTAATATGGATTTGAAATTAGAGAGTACACTATAGTCTCAAAGGATTATATACGATAGAAAATGTCGGAACTGGGTTTGTTCCGACATTTCGTAATTTGATGCACAAGAGTCTCAAAACAGTATACTATATTTTTCTAAAGTCATTAGGAGAGCATCCGTAGACCCCTTTAAATTCTCTGTAGAAATAGGATTTGTTTGAAAAACCAGACTTATAAATAATTTCAGAAACAGTCATTTTTGTTGTTCGCAATAACTTTGCGGCATATTCCAATCTCACATTTTTTATGTATTCACTAGGTGTCTTATCCAATAAATCTTTAAATTTTCGATAAAAAGAAGCTTTGCTTTGACCTAAGAATTGTTCGATCATTTCTGCCGATAAGTTCTCATCTGATATATGCTCTTTAATAAAATCGTTCACCCTTTCAAGTATCTCTTTGTCTTCTTCGTGCATTACCTTCCCATTTCGGATGGTAAGAGACGAAAGACTAGAGTTAAAATAATCTTTGAGCAATATTTGTCTGGTCAGCAGATTTTCTATGCTAGAAAGAATTTGACGTGGATGGAAGGGTTTAACCAAATAAGTGTCTATACCTTTATTGTATGCGTCTATCTGTTCTTCAACAGAAGATTTGCCGGAAATTCCAATTATAGGAATATAACTAGTCTTAGAATCCATTTTCAACCTGTATACAAAGTCCAAGCCCGATTCAGCAAAATGGAGATCTGTAATGATTAAATCTGGGTGATTCCTCTTAATAGCTTCAAGAACTTCATTCGCGTTATCGAAATCGAATATTGTATAATCATAAAGAATATTGGAAAGTAGATTTTTTAAATTTTGTTCGTCTTCTATGATGTAAATCAATGTCTCGGGATGTCTCTTTTCTCTAGAAATATTTTCGCTTGTCTGCATCTTGCCTTTGCTCGGTTCAAGTTTGATGACATCCTCTCGTGTAATATCCAATGGTGGAATAGTAACGACAAATTCAATATATTCTCCAAGTTGACTTCTAATTTTTATACTACCATCTAGATATTCTATAAGTTTTTTTGTTAGATTAATACCAATACCATTACTCATCTGCATATTTCCGGAAGCTACGTGGTCGAATATTTTATACTCGTTGAAGATGTTATTTATCTGTTCTTCTGTCATGCCTCTACCCGAATGCCTGACAACAAAATGGAGTGGTGAATTTTTGCTCTCTTCCTGATAGAAATCTATCTTGATATATCCTCCTTGTGGGGTATGCTGGAAAGCATTTGAAAGAAGGTTGAATACGATTTTGCTTAGAACGCTTTTGTCGGATATAATGGTCGATAGATTTTGACTATTGTATTTAAATTCTATTTTATTACTATGTTGAATCGTTTCATAATTTTTAATGATAGATAGGATGTGGTCTTCTGTATCAATTTTTTCGGGACAGAGAGGTTCGTAACTTGATTTACTTTTCTTGAATTCGATTAATTCTTGCATCAGTTTCTGCATACGCTCGGCATTATCTTTTATAACGTCCACGTATTTTTTAATTTCACTGTCAATCCCTCTCATTTCTGACAAATATTGTGCAGGGGTATATATAAGGGTAAGTGGAATAGAAAACTCATGAGCTACGTTAGTGAAAAATGTAAGCTTTGATTCGTATATCTTCTGATCTTGTTTTTTGTCTATATCTGCTAAAAATAGTTTTCGACTCATACGAATGCGGTTACGAATAATAGATGAAGCTATCATTCCGGTTATTGACAATATTAGCAGATAGCAGAGTATTGCCCAAAAGCTAAACCACCAAGGGTTATCAACTATGATTTGGAGACGATAAATCCTATTGTTCCAAACTTTATCACCATTAGAACATTTTACCTCAAATAGATGTTTGCCTGTTGATAATTGTAATACAAGATTAGGGTCTGTGCCCATCTCGAACCATTGGTCTGTCTTGTCTATTCTATATGCATATTCGCAACTTTCAGTATTGATAAAGTCCTTTGCTATAAATTTGAGCGTAACATTACGTTCATCATATTTCAGTTTAAGTTTGCCTTCCTTTATGAATGTGGCAATATTTATGTCTTTGTCGTATATTCTCAACCCACTAAGCTCAAGTCGGGGACAGAAATTGCGAAGATGTACATGTTGCGGGTTAAAATAGTTGAGCCCGTTGACTCCTCCAAAATAAAGATTTCCCTTCTCATCTTTGAAAAATGCGCCGTCAGAAAATTCATCGTTTTGTAGCCCATCTTTTATCGTATAGTTTTCTAATCGTCCGTCTTTGCTTATCTTGAAAAGACCTTGATTTGAGCTGAGCCAAATATTGCCCAATAAATCTTTTACTACACCATGTATCGTCTTACTTTCTAGATTTTTATTGTTGTATTTGCTAAGCTGATAGCTTGACGTTAATAGTCTAATCCGGTTTAAACCGTAGCTAGTTCCTACCCATAGGTCTCTGCCGTCCTGAAAAAGACATAGAATGTCATCGTTTGTCAATGTGCCAGGTACTAAATCTTCGAATTTTGAAATAGAAGAACGGTTTGTATCAAAACGGTTTAGACCGCCACCACGACTTCCAAACCAGATGTAGCGGTCGTTTGGTGATGACGTGATGGCATATATGATATCGTTGTTAAGAGTTCTGGAATAGTTAGATGAAGAATAGCGCTTAAACTTAGTAACTATATAATTACCTCCTTTTTTAATAATATCCATTTTGATTAAACCGTATCCTGCTGTACCTAGCCAAATAGTCGAATCATGATTTGAAAAATAAATGTTGTATACCGATTTAAACTGTGAAAAAGTAGAGGGTATAATCAGTTTGCTCAATTTGTTTGTTTTAGCGTTCAAAATATTCAGTCCATAACCATCCGTCCCTATGAAAATGTCATTTTGAGCATTTTTACGAAGGGCATAGACAGAATTTGATATCAACCCTGAAGCTTCATTACGGAAAAGAGAAATCTGTCCTGTCTCTGTATTGAGAAGTTGTATCCCTCCTCCTTTCGTACCTACCAGTACTTCATTCTTGCGATAATCACAAAAACTTCTGACGGGAAACGAAAACAAAATAGTATTGAATAAAGGAGTATATTTGTAGAGCTGGACAATTCCTTTTCCATCTGTACCCAACCATAATATATGTTGGCTACCGATGAAGAGGGTAAGAACAGACATTTTGGTGGAAATGCCGTAGTCAATGCTCGAATATCTTGAGCTGATAAGGTCGTAACATAAGCACCCTCTGCTTATAAAACCTAAATAAAGTTTTCTGTCAGCAAGCAGAACTTGAGAAATTTGAGAATTAGGAGATATGGTTATTGTTTTCTCTATTCTGGCATATTTGTCGAACATGATAAGTGTTCCTTCCGTTTGAACAATATTTTGCTTGTCATTGATGAACAATTTTGAAACAGACCCTGCTATTGACTTCATACTTTTCTCTTTCAAATATAGGGTATTGACGTTGATAGGAATATATTTGAGGACATTGTTGTTCAGTAAGAACCACGCTCCACTTTTTGTAATCGATAAATCTTTTACTTTGGATGTGAAATCAATAGGTATTCTTTCGAACTTATTGTTTCGGAACTTAAAAAGCCCTTTGTCTTTGAGCCATCCCCAAATGGTACCATCACTCGATTTGCCTATATTATACAATTTTTCTGTACTAGGAACCTTCTTGGGCGAATTCCTAAGATAATAGCGTTGGATTTGTTCTGTCTTTTTATTTATCCTGTTGATGCCGTTATCTGTGGCAATCCAGAGGTAGTCTCCTGATTCGATGATTTGTCTTATAATGTTGTTGCTTATAGAGTTGTCATTATTACTACTATATTTGTATATCTTAATGTCCCGTCCATTGTATGCATTCAGTCCGCCCCATGTGCCAAACCACATCGTGTGATCTCTGTCCTCCAATATGCAATTGATGGAGTTATTAGATAATCCATTGACATTCGAAATAAATCTCGTAACATAAGAATCTGCATAACAGTTTTGACATATTATTAGAATGAATGTAATAATTGGAAAGAATGGTTTCAATAGCGTAAATTTCATGATTGTTTAATCAGGTTTGGACAAAAATAATCAAATCTTTTTTATGTTACAAGATTACTAAGACTTAAATCATAAATTCTAGCAAATATACAGATTTCTTATACCTACGTGGGATTTACTCAAACCGCAGAAACCCTACTCATTTCGATAAGTCAGTACCATCGTTCTATTTTCCAAGTACAAGAATAAACATTACAAATAACAACCAATTATCTTTCCGACCAATAATTTTCGTCTTTTTCTAAAATCAAGGAAAACTAGGGCAAATAAGGTATTCTTATTAATAATAAATAGAAATAAAAAAGCCTCTAATAATTACATAATATTATTGTAAGCCTATCTTTTGCGACATTATGAAATAATGGTCAACACAACAAAAATATGCGCTTACCCCCTTTCTCCCAAAAGTGACTAAATTATTGGTCAACTCAAAAATCGCAGCTACAATATACTACAGCTTCGAAAATCGACAAAACCTTGTCGCATGTGTCGCATAGGATTCCCTCCTCTTTAATTTTTTTTATTTTTGGTTTTTATGTAATCATATTTCATACAATTACGGTATCATAATGATAAATGCAATATACTCGAATAAAAAAAATATATAGTTTATAGGGTTTCTATGCGACACATGCGACATTTTTAGTAATATATCGCAACACAAAACGATTTCGCATCACGTCCATACAGCTATTTATCACTCAAATCCACGTATGTACCTTTTTTTGTTGTCGTATGTACGTGGCACGAAAAACTTAAGGACGTCACCGAAAAAACTAACATACGACACCAGTGTCCTTCCGTTTGTTTGAATTATGGGATCGTTCTGATATTTGTCTTTTCTTTCTTGTTTTGCCTTGCAAAACATCAACCGTATGTCGCAGCTATAACTAACGGATGTTGTTGAAGAAACTAACGTTAGTTGTCATGATAACTTCCGTTAGTTACCGCAGTAACTTCTGTTAGTTATAGCTGCGACATACGTTAGTTTTTTGGGAATTAGTCCAGTACAAAGTGGGCTCTAATCGTACTTACACTCAAGTATAGGGGCTCCTATGGCCAGGTTACTTCCTTTTAGAAAAATAAAAGCAATTACAAATTATATAATTTATAATTGCTTTATAATTTTGTGAAAGTAGCGGGGCTGAGACTTGAACTCAGGACCTCATGATTATGAATCATGCGCTCTAACCAGCTGAGCTATCCCGCCATTGTTGTTTTGCGGGTGCAAAGATAGTCCTTTTTCTGAAATCGCCAAAACAATTTGCCGTTTTTCTGAAAAAAAATGCTGCGGATACTGATATCATTAAAATATATGGTTTTTGTTTCCATATCTAGAAAAAAGTACATATCTTGGCGCATGAAATAAGGGGATACTATGGATCAAATTAAAATACATTTGGAATTCTTGCTTAAGGAAACTGCGAAACACGTGTTGTGGAATACTATTAGCAGTCCTGCCGGTATGGAAAATTGGTTTGCCGATAGAATATCGGTTAAGGATAAAGTCTTTACTTTTTGCTGGTCTGCTGATGAAGTGCGATCAGCGGAAGTCGTTGCTATCAGGACTTTTTCGTTTATTCGCTTTCATTGGCTGGATGATGAGAGCCCACGTAGCTACTTTGAGATTAAAATGTGTCAGGATGAATTGACAAAAGCTTTTGTCTTGGAAATTAATGATTTCACCAACGAGGAAGAAGGTGAGGATTTGAAGGAATTGTGGACTTCTCAAATAGCTAAAATGCGAAGAGTTTTAGGTTTTTAATGAACTTTCATTCGAATATTTTTTGCTCTCTGTTTTTTGTCTTACCTTTGCATCATAAAAAATGTGATGGCTGAATAAGAATGTTTCGAATTAAGAAATTAAATATATTTATTACAAAAAGCTTTTTTATGCTTTTTGTGGGTACTTTCCTGATTTGTCTTTTCATTTTCTTGATGCAGTTTCTATGGCGTTGGGTGGATGATTTGGTGGGCAAAGGATTGGGTATGGATGTGCTCGCTAAATTCTTTTGGTATTCTACTTTGACGTTGGTGCCTCTTTCTATGCCTCTTGCTGTTTTGTTGGCTTCGCTTATCACGTTTGGTAATTTTGGAGAACGTTTTGAATTGTTGGCGATGAAAGCCTCTGGTATTTCGCTTGTCAAGGTGATGCGCCCTCTCATGGTTATTGTCGGCTTATTGAGCATTACGTCTTTTTATTTTCAAAATGTCATTAGTCCCAATGCCCAAAAAGAGTTAGGAACTTTTGCTCTTTCATTGAAACAAAAATCTCCTGAATTGGATATACCAGAAGGAGCTTTTTATAATGACATACCGGGCTATAATTTGAGAATCCAAAAGAAGAATAAAGTGACGGGTGTACTTCATGGCGTTTTAATCTATGATTATTCACAGGGATTTGAGAATACTCGTATCATTAATTGTGATTCAGGGCGGCTTGATATGACCGCAGATCGGCAGCATTTGTTATTGCAACTATATAAGGGTGAATTGTTTGAGAATCTCACTCAACAGACAATGTATGCTACTAACGTGCCCTATCGCCGTGAGACGTTTGATCACAAGACAGCCATTATTGAATTCAATTCGGGCTTTAATATGGCAGATGCCAATGTCATGAGCAATCAGGCAGGCGCTAAGAATATATCGGCTTTAAGTCACTCTATAGATTCGATGACGGTAGTGGGTGACAGTATAGGAAGAAGTTATTATAAAGCTGCTGCTGAAAATTATTATCGAAGTACCCCTATGGTGCGTCCTGCACTTCCTAATGCAACTGCTGCCATCGTTGTGAAAAAGGAGAAGTACAATCCTGCAAAATATGATATAGATAAATTGTACGATAAATCTACGACCGAAGAGAAGCAACGCACGCTACAGCGGGCTGAAAATACCGCGCAGAATCTTGGTACGGATTGGGAATTTAAAAGTTCTACAGTGGAACAACTTGATTATCAAATTCGTCGTCATAAGATAGAAATGCAGCGCAAGATAACGATTGCTTTGTCATGTATGCTTTTCTTCTTTATTGGCGCACCTTTGGGAGGTATCATTCGAAAAGGCGGACTAGGTATGCCTGTTGTTATCTCGGTGCTGGTGTTCATCGTTTATTATATTATAGACAACTCCGGTTACAAAATGGCACGTGATGGGAAATGGGCTTTGTGGATGGGCATTTGGTTGAGTACGGCAGTACTGGCTCCTTTGGGCGCTTTCCTTACTTATAAATCAAATAATGATTCGGTCGTATTGAATATTGATACTTATATTGCCTGGCTTCGTAGGGTGAGTGGTATACGGAGTGTCAGACATACCTTTATGAAAGAAGTTATTATTCAGGATGTGGACTATGATACAATGCCTGCTAGACTTAATGGGCTCTCTTTGCAATGTATTTCGTATCTTAAAACTCATCATTTGCGCACGATTCCAAATTATTTTAAATTATGGATGACTGATAACGTAGATAATGATATAGATCGTATCAATAATAAAATGGAAGAACTTATGGATGAAATGTCCAATTCGCGCTCTATTCATCTCATTAACGCTTTAAATAATTATCCAATCATTCCTACGAGGGCGCATACTCGACCTTTCCATGTACATTGGCTGAATATCGCTGCCGGTATCATTATTCCGATCGGAATATTTTTCTGGCTTCGTATTTGGGCATTCCGTATAAGATTGGGTAAAGATTTAAAACGTATACTGGAAAACGATAAGAAGTTAAAAACAATTATATTACAAATTCAAAATAAAAGGAAGTAATTATGAATGATATTCAGTTTGATACTATCGAAGAGGCTATTGTAGACTTTAAGGAAGGTAAATTCCTGATTGTTGTCGATGATGCGGATCGTGAGAATGAAGGAGATCTCATTATTCCTGCCGAGAAGATTACTCCCGATAAAGTAAACTTCATGCTTAAGCATGCTCGCGGTGTGCTTTGTGCTCCTCTTACCTTGTCTCGTTGTAAAGAACTTGATTTGCCTCATCAGGTGTCTGAAAATACCTCTGTGTTGGGCACACCTTTTACTGTTACTGTAGACAAACTTGAAGGCTGTACTACAGGTGTTTCTGCTGCGGACCGTGCAGCTACTATTTTAGCTCTTGCTGATCCTAAGTCTACTCCTGCAACATTTGGTAGACCCGGCCACGTGAATCCTTTATATGCTCAAGACAAAGGAGTTTTACGCCGCGTTGGGCATACTGAAGCTACCATAGATATGTGTAAACTTGCCGGGCTTTATCCCGCCGGGGCTTTGATGGAAATAATGAATGAAGATGGTACTATGGCGCGATTGCCTGAACTTCGGTTGATGGCGGATAAATATAATTTGAAATTGATTTCTATTCACGACCTTATAGCGTATCGATTGAAAGAAGAATCTATTGTAGAACGTGGAGTAGAGGTCGATTTGCCTACTGATTACGGACATTTCCGTCTTATTCCGTTTCTTCAAAAATCGAATGGACTGGAGCATGTAGCTTTGTTCAAGGGTACGTGGGACGAAGATGAACCTATTTTGGTGCGTGTGCATTCGTCGTGCGTTACAGGTGATATCTTTGGATCGAAACGTTGTGATTGCGGTGAACAATTGCATAAAGCCATGGAAATGATTGATAAGGCAGGAAAAGGCGTTATTGTTTATATGAATCAAGAGGGACGGGGTATAGGACTTATGAATAAAATAGCTGCTTATAAACTTCAGGAAGAAGGTTATGATACTGTTGATGCCAATATTCATTTGGGCTTTGATCCTGATGAAAGAGATTATGGAGTAGGAGCGCAGATCTTACGCGAAATCGGAGTGCACAAGATGAAACTAATGACAAACAATCCGGTGAAACGTGTCGGACTTGAGGCGTATGGGCTGAAAATAATGGAAAACGTCTCTATCGAAACGACGCCAAATGAATATAATGAACGTTATCTACGCACTAAGAAAGTACGCATGGGGCATACATTGCATTTTACGAAATAATTTAATAAACCATAGTTATTATGACGAACCAATTATCAGACAGATTGAACAAACTCTCGCCTTCGCAGACTTTGGCGATGTCGCAAAAGAGTAGTGAACTTAAAGCTCAAGGGGTAGACGTTATTAATCTCAGTGTGGGTGAACCCGATTTCAATACTCCGCAGTATATTAAAGATGCTGCGAAGAAGGCTATTGATGATAATTTTTCTCATTATTCTCCTGTTCCCGGTTATCCGGCATTGCGTAAAGCGATTGCTGCCAAACTTAAAAATGAGAACGAACTGGAGTATGAACCGAGCCAGATACTAGTATCGAACGGCGCCAAACAATGTGTTTGTAATGCTTTGATGGCTATTGTCAATGAGGGTGAAGAAGTTATTATTCCAGCTCCATATTGGGTTAGTTACCCCGAGATGGTGAAACTTGCTGATGGTGTTCCTGTTGTTGTTTCGGCAGGTATCGAACAAGATTTTAAGATTAATCCGGCACAACTCGAGTCTGTTATTACTCCTAAAACTCGGGCTCTTATCCTTTGTTCTCCGTCCAATCCTACCGGTTCTGTCTATAGCAAGGATGAACTTGCTGCATTGGTCGCTGTTTTGATTAAGTATCCCCATATTTTTGTTATCGCTGATGAGATATATGAACATATCAATTATATAGGAACTCATGTAAGCATTGCACAATTCCCCGAGATGAAAGATCGTACGATAATTATTAATGGTGTATCGAAAGCTTATGCCATGACAGGTTGGCGTATCGGTTTTATTGCTGCTCCGGAATGGATTGTGAAGGGATGCAATAAGCTACAAGGACAGTATACATCGGGACCATGTTCTGTTTCGCAGAAAGCTGCCGAAGCTGCATATACCGGTTCTCAAGAACCCGTTCATGAAATGTGTGCTGCTTTTCGTCGCCGTCGTGATCTTATTGTGAAGCTTGCAAAAGAAATTCCCGGTTTTGAAGTGACCGTTCCTGATGGCGCTTTCTATATTTTCCCAAAGTGCAGTTCTTATTACGGTAAATCGTATGCTGGTCGTCAGATTAACGATTCAAATGACTTGGCTATGTATTTGCTCGAAGTAGGGCACGTAGCTTGTGTTGGGGGAAGTGGATTTGGTGCTCCGGAATGTATTCGAATGAGTTATGCTACGAGCGAAGAGAATATCACCGAGGCTTTCCGTCGTATCAAAAACGTTTTGGGACAATTGAAATAAATATGCCAAAGTTAAGTGGGCTTTAAACGTGGTTTGAAACCTTGCTTAACTTCGCCAATCTTATGATAATAATAAAAGGCTACTCGCTCAGCGAGTAGCCTTTGTCTTTTTAAGACCTTGTGTGATTATTCACCTGGATGGATAGCATCGCTAGGGCAAACACTTGCGCAAGTACCGCATTCGGTGCACTTATCCGGATCAATAGAATATTTATCTCCTTCCGAGATAGCTCCAACCGGACATTCGTCGATGCAAGTACCACAAGCTACACAGTCGTCGTTAATTACGTAAGCCATTTTGTTTTCTTTTTAAATTATTATTATTATAACGTTGCAAATGTAATCTTTTTCTTTGTTATTGCGAAATTTTCTTTTCATAATTTGAATTAATTTATAGGACATCTTATCTTGTTATTGAGGTACAATATCGTTCTTTTTTGCTAATTTTGTATCCAAATAATGATATAGTAATAAATTTATGCCACTTAAATTACCAGATAGGCTACCAGCTGTCGAGATTCTAAAGAAAGAAAATATTTTTGTAATGGACGATTCGCAAGCTTCAAAGCAAGATATTCGTCCACTTCGTATTGCTGTCTTGAATTTGATGCCACTTAAAATAACTACAGAAACCGATTTGGTGCGGTTATTGTCAAATACTCCTTTGCAAGTCGAAATCTCTTTTATGAAAATAAAGAGTCATACATCGAAGAATACTCCCGTTGAGCATATGAAGGCTTTTTATCGTAATTTTGAGGCGATGCGTGGCGAGAAGTTCGATGGTCTTATCGTTACCGGTGCTCCTGTAGAAAAAATACCTTTTGAGGAAGTAACGTATTGGAATGAATTGACTAGCATATTTGATTGGGCACGTACTCATGTCACTTCGACACTCTATATCTGTTGGGCTGCCTTTGCTGCTTTATATCGTTTTTATGGCATACCCAAGTTTGACTTACCCGAAAAGCGTTTTGGTATTTTCCGTCATCGTCCTTTGTGTCCTCTGCATCCTATCTTTAGGGGGTTTGATGATGAATTTTATGTACCTCATAGCCGACATACGGAAGTGCGTAAGTCGGACATCATCGCCACGCCCGAACTCACGTTGCTATCAGAATCAGATGAGGCCGGCGTTTATCTTGTAGAGTCGCGTGGTGGTCGTGAGTTTTATGTGACAGGGCATTCTGAATATTCACCACAAACACTTGATGTGGAATATAAACGTGATTTGGCAAAGGGTCTATCTATAGAAATGCCCAAAAACTATTATATAGATGATAATCCCAGTAATCCACCCTTTGTGCGTTGGCGTGCTCATGCTTATTTGTTTTATTCAAATTGGTTGAACTATTTTGTATATCAGACTACACCATATAACCTAGATGAAATTCAATGATTGAACATCGACGAATAGAATTATTAGCTCCCGCCCGAGATGCCGAATGCGGTATTGAGGCTGTGAAACATGGAGCAGATGCTGTGTATATCGGTGCGCCTAAATTTGGTGCCCGGGCGGCGGCAGGCAATTCGATCGAAGATATTGCACGTTTGACTCGCTTTGCTCATATATATGGCGTTCGTATATATGTTACATTGAACGTAATACTTCGTGATGAAGAACTTGAGGAAGTACGTAGGCTGGTTGAGCAGTTATATAGTATCGGTGTCGATGCACTTATCATTCAAGATATGGCTTTGCTTGAAATGGATTTGCCTCCTATACCTCTTCATGCGAGTACTCAGATGGATAATCGGACTATCGAGAAAGTCTCTTTTTTGTCAGATGTAGGGTTCGAACAAGTGGTATTGGCTCGCGAACTTTCGCTCGTTGACATCAAACAGATACACGAAGCTTGTCCTCAAGTATTGCTTGAGGCATTTGTTCATGGGGCTCTTTGTGTCAGTTATAGTGGACAGTGCTATGCCAGTGAAGCCTGTTTCGGCCGTAGCGCCAATAGAGGAGAATGCGCTCAATTTTGTCGTCTGGCTTTCGATATGGTTGATGCCGATGGTAAGGTTATAAAACGAGGTAAGCATCTGTTGTCTCTTAAAGATATGAATCGAAGCGAACGGCTGGAGGCTATGCTCGATGCAGGAATCTCTTCTTTAAAGATCGAAGGGCGTCTCAAGGATGTGTCTTATGTAAAAAATGTTACTGCATTTTATCGCCAGCAACTTGATTCTATCTTTCTTCGACGTTCTGAATACTCTCGGGCGTCGTCAGGAAGTTCGACATGTTCTTTCCATCCGCAGCTTGAAAAAAGTTTTAATAGAGGATTCACCTCTTATTTTTTAGATAAGAGAGAAGATAATATCTTTTCTCCCGATACTCCTAAATCAATAGGAGAGCCGATGGGAGTTGTCAAAAATTCGACAGATAGTTATATTACCGTAGCTGGTTTGAAACCATTCCACAATGGAGATGGCTTGTGTTATATTGACGAACAGCATCATTTGCAAGGCTTCCGAGTAAATAGAGCAGATACCAATCGCCTTTATATCCAAGGTGACCGCTTACCTTTCATCAAACCTCATACACCTCTCTATCGAAATTACGATCATGAGTTTGAACATCTACTCACTTCTGAATCGTCAGTACGTAAACTGGATGTAGACATTTGTTTTTATGAAACGACTCATGGCTTTGCCGTTACGATGACAGATGAAGATGGCAATCATGCAACGCTACCTTTGGATATAGATTTCGAGGAGGCTCGTCGCCCCCAAGATGAACGAATAGAAAACGAACTCCGTAAGCTGGGAAATACTCCCTTTACTGTTCGCTCTGTTGAGGTGAAAATGTCTCGCCAATGGTTCGTTCCTGTGTCAAGTATTTCTGACTTGCGCCGTCGTTTAGTTGATGAACTCCTCCGTGTGCGGCTTATCTGTTATCGTCCGAAATTAATGTTGCACAAATATATTGAACGTTCTTATCCATTGTCGGAACTTACATATCTGGGCAATGTGATGAATAACGAAGCTGAAAACTTTTACCACAAGCATGGTGTGACACAGATTCAGGCTGCTGTAGAGAAACAAAAGCCCGCTTATCCGCTTCCCATCATGTTTTGTCGTCATTGTTTGCGTTACAGTATGGGATGGTGTCCTCGTGTTGCAAAAGAAAAATCTCCTTATAGAGAACCTTATTATTTATTGTTGCCCGATGGCAAACGTTTCCAGCTTGAATTTGATTGCCGGCAGTGTGTAATGAAAGTGATTGCTTTGTAGACAAGTACGATGTCGGCATTTTATCTTTTTCAGTGTCTTTACTCTTCTACATATCCTACAGGGTGATATATCATGGGAATGTAATCAGTCGATACTCCTAACAACTTTTGTATTGCAACCTCGTCCATTTTGGGTGCGCAAGGTACAGTGCCCAGATCGTCGGCTGCACAATAAAGGCAAATGTTCTGAGATACATAGCCGGCATCCATCGCTCCGTAAAAGCTTGGATTATGTCCATGAAAGTTTGCCCCATTGCTCACCAATAGTATTACTATAGGTGCGTTAAGTGCGAATTTATTTCTGCCGATAACAAGATTAATAAAACTTTCATTATTAACTTTCTCTAATTTGTTTTCTGAAGCAATATAATGGTAAGTTCCATCTGATTTGCCTACATAGAGTTCTATGTCTTGTGCATTTATAGCCGATGGTGCGGTTCTACGTCCATCTTTGCGATTCACGCCGTTGGCAGCCCAAAGCAGATTCGAAAGAGTCTGATCGGAAATGGTTTTGCTTTTGTACGAGCGTACTGAATGCCGATTTTGTAGTGCATTCATTAAAGAGGTTGTGACCGAACCTTTTTGTGGCGCAGGCAATTGTGTTTGTTGTGCGTTGGCTGTATTGAACGAAGCCGAGAATCCTGCCATCAATAATGACAGCACTGATACATAAAATAGATTGTGTTTCATTTTACATTATTGTTTTAATTCTTATTGCAACAAATTTACGCTCAAAAAACGTAAATTAAAAGGAATAAAGAAGAAAGAAATGTAAAATCCCCACTGCTCATATTAAAGCAGTGGGGATTCATTGAAACATTTATATTTATAAGTGGTTGGTTAAAATTTAAATCTTAAATCGATACCGCCTTGTGTGGGACGTCCTTTTTGCATGAAACCCGCATTGGCACTACTGCTGTCAAAGTAGAATACGGCATAATCTTTATTCAATAGATTGCGTCCCCAAAGATCAACTTGCAAAAGTTTGCCTACTTGAACGCTCAGGCGCGCATTGAACAAGCCATAAGCGCGTTGGTATACGTCATTGGCTTCAGTCCAATAGGTCCGACCGATGCCGCTATAGTCGGCATGGAATGTGATGTTCTTCACTAAGAAACGTTCAGCCATGTGCAATACGTATTGAGTACCGATGCTGTAAGTTTGTCGTGGCGCGAAAGGAACATATTTGCCACTATAGTCTACCGGTACGAGTAAAGGCTTTCCCGTATTGTCATATCCTCCTTTTGTATTAGACAGATATTCTTTAAAGGTTGCATGGGTATATCCATAGTTGGCGTCTACACTCCAATTGTCTGTGATATTTGCCCGAAGTGTGAGCTCTACACCACAACTACGGCTCTTGCCTGCATTTGCTGTATAACGTCCTAATCCGCTATCTGCAAATTTTGCTACTTGCTGATTATGAATTCTCATGTAGAAAGCACTCATGTCTGCCATTAATACTCCGTCGAAGAGAGTGAGATGACTTCCTACCTCGTAGTTCCAAGAGTATTCGGGCTTATAACGCATAGCTTGATTTATTTCTACATCATTTTCTACCTTACCGAAGTTCTTTTGTAGTGCATTCTGTAAGTAGTCCGAAAGCATTTGTATATTGTATCCACCGCTACGGTAACCACGGCTTACTTGAGCATAGATATTGTTTGCCTGATCGAAGTCGTATTTGAGGGCAAACTTCGGTAATAATTGGGTATAATTTCTGCTTTGGTTGCCTATGTATTCGGCACTATAACTTGCGGGGGGTAGTGCTTGTCCATTCATCGACATACTATAATTCATTATTGCTTGAGTATCATAGTTTATCTTCGCTTTTTCATAGTCGAGGCGTATACCCAGAGTAGTCGACAAGCCTTCTAGCCCAAACAAGCGATTGATGGTAGATTGATGGAACAGTGCTATTCCATAAGTTGGTGTTTTGAATAGCCCCGGAACATCCATTCCCTTATCTGTCAACTTTACTGCTACTGGTACTGGAGAATGAGCCATTGCCGCGTTCATTTGCCCTTGAAGCATAGAGATGAAATCTTTGCCGAAATAAAGAGGAGTATTGTTGGTAAGCCATTGATAGAAACCAGATACGCCGGTAGTCCATTGCCATCTCGTGTTTTCACGGCTCTTCAGTGTTATTTCTTCGCTCAGCGTATTCTGTTTCTGGCGTTGAAACATGGTGTATAGGTCTTTCTCCGTGAAATCTTGGTCCAGAGCCATTCTGTCTCTGAGATGTTGATAGCTTGTTACTTCTGTTAATACAAAGTGCTTGGCAGTATAAGTAGAGGTTATCCCTATATTCAATAAATTCCTGTAGTATCCGCTTTTGAAGTTATAATCGGGAGTACTGTACGCACCTGTCAACTTATTGTAAGCGCCATACGGATAGCCTCCCTCATCTGTATATTCGTAATTCATGTTCAGATCGATACTCCATTTGTCGGTAGGCAGATAGATAGTATGCATTCGCCCTCCTACACTATTGCCTCGGTCTATTCGTTTGCCATTGTATTGATTGGTAAAGAAACCACCTGTATGATCATAGAATCCACCTGCTGCAAAGGCCAATTTATTGCTTACGCGATGGTAATGAGTAAACGACGCTCTGTAGGCATTGTGTGTAGCTGCACTTAAAGATAAGTCTGTGCCTGTATAGTTGAAAGGGGATTTGGTATGAATATTAATAAGTCCACCCATCGAATTGCGCCCGAAGAGTGTACCTTGCGGACCACGAAGAACATCAATACGGTCTATGTCTGCATAGTCGAAATCGAAAGCCGACTTATCATAGCAAGGCATATTGTCGACATAAACTCCGATTGCCGACGAGTTGATGCGCGAACCGATGCCTCTGATATATATCGAAGAAGTGAGCTTCGAACCGTAATCGGGGATAAAGAGGTTAGGAACAAGCGAAGTTAGGTCCTTCATTGATAGAATGCGATTGCGCTGTAAATCATTCTTCGAGAACAACGATACAGAGAGGGGTTGTTGGCGAAGCTTACGATTTTCTTTTGGAGAAGCGTAAACCGTCACTTCTTCAATGTCTATCACTTTCATAGTATCTCGTTGATTGTCTGCTGGAGGGATAATAGGGCTACTCCAAGCCAAGTTCGCCGTCAAGGCGAAAAATAAGAAAAAATTTCTTCTTAAGTCCATTGTATTAAATAATTGTTTCCGAGTGCAAAGGAACAATAAATAGAAGTGTCAGACAATCCCCATAAATGGGGATATTATTCTAAAATATCAACTAAATAGACTTTACTCAGAGAAAATATTATTAATTTTGCAACATATTAATATAGATTAAGTACGATGACAGTAAAACCAAGTATTCCAAAAGGAACGCGCGACTTTTCGCCTGTCGAAATGGCGAAACGAAATTATATTTTTAATACGATTTGTGATGTTTATCGTTTGTACGGTTTTGAACAAATAGAAACACCGTCAATGGAAATGCTTTCTACCCTGATGGGCAAATATGGCGAAGAAGGCGATAAACTCTTGTTTAAAATATTAAATTCGGGTGATTACTTTTCTAAGATCAGTGACGAAGATTTGCTTTCTCGTGATTCGTTGAAGATGGCGTCTCGCTTGTGCGAAAAAGGATTGCGTTACGACTTGACAGTCCCTTTCGCCCGATATGTGGTGATGCATCGTGATGAGATAACATTCCCTTTCAAACGCTATCAGATACAGCCGGTATGGCGTGCCGATCGTCCTCAAAAGGGACGCTATCGTGAGTTTTATCAATGCGATGCCGATGTCGTAGGCAGCGATTCGTTGCTCAATGAAGTGGAACTGATGCAAATCATTGACACCGTATTTACTCGCTTCGGAGTGCGTGTCAATATTAAGATAAACAACCGCAAGATACTTTCGGGTATTGCCGAAGTAATTAATGAAGCCGATAAGATTGTAGACATTACTGTTGCTATCGATAAACTCGATAAAATAGGCTTGGATAATGTGAATGCCGAACTGGCAGAGAAGGGCATCAGCAAAGAGGCTATTGAGAAATTGCAGCCGATCATTAAATTGTCGGGAACCAACGACGAGAAGATGAATACATTGGAACAGATTCTTGCTGCCAGCGAAACGGGTATGAAAGGTATCGAAGAGTGCAAGTTTATTTTCCATGCGCTTAACCAGATGAATTTGGCTAATGAGGTCGAGTTTGATTTGACATTGGCAAGAGGATTGAACTACTATACCGGAGCCATTTTCGAAGTGAAAGCGCTTGATGTAGAGATAGGAAGTATTACCGGTGGTGGACGTTACGATAACCTGACAGGTGTATTTGGTATGCCTGGTGTATCGGGTGTTGGTATTTCGTTTGGTGCCGATCGTATCTTTGATGTACTCAATCAGCTCAATCTGTATCCGGAAGAAGCTGTATGCCGTACTCGATTGTTGTTTACGAATTTCGGAGAGAAAGAAGCTGCATATTCATTGCCAATACTATTACAAGTACGGCAATCCGGAATTGCAGCAGAGATTTATCCTGATTCGGTGAAGATGAAGAAACAAATGAGTTATGCCAACTCAAAGAATATTCCATTTGTAGCAATTATCGGTGAGAATGAAATGAATGAACACAAACTCACGCTAAAAAATATGGTGACCGGTGAGCAACAGTTGTTGACTGCCGATGAACTCGTAGCTGCTATTCAATAATTAAAATATAAAGTCGGGCGTTTTGTGTATTCAAACTCCCGACTTTTTCTATAAATCTCTCTTTTAACCTATAAAAACCTTACTATCATGAAGTTCTTTTTGGATACTGCTAATTTGGATCAAATCAGAGAAGCCGCAGCAATGGGCATTCTCGATGGAGTTACTACCAACCCGTCATTAATGGCAAAAGAAGGTATCTCGGGTATTGCAAATCAATATGCCCATTATGTGGAGATTTGCAACATTGTCGGAGGAGATGTCAGTGCCGAAGTTATTTCCACCGATTACGAAGGAATGATTCGCGAGGGAGAAAAGCTCGCTTCTCTTTCACCTCACATTGTGGTAAAAGTGCCGTGTATACTCGATGGTATCAAAGCAATCAAGAAATTCACCGAGATGAAAATCCGCACCAATTGTACTCTTGTGTTTTCGTTGGGGCAAGCGCTTCTTGCTGCTAAGGCGGGTGCCACTTATGTGTCGCCTTTTGTTGGCCGTCTCGATGATATCAGTGAAGATGGAATGGGGTTGGTTGCCGATATTGTGAAGATGTATCGCACTTATGATTACAAGACGCAAGTGTTGGCAGCCTCAATCCGCCATACACATCACATTGTTCAGTGTATTGAAGTCGGTGCCGATGTGGCAACTTGTCCTCTATCCGCTATAAAAGGACTATTAAATCATCCGTTAACAGACAGTGGCTTGCAACAGTTTCTGGAAGATTATAAACGGGTGAATAAGTAATAGAACTTTTGTTGATAGGTGCTTATGTCCATTGGAAGACTTTAGTCACTTATTCCGATTACGTACATACGAAACTTGCGACTCACGCCCGTGAGTCGCAAGTTTCGTCCTTATGTTTTTTCCGACTCACGGGCGTGAGTCGCAAGAATGATCAATATGCAATTATCGTCACATCAAGAAGGGTGGATGATTACACAAGACTCTTGTCGTTAGAAGGCTTTATTGTTTGTTGATATAGTCCACAATCCATTCGCCCACTTCCTTAGTCCCGTATTTGGCTCCGCCTTCAGTCTGAATTTCGGGAGTACGTACATTTTCATCGAGAGATGCGTTTACCGCTTTACGAATTAATGCACCTTCTTCTTTTAAATCAAAATATTCGAAAAGCATTGCAACAGAAAGTATTTGTGCCAGCGGATTGGCAATATTCAATCCCTTTGCTTGTGGCCACGAACCGTGAATAGGTTCGAACACAGGTGTGCTCTCGCCAATGGATGCAGAGGGTAGTAGTCCCATAGATCCGCTAATGCAAGACCCTTCGTCGGTAAGAATATCCCCAAAGGTGTTTTCGGTTACTATTACATCAAAGAACTTGGGCTCTTGAATCATACGCATTGCGGCATTGTCCACATACATATAGTCCATGTTTACCTCCGCATATTTGGGCGCCATCTCTTGTGCAATCTGCCTCCATAGACGACTACTGGCAAGCACATTGGCCTTGTCTACAACGGTGAGGTGTTTGTTGCGTTTCATGGCATATTCAAAGCCTACTTTCAAAATGCGCTCAATCTCTGGACGAGTATACATGTTGGTATCGTATGCTTTGTTGTTGTCTTGATACTTCTCTCCGAAATACATGCCTCCTGTCAGCTCCCGAATGCAAAGAAAGTCTGCGCCTTCTACCAATTCCATGCGGAGCGGCGATTTGTGAAGTAAACACTTGAATGTCTGTATGGGGCGAATATTGGCGTAAAGTCCCAGTTGTTTACGCATGGCCAATAATCCTTGTTCGGGACGGACTTTGGCCGTCGGATCGTTGTCGAACTTCGGGTCGCCAACTGCCGAAAACAACACGGCATCAGCATCTTTGCAAGTCTGGTAAGTTGAATCGGGAAAGGGATTGCCTACTTTGTCGATGGCATCTGCTCCACATATGGCATATTCATAGTTTACTTTGTGCCCGAATTTGCCACAAACGGCAGACATTATATTTACGCCGACTATTGATATTTCGGGACCAATGCCATCTCCTGGCAATACTGCAATTTTGAAATTCATCTTTATTCTTATTTATTATTCAGTTAATTAATTATTTCATAGCCCAAAGGACTGCAAAATAGTAATATTTGTATAAACAATCTGTTTGGCTGAAGCCTGCATCTTTTAGCCAGTTCAATTGGGCAGAGATTGTTGCTCTTTTGTCCAATTTGATACGTTCGTATGATGCACTTATCTCTTGACGGCTGAGGGTGGAATGCTCTATCTTGTTGCACCATTGTTTGTGATAGAGGTCTTGCATGAAATCGTTGTCTGCCAATATCTGCTCGGCGTTTACAAACAATCCGCCGGGTTTCAGCGCTGGATGTATTCTGTTATAAAGCAACCGTTTATTGTCATCTGTCAAATGATGAATGGCTAATGAAGAAACGATGGCATCGTAACTGTTTATTTCCATCTCGAAGGTTGTGAAATCGGCCTGCTCGATGCTTACATTGGGAAGACCCTCAAATCTTAAACGAGCAATATCGAGCATCTTCTCAGATAAGTCGACCAATGTAAGCTGAGCTTTGGGATAGACTTCCAGAATTTTCTGAGAAAGTAATCCCGTACCTGCTCCTAGGTCTAAGATTCGCGGAGATGATGTAGTGGGAAAATTTAAATTTTCAACGGCAACTGCATAGAAGTCGTCAAAACAGGGTACCAAAGTATGACGTTGTGCATCATATTGTCTTGATACGCGATCGAACTGTTCTTCTATTTCTATATTGCTTTTTGCCGCATCAAACTTGGTAACGTTATTCATCATAGCTGCATTTTTATCTTATTCTTTTTTTTGTTCATAAGTGGGTTCTATAATATTGAGCATTTTGACCGTCGCTTTGATAGCTGCCTCCGCTTGGTCGGCATCCAACCCGCGGGTGCGGAATATCTTACCTTCAAAACTCCACATAATTACAGTTTGTACAAAAGCATCTGTACGTCCACCGGGGGGAATGGTCACGGCGTAGTTGGTCAACATAGGGAATTTGCGCCCTAAGTTTTCTTTGTATATTTTGCGCAATGCTCTTACAAAAGCGTCATATTGACCATCTCCGGCAGAATTAGCCTCGTATGTCTTGCCTTCTATCTCAATACTCAATGTCGCTACAGGACGTAGTCCCTTTGTCAAAGTGACGAAATAGCTTTTCAGTTTTACCTTATTGTTAATCTCGTCATGTTTCAACACGTCCGAAACTATATAGGGCAGATCTTCTTTCGTCACAATTTCCTTTTTATCTCCAAGCTCGGTAATACGTTTCGTTACTTTCTTCATGGATGCTTCGTCCAAATCGAATCCCAGGTATTCCAAATTCTTTCGAATATTCGCTTTGCCCGATGTCTTGCCTAAGGCGTATTCTCTCTTGCGCCCAAAACGTTCGGGAAGTAGGTTGTTGCAATAGAGATTGTTTTTATTGTCGCCGTCGGCATGTACACCCGCTACTTGGGTGAAAACATTTTCTCCTACAATCGGTTGATTCTGCGAAATGGCTATACCCGAATAAGATGCCACCATATTGCTTATATCTTTCAGCTCTTCTTCATTGATATGTGTCAAGGCCTGAAAGTGGTCTTTCATTATAGCCTGAACACTAGCCAGAGGTGCATTCCCGGCACGTTCGCCTAGTCCGTTTATCGTCGTATGTAGTCCTTTGCATCCGCTCAATACTGCAGCAAGCACATTACTTACTGCCAAATCGTAGTCGTTGTGGGCGTGAAAGTCGAAGTGTACCTTGGGGTAACGCTTCACCATTTTCCTCATGTATTCTATTACTTGTAGGGGATTGAGGATGCCAAGCGTATCGGGGAGCATGAAACGTTTGATGGGCGTTTGAACTAAAGCGTCCATCAGTTCGTATACATAATCCGGTGAGTCGCGCATTCCGCTACTCCAGTCTTCGAGATACAGGTTTACCGACATATCAAGCGACACGGCATAATCTACAGAAGCTTTGACATCTGTAATGTGCTCTTCCAATGTCTTGTGCAATTGGTAGGTACAGTGCTTAAGCGAACCTTTGCACAATAGATTAATGATTTTGCACCCTGCACTGTTTATCCAATCGATAGAACTGTGTCCATCAACGAAACCGAGTATTTCTACTTTATTCAGCACGTTATGCTTGGCAGCCCATTTGCAGATCATCGTCGCAGCGTCCATTTCGCCATCCGAAACTCTCGCCGAACCGATCTCTATACGATCTACGTTCACGCGTTCGAGCAGTTGGCGGGCTATCATTAGCTTCTCGTGTGGTACAAACGACACTCCGCTGGTTTGTTCACCATCTCGGAGTGTGGTATCCATTATCTCTATTTGGGGATGTTTATGCTTGTACATGTTTTTTCTCCCAATCTTCTATTTTGTCTTTGTTCGACAATAGAAAGTCTATATCGTCCAGTCCGTTTTCGAGACAATGCTTCTTGTAGCTGTTTATTTCGAACTTCTCGCTGTTTCCGGTCGTTATATTGGTCACGGTCTGGGCAGGTAAGTCTATCTTGATGATGGCTTTCGGATTGTTTTTGATCGTCTCGAACAATTCGGCAAGGAAAGGTTCGCTTACAACGACGGGCAATACAAAATTGTTCAGCGCATTGTTGCGGAAAATATCGGCAAAAAAACAGCTTATAACAGCGCGAAAGCCATATCCGGCAATGGCCCATGCGGCATGTTCGCGGCTTGAACCTGAACCGAAGTTCTTGCCGGCAACGAGTACTTTGCTGTCGGCATAAGTCGGGTCGTTGAGAACAAACGACGTTTTGTTGCCTTGCTTGTCATAACGCCAGTCGCGGAATAGATTGTCGCCGAAACCTTTCTTGTCCGTCGCTTTTAGAAAGCGAGCAGGAATGATTTGGTCTGTGTCAACATTTTGAAGGGGGAGAGGCACACACGTTGCTGTCAGTATATTGAATTTTTCTTTCATCGTTTTATCTTTTTGTTTCAAAGGCATTATATCTTTTAATCATATAAGCTTTGCATCGTGAATAGAACTTATTTTATAAAATCTCTAGGATCGGTAATAACACCTGTAACGGCAGCTGCTGCTGCGACAAGCGGACTTGCCAGTAGGGTGCGGGCACCGGGCCCTTGACGTCCTTCGAAGTTTCTGTTAGAGGTAGATACAGCGTATTTACCTTCCGGAATCTTGTCGTCATTCATTGCCAGGCACGCCGAACATCCCGGCTGGCGTATGGCGAATCCCGATTCCTTCAGTATCACATCCAAACCTTCTTCGCGAATTTGTTTGTCTACTTCCCACGAACCGGGAACAACCCAAGCAATAACGTTGTCGGCTTTGTGCTTTCCTTTGACAAACGAGGTGAATGCACGAAAGTCTTCAATTCGCCCATTGGTGCAGCTACCGAGAAAAACATAATCTATTTTCTTGCCCAAGAGTGAATCGCCCGGTTTGAAACCCATATAGTTTAATGCTTTGTTAAATGAGTCGCGTGCTTCTTTCGAAATAGTCTCTTCGGTTGGTATATGTTGATTGATGCTCATGCCCATCCCGGGGTTTGTTCCGTAGGTTATCATCGGCTCAATATCTTTGGCTTGGAAAACAATCTCTTTGTCGAATATTGCATCCTTGTCGCTCTTTAATGTTTCCCAATAAGCTAAAGCTTTGTTCCAAGCATCGCCTTTTGGAGCATATTCTTTTCCTTTGATATATGCAAAAGTCGTTTCGTCCGGAGCGATCATTCCACCTCGTGCACCCATCTCTATAGAAAGGTTGCACAGTGTGAGTCGTCCTTCCATTGACAAGTTGCGTATAGCTTCGCCGGCATATTCTACAAAATATCCGGTCGCACCACTCGTTGTCATTTTAGACATGAGGAAAAGAGCCATATCTTTTGCGGTAACACCCGCTTGGAGCGTGCCGTCTATAGTGATTCGCATACTTTTTGGCTTGGCTTGTAAGATGCACTGCGAAGCTAGCACCATCTCTACTTCGCTTGTTCCGATACCAAAAGCAACTGCACCCATTGCACCGTGGGTCGAAGTGTGAGAGTCGCCGCAAACAATCGTCATGCCAGGCAAGGTTAATCCTCTTTCGGGACCGACTACATGAATGATACCATTCTTGGGCTCCATCATTCCATAGTGCGATAGTCCAAAGTCTTTGGCATTCTTTGACAGTGTATCCACTTGTTTCTTTGATACAGGGTCGGCTATGGGTTTATCTTGATCATGAGTTGGTGTGTTATGATCGGGCATGCAAAATATTTGCTTCGGGCGGAAGCATCTCAGTCCTCTCTCTCTTAACCCGGCAAAAGCTTGCGGGCTGGTTACTTCGTGACAATAGAGTCTGTCTATATATAGTTGTGCAGGACCGTCTTCTACCTTCTGTACAACATGTGCGTCCCAAATCTTATCGAATAATGTATTCATCTTTTTCTAATTTTCTATTTTAAATTTATTGATGCAATCGATGTATGCTTCTACCGATGCGGCTATGATGTCGGTATTGGCACCAAAACCATAATAATAGTTCCCTTGATATTCTACTTGCATGTGGACTTTTCCCACATCGTCACTCCCTTTGCTTATGGCCTGGATAGTAAATTCTTTCAGAGTCATCTGGCGACTAATAATCTTTTTAAGTGCCTTGATAGCGGCATCTACCGGGCCATTGCCTTCTGCTGCTGCCGAGAATTTCTCTCCGCTTACGTCTAATCCCAGTGAAGCAACCGATCGAACATCAATACCGCTTGTCACCTGTAGATAGTCAATCTTGACGCGGTGGTTGAGGCTACGCTCTGCTCCTGCCAATACTAGAATGTCATCGTCGTGAATCTCTTTCTTTCTGTCGGCTAATTTAAGAAAATCTTCGTATACTTTATCCAACTTTCCTTCAGATAATTCGACCCCAAGAGAGGAAAGTCTATGTTTTAGAGCTGCATGTCCGCTACGGGCAGTGAGGATAATCGAGTTGTCGTCTATGCCTACATCCTGCGGATTGATGATTTCGTAAGTCTGCACGTTCTTTAGTACGCCATCTTGATGGATGCCCGATGAATGTGCAAAAGCGTTACGTCCTACAATCGCTTTGTTGGGTTGGATAGGCATATTCATTAGCCCTGAAACCATTCTGCTCGATGGATATATCTTTCGTGTGTTGATATTGGTATCGATGCCTATTTCTTTATGGCTTTTCAAGATCATGACGATTTCTTCGAGAGAGGTATTCCCTGCACGCTCGCCAATTCCGTTGAGGGTTACTTCTACCTGGCGTGCTCCGTTTAGGACACCTGCCATTGTATTGGCTGTAGCCATTCCTAAGTCGTTGTGACAGTGGGTAGAAATCACGGCATTATGAATACCGTCTACATGATCGAATAGGTACTTTATTTTTGATCCGAATTCGGAAGGGAGGCAATATCCTGTGGTATCGGGGATGTTCACTACTGTGGCGCCGGCTTTAATCACAGCTTCTACAACTTGTGCAAGGTATTCATTGTCGGTACGTCCTGCATCTTCGGCATAGAACTCAATATCCTCTACATACTTCTTCGCATACTTTACCGCTGCTACTGCTCGTTCAATAATTTCTTCGCGAGTAGAATTGAACTTGTATTTGATATGATATTCTGATGTTCCTATTCCGGTGTGAATACGTTTTCTCTTGGCATACTTCAGGGCTTCGGCAGCTACATCAATATCTTTTTGTACGGCTCGGGTCAGAGCGCAAATACTTGGCCAAGTCACTGCCTTCGATATTTCAATTACCGAATTGAAGTCTCCCGGACTCGATATGGGGAATCCGGCTTCGATTACATCTACTCCCAAAGCTTCCAAAGCACGTGCCACTTGAATCTTTTCTACTGTGTTCAATTGGCAACCGGGAACTTGTTCTCCGTCGCGGAGTGTTGTGTCAAAAATAAACAACTTGTCTGTCATTGTTTCTATTATTAAATTAATTGTTTGATCGGCGTACAAATAAAAAGCCTTCCTCACAAGGAGTGAGGAAGGCTTTCATATATCTTTTATTCTTTAATATATCTACATGCGATACTCACTCCACTTGCACTTTGCCAGCAGAATAATAATAATACCGTTCAGCAGAATACTGCTCAGTAGTATCGTATGTAAACTTGATAAATTCATTCTTTCTTGTTTATTGGGTGCGAAATTAAAAGATAAAATCAGAATAAACAAACAAAATGGAATATTTTTTATTGTTTTGGTGATAAATTCGTATTTTATTCATCTATCGAACTCGATTCCATTATTTCTCCGCTTGCTCTGTCTAAGGCGAAGGTGAATGCCTAATTATTCTGAAGGAAATAGGGCATGATTATGTAATATTTCGTACCTTTGTTCGAATAATTTAGATCATTAATAAAATAAAATTGTATCATGGCAAAATATAAACGCATTTTATTAAAACTTAGCGGCGAGAGCCTGATGGGTTCAAAACAGTTTGGTATTGACGAAGTTCGTCTGGGAGAATATGCCAAGCAAATTAAGGAAATTCATGACGAGGGTGTTCAGATAGGTATTGTTATCGGTGGAGGTAACATCTTTCGCGGATTATCCGGAGCCGGCAAAGGATTCGACCGTGTCAAAGGCGATCAGATGGGCATGTTGGCAACAGTGATCAATAGTCTGGCGCTGAGTTCTGCACTTACAGTTGCCGGGCTTAAAGCTAAGGTGCTGACCGCTATTCGTATGGAACCTATTGGCGAATTTTATAACAAATGGACAGCTATTGAATGTATGGAAAGAGGTGAAGTTGTTATCATGTCGTGTGGTACAGGTGCACCTTACTTCACTACCGATACCGGTTCTTCCCTTCGTGGTATAGAGATTGAAGCCGATGTGATGTTGAAAGGAACGCGTGTAGATGGTGTATATACTGCCGATCCGGAGAAAGATCCCACTGCTACGAAGTTTGATGAAATAACGTATGATGAGGTGTTGCGCCGGGGATTGAAAGTGATGGATCTGACGGCAACTTGTATGTGCAAAGAAAATGATTTGCCAATTGTTGTGTTTGATATGGATACACCGGGCAACCTGCAGAAGGTCGTTTGTGGTGATAATATCGGAACTCTTGTTCATAATTAATAAAAAAGGATAATAGATAATTCAAAATTATTTTTTATTTTTGTAGGCACAACTTTATAGTATAACCGTTATAACAATATTATTTAAGATGATAGATGTAGATAAAGATTACGCTGCTGCGAAAACCAAAATGAGTGCAGCGCTCGACCATTTGGAAGAAACATTGTCGCATATTCGTGCGGGTAAAGCCACTCCGAAATTGCTTGACGGTATCAGAGTAGATTCTTATGGACAAATGATGCCACTTAGTGCTGTTGCTGCCATCGCTACCCCAGATGCTCGTAGTATTACGATTCGTCCATGGGATAAAAGTATGTTCGGCCCTATTGAGAAAGCTATCATAGATTCGTCTCTAGGAATAATGCCCGAAAACAATGGTGAGGTTATTAGAATAGGAATTCCTCCTCTGACCGAAGAACGTCGTAAACAGTTGTCAAAGCAATGCAAGGCAGAGGGTGAATCTGCAAAAATTAGCGTGCGTAATATTCGTCGCGACCACTTTGAAGCGTTGAAGAAAGATATTAAGAACGGTCTTTCTGAGGACGTAGAAAAGGATGCCGAAACAAAATTGCAGAAGTTGCACGACAAATACATTAAGGATATAGAAGATGCTCTTATCCGGAAGGATAAAGAAATCATGACTGTCTAGCCGTGCAGGGATTAGTCATTAAGAATACAGGTAGTTGGTATTTGGTCAAGACCGACGAGGCACAATTGGTGGAATGCAAAATAAAAGGTAATTTTCGTTTGAGAGATATTAAAAGCACCAATCCTGTTGTTGTGGGTGATAGGGTGCAGATTATTCTCAACGAAGAGGGAACAGCGTTTATTAGCGAAATCGAGGAACGAAAGAACTATATTGTTCGTCGTGCGCCCAATCTTTCGAAGCAATCGCATATTCTTGCAGCCAACTTAGATCAATGTATGTTGCTCGTCACGGTTAATTATCCCGAGACGACAACTGTTTTTATTGATCGTTTCCTTGCTACGGCCGAGGCCTATCGTATTCCTGTGAGTCTACTCTTTAACAAGATAGATCGTTATGGTGATGACGATCTGCGATTGATGGAAGGACTAATCAATCTTTATTCATATATAGGATATCCTTGTTTTCGTATTTCGGCAACCAATGGCGATGGTATTGATGAAATTCGAAATGCGATGGCAGGAAAAATCACACTTCTATCCGGGCATTCGGGGGTGGGTAAGTCTACTCTTATTAATACACTGTTGTCTGAAAAAGTACAAAAGACGGCAGAAATATCAAACTCTCATCACAAAGGTATCCATACTACTACATTCTCTGAGATGTTTCCGGTTGTCGGCGGCGGATATATCATTGATACTCCCGGTATCAAGGGCTTTGGCTCTTTCGACATGGAAATAGAAGAGGTGGGGCATTATTTCCCCGAAATCTTTAAATACTCCGCTCATTGTAAGTACAACAATTGTACACATCGCAATGAGCCGGACTGTGCCGTTATCAAAGCAGTCGAAGATCATTATATCAGTCAGTCGCGCTATATGTCTTATCTTAATATGCTCGACGACAAGGACGAAAATAAATATAGACAAGGTTATTGATACGCTAAGACGTTCGGAAAACGTATCTGCGTCTGTTTATTTCGCACGATGAGATTCACTAGCAAAAGTGGGGGAGTATGAATTAAATTCCTGATACATCTTCCAACTTCATCATTGTCACATTCGATGCTCGCATGCATGATACGACTTCTGTCTTTCTTTCAAACAGGACGTATCGTATTGGCTGCCATTGATTGTTCCCATCCGTTGGTCAGCTAGGGTTAAGTTTCTAATGAAGGTTCGTAAGTATCACACGTGTGCGACATCCGTATCACACGTGTGATACAAGTGTCTCACAGCTGTGAGACGGATGTCGCACACGTGTGATACTTCCATTTCTTCCTGCAAAAGCTGTGATGTGCCGGGTAAGCTTCGATTAATCTGCTTATTATGTGATGATTGGCTTATACTGCTCTGCTTATAAGCCTCTTCTTTATATTTGCTGGGGTTTTAGAAAGAGATGTGATTTCTTTTTGTTGAAGAACTGCTAAGAAACAAAGATTGCTTGCTGGTATTGTCTAATTCAAAGCTATCAGCATGCAAGGAGTAATAAAAAAAAGCTCTTGTTATTTGTCGCGGAGAATCTTGAAAGATTCTTCTGCTTTATCAATGTCGTCAACAATAAATATTTTCTTTTTATACGAAGCTGCGTGGGCATACTGGTATGCCATGCCGATTAGAATAAAAATGGAAGAAATGACGAGTCCAAAGACCATCAATAGAGAAAATAGATAGATAATGATTTGATAAAGAAAAGGTACTTCAAAAGTAGTGCTGGATGCAAAGAATGCTGCTTCGACATATATGCTCATTATCCATGGAAATGCAAACAATAGCAGTATACATGCTCCTAATAATTTCAATACAAACCAAAAGAGGAGAGTAGATCCCCAATGCTTGTATCCTAAATTTAAAGAACGTTTGAAAGATTTGAATAATGAGATTTTTTCTATCGTATAAATAGGCATTAATAATAGCAAAGGAGCCCCAATGCCTAACAAGAATATAATAAATGTAATAGTTGCTATTCCTGATGATACTTTTATCTTCAGTAGAATAAATAGAAAAATCAGCATGATAAGATAGGGTAAAAGACAAGCTGTCTTGGCGAAATTACTTTTCAAGCGTGACATTACTTCGCCGAAATGAATGCCTTTCAGCCGTTCGTCTCGTTCGTTGTATAGCTGTAGCAAGGAGTAAGAGAAAGACGGCACCAATAAGATAAGTAATATGGCACTTGCTAAAAGGAGTGCGAAAGCTCCCAATGCAGAAGGAGTGATATAACCTATGGTAAGGTACCTGAATAGATGGCTCGTTGACCACGTGAAGAATAGAGTGAATAATAGGGCTGTAGGCAATAGAAAACTTGCAGAGAGGCGCAATATGGTTGCCAGATTCTCTCTCATGAAGAGTAAGGTGGCACCCATTCGTTTGCTGAATGGGCGCTCCTTTTCAAATTCTATTTTAGTCCATTCTCGTTTCATGGAAATCTTTTAATCGACTTCGTCTAATGAGTTACCGTATTCCATTTCACCTTGAACGATGAAAAAAATATCGTCACGAGAGAAATCGCCAATCTCATCTTTCTTAGATTCTTTTACCACGTAGTCGGTTATAGCGTCCAAGTCTATTGATACACAGCCATCTTTGTCTGGCTTAGCCTCTAGTACTCCGCTCTCCACGTAATAATCGTTTATTACGTCTAGAAAGTAATATAATTGGTCGTCCGAGAAACGTTCTTTCAATTCTTGTGGAAGATAATTTTTAATATACTCCACACATTTTTCGTCATCGCCATTATCGAATAACTCGTCCATAGCTTTTATCGATTATATAAATGAATGATTTAGAGAATGGCTTTAAGCTTCTCTTCGAATACTGATTTGGAAGCCGAACCTACTTGCTTGTCTACTTGCTTGCCATCTTTAAAGAAGATGACGGTAGGAATATTGCGGATACCGAATTCGCTAGTAACATCAGAGTTGTTATCAACGTCGCATTTTCCGATAACGGCTTGTTCGCCATAAGCAGCTGCCAGTTCTTCTATAATTGGTCCTACCATACGGCAAGGTCCACACCATGTTGCCCAAAAATCAATTACAACCGGTTTTCCGGAGTTAATCAACTCTTTGTAATTGCTGTCTGTAATTTCCATTCTAATAAGTTTTTAATAAAGAAAGTTTATACTAAAGTTATTTATTACATGCACAAAGATAATGTAAGCCGAAGACAATAGAAAGTATTTTGTTCTTTTTTTGTGGCAGTTTTAGTTCATCAGTTTATTTGGATGCTCACATCCGGATGACTCTTAACGAACGCCACCAAATCCTTTCCGGGCTGCACCGTCACAGTCCGGGAATTAAGGCTTAGCGTCATGTTATCTTCTTTGTCGACTATCTGAAACGAAAGCTTTGTTTTACCCTTTGCCTCTTCCGCCAGCACCGTTAAATCGTTTATCCATAATGCATTCACATTCTCAAGTGGTAATGATATTGTGACTCGTTCTATCTCGTTTTCGAGAACTTCAGAGAGCATTCTCACTCCCGCAATTTTTACTTCCAAGTCATCAGGCCGCCATTGCCTACCTTGGCACCGTGCCGAGATATATAGTAGTACGCCTTCCGAAAAGCTCCCTTGGTATTTGGCCCAGTCTTCCCCGAAAAGGGCGAACTCAAAAGCACCGGAATAGTCTTCGACTTTGGCAATACCATAGGGGTTCCCATTTTTGGTGATTCCATTGCGCACTTTAGTTACAATTCCTCCCATTGTGAGGTCTTGTCCTTTAAGAGGGGCTAGGTCCGAGAGGTCAGCCAATTTGGTGTTGCACATATAGTCCAATACAATTTGGTATTCATCCAAAGGATGAGATGATAAATAAATTCCAATCAGCTCACGCTCTTTATTGAGCTTTTCCAAATCGCTCCACTTATCAAATTCTTTTGAAGCCTCGGGCACGGCTGTTTCTACCATATTGCTGCCCCCGAATAGTGAGTTTGCCATAGAGTCTTTTTCAACCTGATAAAGATTACCATAGCGGATAAGTGTCTCTAGGAATGTTTCATCTTTCATATTGGCGACGAAGAATTGCTCTCTTCTTAGTCCGAATCCGTCAAATGCTCCGGCAAGAACCAGGTTTTCCATATTTTTCTTGTTGCAGGCATTCAGATTGACGCGCTGTACCACATCGGCTATCGATTTGAATGCTCCATTGGTTTGGCGTTCGTCAATGATTGCTTGCACGGCTTTTTCTCCTACTCCTTTTACGGCTCCTAGTCCGAATCGAATGTTGCCCGCTTTGTTGACCGTGAAGTTTAGATTACTTTCGTTAACATCTGGCCCTAGCACCGATATGTTCATTGACTTACATTCGTCCATGAATTTTGTAATCTTAGTCATATCCGATAGGTTCTGACTAATTACAGCGGCCATATATTCGGCGGGATAGTGGGCTTTGAGATAGGCTGTCTGATACGCAACCCATGAATAACATGTAGCATGCGACTTATTGAAGGCATACGAAGCAAATTTCTCCCAATCGCCCCATATCTTTTCAAGTGTTTTGGCCGGGTATCCATTGTTTTGCCCGCCGGCAATGAATTTAGGTTTTAAATGATCCAGCTTGTCCTTGAGCTTTTTACCCATTGCCTTACGGAGCGTGTCTGATTCGCCACGAGTGAAACCTGCTAATAAACGAGATAGCAACATCACTTGTTCTTGATAGACTGTAATGCCATAAGTGTCCTTCAGATATTTTTCCATGATTGGAATATCGTAGACTATTGGCTTTCTTCCCAATTTACGATCAATAAAGTCGGGAATATAATCCATTGGGCCCGGGCGGTATAAGGCATTCATGGCTATAAGGTCTTCGAAGGTAGAAGGTTGCAACTCTCTTAAATACTTTTGCATTCCTGCCGATTCGAACTGAAAGGTACCAATCGTCTGTCCTTCGCAATATAGTTGATAGGTTGCAGCATCTTCTATATCAATATTGTCGATGTCGATATCGATACCTCGGGAGAGTTTGACGTTGTCGACAGCCTCTTTGATGATAGAAAGTGTCTTCAGACCTAAAAAGTCCATCTTGATAAGTCCGGTATCTTCGATCACCGAACCTTCGTATTGAGTAACAAGTAGTTTCTCTCCCGTTTCTTTATCATCGGCCAAACAAACCGGAACCCAATCTGTAATATCGTCCCTGCAAATGATAGTACCGCAGGCATGAACACCTGTGCCGCGAACGTTGCCCTCCAGCATTTGAGCGTACTTCATGGTTTCGCTTACCAATTGGTCGGTCGAAGCTTCGGCCGCTTGTAACTCGGGAACCATCTCGATAGCATCTTTCAATGTAACCGCTTTCTTTCCGGGAATCTTGTCGGGTACGAATTTGGCTAATGTGTTCGATTCGCTGAGCGGTAGCTTTTCGACTCGTGCAACATCCTTTATGGCCATTTTGGCGGCCATCGTACCGTAAGTGATGATATGGGCCACCTTCTCTTGCCCATACTTTTGAGTTACCCAGTTTAATACTTTTCCACGTCCTTCATCATCGAAGTCGACATCAATATCGGGTAGCGATATACGATCAGGATTCAAGAAGCGTTCAAACAGTAAATCATATTTTACCGGATCTATTTTGGTGATGCCTAGACAATATGCAACTGCCGATCCGGCTGCCGAACCACGTCCCGGACCAACAGATACGCCCAGTTCTTTGCGGGCCGCGCTGATAAAGTCTTGTACAATGAGGAAATAACCCGGGAAACCCATCGTCTTCATGACGTGTAGTTCAAAAATAAGACGCTCTTTTATCTCGTCCGGTACCGGGTCTCCATAACAACTCTTTGCTCCATCGAAAGCCAACTTCTTTAGATAATCGGCTTCCAGTTTAATACGATAAAGTTTGGCGTAACCACCCAGCTTCTTTATTTTGCCTTCTGCGTCTTTCTGTTGCATGACTACGTTGCCATGTTCGTCGCAGGTAAACTCGTCGAATAACTCTTTTTGCGTATATTTTTTGCGATATTCTTCCTCGGTACCAAACTCTTCCGGAATAGCAAACGTCGGCATAATAGGAGCGTGATTGATCGAATAGTATTCTACTTTATTGAGAATGTCGAGCGTATTCGATAGTGCATCGGGAACGTCGGCGAAGATTTCGTTCATTTCTTCCCGCGTCTTCATCCATTCTTGCTTGGTATAAAGCATCCTGCGTGGGTCGTCCAAGTCTTTGCCTGTGCTTAAACAGATGAGTCGGTCGTGTGCCTCGGCATCTTCTTCGTTAACGAAATGTACATCGTTGGTGCAGATCAATTTGATGCCGAACTTCTTGCCGTATTCGATCAACTTCTTGTTTACAAGTTCTTGCTCGGCATAAGTTTCATGGTTCGATCTTTCTACTGTCGCTTTATGTCGTTGTATTTCCAGATAAAAATCATCGCCAAACAGATTGTGATACCATTGAATGGTCTCTTCTGCTTCTTCAAAACGGCCTGCTCGGATATTGCGGGGAATCTCACCGCCCAAACAAGCTGATGAAACGATTAAGCCTTCGTGGTATTTTTCCAAATCAGCTCGGTCGGTCCTCGGTTTATAGTAAAAACCTTTGGTGAATGCTCTAGATACTAATTTTATAAGGTTGTGATAGCCTTTTTCATTTTTTGCTAATACAATAAGATGATAGCTCTTTTGATCTTTGTCGCTCTCTTTTTGTTCCATGGAGCGATGAGCTACGTACATTTCGCAGCCTATAATAGGCTTAAATAATTTATTTCTTTTCTCTTCCAGTTCTTTGTGCGCTTCGGCAAGGGCTGCATCTTTGTTGTCTACAACTTCTTTTCCCGATTCGATGCCAGCAATTTTTGCTTCTATTTTTCTTATATTGCTTTTTACTGCATCATTCTTTTTGTTGACGTAGTTCGTGAACTCTTTGATGCCTAGCATATTCCCGTGGTCGGTAATGGCGATGCCTTTCATCTTGTTGGCAATGGCTTTGTCTACCAATTTCTTTACGCTGGCCTGGCCATCGAGAATAGAATATTGGGTGTGAACATGAATATGGATGAAATCCTGCATTGTATCTTATTATATTATTGTAGGCATCAAAGTTACTTTATCCTTTTGTCTCTTCAAAAAGAAACGCAAAAAAGTTATCAACACCTTATTTTCTTTTAAATAGTTTTGGCGTTAATCAAATAAGAAGTATTTTTGCAATCGAATATATTTAAATGTATGAATCGATTGAAAAGATTTAAAAGAATACGATTGCATCATGAGGGCACCCATGCCCTGGTATTGGGCTTTTTGTTATTCGCGGTGATAGATTTGCTGTTTTATTTGGTGTTTAATACTAAAATCCCTTTCTTTGGCGTTACTGTCGTATCGTTAGTGGTCTATGGTGTGATGGTCAATTTCTTTCGCTGTCCTATTCGAGTCTTTGGGAAAAGTACGGAAAAGGTTGTTGTAGCACCGGCCGATGGAAGGATTGTCGTTATAGAAGAAGTTGAAGAGAACGAATATTTTCATGACAAGCGTATTATGGTCTCTATTTTTATGAGCTTGTTCAATGTTCATGCCAATTGGTATCCTGTTGACGGGACTATCAAAATGATGAAACACCAAAATGGGAAATATATGAAAGCTTGGTTGCCCAAGGCCAGTATGGATAATGAACGTTCGTCGGTCGTTATTGAAACTCCCGAAGGTACTGAAATATTGGTTCGACAGATAGCAGGTGCGGTAGCACGTCGTATAGTTACTTATGCCGAAGAGGGAGAAGTCTGCTATATTGATGAGCATCTTGGATTTATAAAGTTTGGTTCGAGAGTGGACTTGTTCCTTCCTCTCGATACTAAAATATATGTTGGAATGGGACAATCTACAGTTGGCAACCAGACGGTGATTGCTAAATTATCTTAGTAATTATGATGAATCAAATTAAAAAAGCTATTCCGAATACGTTAACGTGCCTGAATTTGTTTTCGGGTTGTATCGCTTGTATCTTCGCTTTGGGCGGATGGTTCGGCGTTACGCTTATCTTTATTCTGTTCAGTGCGTTTTTCGATTTCTTTGATGGCTTGTCGGCTCGGGCGTTAGGCGTTTCTTCTCCTATTGGCAAAGAACTTGATTCGTTAGCCGATGATATTAGTTTTGGATTGGTGCCGTCAATGATAGTCCTTTCATTGCTCACTCGTTCTGCTGAATCTGTCGTTTATTGGCCTACCTTTTTGATCGGCGCTCGTAGTATATTGTCATATTCGGCATTTCTTATTGCCGTATTCTCTGCCCTTCGATTGGCTAAATTTAATATAGATCCTCGTCAGGCACATTCTTTTATAGGACTTCCTACACCGGCAAATACTCTTTTCTGGATCTCTTTTGCTCTTGGTTTCCCTGATTTGATGGCTCCACTCAATGTGATTGTGCTGCTTGTCATGATCGTGATATCCTCCTGGTTGTTAGTTGCCGAGATTCCGATGTTCTCTCTTAAGTTTGAAAACTTAAAATGGAGTGAAAATAAGCTTCGCTATCTTTTCCTCATAGTTTGTATACCGATGTTCGGTTTGGGGCGCATTTGTTTGGCTGCTATTATACTATGGTATATATTACTTTCGCTTGTCAATAATCTGAATCTTTCTAAAAAATAGATTATGCAATTTCTCCTTTTTGTTTTTCTTATTTTTATTTTCATTATACTTTTCGGGCTGATGTTTGTAGTCCGCGTCATAAAGACGTTGTTGCATATAGGAAAGCGACAGGAGGGTAATGCCCGCGAGGGAGGAAATGAAGAGACGATGGAGAACGATGAACAATCGAAGAAACACATATTCGGAGATGATGAAGGCGAATATGTAGACTTTGAGGAAGTGAAAGAAAACGATAAAAAGTCTGACTCAAACTGACTTAGCGCTTTTTTGCAAAAAAAGATTTCATGAGTGCCGCACATTCTTCTGCCATGACACCACTCGATACAACAGTCTTAGGGTGAAGCAAATTATCTGCATACTTGCTAAAGCCTCGCTTCTCGTCGGCAGCGCCGAAAACCAGTCGGCCTAATTGTGCCCAAGCGATAGCTCCGGCACACATGACGCACGGTTCAATAGTGACATAAAGCGTACATTCATTGAGGTATTTATTCCCTAGTCCGGCAGAGGCCGAAGTGATGGCCTGCATCTCGGCATGTGCAGTTACATCAATCAAACGTTGTGTCATATTGTGCGCTTTGGCAATAATACGCCCTTGACATACAACCACTGCTCCAATAGGTATTTCTCCTTCGTCTTCGGCTGCTTTCGCTTCTGCCAAAGCTTGCTTCATATAGTAATTATCGTCTTCCATACTCTTATCTTCTATACTAATAAGCTGCAAAAGTACATCTTTTTATGCTTTTATTGGGAGAAATAGACTACTTTTGTGAAAACGACATTAATATGGCAGAACACTTAATGTTAGGAAAAGCGGGAGAAGATGCTGCGGTCGCCTATTTGGAAAAGAACGATTATGCTATTAGGCATCGTAATTGGCGTCGTGGGCATCTTGAGATAGATATTGTTGCAATCAAAAACAATGAAATTATTTTTATTGAAGTAAAAACAAGGAAAGATAATGACTATGGTGAACCTTTTGAGGCGGTTGATGCCAAGAAAGCAACTCGTTTGATGAGAGCAGCCGATACTTATATAAAACTTTATGAATTGGACCACTCTATACGCTTTGATATTTTATCGGTAACGGGAGATGGGACGAATTTTGAAATAGAACATATCGAGGAAGCATTTTATCCTACTACAATTAAAAGATTATGAAGGAGAAATTGTCAGTGCCGATCGTTTATCTTGCCGAAACCGATTCGACCAGCAGCTATTTAAAAGCACTATGCAAAGAAAGACGCTTGGAAGAATTTACTACTGTAGTTGCCGACTTTCAGTATTCGGGACGTGGGGAGGCTAATAATTCGTGGGAGTCGGAAAAAGGAAAGAATTTGCTTTTCAGTTTTGTGTTTTATCCCGAGTTCTGTCCTGCACGCCAACAATTCTATTTGTCGCAACTCATCGCTTTGGCAATTAGAGATACACTTAACTGTTTTTGTTCCGGTTTCTCTGTGAAATGGCCTAATGATATTTATTGGCAGGATAAGAAGATTTGCGGTATTCTTATTGAGAATGAGCTTTGTGGAGAAACAATTCAGCAGAGTATTGCCGGTATAGGTATTAATATCAATCAAAAGATTTTCAGGAGTGATGCTCCGAATCCTATTTCTTTAATTCAGATTATTAATGAAGAAAAAGAGAAGGAGGAGATATTGAATCAAATAACGGGTAAGGTTCTGGAGTATTATCGACTCTTTAAAGAAGGTGGAGCCTCTATCATCATGAATCGTTATATTCATTCTTTGTATCGTAGAGAATCTTTTCATCGATATAAGGATGCCGATGGAGTATTCTCTGCCCGTATTACTGACATTCTTCCGTTGGGAACTCTTGTGTTGGAAGATAAAACAGGAAAGACAAGAACATACCATTTTAAGGAAGTCTCTTTTTTGCCCGATTAGTAATGCGCGAATAGAGATAATACAAATGGTGCGATAAATAGGAAAAACAGGTCGGTTGGCTGAAAACTTTTCATCTAAGCTAATAGACTTGTTAAATTTGAATGAAATATCAGATCGAAACGAATATGAAAAGAAACTTGTTGTTCATTTTGCCGCTACTGTTTATCTTTGCGGCTTGTAAGACGGATAATAACGCAGAACCCAGCGTTAAACTTTCTCCGTCGTCTATCTCTACAAATAGTGTGGCCTCAACGACGACTCTTTCTGTTGTCTCGAATTATGATTGGACATTATTGAGCGATCAGACATGGTGCGTGCCTAGCGTTACTTCGGGCAAAGCAGGAGTTACAGCAACTACGACCATCTCCATTGCTGCCAATACAAGCACCCTTCAACGTACCGCCAATTTGGCTTTTAATGTAAACAAGGCTACTATTACCACAGCTACTTGTACACAGGCTGCCGAAGAGAAATATAAACTTCCTGTTATATTCCATGTCTTGTATCATACCTCTACAGATGCATTGCAGCACGTAACTCAGGCACAGATTAGCAAGATTATGAGTGCTGTTAATACGCTTTATAGCAACAATAATATAAATCTGGAATTCGATTTAGCCACGGCCGATCCTAATGGTAATGCCCTTTCGGAAGCAGGCATCGATAGGCAATATATATCTACCGATTCGCTAGACTGTGATAAATTTATGAATGGCACTCTACCTCCATCTGATAATAGTAAATATGTCAGTATGTTATGGAATTTGAATAAATATATTAACGTATTTCTTTATGAGTTTAAAACGGATAACAGTGGATATGTTACCATGGGTATTACACATCTTCCTTACGTGAGTAGCACCAAGACACTTACCGGGTTAACTGTGGGTGATTATTATCTTACTCACAATTGGGAATATCCTCATTGTGCTTCTATCAATAGCTCGTTTATATATGAGTATGATCCTACTTCCGGATACTATAACCCCTACGACGTTTCAGTTACGATAGCTCACGAGCTGGGTCATTATCTTGGCTTGTTTCATGTTTTCACCGAAGTGGGAGCGACTCAATGCTCCGGCAACGATTATTGTGGGGATACACCCAATTATGATCGATCCACTTACGAAAAATGGTTGATTAACTATATTCAGACACATAAGGATCTTACATTGTCTGATTTGTTGCCGCGTACGAATTGTGAGACGAGTGCTACTTTCAATGGTGACAATATCATGGATTATGAATATTGCAAAAGCGATGCTTTCACTACCGATCAAAGAGCGCGTATACGCTTCATCCTCAATTATGGTCTGTTTATCCCCGGAACAAAATTCAACTCTTCTACGGTAACCTCTTCGAGTAAAGCTTTGGGAAGCAGTGCAGTCCGTCCTCCGATTCTTTACGAATCGATAGGGACTTATAAAGGTGTTGTGAAGTCATTCCAAAGAATGAAAACGACGTCCAAGAAATAAACGACGTTTATTCCATTTCCTTTTCCCTTTCGGCTATGGTGATTAGCATCTTCTTAGCTTCGGCCGAAGGGAAAAGCTTAACGACATTATCCAAATAGTTTTTGGCTCTATGATAATCCGAAGTATAGAGTGCTTTTAAGTCGTCTCTGTATCGGGCTTTCTGCATGCTGGTAGGAGTGGCAATGCGCTTGAAATTGTTGTCCAGCTTTCGTTTATCTTGCTCTGCTTGCATAAAGAAATAGCTTCCTAAGAAAATGTTTGCACGGAGGTTGTTGGGGTTTAGGTTAATGACTTTGTCGTACAGAGCTACCGCTTCATCTTCTTTCCCTTTGCCGAAAGCCGATTCGGCACATCCCGATAAGAAAGAAGCATCATTCGGTTCTTTCGCCAGCAGTATTTTATAATAATTATAAGCTTTGCTATAATCTCTCGTGTTTTTGTAGTATTCTGCCAAATGCTCGGCAAAAGATAAGGCAGCCGGTGAGCTCTTATCGACTTCTACACGATAATAAATATCTGCTCGTTCTGCATCCTTTCCTATTGCCTGTTGATAGATATTGGTAGCTTCTTCCCATTTTTGTTGGGTCAAAAAGGTCGATACTTTTTGCAACAATTCTATCGCGGTTTGTGCCTGCAAGTGCCAGGGTAGCATCACACTCAAAAAAATAATTGATAATGCTTTTCTCATCTTTCTCTATTTTCATTTTACATGCTATTGCAAATATACATGATAATCTCTTTATTATTTCTTTTTGTATTTGATTTTATTGTGATAAAAGAGAAATAAGAGATGGAAATGCTTTAATATCGGACTATTTTTCAGGTTGACATGAGTCATTGATGTCGTTTTTATAAGTTCTGTCGAGCACTAAAGGGGCACTTAAAACGTTTTGTCTCGGTGCTTGGCATTGGCTTCACGTAATTCTATTGGTATGATAATAGAGTAAGAGCGGTGTGTGCTATATGTTCTGGTGTCGACATCCTTACGTAACTTGCGACTCACGCCCGTGAGTCGCAACTTTCGTCCATATGTTTTTTCCGACTCACGGGCGTGAGTCGCAAGCTGCGTAAGGACGAAGTTCTTTTGATGTTCTTATCCGTTGTGAAAATCGAAGGTGCCGAAGTTTTTAGAATATAGGCTGAAACAAATTTTAGTATTCAATGGATGGTTGTTGCTATAAGAATTTAACCTCACACGGCCGGAATAGTAGCAGAAGTGAATAGCTCATTATAAAATTTTATAGTTATAATGATAGCTTTGGCACAGTTTTCGTAATATGTATTTTGCGTCCGTAAAGGACAATATTTAATATATAATTGTATAACATATAAATAGTAAAGTATTATGAACATTAAACCATTAGCAGACAGAGTATTGATTCTTCCTGCTCCTGCAGAAGAGAAAACTATCGGTGGTATCATTATTCCTGATACGGCAAAAGAGAAACCTCTTAAAGGCAAAGTTGTTGCTGTTGGCAACGGAACTAAAGATGAAGAAATGATTCTGAAAGAGAACGACGAAGTTCTTTATGGTAAATATGCCGGAACTGAAGTCGAATTTGACGGAACCAAATATCTCATCATGCGCCAGTCGGATGTTGTGGCTGTGCTGAAATAATAATCAATACACATTCTAACTAATTAAAAATTATAACTTAAACAATTATGGCAAAAGAAATTAAATTCAATATCGACGCCCGCGATCAGATAAAGAAGGGTGTTGACGCTTTGGCTGACGCCGTTAAAGTTACTCTTGGACCGAAAGGCCGCAATGTTATTTTGGAAAAGAAGTTTGGTGCTCCTCATATCACTAAAGATGGTGTAACGGTTGCCAAAGAAATTGAGTTGTCTGATGCATACCAGAATGTTGGTGCACAGTTGCTCAAAGAAGTTGCTTCTAAAACAGGCGAAGATGCCGGTGACGGTACAACTACTGCAACTGTTTTGGCTCAGGCTATTGTTGCAGAAGGTTTGAAGAATGTAACTGCAGGTGCCAATCCGATGGATTTGAAACGTGGTATCGATAAGGCTGTTGCTAAAGTTGTTGAAAATATTAAAGAAATCTCCGAAACTGTTGGCGATGACTATGATAAGATCGAACAGGTTGCTACTTTGTCTGCCAATAATGATGCTACTATCGGTAAATTGGTTGCTGATGCAATGAAGCAGGTAACTAAAGATGGCGTTATCACTATCGAAGAAAGCAAGGGAACAGATACTACCGTAGGTCATACGGAAGGTATGCAGTTCGATCGTGGTTATCTTTCTCCTTATTTTGTAACAGATGCAGAAAAGATGCTCTGCGAAATGGAGAAACCTTATATCTTGGTTTACGATAAAAAGATTTCTAATCTAAAAGAATTCTTACCTATATTGGAGCCTGCTGTACAAACGGGTCGTCCTTTGTTGGTTGTTGCAGAAGATGTTGATAGCGAAGCATTAACTACTTTGGTTGTAAATCGCCTGCGCTCGCAGTTGAAGATTTGCGCTGTTAAAGCTCCCGGCTTCGGTGACCGTCGCAAAGAGATGCTTGAAGACATCGCTACATTGACCGGTGGTGTTGTGATCAGCGAAGAGAAAGGTTTGAAGCTAGAACAAGCTACTGTCGAAATGCTTGGTACAGCCGAGAAAGTAACGATTAATAAAGATAATACTATTATCTTGAATGGTAGTGGTGACAAACAAGCTATCAAAGATCGTTGTGAGCAGATCAAGGCTCAGATCAAAGAGACTAAGAGCGACTATGATCGCGACAAGCTGAAAGAACGTTTGGCTAAATTGTCGGGTGGTGTTGCTGTGATCTATGTTGGCGCTGCGTCTGAGGTTGAAATGAAAGAGAAGAAAGACCGCGTTGACGATGCTCTTTGTGCAACTCGTGCTGCTATCGAAGAAGGTATCTGCCCTGGTGGTGGTGTGACTTATATTCGTGCTGCCGAGAAATTGGAAGGCCTACAAGGTGATAACGCCGACGAAACGACCGGTATTCAGATTGTACGCCGTGCTATTGAAGAACCTCTTCGTCAGATTGTAGAAAACGCAGGCAAAGAAGGTGCTGTTGTTGTTCAGAAAGTACGCGAGGGTAAGGGTGACTTCGGTTACAATGCTCACAAGGACGTTTATGAAAACATGCACGCTGCAGGTGTTATCGATCCGGCTAAGGTGAATAGAGTCGCTCTCGAAAATGCAGCTTCTATTGCAGGTATGTTCCTGACAACAGAATGTGTTATCGTAGATAAGAAAGAAGATAAGCCCGAAATGCCTATGGGTAATCCCGGTATGGGCGGTATGGGCGGCATGATGTAGTTTTAACAACTATTTTGCTATAGCATAATATCTATAAATTATACTTGTAGGGAGCTAAGACGGCGGTGTCTTGGCTCCCTTTTTCGTTCGGACTTCTGACAGAATGTCCGAATGCTTTTTTGTCACATCATGACTTCTCCAACACAGAGTAGTGCTGTTAGACTATAAATGATGAAATAGGGAGTTCGTTTCCAAGAGGCGATGAAGAGACAACCGCTAATAATAAAAGTATAAATGGAGAGCAACAAATAACGGTCGAATATCATATACCCGGCTCTGTATACTAACCAATAACCGATGATAGGTAGTAATAGACAAATGGCAGATAGTGCATAGCTATTGATTAAGAATAACTGCTCTGCCAAGTGGTGCGAACGTCGTCCCAAAGATTCTTTCCAATGCACTACAATAGAACTCATCAGATAGGCTGTCGGTAACATCAGTGGCAAGAGATAATTAATATCTTTTTGGGGTGCTGCCGATATAAGGACGAATTGTAACAGCAACCAGACGAAGGCGGATAGATAGGTTTGTTTGTCTTTCAGTTGTTTGGTCCAAAAAGATAACAGCAGGGAAATTAAAAACAAGAAAGTCCAAGCCCCCATACTCCATAGTATAGGAATATAGAAAGACCATGAATAATGACTGCCGGTAGTCCATAACAAGCATTTTTTTCCGAATACATATCGATAGGGTTCATTGTTCATAAAATCAAGATGCAGATAAGGTATACAGACCATAAACAGTGTGATGGCAAGAATTATCAGTATTTGCCTCCATCTTCTCCATTCAATGGGGCGATAAAACAACAAGAAGACAATACAGAAGGGCAGTAGTAATATAAAGAACGAAAGCCATTGGTTGGAAAGGTAAGAAAGGCCTAGACATAAACCACCTAATATGGCCGAGAGGTAAGTGCCTTGATGTTCTTTGAAAGTACAAAACATGAAAAATAAAGCTCCTGCCATTGCTGCATGGCTGCAAAGTACATCGGATGGAATCCGGCCGAAAAGGATGAACCGATAGCTGGTACAGAGCAATAGAGCAGCAATCCATGCAAAATCTTCACGTCGCGAGATCTCTTTCCCCAGTAAATAACAGAAAAAAATGAAGATGGTGGCCGAGGCTGCGGCAATAAGACGATGGGTCATGGCAACCTCATAAGACTCTTTTCCGAAAAAGATAGTACGGTTGTTAAGGAAGAAGGTGACGATGCATATTGCGAGTAACAGTATGGTATGTAGTATACTATATAAATCATTTCGTTTCATAATGCAAAAGTAATGAAACTTTTTGTTACTTTTGTGACACTAAAATAAAAAGATAAAATGAGAAGTTTTGCATCGGATAACAATTCGGGCGTACATCCAATGATTATGGATGCTATTGTTCGAGCTAATTCAGATCATGCAGTGGGATATGGGGACGATCCATGGACAGCAGAAGCTGTAGAGAAGATTCGCCAAGCATTTATCCCCGATTGTGATGTCTATTTTGTATTTAACGGAACCGGTAGTAATGCGGTTGCTTTGCAAACCATTACTCGCCCCTTTAATTCTATTTTATGTGCCGAAACCGCCCATATTGTAATAGATGAGTGCGGCGCTCCTGCGAAAATGACAGGCTGCCACATTTGTTCCATTCCTACTCCAGACGGTAAATTGACTCCAGAGTTGATAAAGCCCTATTTAGTGGGATTTGGTGTGCAACATCATTCGCAACCGGGTGCTATCTATTTGTCCGAATGTTCGGAGCTGGGCACCATTTATACTCCTGAAGAACTGAAAGCAATCACTTCATTGGCGCATCAGAATGGGATGAAAGTCCACATGGACGGTGCTCGATTAGCTAATGCTTGTGCGTCGCTACATCTTTCGTTCAAGGCATTGACTGTCGATGCCGGTATCGATGTTTTGTCGTTCGGAGGGACTAAAAATGGGTTAATGCTTGGAGAGTGTGTCATTGTGTTTGATGAAGAGGCTAAGAAATATGCCCAATTCTTCCGCAAGCAGTCGGCACAGCTCGCTTCTAAACTTCGTTACTTGTCATGCCAGTTTATCCCTTATCTCGAAACGGGCGTTTGGTTGACTAATGCACAGCATGCCAATGCAATGGCTCAGAAACTATATAGTGCTTTGAACCAATTTCCTAACATCCGTTTCACACAAAAGGTTGAAAGTAATCAGCTCTTTATGACAATGCCTCGTCCGCTTATCGAATACTTGCAAGAGAAATACTTCTTTTATATTTGGAATGAAGCGAATAACGAAATCCGACTTGTGACTTCGTTTGATACAAAACCGGAAGAAATAGACGAGTTGGTTCAAGCAATTGAAGCATTTAATAAATAGCGCTTATTTGATATTGATTATCGGTATTTCAATTTCACCGAGGTCTATCATCGCATTTATAAGGCTAAGCTTCTGATAATGATATAGGTCTTCTGTACGAATTTCTTTTTCGTGTAGGAGACCTTGATCTATAAGATACGCTCGTCGGGTACCTTTCAACAAAGGATGTGCAGGAGTGCTCCACTCATTGCCATCAAACAGGGCGATGTTGCTGAAACTTGTATCTGTAAGTAGTCCTTGCCGCACGATTAAGATTTCATCTGCTTCTGCTTTTCGGGCTGACAACTGCAAGAGCCGGCTTCTATCTATACTTTTGTAAGAATAGTCTATTTCGTCATCTCGTACTAATTTTAAAGATTGTATGGAACGCCTTGTATATGAGGTGTAACTGACATCCACAATCTTGCTGTCATAAACGATTCGACACTTTATTTCCCCTGCTAGATTAGGACTGCTGATGTATTGTATCAAGTCTATAGGCTTGCTGTTTCCAAAGAAATATTGGATCGTTTCATTCATTCGTCTATTATGATACTCTAATAAACGAATCTTTCCATCTAATATCTGAATTGTTTCAATAAATTGGCACATATATTTTTTGTTTCATTTCGTTATATTCATCCACAACGTCGCTTTGAAAAGTAATGCCTCCTCCACTTTTATATACCATTTTCCCCTCTTCTTGCTGTTCTACAAAGCGAATCATCACTGCGCTGTCCAAATCGTATCCGTCAAAGTATCCCATAACTCCCGAATAAAAACGTCGATCATAGTGTTCCGCTTCTTCGATAATTTGTGTTGTCTTCATCTTTGGTGCTCCTGTAATAGAGCCTGCCGGAAGCAACTTGAAGAACAGCTCTCCCAAATGTCGATTAAACCCTTCGGGCAATGTTCCGCATATTTCAGAGCTCGTTTGTAGTATTGGTCCCCGATTTGTTTCGAGTTGGTCTATATATCGGTATTTTGTTACTCGTACATGCTCTGATATCATACTCAAGTCGTTTCTTATTAAATCAGTAATAGTGGCATGTTCTGCCGCTTCTTTTATGTCTTCCATCAGCAATTGTTCGGCATTCGGTAGGGTAGCATCTGTTGTTCCTTTCATCGGATAAGACGAAATCTTGTTCCCTTTGATGCGAACGAATATTTCGGGAGAGAAGACTACAAACATATCTTTAACCCACAACTTGTATTTTGCTTTTGATAGGCAGTAAATATCTTTTAATGAAAGATTTGTAGCAATAGGAGTAGAGCAGGTTAAGTTGGTCAGAAAACTATTTCCTTTTAAAATATTTCTCATCACGATGTCGAATGATTGTTTGTATTGGTTGAGGCTTTCAGGAAAGGTTTGCCATTGCATTCGTCGGGCAATATCAGATTTGTCTTGTTCTGTTGTCGTATCATTCTCGTTTGTCATTTCATTGAAGCGATATATTACTTCTTCAGAGTTGACATTCTCCATCTTCTCGATGTAAATTTGCTGTTGTTTGTAGTCTACAAAAAAGACGAATGGCTGGTGCTTAGATCCCCATTCGTTCATTAGTTCAATAGCATTATTGTGATCTTTGTATCTCATAACGAGTACAAAGGTGAGAAAAAAATGAATGATGGCCGAAAGTTTATATCAAATTCGGTGTTCATCATTAAAGAATCTCAATTGCAATAAGCCTTTGCATAAAAGAGTTGCTTATAAATGGAACTGTAGTTCATATTGTTCCGTTATGTAAGTCGATAGATTATGATATAGACTTTTCATTTCGTCCAGATTGGGAGTATTATTATTTCTCCATCTTTCTACTACAGGTTCGGTGCGATGGAATATTTCTTTTTCTACAGGAGCGAGCCGCTGCATAATACCATCTCCTTGTTTATTGTATAATACTTCCCAATTGAGATATTTTTCGCTGCCATTTCCTTCGTGATAACTGAATACTTTGGCTTTCAAACCATCTACTTTTTCACCTAATGGCGTGTTGGTCTCTTTTGGCGTAGAAGTAAGTAGGCGAGGTAATAGTTCGTCGGCTCCCTTAACCCATACGGGAAATACAACACTGACGGGTGGATAACCAAGGATTGTCCACATAGTTGTCAGCTCTGGATTTTCACCGGGTTTCACTCCCTGTACTACGACAGATGAGGCTGATGAATGACGTGGAATAAAGTCTTGATCGACAAACCAACCGCTTGTTTCCGGCTTGTTATAATGTCCGCTTCGTAAGTCAATGCCCAAAAGAGGATTAACAAAAGAGCGCGATAAATCACTGAATATCCAAGCAGGGGTAATCTCTCGATTGGAAGAGGCTATATTGAGAGCATTTGTGTCGGTCAGATAACGCACATATCCTGCTCCCTTATCTTTATCTCCCATGAAAGAGAAGTTGGTGCGGGCGATGTATCCGTTTGGTGCAGTTTTGGGGTCGTTTGCATCATAATAAGTGTAGCGATAACTGCCTATTTCGAACATGGCGGCTCCTCCTTGTGCATCAATCACGCCTATGTTGGCTTCAATATTGCTCGGTTTCGCAATGGTGTCTAGAAAATGCTTGAAGTCGGCTACGGTAGCGCAGGTGGCCAATGCTCTATAGAGCACTCTTCCATTTGCTGTGCCCCGATCATCATCTTTCACATTCCTTTCAATATTGTACGATTGGGTGTTCATGATGGAGAACCCCGCACTGTTGGTGCCCATCCATACTTCGGTAGGATGTTTTGCACTACTGTTCACTATTCCGATGAAAGAAGATTTCTCTCCTTTAAAATACTTCACACTGTTTTGCAAGAAATCCGTGTCACGGTGTTTCCAAAGCAATGGACGTCCGTCGGGAGTAGCACGTCCCGATATGACAGCCGAGGTGCATGCACTACTTTGATTGAATGAATAGATTACTGCGATCAGTAAGAGAAGTATCTTTTTCATCTCAAATTCTTTTATTAACGTTGAGTTTGAAGTGTGAATTGTCGTTGGTCGCCCGTATTGCCATTTTGCTGGCAAGCAGTTATAGCGAAACTTACTTGTCCGTCTCGAAGTCCTTTATAACCGTAAACGCTCGCTGTATAACGGATTCTTTGACCGGGTTTTAACTTATCTATAAGCAACGGTTTTGAAATACCTACTTTAGGATTGGAAAGTGTGATATTCGGATAGATGTTGTACACTATTTGATCTCCCGAATTATATAGCTCGAATATCAGTTTACAGAACTCGCCCGCTTGAATGATATGATCATTGTTCTCGTCAACAAAACGGAGATTTTGAATCATCACGGGTAAGAATGGGGTTGCGTTCTTATAAATAGAGTGCCCCTGATTAGAAGTATTGTCAGTATTTGCGGACGATTCGGGATAAGAATTGTCTTGTTGTTCGTAAGTACGTGGTGAAACCGACTGCTGTAGACTTTCGTGGGGAGTCGATACGGCATTGCCTATCGCCGCACCTGCTATTGTTCCGACCACATTACCTATCGCCCATCCCGTAAAACTGTCTGAACTACTGCCAATGATAGAACCCACCATTCCTCCGGCTTGAGCGCCTACAAGGATAGCTCCCGGATTACCCTGCATACCTGCTGTTCCACATGCAGTGAGCGATATGCTTAAGCTTAATACCAATAACTTTTTCATGTTCTACTTTGTTTGTGAGACTACGGCAAATATACTTTGATTTTGCTTCTAATGTCTTCTTTTTGAGATGATTTAACATCTTAGTGATGATTTATGCCCCAGCCGAATAGAGCAAAGTCTCCTTTGCAAGGATCATCCGGCCAAACTAAACGAAGCGCATTTGTTATTTCGATCGCTTTCGATAGCGAACTGCCTGCTTTAGAGATGATGCCCAGTCTTAGAGCTTCTTGCATGACATGAGTGTCGGCAGGTATGATTAATTGCTTTTTGTCCATCCAGTTCCATAATCCCATGTCGACCGCCGAGTTGTCGCGTACCATCCATCTGAGAAACATGTTTACTCGTTTACAGCAGGAGTGCATATCTTTTGGTATCAGATTTCTTTCTGATGAACAATCGGCAAAGGCTTCAACAATGGCTTTTAGAGGATGAACTCCTTTTTCATACCGCAGTTTGATGTAAGTTTCTATTGAACCATATCTATCTACAATGTTCTTGATCTGAGAAAAGAATGCTCTCATATCGGCATACGAATAGAATCGATAAAATTTCTCATTTGATTCGGGAAATGAAACGTTGAATCTCTCTTGTCTGATCCATGCCGACGGCTTGTGTTCCATCAACTGGCAGATCTCTTCTATCTTTCGGAGTATCTGAGGACGTCCTCCAAAAGCCAGAGAGGCAGCGATTAATGCAATGATTTCTACATCATCCGGTAGCGAATAGCGGTGCATAAATTGTGCCGGATCACCATCAAGAAAGGCTGCCGTCTCGTAGCGATTCGCCAGTTCTTTTAACCGATATTTCAACGCTTCTTCCATATATGTACACAAAGATAGTTTAATTTCGAGTCTTACTTTTTATTTATTCTTTAAAATTCTTATTTTTGTATCCAAATAGAAGAATAAAAGAGATGAACAGATTATTGCTAAGTGCTCCATCGGGTATATCGACAGATATATTGCTACCTGCTTCCAAAAGTATCTGCAACAGGGTTCTGATTATTCACGCTTTATCAGGAGGCAAACAGCCATTATCTAATCTCTCTGATTGCGATGACACGAAAGTGATGATCGAAGCGCTGAAAAGTAGACCGACAACCATTGATATAGGTGCGGCTGGTACCGCGATGCGTTTTCTTACAGCTTTTTTTTCTACTCAATCGTCCTGTCATATTCTTACCGGAACTGACCGGATGCAACATCGTCCGATCGCTCCTTTGGTTGATGCGCTTCGTTCGTTAGGGGCAAATATTGTATACGAAAGAAACGAAGGATTTCCACCTTTGCGCATATCGGGGTCTACTTTGTGTGGCGGAGAGGTCTCTATGCCCGGAAATGTCAGCTCGCAATATATCTCGGCTCTGCTACTTATTGCCCCGATATTGCAGAATGGATTGAATTTGCATTTGACGGGAAGTATCATATCACGTTCGTATATTAATATGACGATCAGCTTAATGCAAGAATTCGGTGCACAAGCTTTTTGGTCAGATTCAGATATCATAATAAAACCTTCTACTTATATAGATCGTAGCTATTCCATGGAGAGTGACTGGAGTGCCGCTTCTTATTGGTATGAGATGGTGGCGCTATCTTCCGTTGCTTCAATCAGACTCACCCAACTTAGTCGTGATAGTTATCAAGGAGATAGTCGTGTTGCTGCCGTTTTCGAAAAGTTGGGAGTTCATACAGAATACACGAGTCAAGGTGTCAATCTGACGAAAGTAAATACTGCTGTCTCATACTTTGAGGACGATTTCTCTGATATTCCGGATTTGGCTCAAACGGTTATTGTTACCTGTGCTTTGCTGGGTGTACCATTTCGTATAACAGGACTGCAAACGTTGAAGATAAAGGAAACAGATCGTGTCTTGGCACTCGAAAAGGAACTTTGTAAATTGGGCTTCGTGCTGAAAGACGAGGCAGAGGGGAGTGTCATGTTTTGGGATGGCGAACGCTCTCCATTTGTTGAAGGTGCCGTTATTGAAACTTATGAAGATCATCGAATGGCAATGGCTTTCGCTCCTGCGGCATTGAAGTTCGGCTCTATTTGTATAGACCACCCCCAAGTGGTCAATAAATCTTATGTTGGTTATTGGAATGATTTACAACAGGCCGGGTTTCAGATGGAAATGATTTGAGTCGCAATTATTTGTTGAAACTCTTACGGTAATCATCAAAATGAACTAACTTTGCAAAGAAAATGAACGTTGTGTGGATACTTCTTTTGTCGCTTGCCGTATTGGCTGTTATTGCTTATGTGGCAGGATTTGTGCTGCGCCGCTCATCGCAAAACGGTCAACGGTCTCCAGCTATAGAAGTCTGTGAGGAGAAATGTGGCGAGGGATGTTGCAGCTTGAATTGCCAATCGGTAAAACCTGTGACTAAGATTGTTTATTTTGATGATGAGGAATTGGATGTCTTCAAAGGGCGGAAAGCGATAGATTATACCGATGAAGAAACGAATAAATTTAGAGAGATACTTTATACCATGCGGGTGGAAGATGTACCCGAATGGGTGCAAAGTTTGCGACTTCGCAGTGTTGAAGTGCCCATGGGGCTGAAGGATGAGTTGATTTTGATTATTAATGATCTACGTAATGTCGAACAAATAAAGAAATGATAGAACTATTACATTATACGTTTTTTCAGCACGCATTGTTGGGTAGTCTGCTTGCAAGTATTGCTTGTGGTATCATAGGCACCTATATCGTGACCCGCCGCTTGGTGTTTATTAGCGGTGGTATCACCCATGCTTCTTTTGGAGGCATAGGTATTGCCCTTTATTCGGGTTTGCCGCCTATCCTTTGTGCTGCTCTTTTTTCTGCCTTCTCGGCTATTGGCGTTCAGTGGCTCAGCACTCGGAGAGATATGCGTGAGGATTCTGCTATTGCTGTTTTTTGGACATTTGGTATGGCCGTAGGCATTATATTCACTTTTCTTGCTCCCGGTTTTGCTCCCGATCTGTCTACCTATTTATTTGGCAATATTCTGACTATATCGGAAGGAGATTTATGGCTGTTGGGCTTGGTCACATGCCTTCTGGCTATTATATTTGTATTATTTATCCATCCTATTATTTCGGTAGCGTTCGATAAGCAGTTCTCTTATTCTCAACATATTCCGGTTGGACTATTCGAGTATGTATTGATGCTATTTATAGCTCTCACCATTGTTGCATGTCTTCGTATGGTGGGTATTGTACTTGTTATTTCATTACTCACTATTCCACAAATGACAGCTAATTTGTTTACTTTTAATTTTAAAACAATGATATGGTTGTCCATCGGCATAGGCTTTTTGAGTTGTCTGGGTGGTTTGTTACTCTCTTATTGGCTCAATGTGCCTTCGGGAGCTACAATCATTTTCTTCTCTATTCTTATTTATGTGTGTTGTAAACTGTGGAGTTATTTTATTAGATCTAAACAATAAACAGATATGGAAATCAAAATTCAATCTTTAGAAACGATTCAAGAAGCTGCAAAGCAGTTTGTGCAAGCAATGGGCGATAATACCGTTTTTGCTTTCTATGGTAAAATGGGAGCAGGGAAGACAACTTTTATTAAAGCTGTTTGTGAAGAACTTGGTGTGAAAGATGTGATTACTTCACCCACATTTGCTATTATCAATGAGTATCGTTCGGATATTGCCGACGAACTTATTTATCATTTTGACTTTTATCGTATTAAAAAACTGTCGGAAGTCTACGATATGGGTTATGAAGATTATTTCTTTAGCGGAGCGGTTTGCTTCATTGAATGGCCCGAGTTGATTGAAGAACTTTTGCCCGGCGACGTAGTAAAGGTTAATATAGACGAAGAGGCAGACGGAAGCCGTAAGGTGTCTTTTTAAATACATCCTTTATCTCTTCTTTTGCCTTTCTTTTTGGCATGCGCAGCCTATCAATATCTGTAGTGATATTGGTAGGCTGCTTATTTTACAATGTGAATATTCTCTGATATTCTGATACTTTCTTATCCTAACCTTGCCGACAGGGCATGTAGGGCACTATTTTCGCTACTGTCTCACCACTCGAATGTAAACCGAATCGGGACAAGGCATAAATGCATCGCGCGCAAATCGTTGATAGACAGCGAGAAATTCATAAGGACGAAAATAAAAGTTTATACATACAAACTTTTATTTTCGTCCTTATGAATTTTTATGTTCGCCCTTATCATTTTTTGAAACCTAAGTTCGATTCCGCGAATCAATAAGTGCACTTCGGTGTGGTTAAAATAGTATCAGTATCTTGCCTCATGATCAAAAAGGCTCATATGAAAGATAGTAATTCATTGATTCTCACCGAGAAGATGCACTTTATGAGGTCCCATTTTGCTACCGCATCACAATATCTATCTGATATACAGCTGATAACTGTGACGGGAACAGATACTAAAACTATTATAGAAAAACATTGAAATGATTCATATCGGCACGAATCCTTTTTAAGCAACCAAAAAGATACGATTATTTCAAACAAATCAGTGTCGTCCTTATCTTTCTAAAACCACATATGGACCTAAATTTGTTGACGTCCATATGTTTTCAGAAAAACATAAGGACGTCACCGAAAAAACTAACATACGACAATTTTGCAAAAAATCAACCGTATGTCACTGCGGTAACTAACGGATGTTGTAGAAGAAACTAACGTTAGTTGCGGTGATAACTTCCGTTAGTTACCGCAGTAACTTCCGTTAGTTATTGCTGCGACATACGTCTGTTTTTTTTGGTAAATCGAAATGGTGATTTGCTTTTATATTGTTGGTGCTTTGCGGATAATATCTTAATTTTGAAGCGTATCAACCAATTAATTATTTTGCATATGAAAATGAATTCTTTGTTTAAGGCTGCGATGCCTATAGTATTGTCTCTTTTTTGCTTATCGGCAATGGGGCAGGTAGCGAATGATGAAAGCCAATATACGGCAGATTTATTGAAAGCAGGAACGGTAGCTCCAAATTTTGTGCTGAAAACCTCTAAAGAGAAGATGGTGAATCTGAAATCTTATAAAGGTAAATATGTTGTATTGGATTTCTGGGCTTCTTGGTGTCCCGATTGCCGAGCTGATGCCCCCAATATGGTCAAGGCTTACAATCAATTTAAAGATAAAGGGGTTGCTTTTATTGGAATTTCTTTTGATACTGATAAAACGGCATGGGAAAATGCCATCAATAAATATGGTATTGAGTATCCGCAAGTCAGCGAATTAAAAAAATGGAAAGAAACATCCATATCGGCAGCTTATCATATCAAGTGGATACCGAGCATGTACCTTTTGGATCGTAAGGGAAAGGTGGTTTATGCAACAGTAAATTCTGCACGACTAGTTGAAAAACTAGAAGAAATAACGAAATAGTTTCTACTATATATATAATAAGGTATAGAACGATAAAAGAAGAGGCGAGTAAAAACTTTACCCGCCTCTTCTTTTATGTTATAAAATTCAGATTATTTTTCTTTGTATTCGTCAGGTGAGAACTGATAAGTATCATCAAAGAAGCTTGATGAACCACTACCTCCCGTTGTTACAAATCCAAGATTTCCTGCTTTGTTGGTGAAGTATACGGAATTGATACGGGTAGCACCGGCAAAGTCGGTTACATCGCCATCGTTATTACTCCATAAATCGGTAGTAGGATCGTAAATCCAATAGTTGCTGCGATAGCTTCCCGATGCTGCTGCACCTAAACCGATATAACCTTTACCATTTAAAGCGAATGCTACACCGCCAAAGCGTACAATACTTGTATAATCGTCGTTGAAGCTCTTGTCTGTACCTTCTACCAAGTCATCCTCGTTGGTGATGTAACGAAGACGTGTCCAATTTGTTCCATCGAACTTCCACATATCCTTGCAATCGCTGTTGTTGTTTTTTCCTCCTACGATATAGGCTACTTTGTTGATAACAAAAGCCATACCCATCGCGCGTTTCGAACCTCCGTAACCTTCTATTTTGGTCCAATGGCTACCGTCTGCTTGATTAGGATCATATCTGTAGAAGTCTTTCAAACTACCGTCGTCGTTGTAACCGCAACCTACATACGCATAATTGTCGATTGTGAATGATAATGCACCATAACGGATATCTCCGGGGAAATCATCTACTTGTCTCCATTGATTGGTAGCAGGGGTGTATTCCCATGTATCTTTAAGCGGGTTGGTTCCGTCGTAACCACAAGTAATGTACCCTTTACCTCCTACGGCAAACCCTGTCGCAAGTTCCCGTGCACTAGGCATAGTGGCTGTAGAAGTCTCGCTAAAGAGTTCTGTGAAGTAGGCTTTAGTGTAGTCGGTTACAGTTAAATTAAAGCTATACATGCTTTTTAAACGTTGGCTTTTACCATTACCGCCACCCACGATGTATTCTATGTCATCAATGTTGAAGAACGCTGCGCCGGCACGGGCTTTGCCGTCGAAATCGGAACGCTGATGCCAATAGCCCAATGTGTATTCAGTACTACTTGTGCAAGCCGTTGACAACAGCACTAATAACGAGAGCAGCATGTAGTTCGTGCTCTTTCGGAGATTCATTACTTTCATTTTTTATTCTTTTATCGTTAATATCTTTTTATAATTGAGCCACAAATATAGATAATTAGGTAATGCAAACAAAAAAACAAACGACAAAAAACCTAAATAGATCGACTAAAAAAAATGAAGACTATAAAATTAGCTAATTTGTCTATAGTTTTTTGAGAAAGACGAATAAAATTTGTTTCTTTGCAAATCTTTTTAGTGCGACTCAATTTTAATAATTAAAGAATGAGAAAACTAATTTATATATTTGCTTTTGTATTAGCCGCAAGTAGTGTGTTATTTTCTTCGTGCCGAGATGAAGAGAGTACGGTAGGTAAAAAATGGTTCGATAGCAAATTTAATAACATCCAAACAGATACCTGTACGGTGTTGCTCTCGACGGCCTTGAGTGATTCTTTAGCGACTTCGTCCGACACGGTGTGTCAAATAGGACATTATAAGGATGCTACGAGAGGTGATATAACGACTTCATTTTATACCGAGTATAATCTGGCGTCGAATGCTGTTAATAACGATAACCGATATCGATTTGACTCTTTAACGGTTCGGCTTCTGGCCTCGGGTGATTATGTGGGTGATACATTGGCTGGTCCTCAACAAATAGCAGTCCACAAGCTGACACAAAATGTCGAGATGGATGATAAAGGATACTTGTATAATAAATCATCTGTGAGTTATCAGTCGGACCCAATTACAACGATCAAGTTTACTCCACATCCGAGACAGCGTAAAAAGGATATCGAAGTAAGATTGCCCGATGCCCTTGGACAACAATGGTTCGATATGATGCGGAATGACGAACTTCGTTTCAGGCAACAAACTTATTTTCGTGATTACTTCAAGGGATTTGCTTTCTTGCCAACATCGGGTAACATGTTGAACGGCTTTCAGGTGAATGACTCCAGCTTTGTTGTCGCGATGTATTATCACGATATAACCAATCAGCCTATTGCAAAGAAGATGGTCTTCACTCCCAATAGTGTAAAATCGTTTAATAAAGTTAATTTTGACCGTACCGGCACTCCTCTGGCTACTATGAAACCGGGGATCAATAATGCTATGTCGACTTCGCTAACTGGTAATATAGCTCATCTGCAAGGTCTGACAGGACTATATATTATGATTGACTTCCCCTATTTGAATAATTTGATGGCTAGCGGGCAGATGGTGAGTATTGAAAGCGCTGCTCTACAGTTCTATCCGGTAAAATATAGTTATGGTGATTCGCAACCGCTGCCTTCCAAGTTGCAATTGTATACTGCCGATACTAACGGCTCTACCGAAGATGTGGTGTATAATTCTGGTGGCACATCAGTTCAGACCGGTAGTTTGGTGACTGATTACAATACATATCTTAATACTTATTATACGTTTGATATAACTTCCTTCTTACAAGGAATCTTCGGTAAAATAGGTACCAACAAAAAGAAATTGAAATTGATGCTTCCTACTGCACAATTCTTTTCGACTTGCCAAGGAGCTCTCTTTGGTGACAGAAATTTTGCGAATGAAAATAATAAAGTCAAATTGACTATTCTTTATAAAACATATAACGATAAGCAATGAGAAAATTCCTGATCTTAATCCTTATTATACTGCCGTATTGTTCACTATCTTCCCAAAATACGACAAATTCGCCGACTTCAATGTTCGGTATTGGTGAAATAGCTTACGGGGAAGGCGGCCAATATGCGGGATTTGGAGGAGCAGGTATAGCCTTAAGAGGCGGTACTTTTATTAATTATGCCAATCCTTCGGCCATTACAGCTCTTGACAGTGCACGTTTTATTTTTGATATGGGTGTGAAAGGTGCTTATCGTATCTATCGTCAGACAGGCTCCAATAGTAATTCAGTGGTGGGCAACTTGAACAATATGAGTATCGGGTTTCGCTTGAATCCGAAATTCTATGTTGGAGCTTTCCTTAATCCGGTAACCAGTTGCGGATATGCCGCTACTATAGATCAAGATGTTGTAGGCAGTACTAATGGGTCCAAAGTGTCCTCGCTCTTCGAGGGATCGGGGGGATTGTCGAAAATGGGACTTACAGGAGCTGCTTTACTCTTTAAAAACTTATCGGTTGGTGCTAGTGCATCCTATGTGGCGGGAACAATAACGCAAGATGAAATACAGAGCACGGCAACTGCCGAGCTTGTTTCGAAGAAACAGTCATTCTATTTGGATTTAGGCGCTCAGTACCAACTTAATCTTGATAAGAAGCATTTGATACTCATCGGTCTTGTATATGGTTTGACGCAACCATTGCATCAGTCTAACACGCTGACGGCTGTTAGTGGTTCCGGCGGAACGGCGGTTGTAACTAATCCCGCCCACGGTAAGCGTTATTTGCCCGGATATTATGGCGTCGGTGTTTCGTATATGACAGCCCGTTGGTTGCTTACTGCCGATTATCGTTTTTATGATTGGAGTAAAACAGAAACAAATGAATCATACATTCAATATAAGAATCAGCATTATTTAATGGTCGGTGCCCAACGTGCTTTTGGTAATCTTTATAGGTATCCTGTAAAATTACTTTTGGGAGCCGGGATAAGTAATTCTTATGTTGTCATTAGTGGTAAGAAAGCAGAGAATTATTATGTTAGTACCGGTCTGAATTTTATGTTTAAAGGAGGCAATGCTGTTTCTTTTGGAGTGAAATACAATGATCAGTTCAATAGTGCTAAGAATATGCAAAAAGACCGTGCGCTGTCTTTCTTCCTTAATGTTTCGTTCAACGAACGTGTATGGCATAGTAAGATTCAGTAATCGAATAATTTTGTAATTAACAATAATGTTCAATCACTTTTTATCATTAATTTAAAGCTATGAAAAAGGGTTTTGTTTTATCAGCTATTTTGATGTTGTCTTTGAGTGTCTTTGCTCAGAAAGAGGCGACTAAAAATGAAGGCTTTGTTTTTACGACGGTTAAGGCTAATCCGATTACATCTATCAAAAATCAAAGTCATTCTAGTACTTGTTGGGCGTTTTCGAGCCTTGGCTTTTTCGAAAGCGAGTTGCTCCGCCTGAATAAAGGGACTTATGATTTGTCTGAAATGTATGTTGTGCATAAGACAATGGAAGATAGGGCAATTAATTATGTCCGTTTACATGGTAGCAGTTCTTTTGCACCCGGGGGAAGTTTTTATGATGTCGTTTACTGTCTTAAAAATTACGGCGTTGTTCCACAAACGGTAATGCCTGGTATTATGTATGGTGATTCTTTGCACAATCACGCTGAGTTGGATGCAGTAGCGGGAGCCTATGTTGATGCAATTGCAAAAGGCAAGCAAACTAAATTATCTCCGGTATGGCTCAATGGTGTGTCACAGATTTATGATAACTATTTGGGTAAATGTCCGGCAACTTTTTCCTATAACGGAAAGACATATACTCCCAAGAGCTTTGAGGAGTCTTTAGGTCTAAACTTGGATGATTATATTTCTTTGACTTCTTTCACACATCATCCTTTTTATTCCAAATTTGCTGTTGAAATAGAAGATAATTGGCGCAATGGACAATCTTACAACTTGCCGCTTGATGAGTTTATGAAAGTGATCGATAACGCAGTGGGAAAAGGTTATTGTGTAGCATGGGGAAGTGATGTAAGCGAATCTGGATTTACTCGTGAGGGTATTGCTGTTGTTCCTGATGTCAATTCGAAAGATCTTGATGGTACCGACATGGCTCGCTGGACTGGCATGAGAACTGCAGACAGACGCAGAGCTATGACCGATAAACCTTATCCTGAAGAAACAATCACTCAAGAAAAACGTCAGGAAGGTTTTGACGATTGGGAAACGACAGACGATCATGGTATGCTGATTTATGGTATTGCTAAAGATCAGGATGGTAAAGAATATTATATGGTAAAGAATTCATGGGGTGATAGCGGTAAATACCACGGAACATGGTATGCATCGAAAGCATTTGTTTCTTACAAAACAATTAATATTCTAGTTCATAAAGATGCTATTCCAAAAGAAATTGCTAAAAAGTTGGGAATTAAATAAAAGTCCTTTCTTATTTAAACAAATAGGGTCGATAGTACTATGCTATCGACCCTATTTGTTTAATTGTACATTTATTTGGGGTTTATGCTCCTGCCGTTTATATATTCATTAAATTTGTCTTTGTAGTTGTCTCCAATAGGTATGTATGTGTTTTTGTCAAAAATGATACGGAGCCGTGAGACTTCTACAATTTTCTGCATGTTGACAATGTACGATCGGTGCACTCTTAGAAAGTGTGATGTAGGTAGCATCTCTTCGAGCTTTTTCATGCTGAGTAGCGAAATGATCGGTTTCGTCTCATCTGCAAGAAATATGCGCACATATTCACTCATTCCTTCGATGTATTTGATATCATTGATGGTGATGCGAACAAGGCGGTAATCGCTTTTAACGAAGAGTGAACCATCCGTTTCAATCTGTGGGGCGTTTATCTCTATATTGTCTGTAAGAGCCGGTGCATGTTCCTGTCTTAAATATTCGTATCGGTGGCGTGCTTTTTCGGCGGCTCTGAATAAATCTTGAAAAGAAAAGGGCTTTAACAGATAGTCTACCGCGTCTACTTTGTAGCCGTCTATCGCATACTCAGAATATGCGGTAGTGAAAACGATCAATGGGCTTTCTGGTAGTGAACGCACAAAATCGAGGCCGTTCAAATCGGGCATATTGATATCTATGAACATTAAATCTATCTTCTGTTCTGACAAAAGCTGCATCGCCTCAAATGCATCAGAACAAGATTTGATCAGTTCTAAAAAGGGAACTCGAGAAATATAAGAAGAAACTTGGGTTAATGCCAAAGGTTCGTCGTCCACTGCTATACATTTTATCATCGTCTTAATGGAATTATAAGTAAAACGTCAAAAGTGTTTTTTTCTTTATCATCGTTAATGCTTAATGTAAAGTCACTGCCATAAATAAGATTTAGCCGTTTTTTTACATTGTCGAGTCCAATACCGTGGTGCTTATCTTCCACTTTTTCCCAATTGGAGTTTGAACTATAGTAGATGATCTTATTATTTGGCTCGTCTATTTGTAACTTCAATTTGATAAATGAATCTTTTTGATAGCTTATGCCATGTTTAAAAGCGTTTTCTGTGAAAGTTATAAATATTAAAGGTGGCACTTGAACATCCGGAATGCTTTTAGGAACATCGACTTCGATGTGCACTTTATTAATGAAACGTAACTTCATCAGATTGACGTAATTGTCTTGAAACTGTAATTCCTTAGCTAATGAAATCATCGGATTGCTGGCTTCATAGAGTACATATCTCATTAACTTTGAAAGCTCAATAATACTCGATCGGGCTTCTTCAGCATTAATGTCGACTAACGCATGAATATTATTTAGTGTATTCATAAAAAAATGAGGGTTCATTTGATACTTCAGATACTGTAACTCGGTTTTTAATTTTTCCTTTTCTAATTCTTTCATTCGTTCTTCATCGCGAAAGGATTGGAATATCAGCCTTATAGCAATATTGAAGCCCACCATTAAGATGGCAATGAGCGAATAAATTAATGTGAAAAGTATCTTTGGAAAATTGGGAGGGCTTTTCATCTTGAAATGCTGCCCCATTTCTGAAGGAGGAATATGATCCATCTGTCCTTTATCACATTCGGAGATATCTTTATCTTCCTGTTGTGGCCTGTTCGGCCATCTTCTACTTGCATTCATTGCTCGCTCATCTTTGAGAGGAGAATCTGGGTGACGGAGATTATTATATTGAGGAGGTACTTGCGCTGGGTATGTAGGAGAATTAGAAGGAAGTCCAAGATTGGAAGTCCCGTTTTGCATTTCTATTTTTCTCAACCTATTCTCATGAAAATGATGTTCATGCCGGCTATGTCGATTGTAGGTGTCTAGTCCGCCAATTAATACGAATACTAGAATGATATAATGCAAATATTTCTTTTGCGTTAATAGGTGGGGCACTAGAATATAGTTATTGGCTAAAAACAGAACGAAGAAAGGCAAAATCCTCAACCAGCCTTTACCGACCATATCCCAACTTAGTAAATGATTCGCAGAGTTCTTCTCAACCAGAAAATTTCCGAGCATTGGAGTTAAAAACACAATTAGCCAAAGTGTCCAGTAGATGGATTGCTCCAATATGTTTTGTTTGCGAATTTGTTTCATATCCATAGTGTTACAAAAGTAATTACTTTGTTTAAGAAATCAAAGATAAAGAAGAGAAGTAATTACTTAGGTTTTTCTTTTTATTGTAGATGTCTTTATTGGCAGTTGTCGAACTTTTCATCAAATAGAGCTATCGCTGCTATTGGGATAGATATTAATACGTAGATTCAGCCTTTTTATGTGACATCATTTTTATGTTGTGATTTTGTTATAAAAATAGTAAATCATGTATTATCCTAAATAATAAATTAAATGAAACCGAGTAATTTATAGATTAAAATGGGATATACTTCAATATTCTCTTTTCTTAGAGTGAAAACAAAATGTGCACTCGAATTCACTTCGAATGCACACTGTCAATATATTACTGAAACGGAATTAATGAAACTATTCACCATTGATAAGGTGACAGTTTCTACACTTTGACGATAGAGAGTCGTTCAAGAAGAACAAATTTCCTTCTTCGACACTGCAAAGATCGTTACTCTATATTACAAAATGGCAACAAAGATATTACAATCGAGTGTTTGCAATCATTGTTTTACTAACCGTTCTTATGCAAAGGTTTTGTAGGCATTAAGAATCATATAAAATTAATTAATAAAATCGTCTATCTCGATTTGATGTATTACTTTTGCTGCATTATATAGCCAAAGTATGAAACAAAGATTTTTTTTATTACTTAAAACATTCCTGGGGTTTACTCTGCTGTCGGTGCTATTCAAACCGATATTTATGATTTATAATCACTCTCTTTATAATTCAGTTTCTTTCGTTGATTATTTCAAGGTTATTTATCACGGGTTCTCGATGGATATGTCTGTTGCCGGGTATCTTACCATTGTTCCGGCTTTGTTGATTGTTGCTTCAGTCTGGCTTAGATCGGATGTTATTCGTTTGTTGCAAAGAATTTATTTCATTTTTATATCGATATTACTTCCTCTTATCTATTTGGTTGATATGGTGTTGTATAGCTATTGGGGATTTCGCCTTGATACAACACCGCTATTTTATTTCTTCACATCACCAAAAGATGCGATAGCTAGTGTTAGTCTCTGGTTTGTGGTATTCGGAGTTGTGGTCTATATTCTACTAGCCTTTGTCTTCTATTTATGCTTTGATAAATTTTGTGCAACTGAATGTAGCCCTGTAATTAACTCTAAGAGTAAATGCAAAACTACCGCGGTGATGTTTTTATGTGCTGCTTTGTTGTTTTTGCCTATAAGAGGCAGCCTTACTACTTCAACAATGAATTTGGGACGAGCTTATTTCAGTCAGAACCAGCGACTCAATCATGCTGCTATCAATCCTTGTTTTAGTTTGCTAAGTTCTGCTATTGGAAATATGAAGACCGACGATATGTATCGTTTCATGAAACCGGAGGAAGCGGACAAATTGTTTGCCCAGCTTCGTGATACAACGTCTGTGACGGGTAATACTAAAATCCCTCAGTTGCTTAATACTCGCCGTCCTAATGTCATTGTCGTTGTATTGGAGAGTTTCTCTGCTAAGATTATGGCAACGATGGGTGGAACTCCCGGAGTTGCTGTCAATATGGACCGCCTGGGGCAAGAAGGAGTTTTGTTTACTAATTTTTATGCCAATAGTTTTCGTACTGATAGAGGACTGGCTTCTATCCTTGCGGCATATCCGGCGCAGCCTACTACAAGCATTATGAAATATCCAAGTAAGACTAGTACTTTGCCAATGTTCCCTAAAGAACTGTTGAAAGCCGGCTATGACTTGAAGTATTATTATGGCGGAGATGCTGACTTTACAGATATGCGCTCTTTCCTTGTTACGGCGGGTTTCGAGAAAATTGTTTGCGATAAGGATTTTTCTGCAAAATTGAGGTTGAGTAAATGGGGGGCGCCCGATGAATATGTTTTCCAAAAGGCGTTGGATGATTTGCGTCAACCTGCACGTACTCCCTTTTTGAAAGTAATTCAAACGAGTAGTAGCCATGAACCTTATGACGTACCCTATCACAGGTTAAGCAATGAGCGACTCAATGCTTTTGCGTATGCTGATCATTGTCTTGGGGAGTTTGTCAATAAGTTGAAAGCGACTCCATATTGGAAGAATACACTTATCATTTTAGTTCCTGATCATTTGGGTGTCTATCCCGAAGGTATTGATAACTATGTCTTCGATCGTTATCATATTCCTCTCATTTTTGCTGGCGGTGCGGTTAAGGCTCCTGCCAAAATAGCAACTTACGGTTCTCAGATAGATATTGCTGCGACATTACTTTCTCAATTGGGATTATCGCATAAGATGTTTCAATTCAGTAAGGATATAATGAATCCTCATGTACCTCATTTTGGATTTTCTACTATTCCAAATGCCTTCTGTATGGTTAGCCCTGATGATTCGGTATTCTTTAATTGTGAAACGAACAAAGTGTTGACTGATAAAGGTAGGCTCAAGGGTAAAAACTTGCCTTATGGAAAAGCTTTTTTACAGAAATTGTACGACGATCTCTCTAAAAGATAATAACAATGATTGATATATTGCAAAATATAGATGCTTCATTGATGCTATGGTTGAATAGCTTTCATAATTCTTTTTGGGATATTTTGATGGACCTTATTACAAACAAATGGACATGGGTACCCATGTATGCTACAATCTTATATGTGTTGTTTGTCAAGTATGGTTTTAAAATAACGTTGCTTTTTGTTGTATCGTTGTTTCTAGTCAATTTTGCATTTTCCGATTATATGTGTGGCTCTATTCTTCGCTCTTTCATTCATCGTCCTCGTCCGTCCAATGCGGATAGTCCGATCTACAATTTAGTTCATGTTGTCAACAACTATAGAGGAGGGCATTATGGCTTTCCGTCATGCCATGCATCCAATTCTTTTGCACTTGCTACAATGGTTTGTCTGTTTTTCCGAAATAGAAAATTGACTCTCTTTATTTATTTATGGGCCTTTATTCATTCTTATAGCCGCATATATCTTGGAGTTCATTACCCTGGTGATATCCTTGTGGGGGCAATAATTGGTATATTAGGGGCTATTGCTATTTATTCCGGATTTAATCATTTTCTGCATTTCAAAACAAAGGATTCATTTAAATATGTCAATATTATTTGGTATGTGGAAATCCTTATTGTTGCTATATTGATCGTCATTACTTGTGTTGAGAGATATTTCTAAACTCTTTTTCTGATATGTTTAACGATTATTAGCGTTTGATGTTTTTCTAATATATATACGGTTATTATCTTTGTTGAAATAACCTGAAATTATATTTATGAAAAAAATGAATCTCTCGAAAAAACTATTTTATCCTATTGCATCTATAGCAGCTGTCAGCTCTATGTCATTTCTTTCTTCGTGCGTCAATTCAATTGCAGATGATGAATTGAAATCCGGTTCTATCCCTATTTTGCTTTCCACTCCTATTCAAAGTAGAGCTGCAAATAATATGTTTGAGGTGCAAGATACGATTGGTCTTTATTTACTCTCTGAGAATGAAACATTGTCAACAAACAGATATTTGGATAACGAGCCTTTTTATTTTGCCGATTCTAAACCTGCATCAAGAGAACAATTATATTATCCTTATGATGCGGAAAAATGTTCGTTTGTAAGCTATTACCCTTTTAAATCGTATGCTATCCAAGCGGGTAGCAGTGTGATGTCCGTGTCAGTATGTGACAATCAAAAGGCGGATGCTGATTATAACTATTCGGATTTTATGTTGGCAGTCTCAAAAGATGTTGTTCCAAGTAAGAATCCGGTGACTCTTCACCATACTCATAAGTTTTCGTTGGTGGATTTTATCCTTCAGCCTACTGCCGGTTCTACGGCAGAGAGTTTGCTTAGTGCCAATCCTAAGATAACGCTGTTGGATATGTTTACTCGTGGATATTATGATTTTGAAGCAGGCAGTCTGAGTAGCTTAGAAATAGTTAGAAATATGACTCCTCATGGCACATGGGTAGAAAAAGATGGTTGTCTTGTGGGACAGTCAGTCATTGTAGTTCCACAGAAAATAGCTGCCAATACTTCTTTTGTCAAACTCAATATTGGAGGCCGAGATATTGTGTATGAATTAGGTGCCGATTTCACTTTTGGATCTACCAAACGTAGTGTACTTACAATTCCTTGTTCAAATACTTCCATAGGTGAAATGACTGCTTCTATTTCTGATTGGGGTAAAGGTCCGGACAGTGATATGCAAATGATCAATTTGGAGGGTGGAATATCTTTTGCATCACTTCCTTTTGACCAATCAAAAGTGTGTAATGTGTTCGATAAAAGTGGAATGTTAATAGCCAAAGTATGTAAGGAATATCTTTCGGGAACGGATATTGATACGCAGGCTATTGTGGCTTATCAGGCTATACAAGGTACTGTTGATGATACGAAGGGTGTTGTCTTAAAGATACTTGGTCGTCCCGATGTAACAGTCGGCGGAACGGTGGAATGGAGTAAAACGGACAATACCTTGAAATATACCCCTGGTAAAATAAATGCAACAAATAGGTTCTATGTGGATAGTAAAAACAAATTAGTCCTTGCTAAACCCGAAGAGTTTCAGGTAGTGAAGATAATGCCCGAAATGATGGTTGATAAGCGTAGCGACGAAATCCAATCTTATCCTATTGTCAAAATTGGTACCCAATATTGGATTGCAGAAGATATTGCGACGACGTTGTATGTGGATGGAACAAAGATAGAAAAAAGAGATATACTTGATATAACTGAAAAAACAGCTTGCTTTTTATCTAATAACGGCTCAATATTTTATAACTTTGTCGCACTCAATACTGGAAAGTTGGTGCCTCGAGGTTGGAAAGTGCCAAGCGAAGTTGAATGGGGAATGCTTCAATCATATATAAAAGATGATACAAGCAAGTTAGGAGCTTCCGATTGGGTATACAAAGGTGTGCTCTCAAATGATATTACCGGCTTTCATGCTTCGGGAAAGGGATGTATTGCCAATATAACCAGTGACGATACGGAAGGTCGGTTTATGAATGGTGGGTCAGGAATTACCTATTGGTATACGGATTCGAATAGTAAAGCTGCGGGTCGGTGTAGAGTGTTGAAAGTGAGCACAAAACTTCAAAAGAAAGAATTCTCGACAGGAGAATATGAAGCACAGAATAATATGAAAGCCTCTTCTCTTCGTCTTATCCGCGATTAATAGATGTCATTACGAATAGATATATATAATAAAGGTGAAGAAATACCTGATGTTGTCGAAAGAAGCATATTCCATTCGAAGGAGTTGTTTTTGATATTCGAGAAAACATCGGGCTTCAGGCCTTTTATGTTTGCTGTTTACGATGGAGATCGTTGTGTTGTACGTCTTCTTGCTTATGTTCAGCGTGATAAAAGTCTATTCTCTCATTCATTTGTTAAGCGTTGTGTCGTTTATGGTTGCGGTGATTTTGTTCCGGATTTGTTACCGGAAGAAAAGGAAAAGGCTTTTGAATTTCTGATAAAAGAGTTTACTCGACGAATGATGAAGAAAGCTTTTGTGATGGAGTTTCGAAATCTGGATAATGCACTTTTCGGGTACAAAGCTTTCCATGATAACAACTTTATTCCGATCAATTGGCTCCGAGTGCGTAATTCGTTGCATGATGGGAAAAATGTGGAGCAACGTTTCAGTACATCTCGATTACGGCAGATAAGGAAAGGACTAAAGAATGGAGCGATCGTGGAGATTGCTCGAAGTGCTGATGATGTGAAGGCTTTTGCCCAGATGCTCAAGAGGGTTTATTCTTCGCATATAAGGAAGTATTTCCCTGAAAAAGATTTTTTTTATCATCTTTTTGATGTATGGCATGGTGAAGGTAAGACCAAGACGATTGTCGTTCGCTATAAGCGAAAAGTCATAGGTGGAGCAGTCTGTTTGTATTCGGGAGAGAATGCTTACTTGTGGTTCTCGGGTGGAATGCGCAAAACTTATGCTTTGCAATATCCGGGTGTGCTTTCTATATGGGAGGCTTTGGTAGATGCTCAACAAAACGGATATCGGCATTTTGAATTTATGGATGTGGGGCTTCCGTTTAGACGGCACGGCTTTCGTGATTTTGTTCTTCGCTTCGGCGGAAAGCAAAGCAGTACCCGTCGTTGGTTCCGTTTTCGGTGGAAATGGCTCAATCGATTTCTTATTCTGCTGTACTCATAAAGAGTAATAAATGTAATAATCAAAACTAAATTTATTGCGGAAAGATTTCTTTATTAGACTTTAATTTGTTTACTTTGTAACCATTTAAAATAGCAATAATTAATATTATATAAGAACTTAAATACAATAACAATTATGAAGATTTCTCATATTGAACATCTAGGAATTGCAGTGAACAGTATTGAAGAGGCGTTGCCCTATTTTGAAAATGTATTAGGGTTGAAGTGCTACAATATTGAAACGGTAGAAGACCAAAAAGTAAAAACCGCTTTCTTGAAGTGTGGCGAAACTAAGTTAGAACTTCTCGAGCCTACATGCCCGGAGAGCACAATCGCTAAATATTTGGAGAAAAGAGGCGAGGGAGTTCATCATGTAGCTTTTTGTGTGGAAGATGGCGTTGCCGAAGCATTAAAGGAAGTTGAAGAAAAGGGTATTCGGCTCATCGACAAGGAGCCTCGTTTGGGAGCAGAGTCTCTCCATATTGGCTTTTTGCACCCGAAATCAACCATCGGTATTTTAACCGAATTGTGTGAACATTAATTTTAATTGTTTTATATAAAATCAAAATTCATGAGTAATCAGTTAGAGAAAATCAAAGAGCTTGTAGAATTGCGTACCCAAGCTCGTTTGGGCGGTGGCCAAAAGGCTATCGACAAACAGCATGCCAAAGGTAAGGCTACTGCTCGCGAACGTATCGCCATGCTACTCGACGAGGGGAGCTTCGAAGAAATGGATATGTTTGTAAAACATAGATGTACCAACTTCGGGCAAGATAAGAAACATTTCTTAGGTGATGGTGTTGTAACAGGTTACGGTACAATTGACGGCCGTTTGGTATATGTCTTTGCACAAGACTTTACTGTATTCGGCGGTTCGCTTAGCGAAATGATGTCAAAGAAGATTTGTAAAGTAATGGATATGGCCATGAAAGTGGGTGCTCCGGTTATCGGTCTGAATGATTCGGGTGGAGCTCGTATTCAAGAAGGTATTGGCGCTTTGGCAGGATATGGTGAAATTTTCGAACGCAATATTTTGGCATCTGGTGTTATACCTCAGATTTCCGGTATCTTTGGCCCATGTGCCGGCGGTGCCGTTTATTCACCTGCTTTGACAGACTTTACTTTGATGGTCGAAGGAATGTCTTACATGTTCCTTACAGGTCCTAAAGTTGTAAAAACTGTTACCGGTGAAGATGTCTCTTCTGAAGATTTGGGTGGCGCACGTGTTCATGCCAGCAAGTCGGGAGTTACTCATTTCACAGCTCCTACCGGAAAAGACGGCATTGCTTTGATTCGCAAGCTGCTTAGTTTTATTCCTCAGAATAATTTGGAAGAACCGCCAATGGTTCCCTGCAATGATCCTATTGATCGTCTTGAAGATACTCTTAATGAGATTATTCCCGATGATCCGAATAAAGGATATGATATGTACAGTGTTATTGGAGCAATTGTCGACAATGGTGAATTCTTCGAAGTTCAGAAGGATTATGCAAAGAACATGATTATCGGTTTTGCCCACATGAACGGACAGAGTGTCGGTGTTGTTGCCAATCAGCCCAACTGGATGGCAGGCGTACTCGATAGCAACTCTTCTCGTAAGGGCGCTCGTTTTGTTCGTTTCTGCGATGCTTTCAATATACCTTTGGTTACACTTGTTGACGTTCCCGGATTCTTGCCTGGTACAGGTCAGGAGTACAATGGCGTTATTCTTCACGGAGCTAAATTGCTTTATGCTTATGGGGAGGCTACCGTACCTAAAGTTACCGTTACGTTGCGCAAAAGTTATGGTGGTTCACACATTGTAATGAGTTGCAAACAACTTAGAGGTGATATGAACTATGCTTGGCCTTCAGCTCAGATTGCTGTAATGGGAGCAGAAGGTGCTGCTGAGGTTCTCTATGCAAGAGAAGCAAAAGAGCAAGAAGATCCGAGAGCATTCTTGGCAGAGAAAGAAAAAGAATATACCGATTTGTTTGCCAATCCTTATCAGGCAGCACAGCTTGGATATATCGATGACGTTATCGAACCCCGTAATACTCGTTTCCGCGTCATCCGTGCTTTGCAGCAATTAGCTACGAAGAAAGAAACTGTGCCTGCTAAGAAGCATGGTAACATTCCTCTATAAATCAGATAATTGTGTAAACATATGAGAAAAAGAAGTTTTGGATTATTTGTTCTCTTAGTCTTGATTATTGGAGATGTCTCTTATTGTCAGACTAAAGGTTTGTGCATAAATGAAGTACTGACAAAGAATTCTTCAAATGTGATTGATGATTACGGACTGCATCAACCGTGGATAGAAATATTCAATACTTCTTTTTCGACTATTGATATAAAGAGTTGTTTCCTCACTACCAATAGGGCTGTGTTGAATCCCCATTTGACGGTTACGCAACGGGCGGCAATGATGTATATGGTACCCAAGGGTGATGTACATTCTAATATACCACCACGGCAATTTACCCTCTTCTGGGCGGATGCTATGCCTAAGCGAGGAAATAATCATCTTAACTTTTCGCTAGATTCCAACCGTCCCACTTGGATCGCATTGTATGATGCCAATGGAACGACTCTTATCGACTCTGTCACGGTTCCTCCTCTAAAGGCCAACTGTTCTTTCGCTCTGCGTAAAGATGGTATTAAGTCTGAAGGATGGGAAATAAAAGGGCTCAAAGCCGATACTTATGTTACTCCAGGTACTAACAATGTAACATTGGACTCGAATGCAAAGATAACGAAGTTTAAAGAAAAAGATCCTGTCGGTATCAGCATGGCTATCACTGCCATGGCGGTTGTGTTCTTTGCTTTGATACTTCTATATTCAGCATTTAAGGTTACGGGGAAGATTGGCGAACATGTTTCGAGAAAGAATGCTATGAAAGCTCGCGGCATTACCGACAAGGAAGTGGCCAAAGAAAAACTAATAGGTCATGAATCGGGTGAATACTACGCAGCTATTGCAATGGCACTCCACGAATATCAAAACAATATTCACGATGTTGAAGAAACTTTACTGACAATACAACGTACCAAACGTAATTATTCTCCGTGGAGTTCTAAGATTTATACTCTAAGGCATGCTCCTAAACGATAAATCGTATAAACAAAGAATAAACAAATAATGGAAAAGAATCATTTAAATTCGGACGAAAAGAGGTTTACTGCTGTCGACAGTATTTATGCTGCAATCGGTATGGCTCTTTACGAATATGATGAGAGTAATATTCACGATGCTGAGGCTTGCGTGTTGACGATGGATACATCCAAACAGCATAGTCAGCCTTGGGGATCTAAAGTACTTACTCTCCGTCATGCTCCTAAACGGTAATATTCAATTAACAAAACAAAAAAGATGAAACAGTATAAGTATAAAATTAATGGTAACCTCTATAATGTAACCATCAAAGATGTAGAAGATAAAATCGCTCATGTAGAGGTTAATGGCACACCGTACGAAGTAGAACTTGACAATAACGTGGTCGCTCCTGCTATGCCCAAAATGTCTGCGGCTCCTGTAGAGGCTCCGGCTGCTTCCGCAGCTCCGGTTCAACAAGTGGCTGCCCCTGCTGCTCCCGCTGCTTCGGCAAAAGGAAAAGGCATTAAGTCTCCACTCCCCGGAGTGATTAAAGATATTAAAGTAGCTGTTGGCGATGTTGTGAAAGTGGGACAAACAGTCGTTATACTCGAGGCTATGAAGATGGAAAATAATATCAATGCAGATAAAGAAGGCACTGTAACGGCTATCAAAGTCAACAAGGGTGATTCTGTTCTTGAGGGTACTGATCTTGTTTTAATTGGATAGGTAATGGGCGACGCTGGTTTCTTTTCATTTATTGCCGATAACCTGAAAGACTTTTGGCTATTCACAGGCTTTGCAAATGCTACTTATGAGCATTTTGTAATGATTGCTGTGGGCTTGATCTTCTTGTATCTTGCCATTAAGAAGGACTTTGAACCATTATTGTTGATACCGATCGGATTTGGTATTCTTATCGGTAATATTCCTTTTAAAGCAGATGCAGGGCTCGAAATAGGCATCTATGAACAGGGATCAGTCTTGAATACCTTATATCAAGGTGTGAGAGAAGGATGGTATCCTCCACTTATCTTTTTGGGTATTGGTGCCATGACAGACTTTTCGGCACTGATATCAAACCCCAAATTGATTTTGGTGGGAGCTGCCGCGCAGTTTGGAATATTCGGAGCGTATATTATTGCTCTGCTCATTGGTTTTGAACCCAACCAAGCTGCGGGTATCGCCATCATTGGTGGTGCCGACGGGCCTACTGCTATCTTTCTGTCATCAAAACTATCGCCCAATTTGTTAGGAGCCATTGCCGTTTCGGCTTATTCGTATATGGCGTGTGTGCCGCTTATTCAGCCACCTATCATGCGGCTCTTTACGACGAAGAAAGAACGTCTCATACGCATGAGGCCTGCTCGACAAGTGTCACATACCGAAAAGGTACTATTCCCGATTATAGGATTGTTGCTTACGTGCTTTGTTGTCCCATCCGGCTTACCGTTGCTTGGTATGCTCTTTTTTGGCAATTTGTTGAAAGAGAGTGGATGTACTCGTCGGTTGGCTGATACAGCTGCCGGTCCTATGACCGATGTAATTACGATACTTTTAGGTATGACGGTAGGCGCGTCTACGCAAGCTTCGGAATTTCTGACTGCCAGTACGCTGGGTGTCTTTTTCTTGGGATTCTGTGCCTTTATCATTGCAACAACATCGGGTGTACTCTTTGTTAAGTTCTTCAACTTGTTTCTTAAAACGGGCAATAAGATGAATCCACTTATCGGAAACGCCGGTGTCTCGGCCGTACCTATGTCGGCACGAATATCCCAGAATTTGGGGCTTGAGTATGATCCGACAAATTATCTTTTGATGCATGCTATGGGGCCTAATGTGGCCGGTGTTATCGGATCTGCTGTTGCGGCAGGTGTGTTGCTCGGTTTCTTAGGTTAGAAAGCTAACATATTCAATCAAATAGAAACAGGAGGGAGACTATTTTTTCCCTTCTGTTTCTATTTTTTTATAACAATAGTGACCTGTTGAGAATTGTTTATGATTTATTTCTCAGGCATTATTGAACTTTAAAGCATTGCTATGCATACATCCATTGACCTAGAAGCTATCTGCCATACATCATGTTGTTGTCAATTAGCCTTTTTGCCTGTTTCAGCAAGTGAACATCCTTAGTTATTCTGATACTTTCTTATCCAAGGAGGTGTAACAAGGCCTTGTAGGGCACTATTTTTGTTATGCGCTTACTGCTCAAATGTAAATCGGATTAAGACAAGATATAAAGATGAAGTGCGCAATGTGCTGATATACAGCGAGAAATTCATATGGACGAAAATAAAAGTTTGTAAGGAGAAACTTTTATTTTTGTCCATATGAATTTTTATGTTCGTCCTTATCATTTTTCGAAAGCTCAAGTTCAATTCTGTGAATCAATAAGTGTACTTTGCTGTGGTTAAAATAGTATCAGAATGTCGACGAATATTCACCTTCCAAAACGTTCTGAGAAACAGCATCAACATCACTACTTTAGATCAATGCAATCTTGTATCAATGAGGATGTGTGCCTCGGGTTCATCAATGAAAACTATCAGAATAAGTGACATGAGCTACTCAATGTATGGGACAACTCGTTTATCTACAAAACGGCACTCAACTATCTGTAGACTATCATTTAGACTTGTTCTAAGCAGAGGTCCGCTGAAAATAAGGAGCCTACAGTATACTCTAGAGCCGATTTTCGGACCTTTTTCCGCTGGCGTTGTATATGGTGCATCGTTAACATGCTGTGGGATAGCGCGTAATGGTGTCATACGGAGGTGGCAAAGGTTGAAATGCAAATAATTTCATGGTCTTGGAAATTGCAGCAATGGACTCTTACTACCCGGAACCACGTATGGACCTAAATTTGTTGACGTCCATACGTTTTCAAAAAAACATATGGACGTCACCGAAAAAACTAACATACGACAACGGCGGTTTTACCGTTTGTTTTATCTATTAAATCGTCCTTATGTCTGTTTTCATTTCTTAAGATTTAAAGGGTCTGTCGTTTATTAGGCGTTTTTGCTTTTTATTTAGATTTGGATGCATTGTGATACCACTTTAATACACTCCTTGCTGCTCGAGTCTGCTCACCGACTATGACTCCAACAGTTGTTTTGTCTCCAGCTTTGTAACATAGCCGAGGATCATTGTTTTGCAAATCATCATACAATATTATGGTATAAAAGTACTTTTCGTCGAGCATCTTCTCAACAACCAAAGGCAATATCTCTTTACCCATTTGTAGTAGCTGTGAGTAATATTCAGACTGTTTTCTGTCTCCCAAATTGCTGCTGTAAGTTATTTTGGGCTCTGTATTGATGAAATGTTCCCAACTGGAAAATAAAGAATTAAAACGAGATCTAATATTGTTTGGTATTTTGATCGTTTTTATTTTGTTCCGGACTGCAATCTTTTCTTTTCTAGTTAAGCGGTGTGTGTCTACAAACCGTTGCACCGAATCCGCATTCTCTTTTATGGATAAAAAGGCCTTTAGATGTTCCATAATAGACGCATCCGGATAGCTACTATCTCTGTTGTGATTTGCCTTGCTTGTAGTAGGGCTGTAAACGAATTGGTTGTAGTTGCTCGTTTCTATTCTTGTTGCGGGCATGCAAGGAGCTTTTTGAACGATCTTTGTTGTCGAACTTTCAGCAGTAATGCTTTTTGATACGTTTCCATCGGTTGCAAATGCTGATGATGTGATTAAAGGAATAAGTAATAGTAATGAACGTTTCATGACAATAATATTTAAGTGTAATTTAAAAATAAAGTTCTGTCCAAGAGATCTGAAATCTCATAAGAATGTTTTGTTCGTACAGAATGGAAGTAGATTCGTCAATGATTTTCAAAATTAAATAAATAATTTGATGTTACAAAAGATGGTAAGCTTTTTTTAAAGAAACAGTATTTGAATTCTTGTCTAATTTGCCTGTCTTAGGAATAAGGCATGCTTTGTTTTTATTCATTTTCTGATGGTAATATCAAAAATGTTGTGAAACCACAACAGAATGGCGATATTCAAATTATCTTTGTGGGTGATTTAGATGTTATAATGTTTGTGTATTGGCACTAAGTGGTGCTTATATTATGTCTAATATGGCTTTTTCGATGCAAACATACAACTGATATGAAAATGGAAGATGTTAATAAAGAATGTTTGGAGAAGTTGTCTTTGCGGTATATTAAACCTACTGCTATCAGGCTTTTGGTGCTTCGCGCGATGATGGAGGCGGAGCGCACTGTTTCTCTTCTTGATCTGGAAAATCTGTTGGATAATACGGTAGATAAGTCTTCAATTTCTCGTGCCATCAATTTGTTTTTACTCCATCGGTTGATACACAGTGTTGACGATGGAAGCGGGTCGCTGAAATACGGTGTATGTGATGATCATTGTACTTGCTCGGTAGCCGACCAACATACTCATTTCTATTGCGAACGGTGTCATCGTACTTTTTGTATAGAAAATGAACCTGTTCCCATTGTGAAAGTTCCAAACGGTTTTACGCTTGATAGTATTAACTATGTGATGAAGGGACTTTGTGCAGAGTGCGCTGCTAAAGAGAAACGATAAATAGATCGCTGATAATATCATCCGAAACAAATATTCCGTTTGACGTCAGCCGTAGGTATCCGTTTGCATATTCCAGTTTATGCGTTTTCAGATGGGGTGTTGCCATCTTGAGGCAATAGTCGTAGGCTTTCTCTCCTGACGTTTCTTTCAATTTATTCATGTCTACGCCTATAGATGTGCGTAGTCCCGTCATTATTGATTCATTATATTTTGTTGTGCTATCTAAGATTTCCGATTCGAATATTCTGTTTCCATCTTCTATGCCTGTGATGTATTGTTTTAAGTCTGCCGTATTCCAATCTCTCTCATTGCCGTTGTAAGAATGGGCAGAAGCTCCGCATCCTAGATAAGGAACACCTCTCCAATAAGAACTGTTGTGTCGGGAGTATTGACCGGGTAAACAAAAGTTAGATATTTCGTAGTGTTCGTATCCGGCTTGTTTCAATTCTTTCATCAAAAGGTTGTAGTACGACAAGCTGCTTTGTTCATCGACTTCTTTTATTTGTTGCTCTTTCAACATCTTGTCTAGTGGAGTCCCCGTTTCGTAACTCAAACAATAGGCGCTGATGTGTGCTGGTCTTAGTGCTAAGGTCTGTGCAATGTCGCTTTTCCAGCGTTCGGGTGTCTCTTCTGGCAGGCCATATATTAGGTCGATACTGAAATTGTCGAACCCTACTTTTCGACAGTTTTCAACGGCATGGACGGCTTCTTCGGCATCGTGCCGACGGCGCAGGAATCTGAGTGCTCGGTTGTCGAATGTCTGTACTCCCATGCTGATGCGGTTGATCGGTAAGCGTTTTAATCCCGACAGATATTCTAAAGTAAGGTCGTCCGGATTGGCTTCAAGCGTCGTTTCCTCGCATTGATTGAGGTCGTAGTTTTCTTCAATACACTCAAAGATGGTTTTTAACTGTGTAATACTTAGTTGGGAGGGAGTTCCACCGCCTAAATATATGGTACGTATCGGTTCTCCTTTGAGATAGTCTTTTCGGGTGCGAATTTCCTGACACAGTGCAGCTACGTATCTATCTTTCCAATCGTCAAATCGAGTTGTGGAATAGAAGTTGCAATAGATGCAGCGAGATTCGCAAAAAGGTATGTGAAGATAAATGCCTGCCATCTCTTGATTATTTTATATGGCAAATTTACAATTTTAGTGCGACATAAAATGATTATTTTATAAATAAAGGGAAGTTGTGTTGTATAACATTGTTTAGTAACACCGGCTTTTAATTGTTTTTAAAGATATAAATTTCTATTTTGCGGACTCGTTAAGAGAAGCAGCATGTTATTTGATAATTCACATTAAATATTTATATCATGAAAGTATACCAAACAAGTGAAATTAAAAACATTGCCCTGTTAGGAAATATGGGCGCTGGGAAAACCACCCTCGCTGAAGCTATGCTTTACGAGGGTGGTATTATAAAACGTCGTGGTACAATTGATGCAAAAAACACTGTGAGTGATTATTTCCCTGTAGAGCAGGAATACGGCTACTCGGTGTTCTCTACTATTTATCATGTGGAATGGAATAATAAGAAGTTGAATTTTATTGATTGTCCGGGCTCGGATGACTTCGTTGGCGGGGTGGTGACTGCCTTAAATGTTACTGATACGGCAATTTTATTGTTGAATGGTCAATATGGTGTAGAAGTCGGTACCCAGAACCATTTTCGCTATACCGAGAAATATAATAAGCCTATTATTTTTGTAGTAAATCAGCTTGATAATGATAAGTGTGACTATGATAGCATCATGGCACAACTGAAAGACGCTTATGGCTCCAAGGTCATTCCTGTTCAGTATCCTGTAGCGACGGGACCTAATTTTAATGCTGTGATTGATGTCTTGCTGATGAAGAAATACTCGTGGAAACCCGAGGGAGGCGCTCCTGATATAGAAGATATTCCGGCTGACCAAATGGATAAAGCAATGGAAATGCATAAAGCATTGGTTGAGGCTGCTGCTGAAAATGATGAAGAGCTGATGGATAAATTTTTCTCTCAAGAGACATTGACCGAAGATGAAATGCGTGAAGGTATTCGCAAAGGATTGGCTGTTCGAGGAATCTTTCCTGTCTTCTGCGTTTGTGCAGGGCGTGATATGGGAGTGCGTCGTCTGATGGAGTTCTTGGGAAATGTAGTTCCTTTTGTGACAGAAATGCCCAAGATCAAAAATACCGACGATAAAGAAGTCGTTCCCGATATAAACGGACCCGAATCGCTTTATTTCTTTAAAACCAGCATGGAACCTCATATCGGCGAAGTCTCTTATTTTAAGGTAATGAGCGGTAAGGTGCACGAAGGAGATGATTTGCTCAATGCCGATCGTGGTTCGAAAGAGCGTGTCGCCCAAATGTATGTAGTGGCAGGCGCCAATCGTTTTAAGGTTGAAGAACTCCAAGCGGGTGATATCGGCGCTATGGTGAAGCTTAAAGATGTGAAGACCGGTAATACGTTGAATGGTAAAGACTCCGACTATAAATTTAATTTTATTAAATATCCAAACTCTAAGTATACTCGTGCAATTCTTCCCGTCAATGCGGGAGATATGGAAAAAATGATGGCGTTGGTCAATCGGATGCGTGAAGAAGATCCTACATGGGCCGTCGAACAATCTAAAGAATTGCGCCAAACGTTAGTTCATGGCCAAGGAGAATTTCACCTTCGGACATTGAAATGGCGTCTTGAGAATAACGAACATATACCTATCAAGTTCGAAGAACCCCGTATCCCTTATCGTGAAACCATCACAAAAGCTGCTCGTGCCGATTATCGTCATAAAAAGCAATCGGGAGGTGCCGGACAGTTTGGAGAAGTACACCTTATTGTAGAACCATATAAGGAAGGTGTACCTGTACCTACGACATATAAATTTAACGGACAAGAGTACAAAATAACCTTAAGAGGAACTGAAGAGATACCTTTGGAATGGGGCGGCAAATTAGTTTTCATCAACAGTGTCGTGGGAGGCGCTATCGATGCTCGTTTTATGCCTGCTATATTGAAAGGTATTATGGCTCGTATGGAACAAGGTCCTTTGACCGGCTCTTATGCTCGCGATGTCAGAGTAATTGTTTACGACGGAAAGATGCATCCGGTCGATTCTAATGAAGTTTCTTTTATGCTTGCCGGACGTAATGCTTTCAGCGAAGCATTCAAGAACGCCGGTCCTAAGATATTGGAACCGATATACGATGTGGAGGTTTATGTTCCATCCGACAGAATGGGCGATGTGATGAGTGATTTGCAGGGACGCCGCGCCGTTATTATGGGAATGAATAGTGAAAAAGGCTATGAAAAGCTGAGTGCCAAAATTCCTCTCAAAGAAATGTCTTCATATTCTACGGCTTTGAGTTCGCTTACGGGTGGTAGAGCTTCTTTCTCCATGAAGTTCTCCAATTATGAGCTTGTTCCGAGTGATGTACAGACTCAATTGATCAAAGATTTTGAAGCGAAACAAACAGATGAATAAATATTAATAGCCCTTTAATATTTTAACCGTATTCTCTTAAAAAGAATACGGTTTTTCTTTATAATAAGGTCTTGTATTTTCTATATTGAGCATATTTTCGCTAATTATGCTTTGTTTTTGGTTAATTTTGTTGATTTTATGGTTAAATCAGTTTAACTAATTAGGATTGTTAAAAGTAATATATTATTTTTGTTGTCATGAAGAAGACCACTATTTGGATATTAGGTATCATTATGGGGCTATCTTTTCTGGGCCTGCTCTATTTGCAGGTAAGCTATATCGAGGAGATGGTTAAAATGCGCAATCAGCAGTTTGATGCAGCTGTGAAACGTAGTTTGTTCCAAGTATCGAAAGATGTGGAATATAATGAGACCCAACGCTGGCTCATTGAGGATACTTCCGGTGTGGAACATAAGGCGTTGCAGTCTTCTCAGCCAGGTTCGGACTTTGTTCAACAGACACAAGACTACATGCTCAAGTCGCCTAATGGTTCGAGAGGAGCTATCGAATATAAAACCATTCCGGCCAATTCGACTACGTTGCCTCAAGCAATGATTTCCAGACGTCACGGATTGAATACAATACCACAAACATCGCAAAGTCTGATAGAAGCTATCCGTAACCGCTACAGGTATCAGCGCTATTTACTCGATGAAGTGGCTTGGCAAATGATCTATCATTCTGCCGATCAGGCAATAGGGGAGCGTATCCGTTATAAGGATATTGATAATTATCTGAAACTTGATTTGCTCAATGAAGGGATTGAACTTCCGTATCATTTTACGATAATCGATAAAAACGGAAGAGAAGTTTATCGTTGTTCCGACTATGAGGATAAAGGTAGTGATATCTCTTATACCCAACCTCTTTTTCAAAACGACCCTCCGTCTAAAATGAATATATTGAAAGTGCATTTTCCAGCACGCAAGGATTATATCTACAGTTCCATCAATTTTATGGTCCCTTCGTTGATATTTACTATTGTGTTGCTCATTACCTTTATATATACATTGTTTATAGTCTTCCGTCAAAAGAAACTTACTGAGATGAAGAATGACTTTGTGAACAATATGACTCATGAGTTTAAGACACCTATTTCGACTATTTCATTGGCAGCACAGATGCTGAAAGACCCGGCTGTAGGAAAGTCGCCTGCAATGTTTCAACATATCTCTACCGTGATCAACGATGAGACAAAGCGGCTTCGCTTTCAGGTTGAGAAGGTTTTGCAGATGTCTATGTTCGATCGTCAGCAGACGATGCTCAAGAAAAAGACATTGGATGGAAATGAATTGATAGAAGGCGTAACCAATACTTTCGCGTTGAAAGTAGAACGTTATGAAGGGAAAATTACTTCGAGCCTTGAAGCTCAGAATTCAGAAATCTTTGCAGACGAAATGCATCTGACGAATGTAATATTCAACTTGATGGACAATGCTGTGAAATATAAAAATCCGGATGTAAATCTGTTGCTTAACGTCAAGACATGGAATGAATCGAACAATTTCATGATCTCAATAGAAGACAATGGTATCGGTATTAAGAAAGATGATGTGAGAAAAATATTCGATAAATTTTATCGAGTACATACCGGCAATCTTCACGACGTTAAAGGATTTGGATTGGGATTGGCTTATGTGAAGAAGATTATTTTAGCCCATAAGGGCACTATCCGAGTTGAAAGCGAACTTGGACAAGGAACAAAATTTGTTATTACATTACCTTTAAATAATTAGCAATATGGACGAGAAACTACGTATTTTGATGTGCGAAGATGATGAGAATCTTGGCATGCTCCTGAGAGAGTATCTTCAGGCAAAAGGTTATACTGCTGAATTGTATCCCGACGGTGAAGCAGGCTACAAAGCTTTCTTGAAAAGCAAATTTGATATTTGTGTCTTTGATGTGATGATGCCTAAAAAGGATGGATTCACATTGGCTCAAGATATTCGTGCTATTAATGCCGATGTACCTATTATCTTTTTGACGGCAAAAACATTGAAAGATGATATCTTGGCTGGCTTTAAGATTGGTGCTGATGATTATATTACCAAACCGTTCAGTATGGAAGAGCTTACTTTCCGTATCGAGGCTATACTGCGCCGGGTTCGTGGTAAGAAAAGTAGAGAAAGCAATATCTACAAAATCGGCAAATTTACTTTTGATACTCAGAAGCAAATCTTAGCTTGTGGAGAAAAGCAGACAAAGCTTACTACAAAAGAATCTGAACTTCTAAGTTTGCTTTGCGCTCATGCCAACGAGATACTTCAACGCGATTTCGCTCTGAAGACTATCTGGATAGATGACAATTATTTCAATGCTCGCAGCATGGATGTTTATATCACAAAGTTGCGTAAGCATTTGAAAGATGATGAGTCTATTGAAATTATCAACATTCATGGTAAGGGATATAAATTGATAACTCCCGAACCTACCATCTAAAAAAAGATGAACGAATAAGTTTTATTATAATTAATAAGGTGTAACACTCAAAAAGGTTGCACCTTATTTTTGTTTTATGCAATAATCTGTTGTGCTCTTGCTCAAAAGGATGCGATTTGTGCATTTTTCACAAAGTTAGTTTGTCAGTATGAACCAAATGAGTAACTTTGCACCTCAAAATATCGATTTTTAATAAAATAAGATTTATAGTATGAGTTTAAAAATTGTTGTATTGGCAAAACAAGTTCCCGACACACACAACGTGGGGAAAGATGCCATGACAGCCGAAGGGACAATTAATCGTTCGGCTCTACCTGCAATCTTTAATCCTGAAGATTTGAATGCTCTTGAGCAGGCTCTCAGACTTAAAGATGCTTTTCCCGGTTCAACCGTCACTATTCTTACGATGGGCCCAGGGCGTGCGGCAGATGTTATCCGCGAGGGACTTTATAGAGGTGCAGACAATGGTTATCTGCTCACCGATAGGGCTTTTGCCGGTGCCGATACTTTAGCTACTTCTTATGCTCTAGCTACAGCTATTCGCAAAATAGGCGATTATGATATTATTATTGGTGGTCGTCAGGCTATTGATGGCGATACTGCTCAGGTAGGTCCACAGGTTGCTCAGAAATTGGGACTTTCGCAGGTTACTTATGCAGAAGAAATTCTTAAGGTAGAAGATAAAAGTATTACTATCAAACGTCATATCGATGGAGGTGTAGAGACAGTGGTTGCCCCTCTTCCTATCCTTATTACTATTAATAGTTCGGCTGCTCCTTGTCGTCCTCGTAATGCACGCCTAATGATGAAATACAAGCGTGCTCTTGGTGTACAAGAGAAAAGTGCTCTTAGTGATCAACTCGCTTATGCTGAACTTTATGAGCAACGTCCCTATCTTAATCTCACCGAGTGGAGTGTGGCAGATGTTGAAGGGGATTTGCAACAATGTGGTCTTAATGGCTCACCTACCAAAGTGAAAGCGGTACAAAATATCGTTTTCCAAGCTAAGGAGAATAAAACGCTCAATAGTAGCGATAGTGATGTAGAAAGTCTTATTGTTGAACTGTTAGATAACAAGATAATAGGGTAATATGAACAACTTATTTGTATATTGTGAAATAGAAGATGGTATCGTTGCAGACGTCAGCCTGGAACTTCTTACCAAGGGCCGTTCGCTAGCCAACCAATTGGGTTGTCAACTCGAAGCTGTGGTTATTGGAACCAATCTTAAAGATGTAGAGAAGCAAATATTGCCTTATGGTGTTGATAGAGTGCATCTCTTTGATGGAGAAGAGTTGTATCCTTATACTTCTGCTCCTCATTCGGCTATTCTGGTGAATCTATTCAAAGAAGAGAAACCGCAAATAGCCCTGATGGGTGCTACTGTTATCGGCCGTGATCTTGGCCCTCGTGTTTCATCGGCACTTACTAGTGGTTTGACGGCTGATTGTACGGAACTGGAGATTGGTAGTCATGAAGATAAGAAATTAGGTAAAACATACGATAATCTGTTGTACCAAATACGTCCTGCTTTCGGCGGAAATATTGTAGCTACAATTGTCAATCCCGAACATCGCCCTCAAATGGCTACTGTTCGTGAAGGTGTCATGAAGAAAGAAATTCTTGATATTAATTATAAAGGTGAAGTGATCAATCATGATCCGAAAGCGTATACCGATTCTTTGGATTATTTGGTAAAAGTGATTGAACGTCATGTAGAAAAGTCTAAAAACAACTTGAAAGGTTCGCCTATTGTTGTGGCAGGTGGCTATGGCGTTGGGTCAAAAGAGAACTTTGATCTGATTTATAAGCTCGCCGATGTACTCCATGCCGAGGTGGGAGCTAGCCGTGCAGCTGTTGACGCAGGTTTCATTGAACACGATCGTCAGATAGGTCAGACAGGAATTACTGTTCGTCCTAAACTTTATATCGCTTTCGGTATCAGCGGACAAATTCAGCATATTTCGGGTATGCAAGATAGTAGTATTATCATTTCGGTCAATACAGATCCTAGTGCTCCTATTAACAAAATAGCTGACTATGTTATTACAGGTTCTATCGAAGAGATCGTTCCCAAGATGATCAAGTATTACAAACAGCACAGCAAATAAAAACGATTTTAATAACAGAAAAATAATATGAGCAATTTTTATACAGATACTCCGGAACTCAAGCATCACTTGAACCATCCGCTCATGAAGAGAATTGTCGAACTGAAAGAGCGTAACTTCGCTGACAAAGATAAGTTCGACTTTGCTCCTGTAGATTTCGACGATGCTATGGACAACTATGATAAGGTGTTGACTATTATCGGCGATCTTTGTGAAAATGTTATTTCGCAAAATGCAAAAGATATAGACCTTGAGGGCCCTCACTGCGCTGATGGCCGGGTAGAATATGCTTCCGGTACGAAAACGAATATTGATGCTTGTCGCAAAGCCGGATTGATGGGTATAGATATGCCTCGCCGATTAGGTGGGCTGAATTTTCCTGTTACTCCTTATATCATTGCTGCTGATATTGTAAGTCGTGCCGATGCTGCCTTCGAAAATTTATGGGGATTGCAGGACTGTGCTGAGACAATATATGAATTTGGCAATGAAGAGCAGAAACAACGTTATATACCTAGAATTTGTCAAGGTGAAACAATGTCGATGGATCTTACCGAACCTGATGCAGGTTCAGATCTTCAGGCTGTAATGTTGAAAGCTACTTTTGATGAAGCAAATAATTGCTGGCGATTGAATGGCGTGAAACGTTTCATTACCAATGGCGATTCGGATATCCATTTAGTTCTTGCTCGTTCGGAAGAGGGAACAACAGATGGCCGTGGTCTTTCAATGTTTATTTATGATAAACGCGATGGTGGCGTTACTGTCCGCCGTATTGAGGATAAAATGGGTATTCATGGTTCTCCTACTTGTGAGTTGGTGTATAAAAACGCAAAATGCGAACTCTGCGGAGATCGCAAATTGGGACTTATCAAATATGTGATGGCTCTGATGAACGGTGCTCGTCTGGGTATTGCAGCGCAGAGTGTAGGTATTTCTCAGGCAGCTTACAATGAGGCTTTGGCTTATGCTAAAGATCGCAAACAATTTGGTAGGGAAATTATTAGTTTTCTTGCTGTCGATGAAATGTTGTCATTGATGAAGGCTAAACTCGAAGCTTCGCGCTGTTTGCTTTATGAGACAGCTCGTATGGTTGATGTGTATAAGGCTCTTGATGATATATCGAAAGAACGCAAACTTACACCGGAGGAACGCCAAGAACAAAAGACATATTCTAAATTGGCCGATAGCCTTACTCCTTTAGCAAAAGGCATGGGAAGTGAATACGCTAATCAGAATGCATACGACTGTATTCAGATTCATGGGGGTTCAGGATTTATGAGAGACTATACTTGTGAACGCCTGTATCGTGATGCACGTATTACTTCTATTTATGAAGGTACAACCCAATTGCAAGTTGTTGCGGCTATCCGCTATGTGACGAATGGTTCTTATCTAAGTCAAATGAAGACTTTCGAGGCTACTGCTGTGGCTCCTGAATTTGAAACGTTGAAGCAACGTGTTGCGGCTATGACGGAAAAATATGCTGCAAGTGTCGCTAGGGTTGAGGAAGTAAAAAATCAGTGTCATTTAGATATTTGTGCTCGTCATTTGGTTGAAATGGCTGGACATATTATTATGAGCCATTTGCTTTTGCAATCGGCTACGACTGACGCAGATGTATTCGGCAAAACAGTGAATGTCTATGTACGTTATGCCGAAGCTGAAGTTCAGAAGAACAGTAGTTTTGTGTTGGACTTGAGCTTGGAGGATGTAGAACTTTATCGCCATTAATGTAATCACGCAGACAAATTCAGTCTGCTACAATTTATAGAAGAACTGCCGTGGAAAGATCTTTATCTTTTCACGGCAGTTCTCTTTTATGACATAATGAAGTATCTGTTTAATAATGGATAATCTTATTCGTTGAGTAAATAATAGGCTGCTTGCTGTAGCTTATTCTTTAGTGCTGAGGGATAATCAGGATGAGACATAAGGAATGTTTTGACAAGTTCTTTGGCTTCTTTGCTTCGGTGTCCAGACAAGAGTGCTGTGGCCCAACCTTTCGGAAAGAATATATCACCTGTACGTTGTATATCCTGCAATGCGTTAAGTCCTGGAGTGATGTATCTGTTTGCAAACTGTTCGCGTAAAGGGCTATTGAGCAATGCTAATAATCGTTCTGTCCATGGCTCTACCGTTCTGTTTTCTTGTTGAAGAAGTGAGTTGAATAATTTATTTTGCTCTGCTTCATCCGGCGTGCATCCGCGACTGATATAGTCGAACTCTCGACGTCTGTCGATATTGCTTATTCGCCCACGTTCTTCGTTGATGATCGATTCCCATTCGGTCTGTTTGCGTAAAGCTAGTTGGTACGAAAGTGATATGTAATCGTCTTCATTGAGTGATTCATCTTTTTGTTCCTTCCATAGCTTATACAAATTGGCAATTACTGTTGAATCGGTGGCGAGAGTGAATAGGGCTCTTTTTAATTTCTGTCTGCAAGACGGAATCGTATGATTGCAACTCATTTCCCACATTTGGCGTTCGGATATCATTCTTGATTGCCTTTTTTGCTGGGATACAATCGTTGAAAGATAGTTACAGCAAGTGGATGCTATTAGGGCATTCTTTTCTTTTTTCAGTCCTTCTAATAATGATGCTGCACAATCGTCCGCTCGTAATTTGTGCATCAGAAAGTTCTCGTAGATGGTTATTAAGATTGCTTCTCGATTAATATCTTTTTCTTTATCCCATCCGCTTAGTAAACGTTGTGTACTATTATTGTCTATTATAAATCTCCCATAGCCTATTCCATCATAATTGGGAATAATGTTTTCGCTGCGGACGTTCTTTAGCTTGGCTACAGCTGTTTTGTCTTTCATATTGATGTCTACTATTTGTGTGACATTGCCATTTGCTAAAATGGCCATCTTGAAATGTTGTTTCCACAAACATCCTCTACCAAAAGGGTCGTTTTGTGTGACAATCATTCTGCCGTTTGATAGTTTTGCTGTGATATCGGGCATGCCTTTTTGTTTCACCCATACTTCGCTGAATTCTTTCAATTTGGCCTGCGGTGCTTCTTTGCTCAATATATCAATTAAATTGTCCCAATCGGCGTTGGAGAAAGCGTATTGACGCAAATACTTCTGAAGCCCTCTACGAAAAGCTTCACTCCCCATTTGGAACTCTAAGTTTCGCATCATCACGGGAGCTTTTTGATAGATAATATTACCGTATAGCAATCCGGCGTTTTGCAGGTTGTCTAGTTGTTGCTGGATGGGGTGGGTGCCCGCTGTTCGGTCTTCTTCAAGTGCATTTATTTGATATGCTTTTAAGAAATTGAGCTGATGGTTGATGTTCGGAAATTGTTGTGCCGATATTTTTGATGCCATGTAGTTGGCAAATACTTCTTTAGTCCATACGTCGTTGAACCATTTCATTGTCACCATGTCGCCAAACCAACAGTGAGCAGTTTCGTGTGCAATAAGTTCTACTCTGTTCAGTTCTTCGTCTGGGGTGGGGTGCTCACTTATAAACATTCGCTTATCGTTGTAAAGAATGGCTCCTACGTGTTCCATACCTCCAAATTGGAACCCCGGCAGAATAACGAAATCATATTTTGAAAAAGGATATGGTATTTTTGTGTATTCCTCCATCCATTTGATAGATGAAAATACTTGGTCGAAGATGATAGGCAGTTGTGCTGTTTTTTTAGAATCTGTTTCTCGATAATATGCATTCATTTGTCGGCCGTCTCGGAGACAACTTCGTGTTTCAAATTTGCCTGTAACAAATGAGAAAAGATAGGTCGATATGGGTTCTGTCTCTTTAAACGATACAGTCTTTCTGTTCCCACAATGAGTCTCTTTTATTTGCTTGCCACCTGCTATAGTTTTCCATTCTCCTGGAACTTCAAGCGTCAGGCTGAAGCGCGCTTTTATGTCGGGTTGGTCGAAACAGGGAAATGCTTGTCGGGCATGATCGGGCACAAACAACGTGTAGAGATAATCGATATTGCGGTTTAAGGGTTTGTCGCCTGCAACGAATAAGATGCTGATATTATTGTGTCCATGTTCGAACAACGTGGAATCTAAGATGATATGTTCGTTTTTGAATGTGAAAGGAACTGGGTGCCCGTTTACTTCCACTTTTTCCAGTTGCGTGCTTTCTGCCTTGAAATCTAGTATTATATCCGAGATGTCTTTATTGTATGTGAATGAGATGCTTTCTTCTCCTTTTATGGGTGCACTTTTTGTTTCGGGTATTTGAAAGAATAACTGATAGTGTATATCCTTAATTTCTGTTTTTCTCTTTTTTGCCAATTCAAATGATACACCGGATGTGTAGCTTTGATTTGAGTACTCTTCGGCTGAGACACATAAAGGAAAATATAGTGCCGCTATTATTAAAAAGAATTTTCTAACAGATGCCATGGTATTTCGATATTGATTAGTTATGGTGGCAAAAATACTATTTTTTTGTGATTAATTTAGGCTGTTCTTCTTTTACTTGTATTTCATGAGTAAACTTGCCGTCAGTGCAGAGAGCGTTTTTATAGTATTCCTAAGTAGAATATGTCTTTGGTTATTCATTTTTTATTGTTTATTTGAGCTCGGGATAAGAAAGCAAAAGAATTTGAATGTTTTTTACCTTTCTTATTATGTTGAACTAAAAATGAAATTATTCAAGCTCGTGTTTCGCAAAATAAAGTTTTAAAACTCTTTCCGTCATGTTATCTAATTGGCTATGAGTGATATATATAGATCGGGCTTGCTTATGGGACCTCGAAAAGGTGCTATCTTACTTATTGTTAGAGCGTTATGAAGCGTGGGTTGCCACTTCGTATATCAACCGATTAAGTCATTACTCGGTATCTGTGGTGTGTGCGCCGTGTGGAAACTCCCTTGCTTACTACCCCTGCATGGAAGAGATCTGGTTCTTCTTCCCTGTAAGAAGATACTTTGTACACATCTTATTGAATCAGGATTGTCATATTTAAGGCATTTCTGTTGACTCATTCAGGTTTTGTCGTTCCACATATGTGATTCGATCAACTCACATATATGGAACGATCGACTCACATATGTGAGTTGATCGAATCACATATGTGGAACGACATTCTGCTTAGGACAAAACATAAAATCGTTCTGATATGAACCAACTTTCATCCATATGTTTCACAAACTTTACCCTTTTTAAAAGTATCATGGAACGTTTAAAATCCTCTCTGGTAGAGTATTGTGGCTTTAGTTACAACGCTGTGGCGGAGACGTACGAATTGTAGAGCGCGCCAATTGCAACATGATTTTGTTGAAATAGACCGGTGCGTTCGCAACGATATATCTGAGTTCTTATCCCGAACTCGAATTTACTTGGATTTTGCAAGCAAACTTTGCCGTAAGAATTCATCAAAACGTTTTGATAAGTATTCTCGGATTCAAATATCTGATTATTACTGATCTTTCGCGCTGTTGTTAATACATATAAATCAATCGAGAGTGGTTCCTGTCTTTTGCTATGGTGATAATATACTTTCAACAGAATATTGTCAGTCGAAATTGTCATATGTTAGTTTTTTCGGTGACGTCCTTAAGTTTTTCTGAAAACATATGGACGAAAATATTTTTAGGGGCATACGTCGTTTTGACCCCAAAAGTACATAAGATACGAAGATGAAGAGTGGTCAAGCAATGGGGAATTTTATATATTGAGAAAAGAGAAGACTGCTACTCAAAGTGGCGATATAACGGCATATAAAAACATTCAAGATGAAGATTTTTAATGAAATATAGTAGGCAATAATAATTTTATTTGTAACTTTGTAGCCCGATATTCACAATGAAATACTTTGTTGTGTGTTAGAAAATAAAAGAAAATGGGAAAGTTTGATGAGTATAATATCGATTTGAAGGGGTTACAGGCTGATACTTCTGAATTTGAGTTTCAACTCGACAGTCTCTTCTTTACTCATATTGATGCTCCTGAAATTCAGAAGGGGAATATACGGGCACAACTGAGAGTTGTCCGTAAATCTCAGGCATTTGAATTGACTTTTCATTGTGAAGGGTCTGTTATTGTCCAATGCGATAGGTGCTTGGATGAAATGGAGCAGCCCATTACTGCACACGACAAGTTGAAAGTGAAGTTCGGAGATAAATATGCTGATGAGGGTGATGATATCGTTATCATACCCGAGTCGGAAGGAGCTATCAACGTAGCGTGGTTTTTATATGAGTTTATTGTTTTGGCTGTTCCGATGAAACATGTGCATCCTGTAGGGAAGTGTAACAAGTCGATGGCGGGTCAGCTTAAAAAGCATCTTGTAACGTCGGACGAAGAGATGCCGGATGAAGAAACCGGTGCTGTAGAAGACGGCGGTGTGGAAGACGAAAGCAATGGACAACCTATTGATCCACGTTGGGAAGGCTTGAAAGAAATGATAGATAATAATTAAAAATATAGAAAAATGGCACATCCTAAAAGAAGACAATCTAAAACAAGAACAGCAAAAAGAAGAACTCATGATAATGCAGTAGTTCCTACATTGGCTCTCTGCCCTAATTGCGGTGCATGGCATGTATATCATACTGTATGTGATTCTTGTGGTTATTACAGGGGTAAAGTTGCAATAGAAAAAGAAGCAGCTGTTTAATCGGTTTCTCCTTTTATGAAAACGTATTATCGGATGACAAATCAGATTTTTTTTGTTTGTCATCCGTTACAGTAAATATTGCAAACTTAAGACTTATTTAATGGAGAAGATAAATGCAGTAATCACCGGAGTTGGTGGATATGTTCCCGATTATGTTTTGACCAACGATGAGTTGTGTAAAATGGTCGACACCAATGATGAGTGGATTATGACACGTATTGGCGTCAAAGAACGTAGAATATTAAACGAAGAAGGACTAGGTACATCGTATATGTGTCGCAAGGCTTGTAAACAGCTAATTCGCCGCACTCATACCAATCCCGATGATGTTGATTTAATAATTGTTTCGACTTCTACAGCCGATTACCATTTTCCTTCAACGGCTTCTATCTTGTGTGATAAGCTGGGACTTAAGAATGCTTTTGCATTTGATCTTGGGGCAGCTTGTTGCGGTTTTCTCTATTTGATGGAAGTAGGAGCTAATTTTATCCGTTCTGGAAGATATAAGAAGGTGATTATAGTTGGTGGCGATAAAATGTCGTCAATGGTCGACTATACTGATCGTTCTACTTGCCCGATATTCGGCGATGGAGCTGCTGCTTTCATGCTAGAGCCGACAACTGAAGATTTCGGTATCTTGGACAGCATGCTACGTACTGATGGCAAAGGCTTGCCTTTCCTTCATATGAAAGCCGGAGGCTCGGTTTGCACCCCCTCGTATTTTACGATTGAAAACAAAATGCACTACATCTACCAAGATGGGCGTACGGTCTTCAAGTATGCTGTAAAGAATATGTCGGATGTAACAGCTGCTTTGGCCGAAAAAGATGGATTGAATAAGGATAATATCCAATGGATTATTCCTCATCAAGCCAATCTTCGTATCATTGATGCGGTGGCTCATCGAATGGAAGTTCCTATAGAGAAGGTACTTATTAATATTGAAAAATATGGTAATACCAGTGCTGCTACACTTCCCTTGTGCGTATGGGATTTTGAAGATCGTCTAAAGAAGGGTGACAATATATTGTTCACTGCTTTTGGAGCCGGTTTTGTGTGGGGCGCCGTTTACGTGAAATGGGGATACGATGGTAAGAAGCGTAAAGAAGAGGAAAACGCTGAAGAAGATTAGAAATTATTTGAAATAATAATAATAGTTTTGAAGAAACGCATCCTATTAAATATTCGATGCGTTTTTTTGTCCAATAAAAATGGTATATGCATAAAGCGGGTTTTGTTAATATTGTTGGTAATCCAAACGTGGGTAAGTCTACCCTTATGAATGTGTTGGTGGGTGAGAAAGTCTCAATCGCTACGTTCAAGGCACAGACTACTCGGCACCGTATTATGGGAATATTCAATACGGACGATGTTCAAATAGTATTCTCTGATACTCCGGGAGTGTTGAAACCTAACTATAAGTTGCAAGAATCAATGCTCAACTTTTCTGAGTCGGCACTTATTGATGCTGATGTTTTGTTGTATGTCACTGATATGGTAGAGCAGATCGATAAAAATGAAGAGTTTGTCGCAAAGGTTAATAAAATTGAAGTCCCGGTTTTACTACTTATTAATAAAATAGATATAAGCAATCAAGAAGACCTGACCGATAGGGTAGAGGTCTTACAAGCATTGATCCCTAAAGCAGAAATTATCCCTATCTCAGCGTTGGCAAAATTTAATGTCGATTATGTAATGAAACGGATTCAGGCTCTATTGCCCGATTCGCCTCCTTATTTTGATAAAGACCAACTTACTGACAAACCTGCTCGTTTTTTTGTGACGGAGATTATTCGCGAGAAAATCTTGCTGTATTATGATAAGGAAATACCGTATTCGGTCGAAGTTGTAGTAGATTCGTTTGATGAAGATAAAAAACGAATAGTGATTCATGCTACAATATATGTGGAACGCGATTCTCAAAAGGGAATTATTATAGGCAAGCAGGGACTTACTTTGCGAAAAGTAGGTTCGGAAGCTCGTCGTGATTTGGAGAAGTTTTTTGGGAAACCTATCTTTCTGGAAACTTTTGTCAAAGTTGATAAGAATTGGCGTAGTTCTGATAAGGAATTGCGTAATTTCGGATATGAGCAGGGTGATAAATAAATCTTGCGCTAGCTTTGGCTTTAGGCCATGAATGTGAACATAATATTAAGTAAGGGAATAAAAAAATGGGAAATTTAGTTGCAATCGTAGGACGCCCCAATGTGGGTAAATCGACATTGTTCAATCGATTGACAGAAAGTCGCCGTGCTATTGTCAATGATGAAGCCGGCACAACCCGTGACAGACAATATGCCAAGTGTGAATGGCAGGGCAATACTTTTTCACTCATCGATACCGGTGGCTGGGTAGTCAATTCGGATGATGTTTTCGAAGAAGAAATTCGTAAGCAGGTAATGATCGCTGTCGACGAGGCTGATGAAATCTTGTTTGTCGTTGATGTTGAAAATGGAATGACCGATTTGGATATGATGGTGGCATCGGTATTACGGCGTGTCAAAAAACCGATTATCGTTGTTGCCAATAAGGTTGATACAAATGCCCTGCAATACGACGCTGCCGAATTTTATAAATTAGGATTGGGTGATCCTTATTGTGTCTCGTCTATGACTGGTAGCGGTACGGGTGATTTGCTCGATATGGTTGTCGCAAAGTTTGAGAAAAAAGTAGAAGAGGAACTCGAAGAAGATGTACCTCGTTTTGCTGTTGTCGGTCGCCCTAATGCAGGAAAATCTTCCATTGTCAATGCTTTCATTGGTGTAGATCGCAATATCGTTACCGAAATTGCCGGTACAACTCGTGATTCTATCTATACTCGTTATGATAAATTCGGTTTTGACTTTTATTTGGTTGATACTGCGGGTATTCGAAAGAAAAACAGGGTCAATGAAGATATGGAATACTATTCCGTCATTCGTTCTATCCGTGCTATTGAGAATGCCGATGTTTGTGTCTTGATGGTTGATGCAACCCGAGGTATTGAAGGTCAGGATTTGAATATCTTTTCACTTATACAGCGCAACCAAAAAGGGCTTGTGGTAGCTGTCAATAAATGGGACCTGGTGGAGAACAAAGACGCCAAGTCGATGAAATATTTCGAAGACACTATTCGTCAACGCTTTGCTCCATTTACCGACTTCCCGATTCTTTTTGTCTCTGCTAAAACGAAACAACGTATATTCAAGGTTATTGATACGGCAATTACCGTTTATCAAGATCGTGTTCGTAAAGTTCCTACGGCTAAACTTAATGAAGCGATGTTAGGTGAAATCGAAGCATGTCCACCACCATCAATCAAGGGGAAATATATCAAGATAAAATATGTTACGCAGTTGCCCAATACTCGCATTCCATCGTTTGTCTTTTTTGCCAATTTGCCGCAATACGTCAAAGAACCGTATAAGCGCTTTTTGGAAAATAAGATTCGAGAGAAGTGGCAATTCACGGGGACACCTATTAATGTCTTTATTCGCCAAAAATAAAAAGATGCCCGACAAATACGTATTTAGTTTATACGTTTTGTCGGGCATTTTAGTTGTTATTGTTTCTATCAGTCTTTCCCTTTTTATATCGAGAAAGATTATTTATTAAATTCCAAGTCTTTTACTTTCTTCAGTATATCCGATGAGAATATAAAATTATTCAATTCTTTATTATTTGAGTGAAGGACCTCGTCTTTGTTGCCCGACCATTCAATGTGTGATTTGCAGATAAATAGAATGCTGTCTCCTATATCTATCACAGAATTCATATCATGAGTGTTGATAATGGTCGTCGTGTTGTATTCTTCCGTGATGCCATGTATTAGTTCGTCAATCACTAAAGAAGTCTTTGGATCAAGACCGGAGTTCGGCTCGTCGCAAAATAAATATTGCGGATTCAAAGCTATCGCCCTTGCAATGGCTACTCGCTTTTGCATACCACCACTTATTTCACCGGGGAACTTATCTTTCGCCTCACTTAATTTTACTCTGTTAAGGCAAAACTTCGCTCGTTTTTCGCGTTCTATATAAGTCTTGTTACTGAACATGTTGAGCGGAAGCATTACGTTTTGCAATACATCGAGGGAGTCGAATAGTGCCGAGCTTTGGAATATCATACCTATTTCGCGCCGCAGATCTTTTATCTGATGTTTATTCATGTCGAGCAGGTTGCGATTGTCGTATAGCACTTCTCCTTTTTCGGGGGTAAGCAATCCTACAATGCATTTCATCAGCACAGTTTTACCTGAACCGCTTTGTCCGATAATTAAATTGGTCTTGCCGCTTTCAAATGTCGTATTGATATCACTCAACACAGCTTTATCGTCAAAAATCTTATGTAAATGTTTAATCTCTATCATCCCATTAATAATTGAGTAAGCACTAAATCCGAAAAAAGAATTAATACACTGCTCGATACTACCGAGTCAGTCGATGCTTTGCCTACATCAATAGATCCTCCTTTTACCGTGTAACCATAGTATGCCGACACGCTAGCTATAATGAAAGCAAAGAAAAGTGATTTGATAAAGCTAGACCATACATACCATTCTGCAAATTCATATTGCAAACCATATTCCAGATCAATAGACGTCATGATGTGCAAAAACCAACAAGAACAATAAGCTCCGATGATTCCGGCAAATATACTGAAAGTGACCAAAATGGGAATGATGGTTACCATTGCTGCAATTTTGGGTAATATTAGGAAGTTTGCCGAATTGATGCCCATTATCTCAAGCGCATCTATTTGTTGGGTCACCCGCATGGTGCCAAGTTCGGAGGCTATGTTTGAACCTACCTTACCCGCCAATATCAGGCACATGATGGAAGAGGAAAATTCCAATAACATGATTTCACGGGTCACGAAGCCTACTGTCCAGCGAGGAAGCATCGGGTTGGAAATATTTAGCTTGATCTGAACAGTAATGACAGCACCGATAAATAGTGAAATAAGCAACACTATACCAATAGAACTGATACCTAATTCCACTATTTCGTTGACATATCTTTTGAAAGACATCCGCATCCGGTCTGGACGTCCGAATACCCGTTTCATCAAGATGAGATACTCTCCGAAAGTTCTTAATCCATTTAGTAAAAACATAAGTTGTAATATTTGCAGCTACAAAGTTACGCTTTTAGATAGATTTTTGCTACATTTGCCGCAAAATACTTTGGTTATGGAAGATAGAAAGATGGTTCTTCGCACTGAAAATCTGGTGAAACGATATGGAAAGCGTACCGTTGTCAGTCATGTGTCGATAAATGTAGAGCAAGGAGAAATTGTTGGATTGCTAGGTCCTAATGGTGCCGGTAAGACTACTTCTTTCTATATGACAGTTGGGCTGATAACGGGTAATGAAGGGCGTATTTTTCTAGACAATCTGGATATTACCAAATTTCCCGTACACAAACGTGCCAAGGCGGGTATCGGATATCTACCACAAGAAGCCTCCGTATTTCGTCAAATGAGTGTGGAAGACAATATTATCTCTGTACTCGAAATGACAAATAAACCTCGTGAGTACCGTAAGGAGAAACTTGAAAGCCTTATATCTGAATTTCGCCTACAGAAAGTGCGCAAAAACAAAGGTAATCAACTTTCGGGAGGTGAGCGTCGCCGTACCGAGATTGCTCGTTGCTTGGCTATAGACCCAAAGTTTATTATGCTCGATGAACCTTTTGCCGGTGTCGACCCTATTGCTGTCGAGGATATTCAGCAGATAGTCTATCGGCTTAAGTATAAGAATATAGGTATCCTTATAACCGACCATAACGTTCAGGAGACGCTTAGTATTACTGATCGTGCCTATTTGCTCTTTGAAGGTAAAATCCTCTTTCAGGGAACTCCCGAAGAACTGGCTGCCAATAAGATTGTTCGAGAAAAATATCTCAGTAATAGCTTTGTATTGCGCCGCAAAGATTTTCAAGCAGAGGAGGATCGTCGTCAGGAAGAGTTCAACCATCGTCAGGAAGAAGCTGCCGAAGAGGCTGTAGAAGCAAAAGAACTGGCCGAGGCCGAGCATCATTCAAAGAGAAAAATACATTTGTTCTCTATTCCCGATTTATTGAAAAGCAAAAAGGGCCAATCGCACACTAAGAAAGAAGACGAGACGACCTCTCAAGAGATTGAGAAGTAAAGGTCTACTTTCACTCATAAATTGAGCTTGTTATTTATGAATATTGCTTATGTGAATGGAATTACTTAATTCTGTTTACATAAATACCTTTGTGCAATTTTTGTTGGTATATAATAATATTATCGAACCTTAATTAACTGAATGGTAATGTGTCAGCAATATGTTTGTAACATATTGCTATTATTTTTGTCATATAAAAAGCAGAAATCGCTCAATGATGACACTTAAAGTTAAAAAAAATATGTTTAAGTGTTTATAAATTTGATAAGATTAAAAAAAAGTGTAATATTGTGTCCGAAATCAATACTAAAAGATGGAATTGGAAAACAAAGTTGTATTCGAAGGTCTATTCAATAATTATTATGATCGTCTTTACATCCATGCTTTGGGTATCGTAAAAGAGAAAGAAGACGCACAAGATATTATACAAGATGTCTTTTGTTCTTTTTGGGAGAATATTGGAAGATATGATTTGTCTATTAATATATTGCCTCTCCTATATAAAATAGTGCATACCCGCTGTATTGATTTTATTCGGCATCTCAATGCCGAGCAGAATTATATTTCTTCTCGCTTGGTCGCTTCTGATATGGAAAATTGTGAATATCTCGAATATGATTTCGTCGATTATCAGGATCGAATGAATCGGGTAAACGATGAAATAAAAAAACTCCCTCCTCAGACTAGGCGGGTATTTGTAGAAGCTGTGCTTCACGAGAAAAGTTATCAAGAGGTGGCAGAGCTTCTTCATATTCAACCGTCTACAGTCAAAACCCACGTGTCGAGAGCATATAAGGCTCTTCGAAAAAATATTCAATTTTTTCTACTCTTTTTGTACCCCTTCTAAATCACTATTCCGTGTTATATGTAAAATCATCATATAACATGGAAGAAAAAGACAAAGATAAAATTACTTATGTTCTGGAACTTTTAAAGTATCCGGAGCTTTTGTTGACCAACGAATGTCGTGAATGGTTCAAAAACAAAGAGAATAGAGAGCTCTATTGGGATATACGGGCTGCTTATGATAGCTTGTCACTACAAGAAAAGCAGATACCTGATGTAAAGGAACAGTGGGAAAGATTGCAGCGATCTATTGATCACCGTTCTTCGAAGCAGGTCGTTTATAAACGTCAGAGGAGGTTAATCGTCGCCCGATATAACTGGTATATTGCAGCTGCGGTAGTTTGCCTTGTTGCTGTTGCAAGTTTGTATTTTTATCAGAAACCTGTTTATTCTATCAAATATATGCAGGCCTTATCTGCGCCTCAGAATGTTATGCTAAATAATAATGCAGGAAGAAGCATCGTTTTAAATAAAAAGGATACTATTTATCACAGCAATTTTACCGATGAAATAAAATATAATACCATAACGACCCCACGAGGTAAAACTTTTACTGTCACCCTAAGTGATGGTACTGAAGTAATGTTAAATGCAGAAAGTTCGTTGCGCTATCCGACTTCTTTTCATGGAGATAAAAGAATCGTAGAGTTAAAAGGCGAAGCTTTTTTTACGGTTGCCAAAGACAAAACGCACCCCTTTGTAGTACATACTACTCAAGCTAATACTGTTGTCACAGGAACTAAATTTAATTTCAGAGCTTACGAAGGGGCTGCTTCTCATGTTACTTTGGTTGAAGGTCATGTGTCAGTCAATCCTCTGTGTAGTAAACAATCGGTCAAACTGGAACCCGGTGAAGATATTGCTCTCTATGGCAATGGACAGCTTCAGGTAGAGCAAATTGATGTTGAACGTTATATCGCATGGACAGAAGGATTTTTCTATTTTGAAGAAACACCGTTATCCGAGATTATGAGTGAACTGGGTAGATGGTATAACGTGAATATCTATTTCAGTGACGAGAAGATTATGAATTATCATTTCAATTTCTGGGTAAATAGAAATCAAAGTCTGCAGAAGGCATTGGATATGTTGAATCAACTACAGAAAGTAGATGCTGTATTCAGTAATAACACAATATACATTAACTAATAATCAATGTTTTACATTAACCGTTATGCAATATTATGAATCATGAAAAAATGTAAGGAATGCAATGGCAAGTCTATTGATTTGATTTGTAAGAGGAGCAATAAAATGCGTTTGCTCGTTCTTCTGTTTTTCTCACTCTCTGCGTCGGCAAATGTGCCCGCTCAGAAGCTGTTTCTATCTTTTAATAATGTCAAAATGTCTACTGCTCTCAAAAAAATAGGTAGTGTAGCCAAGGCAAAGATATTATTTAATTTGGAGGATGTCCAGAATTACACTGTTTCTGCAAAAATTGAAAATAAAAATGTGGAGGAAGCAATGGACATCATTATAAGTTCAAAACCTTTTTCTTATAAGGTTAGCGACGGGTTTATTACAGTCTATAAGAATGCTCGGAAGGTAGAGCCTACCCACAAGGTTGCTAAGCCTGAACCTGCTCCTCAACAAGGCAAGAAGCGAGGTCTTACTTTATCGGGTATTGTTATTTCTTCAGAAGACAATCAGCCTATAGTCGGGGTTTCTATTTATGTCCCAGGAACTTCTTACGGTGTACTTACTGATGGCAACGGTCGGTATACCCTTACTGTACCAGAGACTACGAAGACGGTTCATTTTAGAAGCATTGGCTTTTTTGATAAAAAGCTAAATGTAGAAGATCGTTATCTTTTCCAGCTGGTTACAATGGTAGAAGAAGTAAGACAATTAGATGAAGCCGTTGTTATTGGATTTGGCAGCAAACAAAAGAAAGAAAGCGTTGTAGGGGCTATAACGAGCGTAAAACCGTCCGATTTGGCATTGACTTCAAACAACCTTACTACCGGTTTTGCTGGCAATATTGCCGGTATTATAGCTCGCCAATCGTCTGGCGAACCTGGTTATGATAGTCCCGTTTTTTATATTCGTGGCGTTTCTACTTTCGGAGCTAACAATTCTGCTTTACTTATTCTCGATGGTGTGGAGATTACCAGCTCCATGTTGGGACAAATTGCTCCCGAAACCATTGAATCATTTTCGGTCTTGAAAGACGCAACTGCTACGGCGCTATATGGTAGCCGCGGTGCAAATGGTGTTATTATTATTACTACAAAGAGTGGTCATCAATCAGAGAAAATGAATATTAAGTTGCGTTTCGAGTCTTCTATTTCCATGCCGACGAAGATTCAGAAGATAGCCGATGGGGTTACTTATATGAAAGCTTACAATGAAGCTCTGAAAAATAGTGCCGATGATAGTGGTGCCGAATATACCCCATTCTATTCGGACGATAAGATTGCTGGTACCGAGAAGCATCTTAATCCATATGTTTTTCCCGATAATGATTGGTACCACATGTTGTTTCGAAATTATAGCATCAATCGTAGCCTCAATCTCAATGTGACCGGTGGCAGTAAATATCTCGATTATTTTCTCAATGCGGCAATCTCCGATGAAGATGGTATTGTAAAGCAACCAAAGGAATCGCCTTATGATGTAAATCTTAATTTCAAGAAATTTCTTTTTCAAAGTAATGTGTCGGCCAATATTACAAAGACCACACGCGTTTCTTTGAAAATGAATACGCAGTTGATGTACAATCATCGTCCATATCAGGACATAAGTGATTTATTTTATTATACGATGCGGGCTAATCCGGTGCGTTTCCCTGCTACACTTCCGGCACAAAGTGGTGATACTTATACTCGTTATGGTAATAATAACTCATGGGATACCGGTTATACCGATCTTAATCCCTATGCGCTTTTGAGTAGTGGTTATGGTGAACGTTATTATTCTTATCTAACGTCAGTGTTTTCGTTGGATCAAAAATTTGATTTTATAACGAAAGGGCTTTCCGGTACTTTGCTTGCGTCTTTCTATAATTATACCTATTCTTCTTCTTATGGTTATTTCACTCCGTTCTATTATAAAGTACTTGATGATTACACCATAGGTGATGGCGGAGCGTATAATTATAATACAGAATCGATAGGTAGTGCCGGTAGTACATATACCAATTATTCTGTCGGCCGTGATGGACTTCATGAATATTCTTTTCAAGGTAAAATCGATTATGCAAGGACTTTCGGTAAGCACGATGTAACTGCCATGTTTGTATATCACATGAAAGAGAAGAAATTGAATATTGCTAGTACCGAAAATGATATTCTTCCATATCGTGAACAAGGTTTCGCCGGTCGTGTTACATACAATTTTGATAAACGCTATTTTGCCGAATGCGATTTAGGTTACAATGGTTCCGAGAACTTTGCAAAAGGACATCGTTGGGGTTTTTTCCCCTCCGTTGCTGTGGGGTATATGATTTCTAATGAAGCTTTTTTTGAACCGCTGAAAAAGATTGTCAATACATTTAAGTTGCGTGCTTCGTACGGATTGGCGGGCAACGACTATTTGGATAGTCGATTTCCTTATTTAACAACAGTCAATATGTCTGTCGGTACTGGTTGGTATGTTGGTAGTGGATTTTCGCAAGTCTATGGACCTCAAATATCTTTTTATGGCAATGGGGGTGCGACATGGGAAAAAGCTAAAAAGTTTAATTGTGGTGTAGATATAAAAATTCTGAACGATCTTTCTTTAACCGCCGATTTCTTTAGTGAAAGGCGTACGGGAATTTTCATGCAACGTGCATCTCTTCCATCTACCGTTGGGCTATCGGGAGTTACTCCTTATGGTAATGTAGGCAAGGTCAATAAACATGGTATCGATCTTTCGGCCGAATACAATCATGTTGCCAATAAGAATTTCTTTTATACCCTTCGGGGAACTCTTACATATTCACGCAATATCGTGAAGAATATTGATGAACCGCCAGTATTGACAAATCCTTACACCTCTAAAGTCGGTCATCCGATAGGTACTTATTATGGGCTTGTAGCTGATGGTTTGTTCCGTTCGAAAGAAGAAATAGCAAACAATCCTAAGCAAAACTTTGGCAATTATTCGGTAGGCGATATCAAATATCGCGATTTAAATGGTGATGGAGTAGTAGATAATAATGATATTACTGCTATCGGCAATCCCTATGATCCTGAGATTATTTATGGCTTTGGTGGCTCTTTTAAGTATCATCGTATTGATTTTTCTGTGATGTTTCAGGGAGCCGGTCGACTGAGTCTGTATATGCATGGTATGGATCCATTCTGCGATAGTTCACATTTTGGATATAATATTGCACAGTATATTGTCGACAATCATTATAGTGTAGACAATCCTGATGCTAATGCTCTTTATCCGCGTTTAACAAGTGTTTTCAATAATAATAATGTACAAGCATCTACTCATTGGATCAAAAATGCTAATTATCTTCGTCTCAAGAGTATCGAAGTGGGCTATACATACAAGAGTTTTCGTTTTTCATTGTCGGGGTATAATTTGTTTTATCTTTCGCCTTTCAAATATTGGGATCCCGAAAAAGGTGGTGGAAACGGATTGAGTTACCCTATACAGCGTTCGGTTAAGTTAGGTGTTCAATATGAATTTTAAAAGAATAGGCAGAAATGAGAAAAATATTTTATTTAATCGTATTCTCGATGGTATTGCTAACATCATGCAACTACCTGGATGTCGTTCCGGAAGGTCAACCATCGACGTCTGATATTTTTAAAACTGCCGTACAGGCACAAAATTATGTTTATACGTTATACGACAATATTCCCGATCGGTATCACTGCCAATATCTTCCAGATCTCTGTGCCGGTGGAGATATGCTGACAGGATGGTATGGTAGTGTACGCTATTTTACATGGAAAAGTTTGGTGTATAATAATATGGAAAGTGCAAGCTCTACATATTATAGAATGTGGGATCCCACGTGTAGTGCTCCCACCGGCTATCATTCTTATGATATATATCAGTCTATACGCAATTGTTATTACTTCTTGGATAACGTAACTTCGGTACCCGATATTACTAGTGATGACATGAAACATTGGAAAGGCGAAGCCTACTTTCTGATAGCTTATTATCATCAGACACTTCTCGAGTATTATGGACCGGTTGTCTTAATGGATAAAGAGGTTTCGCTGAATGCCGGAGCCAATGAAATTTACAAGGCTCGTGCTCCTTATGATTCTTGTGTCAATTTTATTGCCGATAAATATAGGCAGGCTATTGAGCTATTGCCAGCTACTCGTAACCCTAATGAATTGAATCGTATAACGGCTGCTACTGCGTATGGGCAATTGGCACGTTTACTGCTCTATGCTGCTTCTCCTCTAGTCAACGGCAATACAGAGTTTTACTCCAGTTTCAAAAATAAAGATGGCAAGAATCTGATCAATCAGATATATGATGCCTCCAAATGGAAAAAAGCGATGGATGTAGCCAAGGAGGCTATTGCATTTTGTGAATCAAATGGATATGGAGTTTATACCAATCCAGCAGGTAGTAACTTGTCTGATTTCGAACGTGGAAAGCTAAACTATCATAGCGCTTTTGTAGGTGCTGGTACCGGTAGTTTCTGGAATTCTGCGGAGATTTTATTTGGTGATGCCAGTCAAGATGACATCTCTTACAACGCCAAGAATATTGCTCCACGTATTGGATATAAAACTTATAATAGTGCCGGATACCGTGGATATCTTATTCCTACATGGGACTGTGTCACATCTTACTACTCAAAGAACGGCTTGCCTATGAACGTAGATCCTGCAACGAAAGATCTTGATCTTTATTCTGTTGCTACAGGTGACAGCACGGCTCTTTTGAATCGTAATAGGGAACCACGCTTTTATGCTTCTATAGGCTACGATAGGGGATTATATGAAATTAATGGTAGCACGATAAGTATTCATTCCCGTTACAAAGAACCTCAAGGCAACGATGGTATAAGTTCTAATGAATATCAATCGAACAATGGCTATTTCTGTCAAAAATACATTTCTAAAATGGATACGTATACTGTTACGACAAAAACGTTGACTAATAATAAATTCGTATATCCTTATTTGCGCATGGCCGAACTTTATTTGGATTATGCTGAGGCCGAGTTCGAATATTCCGGAAAACTAGACGACTATGCACTACAGTGCCTCAATATAGTAAGAAATCGTTGTGGGCTTCCCAAGTTCGAAGACTCTTGGGCACTTGTCGGTGGCATACCTACGGGCGATGTCTTGCGTCAAGTGCTGCATCAGGAGCGGACCAACGAATTTCTAATGGAAGGTCGGCGTTTTCATGATATCCGTCGCTGGAAGATTGCTGAAACAGAAACAAATCGTGTGCCCAAGTCATGGACTTTGACAGGTAGTACAGCTGCTGCTTTTTACAAGGTGACCGATATGTACGAGAATATGACGCGCACATTCTCGACGCCGAAGTCTTATTGGCTTGCTATTCCGATTTCAGCAATGAACGATAATTATAATTTAGTTCAAAATCCAGGATATTAAAATAAAGCAAATATGAAAAGATATGTAATGCTTATCTTAACGGTTGTAGCTACGATGTTTTATTCTTGTGGCAATATAGACGACTGTAGTGTGGATGTAGCCATTGGAACTTCTGCATATATTATTAATAATGGTCTTCAAGAGGTGTCTTTGTCGAGCTTGAAGAATAGTACTTATCAAGTACATGTTTATAAAAGCGGTTATAACGGTGACAAGATAAAACTTGATTTGGCTGTTGCCGATTCTTTGATTACCCAATACAATGCAAAAAACTCGACATCTTATACATTAATGCCTTCGCAATATTATACTGTTGGCAGCGATGGCGTGTCTTTGAGTACCCATCATTATAGGGATTCGATCCCTGTAACATTCAATTCTTCCGTCGCATCTGATGCCAATTATGGCACTTACTTGTTGCCGTTGGTACTTACAACGGCTAAAGAAAGCAATTTGAGTGTAAGTTATAAAGGTCTTCTGATACACGTATCTAAATAATTTTATTAGAGCATAGAGGCGTATAATAACGCTTCTATGCATTTTTGTATTGACATATGATTTTACAACGTTTTAAATTGTTTTGCGCATTTGTTTGCGTATTGTTTGTAACTGCCAATGTCTTTGCACAGCAAAGTCATTCGGACATTGCCTATCAAGATGGTTCAGTTCGTTTCACGATTATTACTCCGGGAGTTGTTCGTTTGGAGTGGAATGCCGGTGGCAAGTTTGTAGACGACAAATCTTTCTTGGCTGTCAATCGCGAGTATCAACCCGTAGACTATGTATTGAAAACAGGTGCTAAATCTGTCGAAATTCGTACTTCAAAGATCATATTGAAGTACAAGAAAGGCACGGGTAAGTTTACCTCGAAAAATTTGTCCATCAATTCGGTGAAGGACAAGGTCGTAATTCCTTTTTCATGGCGCCCTGGAACGGTATCGAAAGGAAACTTGAAAGGCACTTATCGTACTCTCGATACATACGATGGTGATTCCAGCCGTTATACGAAGACTAAAATGCAACTCGAAGATGGCCTTTTGTCTACAGAAGGCTGGACTTTTATCGATGATTCCAAAAGTTATTTGTTCGACCATAGCGATTGGCCTTGGGTCATGAACCGTCCCTCCGGAGACTCGCAAGACTGGTATTTTATGGCCTATGGACATAATTATAAGTCCGCATTGAAAGACTACACGGTTTTTGCTGGCAAGGTGCCGTTGCCTCCACGTTATACCTTTGGCTATTGGTGGTCTCGTTATTGGTGTTATACGGATAATGAACTTCGCGATTTAATCGAACGCTTTCACGAGTATAACATTCCTCTCGATGTTTTAGTTATCGATATGGATTGGCATTATACGGAGAAAGGTAAGGGCGGATGGACCGGCTATACATGGAATCGTCGCCTATTTCCCGATCCCGATACTTTTCTGAAATACTTGAAACAAAATGATCTGCAAGTCACTCTCAATCTCCATCCCGCCGAAGGGGTCGCTTCTTATGAAGAGAACTTTCCGACTATGGCCAAATGGATGAATGCGCCTGATACAACTACTGTTGTCCCTTTCGAGGGATCTAACAAACGTTTCATGAGCGGTTGGTTCAATACTGTTCTGAAACCAATGCGAAACAAAGGTATTGATTTTTGGTGGCTCGATTGGCAACAGTGGATGAACGATGAGAAGTTTAAAGATCTGAGTAATATATGGTGGCTCAATTATACTTTTTTCTCCGATATGGAGCTGCATGGCGATACCCGCCCGCTTCTTTATCATCGTTGGGGCGGATTGGGCAATCATCGCTATCAGATAGGCTTTTCTGGCGATACCTATATCACTTGGGCTTCACTTGCCTATCAACCTTATTTCAACTCTACAGCTTCCAATGTGCTCTATGGTTATTGGAGTCACGATATAGGCGGTCATTATGGTCCGTTGTCCAAACTCGATCCCGAACTTTATGCCCGCTGGATTCAATTCGGCGCCCTTAATCCGATACTTCGCACACATTCCAATAAGAATCCGTATATCAAGAAAGAACCTTGGATGTTCGATAATGAATATTTCGAAGTGATTCGTGACGCTATTCTTCAGCGCTATCAGATGGCTCCATACATCTATACAATGGCGCGCAAAACATATGATGATGCATTGCCGTTGTGCCGCCCCATGTATTACGATTACCCCGACAACAAAGAAGCTTACGATTTTAAGAGCGAATATATGTTTGGCGATGAAGTATTGGTTTGCCCTATTGGCGCTCCGATGAAAGACGGCAAGTCTACTGTTACGGTATGGCTCCCGGCAGGCAACGATTGGTATGAGTGGAAAACAGGAACGCTTCTTAAAGGTGGTCAGACCATACAACGTTCGTTCCACATTGACGAATATCCGGTTTATATCAAGGCGGGAGCCATACTCCCGTTCTATGACCGCGTAAAGAATCTTCGGGCTAACGACTCTCCCGTAGTGGTAACCGTCTTTCCCGGTAAAAGCGGTTCTTTCAGTATGTACGAAGACAACGGAAACGACAAAGATTATGCAACGAATTATGCTCGTACGGAGTTGACTTCTCAAAAGGAAGGTAATGTACTTACGGTGGAGATAGGAATTTGTAGCGGAATGTACAAAGATATGCCGGCTGATCGTCATTTCAAACTCAAAGTGCTCGCCTCGGCAGTGCCCGATAAGGTGATGGTAAATGGCGTGGCATCCGAGTTCAAATACGATGGCAAAGAACTATCGTTGACTGTCGACTTGCCCGATACGGACTGTGCCAAAAAGAAAGAAGTTCAAGTTGTTTATCCTGCCGATGCTCCTGATGTGAGCGACGGGCTTTATAGTCAGATGCGTCACATCCGACAGGCAGTACAAGCTGTAAAGCAAATCAGTGCCAGTGTGGTGTGGAACGAAGAGCTTGGTACAATGGAATCTACCAATATGGCTTTGACTTATTATCCTAACGAATTTAAACAACGTGTAGAACTTTTCCGTCGAAACTTTGCCCGCTTGGATGAGTTATTGAAAGAGCAGAAGTTTGATCAGAAAAAGACTGATGCTTTTTTGCAAAAAGTGAAATAGCGTTTCCATATCCGTGGGCAATACACATATGCTTTTTCATAACGGAAAACGGTCACAATAGAAAGTGATCTCTTGCAAGAAAAGGTTCTCCTTTCGGCCCGTTCCCTCAATTATCGAGGGAACGGGCTATTCTTTGCCGTATACGTCCTATCTCTTTCTTTATTATTTTCGTTTGAAATGATTCGGTTATCTTTATCTGGCTTACTCTTTCCAAAAAGGGGAAGCTGTGATGGGTATGTAGACTGGCGAATTTCGAGCTCCTTCTTTGCTAAATACAGCACAAGGTTCTTTGCACAACTCGTTCAGGCGGCGTATGGCTGTTGTCCTTGTCAGTCCGAGCAATGACTGAAACTCTGTACGGGTGATGCTGTTGTGATGCTTAAAAAAATCTTTCAGAATCATTTGTTTTTCGGCATAAGTGCTGCTGGCCGAATGGCGCTTGATGGGTGAACGGTAGAAATCAATATCTACCAGTCGAGACATCAAAATTTTGTCCGGAGTAAAACCTACTGTCCGCACTCGTATCTGATGGTTATTAATAGGCTTGGCGCCACTTGCCGGTCGGCCTCTATAATAAGGTAGAAATACCCAATGCCTTCTATATGAAAGCGATTGCCGCTGCCCACTTCATTGGCCATGTTGCACGAGAGTTGATCAACGGACAGAGAAACATCTCCTTCGGTTGCAGTACACTGGCTTGCAATGGTTCTTTTTATTCTCTGAAAATCAATCAAATCCGACTTGGCCACGCGCACGTGGTAACTATTCTTGGACTGTTTTGATTGAGGATTTTCGTAAATGTCATAGTATACTTTCTTTCTGCTCATAAGGTAGTATTTTGTAAAAGGTTAAGTTGTAGTTATCGTCCCACCTTAGTGGGATGTATGTCCTATATAGGTGGGACGTGTGTCCCACTGCGCTGAAACGTGCGTCCCACCATAGTGGGAATATGATTTTGTCAGTACAAAAATACACTTTCTTTCTTTTGTTTTTATAAAATCATACGGAAGTTTTCAGCAAAGGATTAGCTGCTTTCAGACCATTTCGAGGGTGTCTCGTTTCCTGCGAATTTGTAAGAAAATGAAGGCATAATCTTATAATTTCGTTTTTTGTGCATAATGATAAAGCCGGGTAATTGGAATATCTAGTTGAAACCTCGTACTATTCATTTGCTGTTCTATATGTTTCTTTTGTACGCTATGTGCTGATTATGGCATACTTTTTGTTTTAAGTTAATATGAATGCGGATAGGTGCTAAAAGGCTAGGGTAAAGATTTGTGGTTTAGAAATCTTGTATAGCGGATGATAAAATCATTTATATAAGTCATAATTCATTAAATTCCTTTGTTATTTGAAAGATTAGCACTAATTTTGTCCGCTTAAAATGCAATTGGTTAGATTTATAAATCAAATAAATAGTTGTCAAGAATGGACATTACATTTCAAAACATTGATTCCGTAAGCGGACTGCTTACAATAAAGCTTGAGAAAGCCGATTATCAGAATGAAGTTGATAAATCGTTGAAGAATTACCGCCAGAAAGTGCAAATGAACGGATTCCGCAAAGGGATGGTTCCACTAGGATTGGTGATTAAGATGTATGGAGCACCCGTTAAGTCGGAAGAAATCAACAAAATTCTCAGTCAGAAAATTTATGATTACATCAAAGAGAACAACCTGAAAACTTTGGGAGAGCCTTTGTCGGACGAAGAAAAACAACAACCGATAGATTTCGATACGATGGATGACTTCGAATTTGTGTTCGATATCGCTCTTGCTCCCGATTTCAAAGCAGAAATTTCTAAGAAAGATAAAGTAGACTACTATACAATCGAGGTGGGTGACAAAATGATCGATGACCAAATCGGAATGTATCGTAATCGTATGGGAGAGCACAAGCAAGTTGAGTCTTTCGAAGGAAAAGATATGTTGAAGGGACTTCTTGTTGAATTGGATGAAAATGGTGCGGCCAAAGAGGACGGTATTGTTGTAGAAGATGCAGTGATGATGCCCGAATACATGCACAGCGATGACGACAAAAAACTTTTTGAAGGCGTTAAAGTAGGTGCTAAAGTAAATTTCAATCCGAGAAAAGCTTATGACAACAATGAGGTTGAACTTGCTTCTCTTTTGAAAAAGAAAAAGGAAGAAATCGCTGATATGAAATCGGATTTTTCTTACGAAATAAAAGAAATCACTCGTTTCGTACCCGGAGAAATAGATCAGAAGTTGTTTGATTCTGTTTATGGTAAGGATGTAGTGAAGACTGAAGAAGATTTTCGCGCTAAAGTAAAAGAGGATGTCGCTGTTCAGTTGGCTCCAAATAGCGATTATAAATTATTGCTTGATGTAAAAGCGATGTTCGAAAAGAAATTGGGCAAACTCGAATATCCCGATAAATTGTTGAAGAGAATTATGCTTCAGAACAATAAAGACAAGGATGAGAAGTTTGTTGACGATAATTACGATAGCAGTATCAAGGCTCTGCAATGGCAGCTTGTCAAAGAACAATTGGTAGATGCGAATGACATTAAGGTAGAAAATAGCGACATTACTAAGATGTGCGAAAATACAGCACGTGCTCAGTTTGCTCAATATGGCATGCCCAATGTACCTGAGGATCTTTTGAAGAACTATATTCAACAAATGATGGCGAAGAAAGAAACCGTGAACGAGATGGTAGATCGTGTGGTAGAAGATAAATTGATGACTATCTTCAAAGAGCAACTCACACTGAACAACAAAACTGTTTCGGACGAAGAATTTAAAAAAATGTTAGAGAAATAATACTCCGATAAATAGTTATAATAAGGTATAAGTGCGGAGTCTTTCAATGACGTACTTATGCCTTTTTTGTTAAAAAGAAAGGATTAACAAAATGGATGATTTTAGAAAATATGCAACTAAGCATTTAGAGATGAACAGTATGGTGCTTGACGATGTTGTCAAGGCACAAAACGGTTATTTAAATCCTTATATCTTGGAGGAACGTCAACTCAATGTGACGCAGCTCGACGTTTTCTCGCGACTAATGATGGATCGCATCATCTTCTTGGGTACTCAAATAGACGATTATACAGCTAATACGTTACAAGCTCAGCTACTTTATCTGGATTCTGTTGATCAAGGTAAGGATATCTCTATTTATATAAATTCGCCTGGTGGTTCGGTCTATGCAGGATTGGGCATTTACGACACGATGCAATTTATTTCGAGTGATGTGGCTACTATTTGTACAGGTATGGCTGCTTCGATGGCTGCTGTGCTGCTTGTGGCAGGTGCAGAGAAGAAACGTTCTGCTCTACCTCATTCGCGTGTTATGATTCATCAACCGATGGGAGGCGTGCAAGGGCAGGCTTCGGACATAGAGATTACGGCTCGCGAGATTCAGAAAACGAAAAAAGAACTTTATACGATTATCGCTACTCACTCTCATACCGATTTTGATAAAGTATGGGCCGATTCGGACCGTGATTATTGGATGGCGGCTCAAGAGGCGAAAGACTATGGGATGATTGATGAAGTGCTGGTAAAGAAATAACGATGGCGGGGAAACAGAAAAATAAATGTAGCTTTTGCGGGCGCACTGAAGATGAAGTTGGGTTTATGATTAGTGGGCTCAACGGTTTTATCTGCGATGATTGTGCCCAGCAGGCTTATGAAATAACGCAAGAAGCGTTAGGATTCAATAATAAAACGTCTGCTGATACTACCGCATTGGATTTGAAAACGCTGCCTAAGCCGAAAGACATAAAAACTTTTTTGGATCAGTATGTCATTGGGCAAGAAGATGCCAAGAGGTATTTGTCCGTATCGGTTTACAATCATTATAAACGATTGTTGCAAAAGAACGACGGGGATGAGGTTGAAATCGAGAAATCTAATATCGTTATGGTGGGCAGCACTGGTACGGGTAAGACATTGCTTGCTCGGACGATTGCCAAGATGCTTCATGTGCCATTTACGATTGTCGATGCTACGGTGTTAACCGAGGCCGGTTATGTGGGCGAAGATATTGAAAGTATTCTGACCCGTTTGCTTCAGGTTGCCGATTATAATGTTCCCGAGGCGGAACGGGGTATTGTCTTTATCGATGAAATAGATAAAATAGCTCGTAAAGGCGACAACCCCTCTATTACTCGTGACGTAAGTGGAGAAGGTGTTCAGCAGGGATTGCTCAAATTGCTTGAAGGATCGGTTGTATTGGTTCCACCTCAGGGAGGACGCAAGCACCCCGACCAAAAGATGATTCCGGTGAATACCAAGAATATCCTTTTCATTTGTGGCGGAGCTTTTGATGGTATCGAGAGGAAGATTGCGCAACGTCTTAATACGCATGTGGTAGGTTATAACGCAGACCGTAAGGCGATGATGATAGATAAGAATAACTTGATGCAATATATTGCACCGCAAGACTTAAAGTCGTTCGGGCTTATCCCTGAAATCATTGGCCGTCTGCCGGTACTTACTTATCTCAATCCTTTGGATAGGACTGCACTACGTAGTATTTTGACCGAACCGAAGAATTCTATCATTAAGCAGTATGTCAAGCTTTTTGAAATGGATGGAGTGACATTGGTTTTTGCTGACGACGTTTATGAATTTATTGTTGACAAGGCAATAGAGTATAAATTAGGGGCCCGCGGATTGCGTTCTATCGTAGAAACAATTATGATGGATGTGATGTTTGAAATTCCTTCGCAAAGAAAGAAAACATATAACGTAACTATTGAATATGCTTGTAAACAGTTGGGGAAAGCCAACTTAAGGCATCTGCAATTGGCAGAATAGAATAGAAAAAGGAAGAACTTGAAAGAGCTCTTCTTTTTTTATAAAATATTTCTTTAAAAATTGCTTGCTATATTCAAAGTTGTTTATAACTTTGTTTCTAATAGTATATATATCGACTTTAAATTTTGAATTGGGTAAAAGAAGTTATTAGAATATGACAGAGAAAAATCAACTGTTAGAACAATTAAAGAAAAATTTTGGATTTGATAAATTTAAAGGTAACCAAGAGACCATTATTGAAAACTTATTGGACGGAAACGATACGTTTGTACTGATGCCTACGGGAGGAGGTAAGTCGTTGTGTTACCAATTACCGTCCTTGCTAATGGAAGGTACAGCGATTGTAATCTCTCCGCTTATAGCACTGATGAAGAATCAGGTCGATGCTATGCGCAATTTCAGTGAGGAAGATGGTGTCGCTCATTTTATCAATTCATCTCTTAATAAAAGTGCTATTGAGCAGGTAAAAGAAGATATTCGCGCCGGAAAGACAAAACTACTGTATGTGGCTCCTGAGTCATTGACAAAAGACGAATATGTAGAATTTCTTAGAACGGTAAAGATTTCGTTTTATGCTGTTGACGAAGCACATTGTATTTCCGAGTGGGGACATGATTTCCGTCCGGAATATCGTCGGATACGTCCGATAATAAACGAAATAGGTAAAGCTCCGGTTATTGCTTTGACAGCGACAGCTACGCCTAAAGTGCAGCATGACATTCAAAAGAATTTAGGTATGAGCGATGCTATCGTTTTTAAATCTTCGTTTAATAGGCCTAATTTATATTATGAAGTTCGCCCCAAGACAATCAATGTCGATAAAGATATCATAAAGTTTATTCGCAATAATTCCGATAAATCGGGCATTATCTATTGCCTGAGCCGCAAAAAGGTTGAAGAACTGGCTGCTATCCTTCGTGCGAATGGGATCAGTGCGCAGGCTTATCACGCCGGTATGGATGGTGCCAATCGAAGTAAAACTCAAGATGATTTTTTGATGGAAAAAATCAATGTCATCGTTGCAACTATTGCTTTCGGCATGGGCATTGATAAGCCGGATGTGCGTTTTGTTATACACTATGATATACCCAAAAGTTTGGAAGGGTATTATCAGGAGACTGGTCGTGCAGGACGCGACGGTGGTGAAGGTCTATGTGTAACATTCTATTCTAATAAGGATATTCAGAAATTGGAAAAATTTATGCAGGGTAAATCTGTCTCTGAACAGGAAATAGGCAAGCAATTGTTGCTTGAAACAGCCAATTATGCCGAGTCGTCCGTCTGCCGCCGCAAGACGCTACTCCATTATTTTGGCGAAGAATATACTGAGGAAAATTGTGGCAATTGTGATAACTGTTTGAATCCGAAGAAGCAGGTTGAAGCGCAAGAAATGCTTTGTACTGTCATTGAAGCTATTATTGTTTTGAAAGAAAACTTTAAGGCCGACTATGTGATTGATATTCTTCAAGGTCGTGAAACCTCCGAAGTGACGGCTCATTTGCATGAAGACTTGGAATGTTTCGGCTCTGGTATGGGCGAAGAGGACAAGACATGGAATGCTGTCATTCATCAAGCTCTTATTGCCGGATACCTTAGTAAAGAAGTCGAAAACTATGGTATACTGAAAGTGACGAATAAGGGTAAGAAGTTTTTGCAAAAACCTATCTCGTTTAAGATAACGAAAGATAATGATTTTGAAGAAACAGAAGAAGAGGCTCCAACTCGTGGAGGTGGCAGCTGTGCTGTTGACCCTGCACTTTACTCGATGCTGAAAGACCTTCGTAAGAAAATGTCAAAGCATCTCGGTGTACCTCCTTATGTCATCTTTCAAGATCCTTCTTTAGAGTCGATGGCTACTATATATCCTATTACATTGGAGGAATTGCAAAATATCCCGGGAGTAGGACAGGGAAAGGCTAAGAGATATGGGGCTGAATTTTGTGAACTCATTAAGAAACATTGTGAAGAGAATGAGATAGAACGCCCCGAAGATTTGCGTGTACGTACTGTTGCTAATAAATCAAAGCTAAAAGTGTCTATCATACAATCGATAGATCGAAAAGTAGCACTTGATGATATCGCTATGTCTAAAGGTATTGAGTTTGATGAGTTGCTGGAGGAAATTGAAGCTATCGTTTATTCCGGCACTAAACTAAATATTGATTATTTCTTGAATGAGATAATGGATGAAGACCATATGCTTGATATCTATGACTATTTTAAGGAATCTACGACGGATAAGATAAGTGACGCTATGGATGAATTGGGAAGTGATTTTACCGAAGAAGAAATTCGTTTGGTGCGTATTAAATTTATCTCGGAAATGGCCAATTAGCAACTTTTGAATGAAGGTACATTAATATATTGATCAATAACGCCCGATTAGGTTCACTAAATCGGGCGTCTTTATTTATAGCGAAAGGCTAATTTATTTCATTTGTAATGCATTAATATATCCATTTTGTATGTTGCAGTTCTTTAACTTGCAGGCTTCTATAAAATCGTTCATTGCTTTTCGAGCGATAGCTTGCTGAGGACGATTATTGCGAATGTTTTCGTAAGTATCGCGTTGTGACTCAGAAAAGGTTGTTACCATATTCCAGTCTGCAGGCTCTTTAATTCCCACAAAACATTGTTCTCCCATTAGTTTGTAAGGCCAAAAAGTATATCCTATATTGTTTTCTTTCATTACATTACAAAAAGCCGACATCCATGCATCTGTATTGTGCCCGATTTCTCCCATGTACATCGGAAGATTAACGCTGTCTCTGAAATTTATGAACTCTTGAATGGCTGCCTTTGTCGGTTCTCCACCATAGCGATGGCAAGTATATATCAGTTTGCTGTCAAACGTAGAATCCTTAAATGGCTTAAAGTTGCTATTCCATTGTGCTCCACCTAGAAGGATGATGTGATTTTTGTCTTCCTTGCGTATGGCAGTGGTGCCCATCTTGTAGATAGATTCCAATTTGCCGTTCAATTCCTCCTTGTTTGTCAGATAGTGAGGGATTGGTTCGTTGAGCAGTTCGTATCCTAAAATAGTTGGTTCGTTTTTGTAATGCTGTGCGATGCGTTGCCATATATTGCAAAAAAGTTGTTGGCTTTGAACGCTCTCAAATAACCAAGGATAGCCGTAACTGTCATCAATATTATCACCCGTTTGCCCTCCGGGGGCATCGTGCATGTCCAATATAAGATGTAATCCAAACTCTTTGCACCAACCTACCAACTTGTCTATTCTTGTGAACCCGTCTTGCTGAGATGTCAGTCCCATGTAATCTTCATCCGTAAAAAGCTTATAACTGAAGGGCAAACGGATCGTGTTTGCTCCTGTACTTTTGATGAAGCGAATATCTTCTCGGGTGATATAGTTATCTTTGAAAGATTTCCAGAATTGTGCCATGAAGTCAGGCCCAACCATTTGGCTAAACATCTCATTGATGAAATGGGCAGAGTTGGTCTTAGTGAATTTAAACATATAGCCTTCAGGGTTCAGCCAATTGCCAAGATTGGTACCCATAATAAAGAACTTTTTACCGTCCGGACGGAATAAATTCGGACCTTTGATGTATATGAATTCCTTCTTGGGCGATGCCTTAATCATTCTGTTCTGAGCATTGACGCATAACGGGATGATAAGAATGAAGAATATAAAATAAATTTTTCTCATATCACAAATTCTAATTGTAGATTGATGTTCTTGAAAACAGAAGGTGCATCATATAAATCATTATAGAGTTATGAAACCTTGATGCACCTTCTTACCTATTGAAGCCTGTAATTTTATTGTTGATAAACTCTCACATAATCAATCTCGTAAGTAGCTGGTAATATTGATTCATCTACTCCTTGGGCGCCACCCCAGTCTCCACCCCATGCTAAGTTTAGCTTTAGGTAAAAAGGAGCATTGAAAGGCCAAGTACTTTTGTTGCCTGCCTTATCGTTTGGAAATGTAAGTGTATTTACACCGTCGACATAGAACTTGATATAATCCGCTGTCCACAAACATCCATAGATATGAAAGTCCGACTGCGCCGTGGCACAATAGCTTTCGGCTGTTTTTTGCGTATTTAATGTGTGGTTGTATGCTGCACAATGAATACTTGATGATACATAGTTAGGATGGTATCCTACTTCTTCCATAATATCTACTTCACCATCGTCCGGCCAAGTCGTGAAGTTCTTGGGCATCATCCAGAAAGCTGGCCAGGTACCTTTTCCTGTGGGTAACTTTAGACGTGCTTCAAAGTATCCATAAGTCCAGCTCTTTTGTGTATTCATACGGATAGAGAGTACTTGTGCCCCCACTTTTTTAGCTATTATTTTGAGTGTCCCATCGGAAATTACGGCACAAGTATCTTTGCCCGAAAAGCCCGCAATATAATTTTCTAGTTCGTGATTTCCCCAACCGCCATTACCGGTTTCGTAACTCCAATCTGTTGAATTGGGCAAACTAGGTTTCCCACCACTCTGCCTGGCTGCATTAAATTCGTCAGACCATACTAGATTATATCCATTGGGTACATAATTTTCTGCAGGGAGTGTTGCTTGTTTGATTGTGAGTGTTGCCTTTTTTGTCTCTTTAATGTAAAAGGAAAGAGTTGCAATACGCTCGCTACCTGTTTTATTGGATAGCGTAGCTATTTTCAAAGAGGTTTGCCCATTATGTCCGTTTGTGGGAGAGGGAGTACACCACGTTTGGTCCGATGTAACATTCCAATCATTGTCTGACGTCACTATTATTGTAGAATTATCGGTAGCATCGGCTGTTAGCGATAATGATGATTGGGATAGTGTAATATTTCCCGCATCGGAAGGGGAGGGGGGTGTACCCCCTCCGTTGTCCGAATTGGAACTCCCGCATCCGGTAAATAAAACCAGAGACAGTAGCCAAGTATTTATCATTTGGTACTTATTCATAAGTTATATGATTATTCAGAAAAAGAGAAATCATCAATGTAGAATATACCTTGTCCGGCATGACCTTCACCTCCTAATTGAATCACGATTTTGTCATAATTAGCATTCTGTGACGCACCGCTAAAGTCGAAAGTGAGTGTTACCCATTTGTTAAATGGTATATCAATCTGGTCTACTTCAGTCTGTGTCTGCCATGCATTGTCTCCATCGTCCGTATTTTGTAGTTTTATAGCTACTTTGTTTTGCAGTTTTTTGTTGGCAATCCAATCTCCTGCTACTGCCCAATCCGAATCGTAGTCATTAAACGAAGGAATAAATACTTTTAACGTAATTTTATTCTGTTTCGATAAATCGAATTTATACGTTGGAGCTACAAAATAGATGTTACTATAAAATGAGGTCGATTTCTGATAACGAAAGACCTTGGATGATGTATTGTTAGCATCACTAGGAGCAATATTATCAGTGATTCCTGTACGAGTACCCATATCTTGACTGACAAAAGGTATGGTGAGGGTTCCTGACTCAAAGTTCTCACTCAAAGGTACTGCTTGCGGCTTTTTGACTATTTTTGGGGTTGCCACGTTCAGATCTTCACGGCAGAAAACAAACACCCAATCTTGTTTTTCGATGGCGTCATCCACACGTAGTGCCATGCATTCATCGTCCAAGTAAAGTATTTCATACTTTTGCGACCCACAATAATATCCTAAAAATGCGTTGCCTGATAGGCTAAATGAGGGATATTTACCGCTTTCGTCAAGTGGTGAAAATGTATAATCACCTCCTGGATAGCTAAAAAGGCAATCGTCGCCATTTGTCGAAGTAACTGCGAATCCTCCAGCCGCAGCGCAAGCTTTTCGTCCATACCCTGTGCCTTGATTGGCAATATTGACTTTTAGTCCGTCAAGAGAAAAAGTAAATTTGTGTGCGTAGAGCGTCCATGTATTTTTCTCATCAGCTTTTGCTGCCCACCAAGATTGTCCATAACTACCTTCCGGTCCTAATCCCTCGTGTCCGTTAATGGCCAATCCAGTAGCTTTGGCTATTCGTGCGGCATAATTGTTGTATTGATCTAGTACCCAAATTCTACTTTTGTCAGGGGTTTGACTTCCCGTCAGATGTACATAATTAGGGGTATTGATCAATGTATAGTCGCTTGTATCCAACGTGAGAACTTCTGTCTTAGAAGCACTGACTCCGTCAGCAGTCGTAATTGTGAGTGTCACATTATAACTGCCGGCAAGAGGGTACTGTCCAGCAAGACTTGCCGTATTTCCTGTTGTACCATTACCCAAGTCCCATTTCACGGAATAAACTCCATTTATTTTGGTCGTATTCGTAAAAGTAATAACGTTTTTGCTTGTCGGTGATGGCGCCTGGCTGAAGGTTATCTGATTGGCAGTAATGGAAGCTGTATTACCGAGACTGTGTCCGGTATCTCCGTCTTCTGCACTGCAAGAAGTTAGTGCTACAACAGCGCACAACATCCAAAATATAGAATTAATAAACTTTTTCATGTTATTATCAATTTGATGGTTTATTTCCAACTTCCGTTTTGTTTCAACTCATATTGGGTACCTTTCGTCTTGTCCAATTCAGATTGAGGAATTGGTAAGTATTTCATCCAATCAGAGAAAGTACGAACAGAGTTGAATGCCGAGATATCTTCTGTAAGTACGGTCGGAGCATCTCCCCAACGAACTAAATCCCAGAAGCGCATTCCTTCTCCAACAAATTCGCGACGGCGTTCCAGCTTGATGTTGTCGGCATTCATTTCTTCGTCAGGAGCAGCTTTTGAACCAAAAGCCCGTTGACGAATCAGGTTGAAGCAATTTTGGGCTGTGATATTGTTTACTTCCGTCTGACCATCCATTTTAATTAATTCCACGTAATTCAACAATGTCTCTGAATACCGGAAGATACGTAGGTTGTTGCAATAATTTAGATCGACATCTCCTTGCGGATTGTAACCTACGCGAGCTGCATATTTGGCTTGAAAATAACCGGTGTCTTGAAAACGTGCGGTATACTGCGAAGACTCAAAATGGTTGATGGAGGCATCGCGGCGTATATCACCATCTTCGAAGATTTTGTAAGTAGATTCGCGAATAGGGCCAAATCCCCAACCGCCTTTGAAATCGCCAGTCTTATTACCGGCAGAGAGGCCGTTTGGCGAAATAAATGCTGGAAGGTTTGTTCCGTAGCCTTGCCAACCGCTTGCCCATGTTTTACCTATTGGAATCTGGTTTGTTTCGAAAATAGATTCTTTACAGAATTCACCGGCGTCTGTCCACATCCCAGCAAAGTCAGTCATCAGTGAATAGTTGTTGCTTCCGATAATATCTGCCATATCTTGAGTGATTTGGGGATATTTGCTAGTGTCTTTTTGATACATCACGACTCTGGCTCTTAGCATGAGTGCTGCTGAACGATTAACACGACCAAGATCGTTGCCTGTTGTTGTCATTGCCATTGCACCATCTTCACAGGCAACATCCAAATCGGCCATGATTTTGGCATATGCTTCGTCGGCTGTAAGTTGTTTAGCCATGTAGGGGGCATCTAGAGGCTTTTCAAAATAAGGAATATTTCCCCAAAACTTCCAAAGCAAGTGTGTATAGTATGCACGTAGAAAATGAGCTTCTGCGTTATACTGTTTTACTTTGGCGCTTGGCACATTTACAGCATTTGTACAAGCCATAATGACATTATTGCAACGTGCGATTCCAGAATAATAGATGCTCCACAAACCATTGAGAGTCTCAGTTGAGGTTGATGTGAATTGCGATAAAGAATATAATTGCTGTTGGTCTCCTGCAGAACCTCCGCCTTTCCATATGTCATCTGAACGGAGATCAGACATGAATAAAACTTCATTATAATTGTTATCGGCATAACTGTCGAACAGTAATATCTGATAGGCTGCGCCGAGATTTGAAAGAATTGCACTTTCTGTTGCCGGCGCTCCTGCTTGCTGGCTTTCTGTTGGTTTTGAAGTCAGAAAGTCATCACTGCAAGAGGATATTGTTAATGCCCCTGCTAATAAAATGGCTGATGTTAATATCTTATAAGTTCTCATTTCTATGAATTTTTGTGGTTAGAAAGTAATATTAGCTCCAACAGAGATCGTACGTGCTTGAGGATAAACACCTCGGTCGATACCTATTGTTGTATAATCACCCGACGCTACTTCAGGGTCAAAACCGTTATATCCTGTTAGGGTGAGGAGATTCTCGGCCGAAACATAGAGTCGTAGGTTCTGAATAGAAAATTTAGTTGTTAGCCTTTGTGGCAATGTGTAACCGATTTGTGCAATTTTAAGACGCATATAATCGCCGCTCTTTATATATAGGTCAGAACAACGCCAGTTCTTATTAGGGTTGGCAGATGTCATACGAGGAATTGAATTAGATGTTCCTTCGCCATGCCAGCGGTCAAGAATCCATGTAGGACGATTCATACGTGGAATATCACCGCGCTGTGAAAAGTCAAAAATATCGTTGCCTACTGTGCCTTGGAAAAGCAAATTTACGTCGAAACCTTTCCAATCAGCTGTAATTGTAAAACCATAGGTCCAATCGGGCATACCTTTGCCAATTTTTACACGGTCGTTAGAATCGATTGTTCCGTCTTTAGTTACATCTACAAAGCGAACATCGCCCGGTTTAGCTTCTGGTTGAAGCATCTCTCCTTTGCTATTGACATAGCTTGACACTTCGTTGGCGTTTTGGAATATTCCATTGGTCTTGTAGCCATAAAAGAACGGCCAAACCATACCATCTTGTCCTTTTACAATATCGCCAACACCACTGGCTCCCGCTGATTCATAAATAGCACTACCCGATGCTGTACCTAGGTGAATAAGTTTGTTGTGCAAATAGGATGCGTTACCTTTAATGCTATAGTTCAAATCCTTGATATGACTTTTCCAGCCTAATTCAAATTCAAGGCCCCAGTTTTGCATCTTGCCTACATTGCCGGTAGGAGCACTTTGTCCTACATAACTTGGTATTTGTACTGTCATCAGCATACCGTTGGTTTTTTTCTTGTAATAATCGGTGCTGAATGTTAAGGCATTGTTGAAGAATGAAGCGTCAAAACCTAAGTCTATTTGTTCTGATTCCTCCCATTTTACATCTTTGTTGGCCAAAGCTCCAGGAGAAGATCCATATTGCATACTACCTCCCGTTTCTCCAACTTTTGAAGGATCGGCTGTATTAACCGAATAACCTCCTCCGAAATAGTAATTTTGACCACCGCTCATTAATGAGGCATAAGTGAAGTTTCCGATGGCTTCGTTACCGTTCTTACCCCAGCTTGCCCGCACTTTTAATGCGTTGAACCAATCAGGATGATTTTTCAGATATGGTTCATTCAATACATTCCAACCGATAGATACAGCTGGGAAAGTAGCCCATTTATGACTTGGACCGAAATGAGAAGAACCATCTCGACGTACTGTTAACTGTACCATGTAGCGCTCATCGAAGTTGTAGTCAACTCGTCCGAAGTATGAAGCTAAAGAGGCATTATTATAACCTCCTGTACCACCCCAAAGAACTGATAATTTTTCGTCTGCAATACATGAATTGATGTTTGCTTTCATCGGATCAGTCTCTAATAGATCACGATCGTTACCACCTAAGTTACGATAAGTATATCTTTGTGCTGATTGACCCAATACAACTGTCAGGTTATGTTTATCTAAAAACCTTTTGTTGTAGGTCAAAACATTTTCAACTTGCCACTTATAACCACGATTCATTTCGCTTTGAACTGTGCTATAATCTTGATATTTACCTTGTGATGCCAAATAGTAGGGCATGGTGTAAGTGTCATATCCCCAGAAAGCTAGATCGAATCCATAACTGCTTTTGAAGGACAATCCTGGCAGTAAATCGAGTTTGGCATAAAATGTTCCAACAAATTTATCCGAATTGTTTTTCCCGGATGAAGGTTGATTGAGCATGCCTAATGGATTGGCAATCTCTTGAAAGCCATCTGGCGGAAGAGAGAATACACCACGAGAATCTTGTACTGCATAAGGATGTGCGGCTAGTATTGTTGCTGCATCTGCCTTGTTTGCATAAACGGATACTAATGGCGAAAAAGCTAAAGCACTACCCAAAACTGAACCATATTCGGAATTGGTTTCGACACCGGTGCTATTTACTCTTGAGTAAGCCACATTAACACCTACATCCAATTTATTAAGGAAGTTGCGTTCTTTAGTTTCAAATACGGTATAATTTGAATTGGTTCTCAAACTATAGCGTTCATAGTTCGATTTACCGTGATTGCCACCTACAATACCATCTTGTTTGAAATAGCCGAACGATAAATAATATTGCATTTTATCCGTACCTCCGTTAATGCTTAATTGATGATCTTGTACGGGAGCATTTTTGTAAAAAGTCTCTTTTTGCCAATCGGTACCTTTTCCAGCTTCGGCTATTTGCTTATTGCTGTAGATTGCACTGCCACCGTCATTGAGACTTTCTTCGTTCATGATTACCATGTACTCTTTTGCATCTAATACTGATTTATGAGTCCAAGGATTCTGCCAGCCATAAGAAACGTTGTAGCTGACTGTAGCTTTTCCTTTAGAACCGGATTTGGTTGTGACAAGGATAACGCCGTTAGCACCACGTGTACCATAAATGGCTGCTGATGCAGCATCTTTTAAAATTTCGACAGAAGCGACATCACTCGGGTTTAGATAATTTATTCCCCCATCTACAGGCATCCCGTCGACAACATAGAGAGGTTCACTATTATTAATAGTACCGATACCACGGATACGTACTTTTGAGTCTGAACCCGGTTGCCCTGAACTTTGAGTTATTTGTACACCAGAAATCTTACCTTTTAGTACATCCTCAATTCGGGAAGGCTTTGCTGCGTTCAACTCATCTGATGTTACTTTGCTGATAGCAGCCGTAACAACACTCTTTTTCTGAATTCCATAACCGATTACGACAACTTCGTTCAGTGATTTTGAATCTTCTGTCATCATAATCTTCATTTTACCTTTGGTGGCTTGCACCTCTTTCGTAAGGTAGCCTACATAGGTGAAAATTAATGTGGATTTTGCAGGCGCTTTGAGCTTGAAAGAACCATTCATATCTGTAGCAGTGCCAATACTGGCATTTCCTTTTACTACCACATTTACGCCGATTAATGGTTCATTAGTCGAACCGTCATTTACTGTACCTTCTATCAGTACATTTTGTCCGAATGTTGATAAGTACATTCCTAACAAAAATAGAATTGAAATAATCTTCTTCATGTGTTCTATTAAATTTTAAGATTAACGTTCTTGTCCCTCTTTGGACTATGCAAACATATCAATTATTGAACTTTATAAAACTATAATTAAGACTTTTTTAATACGTCAAACGCGTTTTTTAAATACGCTTATATTACGTCATTAATTATTAATATACTGTTTTACAATATAATAATGATACGCAGGATAATAGAAAATGAAAAGATTAATTTTACTAAAATACAAAGAAGGCGTGTTATAAATTATTTAGGTACTCGGTTAAGCTATCTTCACGCTCTAATCCGAATTTTTTTCGTAATCGATAACGTATGGTTTCTACACCACGTATAGAGATATTAAGTAGAGGTGCAATATCTTTGGTCGAAAGGTTCATTTTTAAGTAGGCACACATCATTCGTTCATTATTTGAAAGATCAGGGTGTGTCTCTCGCAATCTTTTCATGAAATTGTTGTGTACCACATCAAATTGATCTTCTATCTTTTTTAATACTTCATCGCCTTGAATGTTCGATTCGATTTTATTGCGAACGAGTATCAACATTTGTTTTGACTCTTTCGCATTTTCGCCTTTCAGTAGCCCTAGTGCCTTGAATAGATCGGATCTTATTTCTGTGAGTATCTCATTTTTTCTAACGAAGTTTATCATTAAGTTCGCCATCTCCTGACTTTTATGTTTTAGTTCATATTCCAGCTTATCTTTCTCGAGCTGAATGATCTGGCGCTCTTTTTCGGCTTTTTCTTCTTCGTATTCTCTCTCCATCGTTTTTATCTGATGGTCTTTCTCTTTTATCGCCTGTTGTTTTTTGCGTTTTACACGCGTATCATCCCATAAATAAATGTAGCGCAGTAACACTGCAAATAATATTAGGTAAATGAAGTAAGCCCAGCCGGTGCGATACCATGGCGGCAGTATTTGAAAACTAAAATTATCGTATGATATAACGACACCATTGGGCAGGCTCGCTCTTACTTCAAAAGTGTAATTTCCTTCGTGTAGATTGCTATATTCTTTAATTTTAGAATAAGTATAGCCCGACCACTCTTCTTTATTCAGACGATACTGATATACTACACCTTGAATGTTTGCAAAAGGGGTGATGCCATATTCGAACCGGACTGAATTGTGGTTGTAAGATATCTCAGGGTTATTTTTTTTTGATAGAAAGTTATCGGTATAGATCAATGCTTCTTTAGGATAAGTGATATATACATTTCGGATATGGAGCATTTGCTCGTAGTTGCAAATATCTTTTTGCTGTGGTGGTAAGTTAAAGAGAGCAAATCCATTGTCGTTGGGGATGATTATTGAAGATTCTGATACTGGGATTATCGTTTCGGCCTCAGAAACTAGCTGTATAGAAGGTGTGCTAAAAAAATAGTTTGTCTCTTTTTTCGAGGACGTGTCGTAAATACTTATTTTATCTGGCGATAAAGTAATGATTGAATTCTTGAATTTTGTAATAGCAGATATGTTTTCTTTTTTATTCTCTTTAATCAGATCGATATAGCTCAATTGCTTATGACGTCTATTATAGTAAAATTCTCCCTTGGGGGTTGTTATCACAATACGGCCGTCTATTCGAAATACTTTAGAGCCTTTATTGATTTGTAAAAAGTGGTGCAAATCCAAACTTTGGGTTTTTACAACGTGTGTGAGCTGTTTGTTTAGCGTATAACATGATAATTTACTGCCATTCGAAACCCATACTGTTTGTGCGTCCTCTTGTGCAAAGCATCGACAGCTTTCATTGATTCCTGAAATCTTACTTAAGACATTCCATGAACTTCCTTTTCTTTCCAAAACAAACATACCGTCGTATACGCCAACCAATATTTTGTTTGGATCGCCTATCGACTGTTGACAATTCCACACACCTGTAATGTAGCCGATGCGTTGCATTGATGTCTTGCGCAATAAAAACAATCCTCTATCATGGCTGCAGAATATATCATTCCCTATTTTGTTGAGTTCCCAAACTTGTCCTCCTGCTCCTTTTATGGCTGTCATGTCGGGTAGCTTACCGTTGATATTTCTATTGAAAGGCATGAAAAAAAGTCCTCTGTTAGTTCCTAAATATAAAAGGTTGTCCGAGAGTAAAGCTGTATATCCTGTACCGTACGAATGGGGATAAGAATAAAGATTGGTAAATGGGGAATTGAGCAAGATGTAGTCTAAACCTCCGCTGTCGAGTCCTGCCCATAGATTCCCTAAAGGATCAAATGCTGCCGATAATACGGTATTGTTTTGCATACCACTCATCTCATTGAAGTACTTTATTCGATGTGTTTGCAAGTTCACAACTGCGATACCATTACGAATGCTTCCCGCTGCGAAATCTTTTCCAGATATTGCAGCACAGAAAATCTCATTCTGTTTCAAGAATGACTCCATGCCGGTAATAAAGGGATAAACTCGTAGCCCGTCGTAGCAGTATACACCATCGAAAGCAGTTACGATGAGAATCTTATTGTCATAGGGTAAAATGCATCGAATGCGTTTGTTTTGTAGGATTGAAGCCCCTTGTAGTGGTAGTACACTATTTCCTGCCAATATACAGATACCATGTATTGTGCCTAGATAAAGTACTCCATTTGATATGCCCGAACAATCAATTTTTACCTTTGCATTTATGGAGGTAAACTTACCTGCAACATATTTCAGTATTATGCCATCTCCTATTACATAGAGTTCGTTTTCGTTTTCGAAGATATTCCAGATATTGCCAATTAAATTCTGTTTACCATGCATCTGGTCTGAAAGACAGGTGTATACCAATTTTCCGTTTTTGCCGGGAGCAAAATACCCAAACTCGTTGATGCCTCCAACATAAATGCGCTGCCTCTTCTGTGAAAAACAGATTGAACGTACACAGGTGCCGTTATGCAGAGGGTATAGTCCCCAAGACGAACCGCTGAATTGAACTAGACCATTTTGGTTACCAAAGAACATCCAACGATTATTGAATGATTTTATTTGCCATGTTTGTGAACCATTGCCATATAAACTTTTGTTGTAATTTATAATATAATCATTCCAATCGCCGGCAAATCCTGCTATCGGAAAGAATAATAGTAATACGAGAATATATGACTTAAGGTTCATTTTCAAGTGTTTTTACTGTCGTTCAAATTCAGCACCATCGATGACCAAATGGTTATAGTCTTCGAAATAATACTTCACTGTGACGACGTCTTGATTATATGTTATCTTTGTTTTCGGATCTACATTATACAATAAAAATTTTATTGAACTATTTTGTGTATTGACGATATAGTCGATGTGTGTGTCTTCATTAAATTCCCACGTACTGCTGCAGTAATTTAAAATAATATCGTCTATATTACCGCCATCTTTGCTCGTCATCACATATCCTTGTCCATAGCTAATGTCTTCCACAAATTCGCACCCCATCGTGTTCTTTCCTATACCTTCCCAATTTCCTATTATAGCTTTGGTCTCATCAAAATTGTCATTGTTTACGCACGAGGTAAATATTGCAGAACAGCAGAGGAATAGTAGTAATAAAAGATTCTTTTTCATATTTTCTATATAATTTGTCAATAAGGACAAAGATAAAAATTAAATCTGACAAAAGCACTAAATTAAGAAAAAATGAAAAGGTAGAATAAATTCTAGAAATACAACTTATGGCTTGTGTTATAGGGATGTTCTGATAAAGCTGTCGCAAACGATGATAAATCTTTGATAAATCATAATGGACTTACCTTCTGAAGGAGAAATGAGAGGTGATACAATACTTTGCGTACAATCCTTTTTCAGAAAATATCTCAAAGTGAATATTCTCCGATATTCTGATACTTTCTTATCCGAACCTCAGCGAGAGGGTCATTTAGAGCACTATTTTTGCTATTGTTTCACTGCTCGAATGTCACTCGAATCAAAACTACGGTATAGACGCATTGCATGTAATTCGTTGATAGACAGCGAGAAATTCATAAGGACGAAAATAAATGTTTATACTTACAAACTTTTATTTTCGTCAAGACGAATTTTTGTGTTCGTCCTTATCATTTTTCGAAAACAAAGTGTCGATTCCGCGCATCAAAAAGTATCTCTTCGGTATGGTTAAAATAGTATCAGTATTGCTCTCCATGTTCACTTCTGAAAACGTGGTCGGAAAAAGAATTCTCGTACGCCAACTTTCAGTACCCCTTTGTATCGCCCATTATCAGCACCCATTTGAGAGAAATCATAACACATTGATTCTCTGTGAGAAAACATGCTTTTCATGTCCCATTTTGGTGCCATGTGCACGTATGATGCTGATATACAGTTAGTAACGGTGACAGAAATATTTTCGAAATTAGAATAGAAAAAACAAGGTTTTACATATCCACACGAGGTATCTTTAAATATCGGTAAGAATCGGCGACTTCAACAAATCGTTGTAATTAGTCTCTCAAAACGACATATGCTCCTAAAAATATTTTCGTCCATACGTTTTCAAAAAAACTTAAGGACGTCACCGGAAAAACTAACATACGACAACGACGGTTTGGTCTTATTTCACCTTTCAAAAAATCAACCGTATGTCGCAGCGGTAACTAACGGATGTTGTTGACGAAACTAACGTTAGTTACCATGACAACTTCTGTTAGTTGCCGCAGTAACATGCGTTAGTTATGGCGGTGACATACGTCTGTTTTTTTCCTACTGTTCGCAGATTAGGACAATTTATTGTAAAGTCAGTATTCAGTGGAATCATTTTCCCGTTATCCGCATGGCTGCAATTTAATTTTGAAACGAAAGTAGATCGCTGAGTTTGGAAAGCATATCGTTGTAATAACCAACCAGAAATGCCATTGCTCTATTACATAAAAAGGAAGCGTATCCGTTAAAGATACGCTTCCCAATTCATTTCACTATTAAATTTTAAAACTTCTAGAAGTTATTGGCAGGAGTAGTTCCCTTTGCATAGGTTTTACCATCACCTGCGAGCGACCACCATACACCGTATTGTTGGCGCTTATCATATTTAGTAGCTCCACTCTTATAATCAGCTGGAATATTATCAGCATCGTTAGCATATTCGCTATTTGGATAAGATAGGCGTTGAATCCAATTGCCATTAGCGACTAAAGCAGAACCTGAAATAGATTGTGGGTATGTTAAATTGTCTGGATATCCCGTACGTCTAACCAATGACCAAGCCTCCTGTGAATTTGGAAAAAGAGCGATGTATTCTTGCATACAAATCAAACGCAATTTTGCTTCATTTGTTGAAGCTGAAGAATAAGAAGGCAAAGCTGCAATATATGTATTTATTTGATTGTCGGTAACACTTACTCCGGAAGCACTCGCTACATAAGAAATAGAAGCTTTAATACCATCGCTATAGAATGTTTCAGCATCACCAGCAATATAGCCTCTTAATGCGGCTTCCGCTTTCAAGAAGCAAACTTCAGAATAATCCATCACGGGGTATGCTAAATGACTTTTAGATAAATCAGAACGATCTGTATAGAAGAAGCCATTTGTATTACGAATATTGATTTCTGCATAATCTTTATAGAGGAATGTTTTAAAGAAAGCATCTGATGTATTTAATCCTGAAGGAACGCCTACATAACCTTTTGTACCTGGACTAAACCATAGTGGACAACGAGGATCTTGGACTCCAGTTGCGTAATTGGTTTTTACACCTGTCATGAAATCCATAAAGTCTGCAGCTACAGAGCCTTGCCTCCAATCGTATACGATACGTCCATAATAATCATTCCAATGTTTATCATCACACTGAATTTTTGCATTGTCGGCATTACTATCCATCACACCACCACTAATAGCTTTGGCAGCGTATGTTTTGGCATCTGTGGCATCTACATTAGCAATACGAATAGCCAAGCGAAGCATTAGCGAATTAGCGAATTTTTTCCATTTAGCAATGTTCGCATTCCCACCATATACTAAATCATCTGCCCCAGGGTCATATTGTCCGGAAGCCGACGTCATAGAAGTGGCATCTTTATCCAAGCGAGAAAGCATATCAAGATAGATATCTTTTTGTGCATTGAAAGGTATGGCTGATTTAGAAACAGTGACATAATTACCATTAGCATCTTTGTAGGGTACATCTCCCCAACGATCGGTCATGCGTAACCAAAGAACGATATTCCATATATCATTGATAGCCTTCATGTTGGTGTAAATTTCTTTAGTACCGCAAATTTGGGCAACATCTATAAATTCTTTTTGTCGCTCCGTGTAGAAAGCCTCCCAACCACACTTTGCCCAATCATCTCTATATTCAAAATTATCTGTTACCCACCAAGCAGTACCATCTGCGAAATAGTGGGCATATAAATCATCGTACAAGTTATAATTTCGCTGATAGTCGGCCGAAACGCCTTTCCACATACTTCTAACTAATAATGAGTTAGGGACAAGTTGCGAGTTTGTTATACCTGTGGCTGTTTTATTCATTTCATCAAAGCCATTTGTACAGCTTGATATAAAAGCCAAACATCCGCAAAACAGAATAAATAATATAATCTTTTTCATAAGTTGTTTCCTCATTTAAAATCCAACATTAACAGAAATACCAAAGGTCCGAGTATTAGGTAGTGGAGCATAATCTACCGCTTGAGCAAATACTGTTGCAGAGAATGCACTATTATCAGGCGTAGTACCAGGAGTATGTTTAACCAGATATAGAAGATTAGAACCAAATACGGATAATTTCAAATTACTAACAAGATTGTTCGTATACTTTGACAAGAAAGATTTTGGAACGACATAGCCCAAAGACAACTCTTTTAGTTTTAAGAAAGAGGCATCATACATAAATTCTTCTGCTGGAGCATTTGCCCAAAAACTTTGGGCACTGATTGTTTTTGTATTAACGGCTCCAGACTCTGTCACGCCTTTGAATACAAAATCTTCACGATTGCCGGTACGTTTTGCAACACCATATCTTGCAGCAAGATTCTCTGTGAAAGAGTAGATGTCACCTCCTTTTTGGAAATTAAATAATGCAGATAAGAACAAGCCCTTATATCCTAAGTTGAAACCAAAGGACCCTGTAAAATCAGGTTGAATGTCACCTAATTTAATTTGATCAGAGGTTTTTATGGGTAAGCCATTATCATCAACGATGGCGTTGCCTTTATTATCGCGTTTATAACCGTAATCGTAAATAGTTCCAAATTTTTGACCAGGATATGCACGGAGTGCCATTGTGCCACCAGAACCATTTAGCTCATCAAAAGTAAAATGATTTGCTTCTGGAGATAAACGAACTAATTCTGTTCTATTATGTGCAAAATTGGCAGTCAAATCAAGATTAAAATTCCGAGTTCGTATAACGGATCCATTTAGAGCAACTTCAATACCTTTATTAGATATTTTTCCTATGTTCAGATATTTTTTTGCCCAGCCAGACGTTTGAACAAGGTCGATAGGAACAACCTGATTTTTTGTACCTGTATTGTAATAGGTAATATCAAAACCGAAGCGGTTATTAAATAAGCGCCATTCGGTACCAATTTCATAAGACGTTGCTATTTCAGGCTTTAGATTCGGATTGGCCATGGTTGTTGGCTCTGTTGTATAGAAATACCCAAATGCATCATCAGTCGTTGTACCATAAGTATCCAACAGCTGGTAAGGTTCAGTGTCTTTACCTACCTGAGCAATAGAAAAACGAATCTTACCATAATTAATTATTTTCTTGTTATAAGTGATATTCATAGCATCCATAAAACTGGTAATAATTGCACTTAAGCTGGCAGAAGGATAAAAATATGAACGATTAGCTGAAGGCAGTGTAGAAGACCAATCATTACGAGCAGTCAAGTCCATGAATAAGAAATCTTTATAACCTAAGTTTGCAAATGCATAGAGAGAATTTATTTCTTTTTCATATAATGAATTGGTTGTAGCCTGAGCACTACCTAATGACAAGAAATGGGCCCCATAGACAGGCATTTTGCCAGATTTTCCCCATAAGCCTTCTGTCTTTTTATACATACGATTGCCACCGGCACTTACTCCAACTTGAAAATCACCAAAAGTTTTATTATAAGAGAGTAAAAACTCACTATTCATTTCTTTCGATGTGTATTTTGACATTTCAGACCCAGGATAATTTGCTGTAAAAACAGGATCATTATAAGGGTAAATGTACCTATATTGCGTATCGGCAATATCCATACCCTGCTTTACTTTTAATTTCAAATCTGGAGTAATAGCAATATTTAGAGATGCATAGCCGAACAAACGATTCTTTACATCTTTGTTTTTCCACTGTTCCAAAATGAAATAAGGATTTTGATGGGTTGCATCAGGTCCATACCAATTGAAGTGTTCATAGTCGCCCAAAGCAGCTAGATCGGGGTTGAATTTATAATCACTCAAGTCTTTTAACTGAATATTGCGCGGCATTGTATACAAATAAAAAGCCGTACTATAACTACCAAGCTCTTGACGATTCATACCTTTTGTATTGGTATAATCCGCCTTTAGATCGAAAGTCATAAATTTATTCATTTTAAAACTTCCTACAAAATCGAAACCTGTTTTGGTTACACTATTGTACTTTACATTGCCTTTGGTATAATCGTTTGAAAGAGTAATACGGAAAGGATTGTCCTTGTCACCACCTTGGAATGATACAGAGTTTGATTGGACACCTCCATCACGATAGAAATTTTTCATCACATCTTTCTGAGCCAAATAAGAAGTAGTTTTTGTCTGACCCCACCATGCAGCAACAGACTGTCCTGTCATTTTAGCACCCCAAGAAAGATCAGAGCCAGAAGAAAATACTCCATTTGTGCCTTGTCCATAAGTGTCCTGTTCGTCAAGTGTATAAGCGACCTTAGAGATAGTAAACTTACCGGTATAAGTAACACCTAATTGACCATTCTTACCACCTTTTTTTGTGGTTACCATAATAACACCGTTACCGGCACGTGATCCATAAAGCGCAGCAGCGGTCGGCCCTTTCAATACCGATACTGATTCGATATCTTCCGGATTCAAATCAAATGCTCCACCAGCTCTATCCATACCACCCCACTGCATGTTATTAGTATCAATGCCTGTATCATAAGGTACACCATCGACAACCCACAACGGAGAATCATTACCAGTTAATGACGAATTACCACGAAGGACAACTTTAGAAGAGCCACCAGCACCAGTACTACTATCAGAAATTTTCAGGCCTGCGACTTTACCTTGTAAAGCATCAGTCAGTGTGGTACTTCCAACTTTATTGAGCTCATCAGCTTTAACGTCCTGTACTGCATAACCCAATGATTTCTTTTCACGCTTAATACCCAATGCTGTAACAACAACCTCTTTCAACTCGGAGACTGCAGCTACCATCGCAATATTAACAGTAGTTCTTCCGTTCAGAGCTATTTCCTGAGTTTTATAGCCAACAGAAGACACAACGATAACAACATTCCCGTTAGCAACAGAAAGCGAGAAGTTACCGTTTATATCGGATATGATACCCGATGTTTGGCCTTTGACAACAACGCTGGCACCCGGAAGGGCTTCACCGCTCTCATCAACAATGTGACCTTTGATAACTTTGTTAGGTTGTGAAATCTCTACTCGTGGTAGAGCAAAGGCTTGCATAGAAAAACTTCCAATGCCCAATACTACAGAAAGAGCGATGACAAGCCTGCTAAGCCGTGTTTTACAATTAAATTTTTGTCTCATAACTTATAATTAAAGGTTCGTAATTAAGTATCTTAAGGGGATAAGGTAGTTTTGTTTTTATAGTAATTTCAACGACTTATTTATAAACACTAAACTTTAGTTTTCGGTTTTAAACACAAAATATTAGTCTTTCTATCGGCGGTAAAGATATGGTATTTTTATTATTTATGCAAATATTAAATAAAATATTTATCATCATGCTGCTATTTTATAATTTTAAGTATTAATATTTCATTTATTTGGATAATAGTGGCGGATATAAAATATTTTCTAGTAACATTGATGTAATCTCAAACTCTTTATAATTTGTTAATTTTAAAGAGCGTTCGTTATTATTTTAATCCTTCTTAATATTATATCTATATAGTCGAATGACTATCCAATTAAATCATTAATCCTATACACCATCCTAAAATCGTACAATAATTTTTGTGGACTTTATACCTTATATATATAATAAATCTAATTTTTGTGATGCCAATAGACCAAAGATGTACAAAAACACTGCTGGAAGATTAAAAAACAAGAAGATGATTTCCTAGTGTTGGATAAAGTTTGTATATTTGCACGCAATAAAAAATATAGCACTATGTCATTTATTGCAGATAAGATTGTAATGCAGGGATTAACTTACGACGATGTATTGTTAATACCAGCTTACTCGGAAGTACTCCCACGCGAAGTCGATCTAACGACGAAGTTTTCAAGAAACATTGAGTTGAAGGTACCATTTGCTACAGCAGCGATGGATACTGTAACTGAAGCTCCAATGGCTATTGCCATAGCTCGTGAAGGAGGTATTGGCGTGATTCACAAAAATATGTCCATAGAAGAGCAAGCCCGTCAGGTTGCGATAGTAAAACGTGCAGAAAACGGCATGATTTACGATCCGGTAACCATTCACAAGGGTCGGAGAGTGATTGATGCTCTAAATATGATGGCCGAATATCATATCGGAGGAATTCCTGTGGTAGACGATGATAACAATTTGGTCGGTATTGTCACTAATCGTGATCTCCGTTTTGAAAAGAAAATGGATAAACTGATTGATGATGTGATGACAAAAGAGAATTTGGTGGTCACCCACCAACAAACAGATATGATTGCTGCGGCACAAATACTGCAAGAGCATAAAATAGAAAAGTTGCCGGTCGTTGATAATAAAGGTAAATTGATAGGTTTAATTACCTATAAAGATATTACAAAGGCTAAAGACAAACCGAATGCATGTAAAGATATTAAAGGACGTCTTCGTGTCGCTGCAGGAGTCGGAGTAACTAATGATACTTTTGAACGGATGCAGGCATTGGTTGAGGCTGGTGTTGATGCGGTCGTTATTGATACGGCTCACGGGCATTCGATACATGTAATTGAAAAACTGAAGGAAGCTAAAAAGCTCTTTCCTAATATTGATATTGTCTGCGGAAATGTAGCAACAGGAGAAGCGGCCAAATGTTTAGTTGATGCTGGAGCAGATGGAGTAAAAGTTGGTATAGGGCCGGGCTCTATCTGTACGACACGTATTATTGCGGGGGTCGGTGTACCTCAGTTGTCTGCTGTTTATGATGTAGCTCAAGCTTTAAAAGGAACAGGTGTCCCTCTGATTGCCGATGGCGGTTTGCGCTATTCGGGTGATGTAGTAAAAGCTTTGGCTGCTGGAGGATATTCTGTCATGATCGGCTCACTGGTTGCCGGTACGGAAGAAAGTCCCGGCGAAACCATTATCTTTAATGGTCGTAAATTCAAAACTTACCGTGGTATGGGCTCTTTGGAAGCAATGGAAAATGGTTCGAAAGACCGCTATTTCCAAAGTGAACAGAAAGATGCAAAGAAACTTGTACCGGAAGGTATCTCTGCTCGTGTTCCTTACAAAGGAACGCTGTATGAAGTTATTTACCAATTGACCGGTGGCCTGCGTGCCGGAATGGGATATTGTGGTGCACCGAATATTGAACAATTGCACGAAGCTAAGTTTACTCAAATAACCAACGCGGGCGTTCTGGAAAGCCATCCGCATGATGTAACGATCACAAGCGAATCGCCAAATTACAGCCGTCCCGAATAAAAACAGAAAATATGTTTTTCAGTTTACTCTTTTCATTAATGATTTCTTTATTCTGCCCTCCCACTCCTGAGGCAGAACCGATACTTGTACACCTCAACGGTAAAACGATCTCGAGAACCGAGTTTGAATATCGATTGAACAAAGATCGTAAACAAAATCTGAAAGGGAAGGAGCTGAAAGCATATCTTGAAGGTTATGTATTGGAACAAATAAAGGTAAGCGCTGCCGAACAGGCAGGATTAGATACCCTGCCTGCGGTGCGCAACTTACTTGCAAACTATCGTAAACAGCTTATCGGACAATACATTACCAATGGAAGATCGGATGAGGATAAAGCAAAAGAGCTTTACGACATCAAAAAGCAACAGAAGGGAACGGGAGAAGTACAAGTTGTACAAATCTTTCAACCGTTGTCCCAAATGGCGTCTTCACAAGTGATCGAGGCGAACAAATTACGCCTTGATTCGATTTATTCAGCCTTGCAACGAAATCCAAAACTCTTCGGCGAGATGATAAAACGCTTTTCTGCGAATAAAGATACAATCTGGATTGCGTCATTAGATTGTCCGGAAATTATAGAAAGACATGCTTTCAGTATGAATATCAATGAATTTTCCGAACCGTTTTATTCACCTGCCGGTATACATATAATAAAGGTAATAGGCAAAAGAGATATTGCTCCGTATGAACAGGTGCTACCGGAGCTTATTAAGCAGATCAATAATAATAAAAGGAGTGAAACTACAAACGGGCCCATAATAGAACGTTTGAAGCGAGAGATGAATTATATGGCTGACAATGAGGCTATGAGTGAAGTGCGGCGAAATGGCGAAACGGTAAAGACTCTTTTCACGCTTGATGGGAAGGCTTATACAGGACAAGATTTTAAACGATTTGCAAACGTCCATCCGATGGAAATATCTGCGCAAATAGATGCCTTTGTAGCTAAATCGTTATTCGATCGTGAGAGTCAGAAGATTTCTTGTTCGCATCCCGAGCTCGAACTGCAACTGAAATTCTACAAGGATGAGCTTTTATCGAAAGAAGAAGACAGAATCGCAACCACAGCACCTGACAGTGTTGCATTGCAGAACTTTTTTTTGAAGAATCAATCCAATTATCGTTGGAGCACCCCTCGTTTTAATGGTGCTTTGTTTGAATGTGCTGACAAGAAAACAGCGAAAAAGATAAAAAAAATATTGAAGAAGCAATCTCAAGAAGATTGGGATAAGCTTATCGAACCATTCAATAAGACAACCGAGCGCATAAAACTGACACAAGGAATCTTTAAGGTGGGTGACAATGCCGATGTCGATGCACTTGCTTTTGGAGGACCACGTGCAACTGCAACAGAGTTGCCCTACGCATTTGTATTAGGGAAAAAACAGAAGTCCCCCAACGACTACAAAGATGTGAAAGAGAAAGTTCGAGACGATTACCAGAAATACATGAAACAAGAATGGATAGATCATCTCAGAACGACAACGAAGGTTGAAATAAGCGAAGAGGTACTAAAAACAGTTAATAATCACTGATACCCGAAAATATTGCATTATCTTCGTAACTTGTTATTTAAAGATGTAATTTAATATTATATAATGAAGAATTTTATAAGCCACAAGTGGATACTTACCATAGCTTTATCTATTGTTTCCACATTATCTGTTTTTGCACAAGATAATGTTATTGATCAAGTAGTTTGGGTTATTGGTGATGAAGCTGTTCTGAAGTCGGATATCGAACAAAAGAAAATGTTTGATTTGCAAGAAGGCCGCAAATTTGACGGTGAGCCAAACTGTATCGTTTCCGAAGAACTCGCTATTCAGAAACTCTATATGCATCAAGCTGCATTGGATAGTATTACCGTATCTGATGCGGATGTTATTCCCCACTTGGATGCTCAAGAAAACCAATATATTGCAGCCATCGGCTCGAAAGAGAAACTGGAAGAATACTTCAATATGAAGCTTCCGCAAATGAGAGAAATTTGGAGAGAGAATATCCGAACTGGACTTACTGTGCAGAAAATGCAGCAAAAGATTATAGGTGATATTAAAGTAACACCTGCAGAAGTTCGTGATTTTTATAAATCGTTGTCCAAAGATAGTATTCCTTTTGTTCCGACTGAAGTTGAAGTACAAATCATAACTCAGAAACCAAAAATCCCGGAATCGGAAATTGAAGATGTAAAACGTCGGCTTAGAGACTATACGGAGCGGGTCGAAAAGGGAGAAACAACTTTCTCGGCGCTGGCCGTAATGTATTCCGAAGATAAGGGGTCTGCACTACAAGGCGGTGAATTGGAGTTTATGGGACGAGGACAATTGGATCCCGACTTTGCAAATGTCGCTTTCAATCTAACAACTCCCAATCAAATATCGAAGATCGTAAAATCAGAATATGGTTACCATATCATACAACTTATTGAGAAGCGTGGTGACCGCATCAAAGTACGCCATATACTTCTGAAACCGCATATTCCAGATGCATCTATTACAGCTTCAACAGCAAGGTTAGATTCTATTGGAGATGATATTAGAAACAAGAAGTTCTCTTTTGATGAAGGTGCTACAATCTTGTCAATGGACAAAGATACACGTCTGAACCACGGTCTGATGGTAAACCAGAATAGTAGTACTGCAAAATTCCAAATGGAAGAATTACCTGCTGAGACCGCAAAAATAATCGACAAACTTAGTGTCGGCGAAATATCAAAGGCATATACCATGATAAACAAAGATGGTGACGAAGTTTGCGTTATTGCGAAATTAAAGAATCGTATAAACGGACACAAAGCAACTATCACCGACGATTATCAAAGCGTGAAAGACATGCTGCTGGGTAAACGCCGTGAAGAGGTGCTTACCAAATGGATTGCCGATAAACAAAAAAGGACTTACATTCGTATTAATCCAGCTTGGATAAAATGCAACTTCAAATATCCGGGATGGATTAAAAAGAATCAGGCAAAAGGTCAGAATGAAGATAAGGATTAATACGATATCATGCCTAACGACAATAAGAAGGATTCGTTTTACGAAGGACAGAAATTCCTTATTGTAGGATTTCTGTGTTTCTTTTGCATGTGCATTATAGCTCAAGTAAAATCTCCTCTTTTACATCCCTATGCCTTGGTTGCTTCTTTGCAACCGACTCCCAAGAATCAACAGCTCCGGAAATCCGTTCAACAGAAAAAAGGAACTCCTGCTGCTTCCAAAAAAAAAGGGAAGAAAGGACGTCCCTTAAGTTTCGCTGAACGAAATAGACGGAAAGGGCTTACCAGAATCGATCTGTTACATGCAGACATCGCGCGAGAAGATAATTTTGCTGCTCCAGATGTTGAGGTTCTGGTAGGTAAAGTAAAGTTGCTTCATGGACACATGTATATGTTTTGTGACAGTGCTTTGATTCATAAAAAAACTAATTCTGTAGAGGCTTTCAATCATGTCAGGATGACTCAGGGTGATACTCTTTTTATCTATGGCGATTATCTGCACTATGATGGTATGTCATTACTGGCGAGATTGCGTGGCAACGTCAAACTGGTCAATCGCAAGACAACACTTCTTACGGACAGTCTGAATTATGATAGATTGTTAAACTTGGCTTACTATTACGAAGGTGGAACCGTTTTGGATGCTAATAATATTCTTACCTCTGATTGGGGAGAATATAGTCCGACAACCAAAATAGCCAAATTCAATCATAATGTAAAACTCGTCAACCCCAAATTTGTATTGACATCGGACACATTGAAATACAGCACGCAAACGAAAGTGGCAACTATATTAGGCCCATCTACGATTGTCAGTTCAAAGAATGTGATTTATTCAAAACGCGGGCACTACAACACGGTGAAAGATCAAGGTTGGCTGTTCGATCGTTCCATATTGACGAGCGGTACCAAACGAATGACTGGAGACAGCATTTATTATGATCGTAAAAAAGGTTATGGAAAAGCTTTTCATAACGTTATCATGAAGGATTCCGTGAACAAAAATATGCTTACCGGCCATTTCTGTTACTATAACGAAAAGACCAATAGTGCTTATGCTACCCGAAAGGCATTGGCTATCGACTACTCGCAGAAAGATACGATGTTTGTCCATGCCGATACACTTTGGACTCGTACATTCAATCAGAAAACAGATTCCATGTATCGTATGATGAAGGGATTTCATAAGGTGAGAATCTTCCGTAAAGACATCCAGGCTGTCTGTGATTCGCTAGTATACAGTACAAAGGATTCTTGTCTGACAATGTATAAAGATCCGATTATGTGGAATAGCAATCAGCAGGTTCTGGGCGAAGTTATCCATGCATACTTTAATGATAGTACCATCAAATGGGCACATGTTATCAATCAGGCGTTGACGGTAGAACGTATGGATAGTATACATTATAATCAGATAGCCGGAAAAGAAATAAAAGCATATTTCAAGAACAAACAATTGGACAAGGCTGATGTAATCAGTAATGTTGAAGTCGTATACTATCCTCTGGACAAAGACAGCACGATGATGTTCATGAATACTTCAGAGACTAGTCTGCTTAATCTTTATATGCAGGATAAGAAAATCAATAAGATGGTGATGAGCCCGCAGTCTACTGGGGTATTATATCCTATGGAACAGCTACCCGAAGACAAAATGAGATTAGCAAATTTTGCTTGGTTCGACTATATTAGACCGAAGAGCAAAAATGACCTTTTCGTTTGGATTCCAAAGAAAGCAGACCAGCAGCTAAAGTCTACTCATGAAGAAACACCAGACATGAAGGGCAAGTCATTACGCGACTTACTGAAATAAGACATAATTTGGGGAGAACTAAAAATTATGAGTGATATTATTCATTTATTGCCCGACTCCGTGGCCAACCAGATAGCTGCCGGTGAAGTGATACAACGTCCGGCGTCGGTTATCAAAGAATTGGTAGAAAACGCTATTGATGCCGGAGCACAAAGCATACAAGTATTAGTCATTGATTCGGGGAGAACCTCTATTCAAGTAATCGATGATGGAAAGGGAATGTCCGAAACCGATGCACGTCTCGCTTTTGAGCGGCATGCTACTTCTAAGATATCCAAAGCTGCAGATTTATTCGAACTTCACACTATGGGGTTCAGAGGAGAAGCTCTCGCTTCTGTTGCTGCAGTAGCCCATGTCACGCTAAAGACTAGAATGGATGATGAAGAGTTGGGCTCTCAAATATCTATAGCGGGCTCAAAAATCGAAAGTCAAGAAGTTATATCATGCTCCAAAGGAAGTAATTTCATTGTTAATGATCTTTTTTTTAATGTTCCCGCTCGTAGGAAATTCTTGAAATCCAACAGTACGGAATTAGCAAATATTACTACTGAATTCGAACGGATCGTGCTTGTTCACCCCGATATCTCTTTTTCGTTCAAAAGCAATGGTGCCGAATTATATCATCTACCCAAGCAATCATTTCGTCAGCGTATTGCAGCTGTATTTGGCCGACATCTCGACCAACAATTGCTCACGCTCGACGTAGAGACTTCTTTGGCACGCATATCCGGCTTTATAGGGCGGCCCGAATCGGCTATTAAACGCGGTCCGAAACAATTCTTTTTCGTCAATGGGCGCTACATGCGTCATCCCTATTTTCACAAAGCAGTGATGGAAGGGTATAATCATCTTATACCAGCCGATGCGCAGGTGCCTTATTTCTTGTATTTCGAGGTAAATCCAGGCGATATTGATGTAAACATCCATCCTACTAAGACCGAGATAAAATTCGAGAACGAGACATCTATATGGAAAATATTGCTTGCTGCAGTAAAAGAATCGCTCGATAAATTCAATGCCATGCCGACTATCGAATTCGATACTGAAGGCATGCCCGATATTCCGGTATATGAACAGGATAATAATATCCCGATAGAGATGCCAAGTGTGCATATCAATCAAAACTATAACCCATTTAAGTCTACAGAAAGCGGTTCAAACTACTCGCGACAAAAAGTAGATTGGGAAACATTATATGGGGGATTGGAAAAAGCAGATAGCAAAGCCGAGCAAATAACAAGCTCATTAGACGATATGGAGGTTGCTTCTGAAAACGATACGACATCATTATATCAAGACAATAATGAAATAGTTGACGAAGCACTTCAACAAATGCAAATCAAAGGACGGTATATACTCACTTCCGTCAAATCTGGTTTGATGATTATTGATCAGCGGCGGGCACATATTCGTATTCTCTATGAACGTTATATGGAGCAGCTAGAAAATCGAACCGGAGTTTCGCAACGAGTCTTATTTCCAGATGTGATTCATTTTTCTCCAACCGAAGAGACTATTCTGAAAGAGATGATGGAAGAGCTGGGGGCTGTAGGTTTCGATCTTGCAAATTTAGGCGGAGGAAGTTATTCTATAAATGGAGTTCCTGCAGACACTCAAGGTATCAATCCCATTACATTGGTGCAGAGTATGGTTCACTCGGCACTCGAAGAGACAGATAGTGCGAAGAAAGAGATCAATCACGTTTTGTCTCTATCACTAGCCAAAAGCGCAGCTATCGTATATGGACAAATCCTTTCGGCAAAAGAGATTACCGCTCTTATAGATGATTTATTCTCTTGCTCTAATTCTTCTTTAACACCCGACGGACACGATATACTGACTATTATTAAAGAAGAAGAAATTGAAAAACGAATGGGATAGGAAACATTCATTCCATCCTACATCTCATTAAAATTTATATAAATCACAAAAGGCTTGCATTTGTTTAATGTAGGCCTTTTGTGATTTGGTGCGGCTTATAACTATGAACCAAAATGGATTCACAACGACACTTTGTTACTTCCGTATTACACCATACCGTGCTGTTGCACAGTATGTTAATGATACACCATATACAATGCCAGCGAAAAGAATCCTCAAAATCGGCTCAAGAGCATATCGTGGACACGTTATTTTCAGCAGACCCCTTTTAAAATCGCTCTAAACGACAGCCTACAGATAGCTGAGGCCCTTGTCTGTATATAGACGAGTGTGCTCCACTTCTTTTTGATACGCACTTCATTTTCGATGAAAATTGGTGGGCAGGGAAATGCAATACTTTCCCGAAGGTTATCGTTGTGATACTTGCTGCACATGTTACATCACCATCCTCTCACTTTATTGGTGAACCCCAAAATTGTCGTATGTTAGTTTTTTCGGTGACGTCCTTAAGTTTTTTTGAAAACGTATGGACGTCAACAATTTTAGGTCCATATGTGGTTTTGAAAATGATAAGGACAAACATACTCGCTGTTTATCAATGTGTTGCAGGTGCTGTGATTATGTGCTTATGCTGATCAGGTTTACACTCGATCGGTGAAAATAGTACAAAAATAGTGCTTTACAAGGCTTTTTCTCTTGGGCTCTGATAAGAAAGTCTCAGAATGTTGGCGAATGTTCACCTCTCGAATCCGAAAAACAATTTCGAGATAGCTTATTGGAAAAACAAAGGAGCATTTGCAAGTGTATGCAATGCTCCTTTGTTGTGGTTTATAATAAATAGGGTAGACTTAGTATGTTCTGAACCCTACTATTTCTCTAACTTCACGCATCGTTTTTTGTACATGTTCGCGGGCTTTGTCGGCACCTTCGTTGATAATTTTGTCAAGAAGTGCTTGGTTAGCCGAGAATTCTTGAATCTTTTCGCGAATAGGAGTATTGAAAGCTACGATGTCTTCAGCTATCTTTTTCTTGAGGTCTCCGTAGCGTATAGAACAATCATTCCATTTTTCGTTGAAGTAGTCATAAGTCTCTTTGTTTGATACGATGCTGAGGAAGGTGAATAGGTTTTCTATTACTTCCGGTTTGGGACTGTTGGGCTCTTGTGGACCACTGTCTGTTACGGCTTTCATCACTTTTTTGCGGATAACATCGGACTCATCTTTCAGATAGATGCAATTGCCTTCCGATTTGCCCATCTTGCCTGAACCGTCGAGTCCGGGAACCTTTAGGGCCTTATCCGAGAAGTAGAACGATTGGGGTTCTTTGAAGAATTCCACACCGTATATCGTATTGAACCGACGTGCAAATCGGCGAGCCATTTCCATGTTTTGTTCCTGATCTTTGCCTACAGGAACTTTGTCGGCTTTATGAATCAGAATATCTGCAGCCATCAGTGTCGGGTATGTCAGTAGTCCGGCATTAACGTTATCGGGCTGTTTGCGAGCTTTATCTTTGAAAGTCGTTGTCCGTTCCAATTCACCGAGGTAAGCATTCATGTTAAAGAAAAGGTATAGTTCAAGAATTTCTTTCACATCGCTTTGCATATAAATAGTTGCTTTCTCGGGGTCGATACCGCAGGCTAAATATTCTACCAGAATAGTGCGGACGCTACGCTGTATATCTTCGGGTTTGGGGCACGTCGTCAAAGAGTGCCAGTCAGCAATGAAAAAGTAACAATCGTACTCGTTTTGCATTTGTACAAAACTTTTCACTGCTCCAAAATAGTTGCCCAAATGCAAGTTACCGGTTGGGCGAATCCCGCTTAATACAGTTTCCATATAATTCAACGTTATTTTTTTAAACGCTGCAAAAGTACAATAATATTATTACTTTTGCAAAAAGATAAAGATTATGCTTACCGAATTTCAAAAAATGCGCAGCGGGCTACTTGCCGATACTTCGGATCCGACACTGCGGGCTCGGCTTGATAAGGCTAAACAATTAATCGCCCAGCTTAATAGCCAAACCTATCTTCATTCGCCTGAATATCGTAATGTCATCAAACAATTGGTTCCTCATCTATCAGACAGTTCGAGTATAACTCCACCTTTTTATTGCGATTATGGTGATGGCATTATTGTAGGAGAGCATTGTTTTATTAACTTTAATTGTACTTTCCTCGATGGAGCACTTATTACGATAGGAAGTCACACCTTGATAGGGCCGAATGTTCAAATTTATACTCCCCATCACCCTCTGAATTATTTGGAGCGTCGGCAAACGAAAGAAACCGCATCGCCCGTTACTATAGGTGACGATTGTTGGATAGGCGGCGGAAGTATTATTTTGCCGGGGGTGACGATCGGCGATCGATGTATTATCGGTGCCGGTAGTGTTGTGACGAAAGACGTTCCGTCGGATACTACCGTTGCCGGTAATCCTGCAAAAGTTATCAAATGATTGCTCATTTAATAACTTTTGTTTTCTAGTAAATTAAATTGTTGCGTTTAATATTATGCTATTTGCAAATCTCTGCAACTTTATTGCGTAGAGCTTCACCTCTCAGATTGATTGCAATGACGTTTAAGTTCTCATCAACCAGGTAGAGGCAGGGAACGGTCATAATGCTATACTGTTTGCAGATGGGCGACTTGAATGCTTTCAGGTCAGAAACTTGTGCCCATGGATAGCCTTCTTCTTCAATTGCTTTTTTCCACTTGGCAGCATCATTATCCATCGAAACGCTGAGGACTTCAAATCCTTTGTCGTGATAATCGGCATAGATAGCTTTTACATTTTTCCCTTCTTTGCGGCAAGGTACACACCACGATGCCCAAAAGTCGATAAGTACAGCTTTGTGACCTTTGACATAATCGGCAAGGACAACGCTTTTACCGTCCGGAGTATTCATCGTAAAACTTGGAGCTACTTTGAGTGACTGAGCATCAATACCTGCAACAGACAGGATCAGCATAAAAAATAAAAGAACTTTTTTCATTGTCGTTAATGTTTATATCGGTTGTTTGAGAGGGGCAAAGTTACACAAAAATGCTAATCATTGTGCCGCAAAGATAACATAATTGAGCCTAAGCTTAAAGAAGAAAAAGTGTAAGTCCCCTCTACTGTTATTGCTTATTGAATTAATGGAATTTCTGAGTATATATATTTTTTGCAGTGGAAGCAGAAAACTTTCCGTATAGATTGACATCGATTGTTTCAAACGGATGCAAAAGTTGATCAATCAATACTGCCGCCTGTTTGCGAGTAATAGGTCGCTCGTATTCGGGATTGCCAAGTTTGAAGCGATGGTAAATATCGTTAACTTGTTGATCTACGGTTTGACTTGAGGACAGAAAAAGATGATTCTGTTCTCCAATTTCTTTTATAATGTCGGTTAATGTTTTTAGTGTGACCGCCGTATGATCATTTTGTACTGCTTTCCACGTAGGATATACGCTTGCCAATCCTTCTAGCTCATTGCTGTATAATAGACTGTCGGCATTGATCCATGTTTCGTTGGACCAATCGATATGTTTCCCTATGCCATGCAAAATGCCCATCACTCCGATACGTTGAAGGGATTTGAATGTCGGGTCTGTCTTTTCTACGTCAAGATAAGGGAGTAGGTAGTTGCCGTTATCGAGTAGTACGTTTTGTACTTCATGAACAGAAACCTCTCTGGGAGTGCAATGATGTTTCAGCGCTAGGCATGCTACAACGGCTGCTGCTTGTCCCAATTGCATTACAACAGGCTGTAGGCGCGTAGTTCCATTCACTAGGTTTGTTACCGAAATGGCTTTCTCTGCCAGTAACAGGCGGTCTTCCTTTTGGGGTATGACTACGCCAAGCGGTATTCCATAAGATGGTATCATTGGGAAGTTGATGCTTGGTATGTCCGGAGCTTTGTATTCGTGGTGATGATGGTCTACCGGATAATCGCCTACTGCGATAGCCGTACGGTATAATGGCTTGTCTTGCGAATAGGGAGCCGAAATGTCGTTTAGGGTGAACCGTACGACACCTTCGAACCGTCTTCCTTCTCTATAATAAGGCATTAATGGAAAATGATCGGCGGTGGGGTATTCATCGGCTAGACCTAAGTTTGTCATACCCAATTCGTGCTGTAGGAAGTAAAGGTAGCGTATACTCTTGGCTTTTGCACCAATCTCAAGAGAGTCCCTTTGAGCCTGAGTATATTCGATATCGTTCAAATAAAAGTCATTACCGTTCTCAGACCAATTGAGCATGTACTTACCATTTGGTAATCGACCGTATGACAGCATCATTTCGGGCGACCAAAGATGTCCTTTTCCGGTCGAATCATTGTATTGACAGGTGCAGCAATTGCGGAATTCCAACGGATCATAGTCTTTCGGCCTTGCGATGGGTTGTGGCGTATCGTACTTTTTGATAGTGATGGCATAAGTTAGATCTTGCACGATGTTATTTTCTTTGTCCGGAGCTTGTGTCTCTCCAGTCTCTTTGTTACTGTCCATGCCCGCATGATAAGGCAATCCTGCCGCTTTTGCAACATCGCCCAATTCCGTTGCGTCAATAAGATAGGTAGTCTTGACTGTTTGTAATTTGCCTTTTTGTCGAATTTTGAGCTTCCAGCCATTGCTTGTTCTTACAACTTCCTCGATAGAAGTATTGAAAGAGCATTTTAACTGAGGCTCCGCAGCAGCCCATTTGTTGAATATCTCATTCCCCACCGACGGTTCGAAGAGTACATTACTTACCCATCCCGTCTTTAGGGCATCCAATGAACCATAATGGTTAGCTAAAGCATCGCGAAACTCTCCCCATAATCCGCTTGGCAGATGATAATCTCCGTCGACAGCACTGACACCGGCCGATGTGAGCATCCCCCCAAGCCATGTAGTACGTTCTATTAATAATGTTTTGGTGCCTAACCTAGCACTTTGTATGGCGGCACAAGTTCCACTAGCTCCTCCACCGGCAACAACGATTTCGAAACTTTTGTTCGATTGACAAGATAATAGCAGTGCCGTTGCACATACTATGCTTAGTAGATTTTTGTTTCTCATGGCTGGTATATTTGTTTTATTTCTTTTTCTTCCTTTTAAGTTGGCGTTTTGCCATTCGTTCGGCAAGTGCCCACTGAATATTGGCAGCATCTTCTTTGCCTGCCATCATTAGCGCGTCGCCAAACTTTTCGTGAGCGTCGGGATGATATTGATTAATTGTTGTTGCCTTGTCAAAATCAGAGATGGCGCCTGCCGAGTCGTGCAACTTGAGTTTAAGGCATCCCCTAAAATAGAATGCATCAAAATATTGAGGACTTAACGTTATCGCTTTGCTGTAGCTCTCGAGGGCTTGGTGTGTGTTTGATGTTTCCAACGCTCTGCCTCTTTGCACATAAGCTTTTATCGATTTAGGATTGAGATTTATGGCCTTGTTATAGTTCGCAATGGCGGCATCTTCTTCGTGTGCCTCATTAATACAGGCATCTCCCAAAGCTAAGTATTCGTCAGACAGTTTCATCATCATATTTTGGCTCTCGTCAAGTTCATGCTGTATCTTTTCTACTTTATCGCGGAGCACATTCAAAACATTCAATTTGCGTCTTATGAGGCGAGTAACTACCGGTTTCTCTATATCGTAGCGAGAGTGCATGGCTTTGATGAACTGGCTGACACATTCTTCCATGTCGCCTTTTTCAAAAGCTTTCGATGCCGCAATGTATTGCAGATCGGCTTGTGCACTTTTCATGGCACGGTCTATGGCTTGTTGATCGTTGAAATGCTGTGCGAAGTTTGAAATCTCCGGGCGTACGAAAATATCGGAGCGGTTGACGCTACGGTTCAAACTGATGCCGTCAAGCGAAGTACAACGCGAGAGGGCTACATAGGTTTGACCTCCGGCAAATGCGCCGCCCGTTAAATCAATGACAACTCGACTGAATGTGAGTCCTTGACTCTTGTGTATGGTGATAGCCCAGGCCAGTTTGATAGGATATTGAGTATAATTGCCGAGTTCTTTTTCTTTGATGACTTTTTCTTTGTCGTCGTAAGTGTATTTGATATTTCGCCACAACTCTCGCTTTACGTCGCAGTGCCTGCCGTCATCGGTAATGATATATAGCGTTTCGTTTTCTTCGTCCCAGCCTTCTATTATACCGATTGTACCGTTTACCCATTGCCTGTCCATATCGTTTTTGATAAAGATAATTTGGGCGCCGACTTTAATATTCAACTCTTTTGTCGTAGGCAAGCTGCTTTCCGGAAAATCTCCGTTGATGATACCTTTAAAAGTAAGTAAATCGCCATCAAGCTCTGCTAAACGTTTGTCGTTGATGTTATCTACTGTTTCGCGTCGGGTAGCGAGCGTAATATACATATCTTTTTCGCTGCTTTTCACAGGGGCTCCATATCTTTCGTTGATGAGTTGCAGGTCTCCATTATCTACCGTATTCTTTCTGATATGGTCGAGCAGACTGACAAATGCTTTATCGGTCTGTCGGTATACTTTCTGAAGTTCGATGGATACGAGGCTCATTTCATTGAAAACTCGGGCCGAAAAGAAATAAGGAGTAGGATAGTAGCGGTTTATAAGTTCTCGGTTCTCGGCTGTGACTACGGGTTCGAGTTGGAATACGTCGCCTACCAATAACATTTGCTTACCTCCAAAAGGAGAGTGGGTGTTGTGAGAGAATATTCGAAGTATTTTGTCGATGGCATCTATTATATCCGATCTTACCATCGATATCTCGTCAATAATAATCAACTCTACTTCTTCTATTACTTTTCGTTTAGTCTTATCGTATTTGAAGAACTCGTATATCCGATTGTCTCTACTAGAAAGATTCGGGTCGTCGGGCAGTAAAGGATAGAAGGGCAATTTGAAGAAACTATGTAGCGTACTGCCGCCGGCATTTATGGCAGCAATACCTGTTGGTGCCAATATGATGTGCTTTTTCTTTGTGTTTTGGCAAATGTACCGCAAGAAAGTCGATTTTCCCGTTCCTGCCTTCCCCGTAAGAAAGACAGAATGGTGCGTGTGCTGTATCAGCTTAAGCGCTTCCTGAAAACTTTGATTGTCGGTATCTATTAGCTCCATTTGTTTTGTTGTCGTTAGAGGTGCTGAATTCAAATGAGCCCGAAGTGATGCATGGCATCGCGCACTCCGTTATCATCTACTGCTGTTGTCACATAGTCTGCTACTGCTTTGACCATATCTTCCGCATTGCCCATCGCTACGCCTATAGCATCTGATTGCAGCATGCTGATATCGTTTCCGCCGTCACCAAAACAGATCACTTCCTGCATGGTCAGTCCAAAGTGTTTTGCTACGGTTTCAACGCCATGGCGTTTGTTGCAACCGGCAGCGGTGATGTCGGTAAAAGTAGGATGCCAGCGGTCGCCCGTACAACCTTCTATTTGACCGATGATTTGGGCTTCCTGTTCGGGCGTAATGAAAGGAGTTGCCTGATAAATATCTACCGAGCAAGCCTCTTCAATGCACTCTACTTTTCGCATCTCGTCAACATGCAAGTAGTCGTAGAATATCTTTCGCATCAACGAATTCTCGCGATAAACGCAAACATCGTGTGCACTGACAAATACGCAAGCCGCTTTCACTTGATCGACAAAGTGTCCTATTTTCAGAGCCGATTCGTGAGGTATGTAATGGCGTTCGATAACCGTATCGCCCACGAAACAGTAGGCTCCGTTCATCGAAACGTATCCGTCTATGAGATTTAGTTCTTCTAGTTCTCCGAGGTTGTTGATGATAGCTTTAGGTCGGCCTGTTGAAATGAAAATCTTGATGCCCTTCGCTTTTGCAGCTTGTAGAGCATCAATAGCTGACGACGGAACGCGGTGCGTTTTAAAACTGACTAACGTGCCGTCTATGTCGAAAAATAATGCTTTAATCATGCTACAAAAGTAGAAAAATCAGATTAATAATACTAACTTTGTATGGCAATAAAATATAAAAATAGATGAAATACAATTTTGATGAAATAATAGACCGTCGAGGCACTTCGAGTGTGAAATGGGACGGTGTGCAGAAATATTGGAACGGGCGTAATGATTTGCTACCGATGTGGGTAGCCGATATGGATTTCAAAACGGCTCCATTTGTTGTGGAAGCTTTAAAGAAACGTCTCGATCATGAAGTGATAGGATATACTTTTGCTTGCGATGAATGGTATGATGCCATCATCAACTGGGTGAAGGTGCGTTTCGACTTGACGATAACACGAGAGATGATAGATTATTCTCCCGGCATCGTTCACGGTATTACTTTTACCATCCTTTGCTTCACCGATCCCGGTGATAAGGTGATGGTGACACCCCCTGTTTATCACCCTTTCTTTTTAATGACAGAGCACAACAATCGTGAAGTAGTGTGGAGTCCGTTAGTACTTGAAGACGGACAGTATCATATCGATTTCGACCGTTTCCGTCAAGATGTACAAGGGTGTAAACTCTTTATATTGAGCAATCCTCACAATCCGGGCGGTAGAGTATGGACCAAAGAAGAGCTACAAACCATTGCCTCCATTTGTGCAGAAAGCGGTACGATTGTCATTTCCGATGAAATTCATGCAGATCTTACGTTGCCTCCTTATCGTCATCATACATTCTCTACTGTTTCTGAAGAAGCCAAGCATCATTCCATTACATTTATGTCGCCTAGCAAAGCATTCAATATGCCGGGGCTTAGTTCATCTTATTGTATTGTACCGGATGATAAACTTCGTGCGAAATTCTTTGGATTCATGCAAGCCAGTGAGTGGGATGAAGGACACTTCTTAGCATGTGTCGGTGCCGCCGCCGCTTATAGTCACGGTACAGAATGGTTGGACCAAATGTTGGCTTATGTCAAGGATAATATAGCATATTTGGATTCTTACTTGAAAGAACGCATACCTTCTATCAAAGCCATTATTCCTCAAGCTTCTTATCTTGTCTTTCTTGACTGCCGCGATTTGAAACTTTCTCAAAATGAGCTTTGTAGGCTTTTTGAAGATGATGCTCATTTGGCACTCAATTCGGGCACGACATTTGGTAAACCAGGAGAAGGATTTATGCGAATGAATGTAGGTTGCCCACGTACTACGTTGGTCAAAGCTTTGCAACAATTAGAAAAAGCAGTGAACGGATAAAAATGGAAAGATGTCTCAAGTCGTATTAATAACAGGCGCCAGTAGTGGTATCGGGATGGAGACGGCAATCGAGCTTTGCAATAGAGGTTTTGTCGTTTATGGTGCCGCTCGTAGAGTAGAGCGCATGAAGTCGCTGTCCGATAATGGAATTCATGTATTGCCACTTGATGTTACGGATGAGGTTTCGATGAAACAATGTGTAGACAGCATCATCCAAGCTGAAGGTAAGATCGATATACTGATTAATAATGCAGGATACGGCTCGTATGGCGCGGTCGAAGATGTTCCTATCTCAGAAGCTCGCCGGCAGTTGGACGTAAACCTTTTCGGACTTGCCCGAATGATACAACTTGTGTTGCCGTCAATGCGCAGCCAGAAGTCCGGTTGTATTGTCAATATCTCCTCGATGGCCGGTAAAGTTCATACTCCGTTCGGTGCATGGTATCATGCCACAAAGTTTGCCGTTGAAGGATTCTCTGATGCACTGCGCCTAGAGTTAGAACCTTTTGGTATTCGTGTCGTTATTATTGAACCGGGAGGCATCAACACCGATTGGGGAATTATCGCTTCAGATAATCTGGCAAAAACTTCGGGCACGGGCGTATATGGAGAAGATGCCATGAAAATGGCACGAGTATTTCATAATGCTTATAGTCGGAAAGAATATTCCGATCCATCTGTCGTAGCCCGTACCATTTGTAGGGCTGTGACAGCTCACCGTCCACATACTCGATATGCCGTAGGATTTATGGCAAAGCCTTCTATCTTCTTTCGCAAGATAGTGAGTGATCGCCTGTTGGATCGTATTCTAAGATTCTACTTCATGCGATAGAGGCGATGAGTTGCTCCAGGGTAACATCTTTATCATCAATCTCTAAATCGTGCATTTCCAGTTCGGTTGATTTCTCTTTCGAAAAGGTAAAATAGGTACAAGTCGCTTGTGCACAAACGGTACCCATGCTATCAGAGATACTCGCTTCGATTGTTGCAATATTACGACGTACATCTGTCACCTTGGCACGAAGCACCACATATCTATCTGTAGTCATGATGCTATGTTTGTAGCGAGTCTCCATCTTGGCTGTAACTCCCGTTGTATTCATCTTTAGCATGACGGCCCAAGCACATATCTCGTCGAGCATTACAGCCTGAATACCTCCGTGAAGTGTATCTACCCACCCTTGAAATTGTCTTTGCGGTTTCCATACAGACACTACTTCGTCACCATCGGCATAAAATTGCATTCTGATTCCATCCTTATTATCGGGGCAACAACCGAAACAATAATATTCTTTTTTACCTATCCAAGGGCTTTTAATTTTCTTCATGATCTATGCTAGCTAGTATTTGAAAAGAATAGGCATGGTATATTTAACTGGAACTTTTTTACCATTTAGTTTGCCCGGATTCCATCGAGGCATACTAAGAATTAGTCTTATCGCTTCCCTATCACATAGGGAATCCAAACTCCGTGCGATGACTACATCTCGTGTACGTCCCTTTGTATCTACGGTGAATTGAATGATCACTTTTCCTGTAACGCCTCCTTCTGCATATTGTTTGGGATATCTTAAGTGATTGGCAACCCATTCCATCATTACAGTCTGCCCTCCTGGAAAAGAAGGCTGTTGTTCTGTTGAATCACCAAAAACTTTATTATCCTCACTATCTGTGGTTCCTTTAGATTTTTTCTTTTTGTTCAGTTTCGGTTTTGGTGTAATTGTGTTTCCTATCAGTACCGTCTCTTCAACAGAATTCGCTCTCATATTATTCATTTGTTCTGTACGCATACCCGTGTTGAGATTTGGTTCAACAGTAATATGCTCGGCGGCATTAAGAGCGATAGCTCCGGCCGACAACCCGAATAGAGTGATTGCCTTACCTAGCATTTGGCGGTGCTTGAGTTGTTGTTCCAAGTAGTGCACTTCCGATTCGCACTTGGGGCAAGTGCCCAGACAATCGCCTTTGAACTGACATTCAGAGGTGATAAACTCAATATCATTCGCATCTGCAATCTGCTTGCGAATTTCTTTTAGTATTCGGCATGTTTGTTTTCCTCTTTTCATCGCTTCGTAGTATTTAAATTAGATAAGTATCTACCCATCCTTGAAATTGTCTTTGCGGTTTCCATACAGATATCACTTCATCACCATCGGCACAAAATTGCATTCTGATTCCATCCTTATTATCGGGGCAACAACCGAAACAATAATATTCTTTTTTACCTATCCAATGGCTTCTTATTCTTTTCATGATCTATGCTAGCTATTATTTAAAAGAGATAGGCAAGGTGAATTTGAAAGGAATCTTTTTACGATTTTTCCCGCCCGGAATCCATTGGGGCATACTAAGCACCAGTCTTATTGCTTCTTTATCACATAGAGGATCCAGACTCTTTACGATGATAGCATCGCGTATATGCCCCTTTATATCTACGGTGAATTGAACGAGAACTCTTCCTGTAATGCCTCTCTCTACACATTGTGAGGGGTATCTTAGATGCTTGGTAAGCCATTCCATCATCTCTGGGTAACCTCCAGGAAATGAAGGTGGAAAGTCTATCATGTCACCAAAAACTTTATCGTCCTCACTATCTGTTGTTTCTTTAGATTTTTCCTTTTTGTCCAATTTGGGTTTTGGTGTAATCGTGTCTCCAATTACGGCCATCTCTTCAACAGAATCCGCTCTCATATTATTCATTTGTTCTGTACGCATGCCCGTGTTGAGGTTTGGTTCAACAGTAATATGCTCGGCAGCATTAAGAGTGATAGCTCCGGCCGACAACCCGAATAGAGTGATTGCCTTACCTAGCATTTGGCGGTGCTTGAGTTGTTGTTCCAAGTAGTGCACTTCCGATTCGCACTTGGGGCAAGTGCCCAAGCAATCGCCCTTGAATTGACACTCGGAGGTAATAAACTCAATATCATTTGCATCTGCAATCTGCTTGCGAATTTCTTTTAGTATTCGGCATGTTTGTTTTCCTCTTTTCATAGCTTCGTAGTGTTTAAGTGAGATATGTAAACTGATCAAAACGAAAAAGTCCCATCATTTTTAATTGCTTGATACTTTCTTCCGTATCTTGTATCGTGTTGTACGACGGAATGACAGGCACACGTACTGTGATATTATCTCGTTTCCCTTGTTCAATGAGCCAGTTGAGATTGGCGATGACATGATCATTCTTTTGGCCCGTATATTTATAATAGCGCTCTTTATCCATATCCTTAATGTCCACGTAATATTGATTGACTACCGGCAACAATTCTTCTAGATGTTTGAGCGGAACGTTTAATGACGTTTCGACTGCAATTTGCCATTGCGAACCGCAAAGTTCTCTGAAATCACGTATAAACGTACTTTGTAGACATGGTTCGCCTCCGCCAAAAGTAACACCGCCCATGGTGGCAAGAAAATATAGCTCATCTTGTTTGACCTCGTTATAAAGTTCTTGGCAACTGAATCTTTTCCATTTTCCGTCGGTATGTAGGCATTGTGAATTCAAACAGTATTTGCAACGAAGTGGACATCCATGAAAGGCCACTAGTGTTGTAACACCTTCACCATCGATAGTAAGCCGATGGCGATTGATTCCTATGAGTGTAGCAGTTTTCATTATCTCTTAGTCTAACAAAGTAACAATAATACAAAGATAATATAATTTGTCTATATTATTCATTTGTATAAAACAAATTTATTGTCTCACAGCTGTGAGACAAGTGTATCACACGTGTGCGACACCTGTATCACAAGTGTGAGACAAGTGTATCACGGCTGTGAGACGCTAATAGGTAAATAAGATTCTTACACCTTTTCTTTTGATATTTGCGAAATACCTAAAATATCTTTCAATAAAAGGTGCTTAAGTGTATGGAGCGTATCCGTTATCTGAAGGACTTCTGTAGAAAGAAAAACGGCTTTATTGTCTTGAAAGAAACAATAAAGCCGTCAGCATGATTTTAGCGATGTACTATAATCGCTGTCTTATTTATTGGCTAACTGATAGACAACGTCCATCACTTTTTTCCCTATCTCGTCGGCTGCTTCCATTGTAGCAGCTTCGCTGTAAACACGAATAATAGGCTCGGTATTGCTTTTGCGTAAGTGAACCCACTTGTCGGGGAAGTCTATTTTAACACCGTCGATATCGTTAATCTCTTGGTCCTTATACATCTCTTTCACTTTGACGAGTACGGCATCTACATCTATTTCGGGAGTGAGGTCGATGCGATTCTTTGCTATATAGTAATTGGGATAAGAAGCACGCAACTCGCTTGCCTTTTTGCCTTCGTGAGCCAAGTGGCTAAGAATAAGTGCAATGCCTACGAGCGCGTCTCGCCCGTAATGAATAGCAGGATAAATCACTCCGCCATTGCCTTCGCCTCCTATAACAGCATTTGCTTCTTTCATTTTGGCTACAACGTTTACTTCGCCTACGGCCGATGCATAGTATTGGTGACCATACTTACGGGTTACGTCTCGAAGTGCGCGAGTAGAACTAAGGTTGGATACTGTATTGCCTGGTGTATGTTTGAGTATATAGTCGGCTACGGTGACGAGTGTATATTCTTCTCCGTACATCTTGCCGTCCTCGCAGATCATGGCAAGGCGGTCTACATCCGGATCGACCACAAAAGCAATGTCAGCTTTACCTTCTTTCATGAGCTGCATAATGCCACTAAGATTTTTCTCGAGCGGCTCGGGATTATGTGCAAAGTCGCCTGTATTGTCATCGTTCATCTTAATGACATTCTTCACTCCAAGACGGTTGAGCAGTTCGGGAAGTATGAGTCCGCCCACCGAATTAATACAATCGATAGCAACGGTGAAGTTGGCCTTCCGAATAGCTTCTACATCAGTGAGCTTCATATTGAGTACAGCCTCTATATGTTTTTCGTCGTATGAAGCATCTAGTCTATAATGTCCCAATTGCTCTACAGGTGCAAATTCAAAATCTTCTGCTTCGGCAATACGTAGCACTTCATTGCCTTCTTCTTTATTGAGAAATTCACCATCCTCGTTAAGTAGTTTTAGTGCGTTCCACTGCTTGGGGTTGTGAGATGCTGTCAGTATGATTCCACCGGAAGCACCTTCCATTGTTACGGCCAGTTCGGTCGTCGGAGTAGAAGCAAAGTCTATATCAACTACGTCCCATCCCATTCCCATGAGTGTGCCTACAACGATGTTTTTCACCATTAATCCCGATAGACGGGCATCACGTCCAACTACAATTTTATTGTTTTTTACTTTGCAATTGTGGCGGATGAGTGTGGCATAAGCAGAAGTGAACTTCACAATGTCTAATGGATTCAATCCTTCACCTACATGCCCTCCTATAGTTCCTCGGATTCCTGAAATAGATTTAATGAGTGTCATAATATAATAGTGATTTGGTCTTTAATTCTTTTTATTTTCTTCTGTAGAAGTTTCCGATTTTACTTCTTCACTATCGGTGAGCCTGGGGCGAAAAGCCTCGAGTGCTTCTTCCCAACGCGCGATAGCCTGTTCCATTGTTCCTTTAATTTCTCCTCCAGAGGCATTGAGATGTCCTCCGCCATCAAAGAATTGCTCTGCCATCTCTGTGCACGAAAATTTGCCTACCGATCGAAGCGACACTTTGACGATAGCTCTTTCGGTATCTTCGCGTAAAAAGCAAGAAAGCCTACTTCCCTTTATTTGAAGCGGCATGTTGACGAAGCCTTCACTGTCTCCTTTTGAATAGTCATAGCGTCCTTGTTCGTCGCGGGTCAGGGTCATGAGCGAAGCATGGCAATCGTAAACTTTCATATTCTCCAATACGTATCCCATTAATCTCAGACGGCTTTCGGAGTATGTATGGAAAACTTTACGGTAGATATCGTCCTTGTCTATCCCTTTGCTGATGAGCATACTGATGAAACCGTATAGCTCTGCATCATTAGAGTTGTAAGTAAACCCTCCGGTATCGGTCATCATGCCCGTATAGATACATTGTGCCGCTTCGAGTGAAACTCGTCTGAACTGGTGCATGGCCAGAATAAGCCGAAGCGTTATCTCGGACGTTGAACTGGCTGCCGGTATAGATATGTTGATATCACAGAAATTGTCGGGATTGGGATGATGGTCTATCATTACTTTCGGAGCTTTTGATGCTTCGATAGGAATGGCGAGCGCTTCAATGCGTTTCAGGCCATTGAAATCCATACAACAGACCAGTTGTGCTTCTTCGATGAGCTTATCGGCAAAGGGCTTATATCGGTCGTATATCATAATGTCTTTGCTGCCCGGCATCCATTTAAGAAAAGCGGGGAAAGCATTGGGTACAATGATGAAAGCTTTCTTGCCCATAGCACGCAAGAAGTGGGCCATGCCCAATGATGACCCTATTGCATCACCATCGGGAGAAACATGGGCTACGATAACCACTTTGTGCACTTGCATCAGCATTAAGCTAAACTTGGTAACGATATCAGGGTCGATCATTTCTTTGAACATATTCCTCTTCCTTATTAATAGTTGAATTCGCCGAATTCGCTTTGGATAATCAGTTCTTTTTTCTCTGCTTGTTCTATGTGTCCTACTATTTGTGCATCAATATCGAAGCTCTTGCTGATAGCGATCACCTTGTCGGCATCTTTGGGTGGAAGGATAACTTCCAAGCGATGCCCCATGTTGAATACCTTGTACATTTCTGCGTAGTCCGTGCCACTTTGCTTTTGAATCGTTTTGAAAAGAGGAGGAACCGGAAACATATTGTCTTTGGTCACTTTGATATTGTCTCCTACAAAATTCATGATCTTAGTTTGTGCACCACCCGAACAGTGAATCATTCCGTGTATATTGCTGCGCATCTCATCAAGCAACTTCTTTACTACCGGAGCATAAGTACGGGTAGGTGACAGCACTAGTTTGCCGGCGTCTATGGGTGAGTCTTCTACCGTATCAGTCAATTTCAGTCCTCCGCTATACACTAATTCGTCGGGAACAGCTGCATCGAAACTTTCGGGATATTTCTGTGCCAGATACTTGCTGAATACATCATGGCGAGCCGAAGTGAGTCCATTGCTGCCCATGCCGCCATTGTATCCTTTCTCGTAGGTTGCTTGTCCATAAGAAGCCAATCCGACAATAACATCTCCGGGGCGGATGTTGCCGTTGTCTATCACGTCCGAACGTTTCATTCGGCAAGTAACGGTGCTATCTACAATGATGGTGCGCACTAAGTCACCTACGTCAGCCGTTTCTCCACCTGTAGCATAAACACCTACACCCATTTTGCGGAGTTCGGCCAGCAATTCGTCTGTTCCGTTGATGATAGCAGAAATTACTTCGCCCGGTATCAACAGTTTATTACGGCCTATGGTGGATGATACAAGAATGTTGTCGACAGCACCTACACAAAGTAGATCATCAATATTCATGATCAGTGCATCTTGAGCAATACCCTTCCAAACGGAAAGATCGCCCGTCTCTTTCCAATAAAGATAAGCAAGTGACGATTTCGTTCCGGCTCCGTCGGCATGCATGATGTTGCAGTAAGCCGGATCACCGCCTAATATATCGGGAATTATTTTGCAGAAAGCGTATGGAAAGAGTCCTTTATCGATATTTTTGATAGCGTTATGAACATCTTCTTTTGAAGCACTTACACCACGCATCATATATCGTTGATTGTTATTCATTTTTCTCTGAGAATTTTACTAGTTGATGTTATGGATAATTAGAACTGTACTTTTGGAGCTGTTTCGCTACCGACGGCTGCTTCGAAGTAAGACTTCTTTTGAAATCCAAACATGTTTGCAAAGATGTTGCGAGGGAAACGACGGATAGAAACGTTGTACTCTTTGGCGGCGTCATTGAAGTCCTTACGAGCAACAGTGATTCGATTTTCTGTACCTTCCAGTTGTGCCTGAAGTTCCAAGAAATTCTGATTGGCTTTCAGATCCGGATAATTTTCTGTCACTGCAAGTAGTTTGCCTAAAGCCGTAGTAACATCACCCTGAGCTTTTTGATATTGTGCTAACTTCTCGGGAGTAAGATTATTTGCATCTACCTTGATTTGAGTAGCTTGGCTACGTGCAGAAATGACAGCTTCGAGAGTGGTCTTTTCGTGTGTAGCATAACCTTTTACTGTATTAACCAAATTGGGAATCAAGTCGGCACGACGTTGATATTGGGTTTCTACGTTGGCCCACTGATTGTTTACATTCTCTTCTGTCGAAACTAAACCATTGTATACAACGGTTACCCAAATAGCCAATATGGCTATTACACCGATAATAATAATTAATGTTCTGTTCTTTTTCATATTGTTCTTTCTTATTGTTTTTACTTTTAATTAAAATCCTGAACTTGATCCGCCGCCTCCGAAGTCTCCACCTCCGAAACTTCCTCCGCTGAATCCACCGCTATCACCACCGCCGAATCCTCCTCCGCCAATAAAAGGACCTCCAAATCCTCCACCGCGGTAGTTTTCATCATAGCTTTTCTTCTCACGCTGCACTTCGTGGCCGCAGTTGCCGCAACGATAGGTCCATATTTCTGTCTTTACTCCGTTGATTCGGCTCACTACTTGCGAATTGGTGCGTTGCAATTGATGTTTTCCGCACTTTGGGCAACGGTTGGCCATCCTATTTTTTATATATACAAAAATAGTGCCTCCAACGAAAATTAAAACAAATAATAATATCATTGCCATCTTTTGTTCTTCATTGCCGTTACCTCCAAAATCGGCACTGTCGCTCATCGAACCGTCTAATTTACCACAAATTGCTTTTATTCCTTGACGCATGCCCGTGTCCCAATCATTTTTTCTGAAGGCCGGAACCATTACTTTCATCTGAATATGTTTACAGATGGCATCCGGTAAATCTCCTTCTAGACCATAACCAGTGGCAAATTGTATCTTGCGTTGGTCGAGCACCAGTAATAATACCAATCCTGTATCTTTCTTCTTTTTTCCGACTCCCCAACGTCTGCCAAGCGAATAGGCAAAGTCAAGCGGATCGTTATCACCTATTGAAGGCAATACAATGACAGCAGTTTGTACCCCAGTCTTTGTCTCTAGCTGATAAAGCATGGAGTTTATATTGCTTACTGTTTCCTGAGAAAGAATATGTTCAGGATCCGACACATAAAAACTCTTGTTTGTATGGCGTACATTGGGTACGTCATTGATGGTATATGCTTTTCCCTCGGCTTGCGATGCTATTGGGATCAGAACACAAAAGAGTATATAACAAATAAGGCGTTTCATCAGCGTATGTATTTATTGACAAATAGAGCAACCTTCTCGGTATAGGCTTTCTGATTGTCATGGTAAGACATTGCATGGATAGCACCGGGTACGATCCACAATTCTTTGGGTTGAGGTTTTGCTTTGTAAAGCGGATAAACCATTTGCGTAGGTACGTAAGTATCGGCACTGCCATGTATAAACAACATAGGCAATTTGCATTTTGCTACTTGCGTCAGTGCTGAAGCTTCTCCAAAGCTCCATCCATAGCGTAGTTTGCAGAGTGCGCTTGCGCTGTATAATAAAGGGAATTTAGGTAGCCCGAACATGCTTTTCAGCTCATAATCGAATTCATCCCAGGCACTGGTATAGCCGCAATCTTCTATTAGACACTTTATATATGGAGGAAGCTTCTCTCCCGAAATCATCATGGTTGTGGCACCTCCCATCGATATTCCCTGAATCACCATTTCTGTGTTATTGCCGAATATCTTGTTAGCTACTTTTATCCACTCCAACACATCCATACGGTCTTTCCATCCCATATTTATAGCTTTTCCCTCACTTTTTCCATGATATTGCAGATCGGGTAACAAAACGTTGTAGCGCAGTTGTCTGTTAAACAAATAAGCTATGGGGAACATGCTGATAGCACAATCCGTATACCCATGAACCAATACTGCTGCCTTACGCGTTGGAAGAGCGGCCTTAAGATAGTAGCCATGTAGTTTTAATCCTTCGGAATTGACAATAACGGTATCATGAATTGCTTTGCAGTTGTTGAGACTGTCAATCCAATATTTCATATAAGGATAATCTTTGAACGTCCGCTGAAGAGCTGTCTTTTGGCTTTTGATAGCTTTCTCTTTCGGGAGCAGAGCAAAATGAATCAAGTAAAAGCTTCCGCCTACGGTAAATATACCGAAGAGCAGGAGGAGTGATATGATGCTCCAACGTATTATTTTTCTTCTTTTACTCGTATTCATTATAACCTAAATATATTATATCTTTTTATTTCTTATTCCATATTTCCCACGAAATGAAAGCTTGAAGCAGTAGCATCTCAAGTCCGTTCTTTGTAACAGCTCCATGTTCAGCTCCTTTTCTCATAAAGAGTGTTTCGTTAGGGTTGTAAAGCAAATCATATAATAGATGTTCGTGGGTTAGTTCATTGTATGGTATTTGTGGACAGAAATCTACTTTTGGGTACATCCCGACCGGGGTGCAATTGATTATTACTTTATATTCTTTCATCACCGCGGGGGTAAGCTCTTCGTAGGTTATAGCGCCCGGTTTGCTGGTTCGGGATACCAATTGGGTAGTGATATCGAAATCGTGCAATCCGTGACATACAGCCTTTGCTGCTCCACCCGTACCAAGTATCAACGCTTTTTGATGGTAGGGCATAAGCAACGGCTTTATAGATTGCGAAAATCCCACAATGTCAGAGTTATGTCCTTCTAATATGATCTTTTTCTTCTCTCGAATAATTTTGATAACATTGACTGCACCGATACGTTCGGCGTTTGGACTTAAGCGGTCTAAGTAGGGAATCACTTGCTCCTTATAAGGTATCGTTACATTCAAACCACATAGGTCGGTATTCTCCTCTATTACTTCTGGGAAGTCTTTGATCTCGGGTATTTCGAAGTTCACGTATTGAGCATCGATATTCTCGGAAGAAAATTTCTCGTTGAAGTATTCAATAGAGAAAGAATGCTTGAGTGGATAACCTATTAAACCATATTTCTGCATTGTAAATTTGTCTTTTATTTATTTGCGGTGTAGAGTGTGCATATACCAAACGTTAGCCGTTTGAAATTTACGTCACAGAAGCCTGCCTTTTGTAATATGCCTTTCATTACTTCGCCTTGCGGAAAAGCTTGAATCGTTTGTGGCAAATAGTGATAAGCCTTGTTGTCTTTGGATAATAATTTCCCCAATGTAGGGATAATAACACTCGAATAAATTGTAAACAACTGTTTCATCGGAAAATGCTCCGGAGCAGTGAGTTCCAATATGACTAATCGTCCATTGGGGCGTAGCACTCTGTGCATTTCGCGTAGCCCCTCATCCAAATCGGCAAAGTTACGCACTCCAAAAGCTACAGTAATTGCGTCGAATATATTGTCTTCGAATGACAGATGACAGCAGTCTTCGCATGCGAAACTTATTGTTTCTTCCATGCCTGCTTTTTGTATCTTCTCTTTGCCGATGGCTATCATCCCTTCCGAGATATCTGTACCTATAAGTTGATGAGGCTTTAGTTCTTTGGCTGCCAATAAAGCAAAGTCGCCGGTTCCGGTTGCTACGTCCATCATCGTCTTAGGCTGGTAAGGACGGAGCGTCGCAATCGCTTTCTTGCGCCAACCTTTATCAATGCCTAATGACAGAAGATGATTCAGGCGGTCGTAAGCAGGAGCTATGTGATCAAACATTTGTTTAACCTGCTCCTTCTTACTGCCGTCTTTGCTATAGGGCTTTATTTTCTCTTGCCGATACATTTATATTACCGATTTTTTAAGAAATCAAGTACGTTCTTCTCAATGCGTGTTGACAACTCGTCACCTTCGGCTTTTACAAATTTCTTACCAACAATATGTTCATAAAGCTCAATGTAACGATCAGATACGCTGTTGACATATTCTTCGGTCATTTCGGGCATTTGTTGTCCTTCTTGTCCCATGAAATTGTGAGCGATAAGCCATTGGCGAACAAATTCTTTTGAAAGTTGTTTCTGTTCTGTACCGGCATTGAAATTCTCTTCATAACCATCGGCATAGAAATAACGAGAAGAGTCGGGAGTGTGAATTTCATCTATGAGATAAACCTTCCCGTCTTTTTTGCCAAACTCATATTTAGTATCTACCAATATAAGCCCTTTTTCTGTTGCCATTTGGGTACCACGTTCGAAGAGTTTACGAGTATAATCTTCCATCAACTCATAATCTTCTTTGTCGACGATACCTTTGGCTATAATCTCTTCTCTAGAGATATTCTCGTCATGGCCGGCATCTGCCTTGGTTGTCGGGGTAATGATAGGTTCTGGGAATTTTTGATTCTCTTTCATACCATCTGGAAGCTTTACTCCACAAATCTCGCGAACGCCAGATTTATAATCTCTCCAAGCGCTTCCTGTCAGATAACCGCGGATAATCATTTCGACACGAAATCCTTCGCACATCAGTCCTACTGTTACCATCGGATCTGGGGTAGCTATTTTCCAGTTAGGAACAATGTCTGAAGTTGCATCGAGGAAAGTTGCTGCAATTTGGTTAAGCACTTGTCCTTTGAAAGGAATGCCTTTTGGCAAGATGACGTCAAAAGCCGAAATACGGTCAGTGGCAACCATTACCAATAAGTCATCGTTGATGTTGTATACGTCGCGGACTTTGCCATGATAAACACTCTTTTGCCCAGGGAAAAGATAATCAGTCTTAGTTAATGCTTTCATACTTTTTATTTTATTATAAGCTGTTCTTCTTTCTTTAGTTTTTACTTTTCGGCCTCTTCTTTTTCTTCTTTCTTTTTCTTGTCGTAACGTTCGTATGCTTCTACAATACGTGTTACTAATTTGTGGCGTACAATATCACCCTTGTTTAATTCGATAACACTTATGCCCTTTATACCTTTTAATATTTGTAGCGCCTGAACCAGTCCCGAACGTTGCGAAGATGGTAAGTCGATTTGAGTCATATCACCGGTAACAATCATTTTAGTGTTCATGCCCATTCTTGTCAGAAACATTTTGATTTGTTGTGTGGTGGTATTTTGAGCTTCGTCCAATATTACTACCGCATCGCTGAGCGTTCGCCCTCTCATGAAAGCTAACGGCGCAATCTGGATGATATTAGTATTCATATATTCTTCTAACTTTGCAGCAGGAATCATATCTTCCAGAGCATCATACAATGGTTGTAGATACGGATCTATCTTATCGCGCATGTCTCCCGGTAAGAATCCTAGTTTTTCGCCCGCTTCTACAGCTGGTCGGCACAATATGATCTTCTTTTTCTCTTTGTTTTTAAGAGCTCTGACAGCCAGAGCAATGGCTGTATAGGTTTTTCCCGATCCTGCCGGTCCAATAGCTACTACCAAATCGTTTTTTTCAAACTCTTCGACTAACTTCAATTGATTGGTACTTCGGGGGATAATAGGCTTTCCGGTTACGCTAAATACGATTACACTATCAGTTCGTTTTGAGAGTGGGGCATTACCGTTGAAGATGTCGATGATCACTTCTTCTTTCAATGAATTGTATTCTCGACAGTAATCTTCAAATTTCAAAATGCTTTGCTCAAACGATTCCATGTCTTCCTCATTTCCCAATACTTTCATTACATTCCCTCGAGCCATAATACGCAACTTCGGGTACAATGCTTTTATTAATTGGAAATTTGCGTTATTTACGCCATAAAATACCACAGGGTCGATATCTTCAAGTACGATTACTTTTTCAATCATTGCATTTTTCTTGAAACAAGTGCAAATTTAATGAATAGTTTGCATATTCTACCTGATTTTCTGATAAAACTGAATGCTTCTTTCTCATGCGCCTGCCTTTTCTCCTATTAGATAGTAAATGATGCTTTTCTATTTCAGCATTAAACAGAGAGTTGAACTTATTGAATTGCCACCCAGTTATTGTCTTTATTATAGAATTGACTTTGCTCTATTTATTATTTTCGAATTTTTGCTTAAGAATTGCTGCATCAGGAATGGAAATAGACATACGTCCCAATCTGATAAGTCCATCTTTTTCCATCTGATTTAAGGCAATTGATGTGTTGACATGAGAAGCATTGATTAAATTGGCAAAATCATAGAGTTTTACTCGTAGAAGTTTTTTCCCTTCAGGAGTTTCAACATGCAACAAGATGAAACGGATAATTTTAGACTGAAAGTCGTTTTTTATATTGTCTATCCACAATTTATTATATAGCATTTGATTGCGGCGACATAGCATGTTGATTATATTTAAGCGGCAAATTAAAAAATCATTGACAATGGTAAGGAAAGCCAGTTTGTTGAAACTGCCTATCGTAACTTCTGAAACAGCTGTATAAGTAGACTGAAACGAATAGTCTATACCATACAAAGAATATGGCTCTAGAATGAAAGGACGGTTGGTAAATTCTGTGATGCTGTAAAGTTTACTGGACGATTCTGTCGTGAAGGAGGTGCTTCCGGACAAAACACACACCACCTTATCGCATTTGTCTCCTGCCTTTATGATAGTGTCTCCCGGCTGATATTTTTCAAAATGCCACTTTAGTTTTCCTATGAGATCATTAAAGTCGTACAAAGTGATGCCCTGAAAAATGGGTAACTGTAATAATGTCTCGTATAGCTTCTCCATGCAATTGATAAATTAATTGTGACAAATATACGAATAACGGTCGTTTATGATTTTGTATATTGCTATTTTTTTGAGCAATTTATTGTTCTTTAAATGACTATGTCATAAAAATAAATTATTTGACCTTTTGTAAATGGATGGAAAGTGTTTATCTTTGTGGAAAATTTAATTTAATACTAGAGATATGCCAACTTCTATTTTATCTACATTCGATTTTCAGCAAACAATCAGTGCTTTCATTATATTGTTCGCCGTAATTGATATTATTGGGTCAATCCCTATATTAATTAACCTCCGGGAGAATGGGCGGAAAGTGAATGCCTTGCAAGCTACGCTTATATCATTTATGTTAATGTTGGGCTTCTTTTATGCAGGTACTTATATGTTGGCTTTATTTCATGTAGATATTGCATCTTTTGCTGTAGCGGGTGCTTTTGTTATCTTCTTGATGTCTTTAGAGATGATTTTGGATGTCGAAATATTCAAGAATCAAGGTCCTATAAAAGAGGCTACGTTAGTTCCTTTGGTTTTTCCCCTTTTGGCAGGTGCCGGAGCTTTTACAACGTTGCTTTCGTTACGTGCCGAATATCATCCACTCAATATTATCATTGCTTTAATAGTTAACATGATTTTGGTTTATTTCGTTATAAGCCAGACCGGAAGAATACAACGTTTCCTTGGAGCTGGTGGTATCTATATTACTCGAAAGTTTTTTGGAATTATTCTGCTTGCCGTCTCTGTAAGGATGTTCATGCTGAATATTAAAATTTTAATAGCACCGTTACATGGACAATAATTTTATGTTTTTTTGCAAAAAAAGCAGTGTATAATTTTTGTTTCTCTTTTTATTTTGTACTTTTAAGCATTCATTTTAATGGCAGAGTGGGTTTATACACTGCTTTTATATGGATTGGTTATCTAATACGAAAATTAAAATAAAAGTTATGAGCTATTTACGATTTGATAAGACCTTGACCAGTAATCTTGAAGAATCTCTTACCAGAGAGATACTAAGGACAAATAAGTCAGGGGCCTATCATTGTACAACTATTGTGGATTGTAACACTCGTAAATATCACGGTTTATTGGTTATTCCCGTTCCTAACTTGGATGACGAGAATCATGTGCTTTTGTCGTCTTTGGATGAAACCGTTATTCAGCATGGGGCTGAGTTTAATTTAGGGCTTCATAAATATAGAGGGAATAATTTCAATCCTAATGGGCACAAATATATCCGTGAATTTGAGTGTGATCACATTCCTGCAACGACTTATCGGGTAGGTGGTGTCCTCTTACGCAAAGAGAAAGTATTTGTTCATCATGAGAATCGAATTCTTATTCGTTATACGCTTCTTGAAAGTCATTCACCAACAACGCTTCGTTTTCGTCCATTTCTCGCTTTTCGCAGTGTCAGAGAATATACTCACGAGAATTCTATTGCCAGACGTGATTATCAGGAAGTAGAAAATGGTATTAAAACTTGCATGTATCCGGGATACCCCGAATTGTATATGCAGCTTAGTAAAAGAGCCGAGTTCCATTTTATGCCCTATTGGTATCGAGGCATTGAATATCCCAAGGAACAAGAGAGAGGATACGACTTTAATGAAGATCTGTATGTTCCCGGATATTTTGAAGTAGATATAAAAAAGGGCGAATGTATTGAGTTCTCGGCTGGCACATCAGAAGTGAAGACTCGTAGCTTGAAACAAATATTCGAGAATGAAGTAAATGACCGTACGCCCCGCGATAGCTTTTTTCATTGTCTGAAGAATTCGGCGCATCAGTTTCACAATGTTCAGGGCGGAGAACATTATATCCTTGCCGGATATCCTTGGTTTAAGTGCCGTGCGCGCGATTTGTTTGTTTCGTTACCGGGCTTGACTCTTGCCGTAAATGAGGTGAATGAATTTGAGGATGCTTTCAAAACTGCCGAAAAGGGCATTTACGATTTTATGAATGGAGTACAATCTGAATGTAAGGTTTACGAAATGCAACATCCCGATGTGCTGCTTTGGGCTATTTGGGCGCTGAATCAATACGCCAAAGATGTCTCCGGTGAAGAATGCCGCCAAAAGTATGGCAAGCTGATGGTTGATATTATAAATTATATCATGGGTGGCAAACATTCGAATCTTTTTTTGCATGACAACGGATTGCTTTTTGCCAATGGTGAAGATGAAGCTGTAACATGGATGAATTCTACTGTTGATGGGCATCCCGTTGTACCCCGTACGGGATATATTGTCGAGTTTAATGCGCTGTGGTATAATGCCCTTCGGTTTGTTGCCAATATGTCAAGAGAAGGAGGGCAAACTGAATATGCCGATCATCTCGATGCTCAAGCAGAAATGACAGGAAAATCTTTTGTAGAAGTGTTTCGTAATGATTATGGCTATTTGTTCGATTATGTCAACGGTAATTTAATGGACTGGAGTGTTCGACCCAATATGATATTTACAGTTGCATTTGATTATTCTCCGCTGACACGTGACCAGAAAAAGCAAGTGCTCGATATTGTTACCAAAGAATTGCTCACTCCGAAAGGACTTCGTTCGTTGAGTCCTAAAAGTGGTGGATACAATCCTAATTATGTAGGCTCACAACGGCAACGTGATTTGGCTTATCACCAAGGAACGGTCTGGCCGTGGCTCATGGGCTTTTATGTCGAAGCTTATCTCAAAATATATAAGATGAGCGGTTTGTCGTTCATCGAACGTCAACTGATAGGATACGAAGAAGAAATGACAAGCCATTGTGTCGGTTCATTGCCCGAATTGTTTGATGGCGATCCTCCATTCAAGGGACGGGGAGCTGTCTCGTTTGCTATGAATGTTGCCGAGATATTGCGTATCCTTAAAATGCTGTCTAAGTTTAATATATAGTTAAGGAGGAAGAGATGAAAGTATTAATGTTTGGTTGGGAGTTTCCTCCTCATATTTTAGGTGGACTTGGTACTGCAAGCTATGGCTTGACAAAGGGTCTGGCTAAACAAGACGATATGGAAATCACTTTTTGCATCCCTAAACCTTGGGGTGATGAAGATAAAAGCTTTCTGAATATTATAGGCATGAACAGCGTTCCCATTGTATATAGGGATGCCGATTGGAATTATGTAAATTCCAAGATAGGAAATTGCATGAATCCACAGCTTTACTATGATTTAAGAAATCATATCTATGCCGATTTCAACTATATGCATACCAATGAATTGGGATGCATTGAGTTCTCCGGCCGTTATCCGGACAATTTGTATGAAGAAATAAACAATTATTCTATTGTGGCGGGTGTTGTAGCGCGCCAGCAGCAGTTTGATATTATTCATTCCCATGATTGGCTGACTTATCCAGCCGGTATTCATGCCAAACAGGTGTCGGGCAAACCACTGGTTATACATGTTCATGCTACTGATTTTGACCGTAGTCGGGGTAATGTCAACCCTACGGTTTATGCTATAGAAAAGAACGGCATGGATTATGCCGATCATATAATGTGTGTCAGTGAACTTACTCGTCAGACGGTGATTCATAAATACTCCCAAGATCCTCGCAAGGTATCTACTATGCATAATGCCGTTTCGCCATTGGCTCCCGAGATAGAACAAATTGTTCCGCACCATATAGAAGGCGAGAAGGTCGTCACCTTTTTGGGGCGCATTACGATGCAGAAGGGACCGGAGTACTTTGTTGAGGCGGCTGCTTTGGTGTTGCGCCATACTCACAATGTTCGTTTTGTGATGGCCGGCAATGGCGATATGATGCACCAGATGATTCGTTTGGTTGCCGAAAGGGGTATTGGCGAACGTTTCCATTTTCCCGGTTTCATGCGAGGAAAACAAGTGTACGAAATGCTCAAAATGAGTGATGTTTACATTATGCCATCCGTATCTGAGCCGTTCGGCATTTCTCCACTCGAGGCTATGCAGTGCGGAGTACCGTCTATTATATCCAAACAGTCCGGTTGCGCCGAGATACTGAATAAGTGTATTAAAACAGATTATTGGGATATACAAGCTATGGCAGATGCTATTTATGGAATATGCTCTTTTCCCGCACTGTATGAATATCTTCATTCGGAAGGTAAAAAAGAGGTCGACAGCATCACTTGGGAGAATGTGGGTATGAAAATTAAGAAAGTATACGAACGAATTATCAGTAATTATCATTAACCTTTGATTAAAAGAATAACAGATATGCGAACCATTTGTCTCTATTTTGAAATACATCAGATTATACATCTGAAACGGTATCGTTTTTTTGACATTGGCAACGATCATTATTATTATGATGATTATGCCAATGAGGCCGGCATTAATGATGTGGCCGAACGTTCTTATATACCCACTCTTTCTGCTCTGATCGAGATGGCTACGAATTCGAAGGGTGCTTTCAAGGTAGCACTTTCAATTTCGGGAGTTGCTCTCGAACAACTCGAGATTCATGCTCCTGCCGTGCTTGACTTGCTTCATACATTGAATGATACGGGATGTTGTGAATTTCTAGCGGAACCTTATTCTCATGGTTTGTCTTCGCTTATCAACGAGGCTTGTTTTAAAGAAGAGGTCTTGCGCCAGCGCAATAAGATTAAAGAACTTTTTGGCAAGACACCTAAAGTCTTTCGCAATTCCAGCCTCATTTATTCGGATGAGATAGGCGCAATGGTTGCCGATATGGGCTTTAAAGGTGTACTTACAGAAGGAGCCCGCCATATATTGGGTTGGAAGAGTCCTCATTATGTATACCAATGTGCTACCGATCCCAATTTGAAGCTTTTGCTTCGCGACTATAAGTTGTCCGACGATATAAGTTTGCGTTTCTCCAATTCGGAATGGAACGAATACCCGCTCTTTGCCGATAAATACATTGAGTGGATTGAGGCTTTTCCGGTTGAAGAACAAGTCTTCAATATCTTTATGGAAATGGGATCTATAGGCATGATGCAGCCGCTTTCGTCCAATATATTAGAGTTCTTGAAAGCACTGCCGGCATGTGCAGCCGAGAAAGGTATCACATTCTCTACTCCTTCCGAAATCATCGGCAAGTTGAAAGCTATTTCTCCTTTGGATGTCACTTATCCATTGTCGTGGACAGATGAAGAACGTGACACGAGTTGCTGGTTGGGTAATGTCATGCAGCGTGAGGCTTTCAGTAAACTTTATAGTGTTGCCGAACGTGTGCAACTGTGCCAAGATCGTCGTATCAAACAAGATTGGGATTATCTACAAGCTAGTAATAACTTTCGTTTTATGACGACTAAAGACACCGTAATACAGGTGAATCGCGGAATTTACGATTCGGCATTCGATGCCTATACCAACTATATGAATATTCTTGGCGATTTTATTAAGCGAGTCAATGCCCTTTATCCGATGGATATTGATAATGAAGAACTGAATTCTTTGCTTATCACGATACGCAACCAGGAAGAAGAGATTGCAGAGCTTCACGACGAGAATGAGAAACTCGAAAAGAAACTTAAAAAGGTGAAGAGTGATCATAAATCGGATTCAACTAAGAAAGTGAAAGTCGATAAGAAATAGGGAAAAAAATGTTCTGCAAATAGCAGTACATACTATACAAAAAGAGGGTAACAAACAAATAAGTCTGTTGCTTTCTTTCTATATATACTTGAGTTCGGGATAAGAAAAAAGATAAAAAACTTTTGTTGTCCAGTAAAAAAGAAAAAGCATAAATATCTTCCAAATTACCTATAAAAAGGCAGCTGTGGCTCTATTTTGGAAAAGTAAACCCCTCTTAATCAAACGTGTTGGCTGGGTGATGAAGATTATTAAGAGATAGATGTTTCTAATTGAATAATTGTTGATAAAATCTCTCTGATTCTATCTTTTCACATCAATGTTTAAAAAGAATTAGAGAGATTTTATTTTTTTTATTTCATAATAAAAGTGTTACATTTGTCAGCGTTATATTTATAGTGTTTATGTTTAATGGTGGCATATTTATATCGTAAATAGTTCGGAGATTGGAAAGAGATACTGAGTTTGAACTGTTCTTTAAGCAGAATTATTCCCGTTTTTACTATTTTGCCTTTCAGATGATAGGTGATAAGGAAGTGTGCCGGGATATAGTCTCTGATGGATTTGAACAAACATGGCCAATCTTTGAACAATCGAAAAAGATTAATTGGACAAGCTATATGTATGCTCTTATTCGAAACAAATGTGTCGATTATCTGCGCCGAGAGATGGTGAAGACCAAATATGCTGATTTTTATATGGCAATGTATGATGAGGCTGATGAAGGTGACGGCTATGAGGAGATGGAAGAACAGATAACGCAAATATATAAGATGATTTCTGAGTTCTCTCCAAAAACGCGCTTGGTATTGGAAGAATGCTATTTCCATAGGAAGAAGTATAGTGAAGTAGCGGAAGAGCTGGGAATTAGTGTGAGTGCAGTGCGAAAGCACATAGTTAATGCGTTGAAAGAATTCCGTAAAGAAATTGCTAAAAAAGTGTAATAAAGGGTGTATTAAATAAAAGTAATAACGTCATACTATAAAAGAGACTTATAGTCGATGGATGAGAATGATAATAAAATAGACAAAACATTAGATCGTATTGTCAGATTGCAAGAAGAAGGTAAACATTTGACAGACGAAGAAATTGCACAATTGCTGCAAGATGGAGACGATATGCGCTCTTTCAAATACTTGCAAAATTGCAAGAATGCCGTCATGCGTTATTGCTCACCTCAACCGCTGGATCTTGATGCCCAATGGAATCAGCTTAAACAAAAAAAAGATAAAGAGGATAAGGCTAAGCCGGCTTTGAAGTCTAATCTCTTTATCTGGGGCGCTTTTACAGGTATTGCGGCTTCTGTTCTTATCGCTTTTGTGTTCGTCTGGTTGCATGGCAACTTCTCTAATTCTAAGGGATATGTGGCTTTTCATGCAGTCGACAGTCTGCAGCAAGTGATGTTACAGGCGAGTTCGGGTAGTATTCCTCTATCTTCTCAAACGAATGCTCAGGCTTTGACGGCTGTGGGAACGTCGCTATTAAAAGATGATACCTTGCAATTGGCATACTCTTCTCAAAAATCAGTGAAAGTTGAGACTCATATATTGACCATTCCTCGGGGTAAGGACTTTAAAATAGTATTGGCTGATGGTACTGAGGTTTGGCTCAATACCGATAGCCGATTGATTTATCCTACACGGTTCACAGGTAGAGAACGTCATGTGCAACTTCAAGGTGAAGCCTACTTTAAAGTAGCTCATGATGCCGAGCATCCTTTTATTATTACCACCGGCAATATGCAAGCCCGTGTGTTAGGTACTGAACTAAATATACGTAGTTATACTTCCAATGATTCGCATGTGACACTGATTAATGGGCGTGTCGAAGTTCATGGAGGCGGATCAAAGGGACAAACGGTGGTGTTGAGTCCAGGTGAGGATGCACAATGGCATGATGGCGGTGCCCTTTCGGTGCACGAAACCGATGTTGACTCTTACGTGTATTGGAAAGATGGCTACTTCTATTTTGACGATAAGCCTTTAGTAGAAATTATGCAAAGTTTGGGACGTTGGTATAATATTAATGTGGTGTTCGATGATAAAGACTTAATGGGACTTCGCATGCGTTATTTCTGTGTCAGAAGTGAATCGCTAGAACGTGCTATCAGCTTGCTGAACCGAATGAAGAAGATTCAAGCTACAATAAGTGGCAATACAATCTATATTCGTTAATAATCATGATTTCTCGAGTTTTTATCAGGGCTGACGTATTAAAAAATAGATTTTCCTCTACCGTTTTCTTGCTTTTCAGACGAATCGTAATCTTTGTCTGGCAAACGACGAAACGGACACTTTCCCTTCCTGAAATTTTACCTGTCACCTCATTGTTACTTGAGTTTGGGATAAAAATCAAAAAAAGGCGAGTTGATTTGTCTTAACGGCTTTATATCGGGTAAGTGCTTTAGGCTTGTTTCCAAAGAAGCATATCGCAGCAATGACTAAAATGGAACAAAATAAGAATCGTCATTATTCCACTCTCAGATATAATACCTTTGCTATTTGAATAGCTTTTTTTTACCTTTCTTCTTATGCCTACTCAAATATGAATTATTCAGGTGATGGTAGTTCTGCTGTTTCTTATTGTTCCAGCAGTTCCTGTCACCTTATCTTGTTGACTATGAGTAATATATACTAGCGTGGTCTGTTTTCGGGACTCCGGAATGGTATTATCTTTCTCATTGTTAGTGTGTTATGAAACGCGGATCGTCCACTTCGTATATCAACCGATTAAGTCATTACTCGGTATCTGTGGTGTGTGCACCGTGTAGAAACTCCTGTGTGTAGGAATATAAATGCTGCTTTTGCGCGGACCTTCTCGCAAAAGTCGAGGATATTTTTCACACTGCACAACACTTTGATACGTCACTCAGTATTGCCATGAAGTATATTCCAACTCATTTTTCAATTGGTCGCAAATAATGGCTCCTTTGCTTATCGCCCGTGTATGGAAGTGGTGCGATTCTTCCCTGAAATAAGGTGTTTTGTACACATCTTATTGAATCAGGATTGTCGTATTTAAGGCATTTCTGTTGGCTCATTCAGGTTTTGTCGTTCCACATATGTGAGTTGATCGAATCACATATATGGAACGATCGACTCACATATGTGATTCGATCAACTCACATATGTGGCAGGGCTGACGCATTAAGAATTTAGATTTTGCATCCAACTAGAATCCAATAGTTCTATCATGTAATTTTCATCCCATCCTGCAAGTTTTCTTTTCATTTTGAAGCTCCCCTTTCTTTGGCTGTTTTTTATTTGGGCGAGTGCGATCTTGCTGATGAGGGAGAAATTCTGCGCCGCATTCTTTCTTTTTCTGGTATCATCCTCGTTAAAGGTCACGTCCAACTGCCAATGCAGATTGTTCTCTATGCTCCAGTGCGTTCTTATAGCCTGCATGATTCTGTCCGAATCCAAAGGTAGGGATGTTATATAATAATGTTTTTCCTCTACCGTTTTCTTGCTTTTCAGCTGAGTCGTGATCTTTGTCTGACAAACGACGGAGCGGACACCTTCCCACCCTAAAATTTCACCTGTCATCCCATTGTTATATACCTGGCAATATCTCCTTTCCTTCCGTCCATGACCGCATTCCTCTGTGTATGAAACCTGGTACCTGGTTGGTGGTATATGCCCGTGTCCATTGGTCTTATTACCATTAAAGTCGATACCTGTGAAGTAGCTTTTTATCTCATTATGCAGTTTCTTCTGGTTGTCTTTCACACAGATGACAAAGTCCGCCTTGTTTTTTATGATCGTTTCAACTATTTCATGTTGACAACCCATAGCGTCTATAGTTACTACACATCCCGACAAATCTAAAGCCTTTATCAGTTTTGGAATGGCTGTTATTTCATTGCTCTTCTTGCCCACCTTCTCCTGCCCAAGTGTAACGCCATTGGATGCAGCCCATGCACTGACCATACGTAAAGGCTCAAAACTGCCGTCTTTCTTTTCCACTCTTGCACCACATATTTCCTTCCCGTCTATTGCCACGATACCACTATATTTTCCACATATCTCATGAATCCACATCCTGAAACCACGTTCAAGTTCCTTTGGATCAAGAATGGAGAAAACTCTGTTAAAGGTATCATGGGAAGGAACACCTTTAAAGCCCTTTATACGGGAACGGAGAAAGGGCTCTTTCATTTTGCCGAATTCAGCTACTTCATACCAGCTTTCAGCACCGCAAACTACCGCGGCCATTGTAATATAAAAAATACACCCCAAACTGTGCTCCTTTAAATGATCCCTTCTGGGGTCTTCTACTTCTCTTAATATCGTTACTAAGTCCATATCGTTTATTTGTTTAATGTATAAAAGTTATACAAATATAGTAAATAATACGGACATATATGCATATATAATAAACTATATATCAATATATTGAGTTAATAATACATAATGAGAAATATACAAACTGAATTCTTAATGCGTCAGCCCTG